>Ga0302140_10006362_pt1 | contig 14827 bp, 11 predicted proteins | sample I_Bog_E1_1_FD_202095 | JGI IMG/M metagenome (GOLD analysis project Ga0302140, IMG submission 202095) | Peat permafrost microbial communities from Stordalen Mire near Abisko, Sweden - I_Bog_E1_1 | ecosystem: Environmental > Terrestrial > Soil > Wetlands > Peat | place: Sweden: Abisko, Stordalen...
GCAAGCTCTACCGGCCCACGTTTTACCAGGTGCGCAAAGACACAGAGCTCATCGACTACGACGAGCTGGAAGCCATCGCCACCCGCGAGAAACCGAAAGTCCTCATTGGCGGCGGCAGCGCCTATCCACGACTCTGGGACTTCGCGCGCATGCGCCAGATCGCTGACAAGGTGGGCGCCGTGTATATCTTCGACATGGCGCACATCGCAGGCTTGGTTGCCGGCGGCGTTCACCCCTCGCCTGTGCCGCATGCGCACATCACAACCACCACCACGCACAAGACCCTGCGCGGACCGCGCTCCGGCCTGATTCTGTGTGGTCAGGAACTCGCAGCCGCCGTGGATAAGGCTGTCTTCCCAGGACAGCAAGGCGGCCCGTTGATGCACATCGTCGCCGCCAAGGCCGTGGCTTTTGGCGAAGCTCTGTGCCCTGAGTTCAAGACCTATGCCGCGCAAACGGTGGCGAATGCCAAAGTGCTGGCCGCCTCCTTACAGGAGGCCGGATTCCGCATCATCTCCGGCGGCACAGACAATCACCTCATGCTGGTCGACGTCTTCGAGAAAGGCATCCTCGGTTCCGAAGCTGAACTCGCGTTGGGCAAGGCAGGCATCACGGTCAATAAGAATTCGATTCCCTACGACGTCAACCCACCCCTCAAGCCCTCCGGCATCCGCATAGGGACACCCGCTCTCACGACTCGGGGAATGAAGGAAGCCGAGATGCGCCAGATCGGCGGATGGATCACCAAGGCTCTTGACCTGCGCAACGACGATGCGGCTCTGGAGAAGATCCGCAGAGAGGTTGCCGAGATGGCGAACACGTTCCCGCTTTACGCGTGGAAGCGCTCGCCCGTCGCGGTGGAAGTCTAGGCGTTCGCAAGACCCTCTAGGACTGGGACTCACCGGAATTTCATGCCAGGCCAGCAGAATTCTTCGAGCGCAACTTGCAGTTGGAGGGTGGGTTTCCTCTATTGTTGTTGGTGGCGTTCCCAATGCGGACCAAGGCTGCCAAGTCAAGCGAGTCCGCTGCTGGACGCCCGGAGGAATCAATGAAAAACGTTCAGCTAGCTTTTGCGGCATTGCTCGTTCTTGCAGTCCCGGCGTTGGCGCAGCATCGTGAAGGCGGCGAGAGCCACCCGGCACCGGCACCTCATCAGGTCATTCCCCGCAGCGGACCCAAGCCGGTCACGGGCACTCCGCACGCCGTCGAGCCGATGCGCAACTACAGTGACAAGGAAGGCCATCCCAACGCTCCCCACGTGGATAACGGAAAAACCTGGGTCGGCCACGATACAGGCCGCGACGACGCTCGTTATCACGTGGACCATCCCTTTGAACACGGCCGCTTTACCGGTGGCTTTGGCCCCAGCCACCGCTGGCACCTCGCCGGCGGCGGCCCCAACCGGTTCTGGTTCAATAACTGGTACTGGATGGTTGCTCCGGCCGACATCGGCTTCTGCGATGGGTGGCTCTGGGACTCGGACGACATCGTGATCTACGATGATCCAGACCACGCCGGTTGGTACCTCGCCTACAACGTGCGGCTCGGCACGTATGTGCACGTCGAGTATCTTGGCGCCTAACTCAACTTCAACCTGAACGTCGCCAGGAGGGGATGGGCACACAGCCCGTCCCCTTCTCGTATGGAGCGAAGGCACAGACTTCACGCAGCCTGTACAAGGTCGCCACTCACGGCATAAGATGGCAGGTTCCCATGCGCTATCCGTGCGGAGAAAACACACACGCCGCCCATCACAAATCCTCATTGGGCACTGGCTGAGGTTCACGAATGAAACTGCTTCCGCGTATTTCCTCGCCGAACATTCGATTGCTTTTGCTGGCCATCTCTGGTATCTGCATGGCCGCAACGACAGGTAAGTTGCTAGCTCAGTCAGCTTCCAACGAGACCCAGGCGCCCATCGTCATCACGGGCGCCGATATACGGCCAGCCACGTCCCTTGATGGGAATTGGGCCACAATTATCGATCCCTATGCGAATGGCTTCTCAAGTTACTATCGCAATCAAAAGCAGCAACCCGGCGACACGCGGCCCATCGAATACGACTTTGCAAAATCGCCCTTATTGAAAGTCCCGAGCGACTGGAACACCCAGCGCGATGCGCTTCTCTATTACGAAGGCACAGTGTGGTATCAGCGAGACTTTGCTTATCAACCGAAAGGGCACACGCGCGTGTTCCTCCATGTTGGTGCGGCCAACTACCGCTCCTGGTTCTGGGTAAATGCGCAGAAAGTCTGCGAGCATGAAGGCGGTTTCACCAGCTTTAACTGCGATATCACCAGCGCCGTGCATGCCGGATCCAACTTTGTCGTCGCGGCCGTCGATAACTCCCGCCACGAAGACGGCGTGCCGACCCTGAAGACGGATTGGTGGAACTATGGGGGCCTCACGCGCGAGGTTTCCCTGATTGAAGTTCCGGATACATTCATCGATCAATACGATGTGCACCTGAGCCGCACCCAAGGCTCATCGATTGAAGGTTGGCTTCATGTAACGGGTCCCGCGCAGGGCACGGATGCCGAAGTGGAGATTCCAGAGTTAGGCGCAGGGACTCACGTAAGGATAGGGGACGGTGGACTCGCGGCCTTTCACTTCGATGCAAGAGGCTTGCAAGCCTGGTCGCCCGAAAAACCGAAACTCTACCGCGTAACTCTGCGCGCCGGAGCGGATCAAATCGAGGAAAACATTGGCTTCCGCACCGTCGAGACGCGCGGCACGCAGATTCTTTTGAACGGTAAACCTATCTTCCTGCGCGGTGTGTGCGTTCACGCGGAGGCGCCTTACCGCGGTGGCCGCGCGTACTCCAGCAAAGATGCGGAAACCCTGCTGGGCTGGGCGAAAGAGCTGGGCGCGAACTATGTGCGTCTTGCGCACTATCCACACGATGAAAGTATGTTGCGCGCGGCGGACCGTAAGGGCCTGCTGGTATGGTCGGAGATTCCCGTGTACTGGGCGATCCAGTTCGATAACCAGATGGTGCTGGCCAAAGCCGAGCGGCAGTTAGAGGAAGAGATAGGCACTTCGCGCAATCATGCATCCATCATCCTCTGGTCCATGGCCAACGAAACGCCGAACAACGAAATTCGCACGCACTTCATCGAGACGCTAGCCCAGCAGGCGCGCACGCTGGACCCCACGCGGTTGATTACCGCGGCGCTGCTGGTCCGCTCGGAAGGACACTTAAAAATTGTCGACGATCCGCTCGGGAAAGCATTGGATGTGATCGGCACCAATGAATATGTGGGTTGGTACGAACAAACACCTGCTGGCGCAGATACAACGGATTGGCGCATAGACTATAACAAGCCGGTCATCATGAGCGAGTTTGGCGGCGGGGCAAAGGCCGGGCGGCATGGGCCTGCAAGCGAACGCTGGACGGAAGAATACCAGGCCGACATCTATCGCCACCAGCTAGGCATGCTCAATCGCATTCCTCAACTCCGAGGCATGAGTCCATGGATCCTGATGGATTTCCGCTCGCCCACGCGGAACCTGGCTGGCACGCAGGATGGCTATAACCGCAAGGGACTTATCTCCGAACAAGGGCAGAAGAAAGCGGCATTCTTTGTTTTGCAGAGGGCCTATCTCAATAACACAGTGGGAAAAAGCGGAATAGACTTCCCGGATTGAGACAGTAACTCGATAAAATCGCGTGTCAATTGTGCCGGAGTCAAAACTTGATTTAAGCTGGAGCAATGGCAATCGAGACAATTCTCTCTCAGATAGATGCAGAAATTGCAAGGCTCACGCAAATCCGTACCCTGCTCTCCAATACGGATTCGGTAACAAAGCAGGCGACCGGGGCGAAAGCGAAGACGACAGCGGTCAAGGTCAAGACGAAAAAGACGCGGGTCCTGAGTCCGGACGCGCGCAAGCGGATTGCGGATGCGCAACGCCGGCGTTGGGCGGCCTACAAGGCGAAGACGAAGTAATTCGACGCTGTCGGCTTCCATCGGTTCCTCAGTCAGCTTCTACTCCATCGCACCCACCCCTGGGTACCAAGTGGATTCTGAGTTTCCCACGCATCCGCGGTTGAGGCTCGTTCCCATGGGCGCGTAACGCCCGATGGGCTGACGCGTGCAGAGTCACGTCTGGGAGAAGTGGTTTCGGTCAATTGGCCAGTATGTGGGATCCGATCCGGCGACGGTCGTTACCAGGTTTCAACCGCGAGAATGTTGGGCGGCCCAGGATGGCCTTCAATCACCTGAGTTTCGATGACGGCCTCCATATTCAGCTGTTCCCAGTTAGGCGGGAGTTTGGCCAGGAGCGAATCGAGATAGACGGGGTTATAGAGAATTTCGCCGGCAGCCTCGGTCCCTTCTTCTGAAATCCCCGCGGCTACGATCACCGGCTGGCCTGTGGTGTTGTCCCGAATCCGCGCAACGATGGCGTAGTCGCGAGAGAGCTTTTGGTAGGGCAAATCCCACGCCGTGGCCCACGACGTCTGGTGTGGACTCTTCCGGTCGACAATCAGGGCCACCCCATCCTTGGACTCGAAGCCGAAACGCAGCTTTTGGGTGACGCGCAGTGTCCAGATGTTGTCGAACCCCCCGATCAACACGATGGGTCCCTCGCGGAGTTGCGCAAACCTGGCTTCGGATGCGGGAAGCACGCGGAACGCCTTGTGTTGAGTTTCCAGCGCAGCCGCCGTCCGGGTCAAGGTGATCACATCCGCCAAAGCAAGATGGCCGGAGAGGTGCAAACGAAAATAGAGTGGCTGTGTCTCGGCCGTAGCCGCGGGCCCGTCGAGTGAGTTGATGGAGCCTACATCGATATTCTTCGCCGGTTCGCCCAGGCAGTAGGTGGCGGTGGTCGAACCGGCCGTGATGGGAGCCCAGAATCGATCGATGGACGTGGGTGGCCGAAACTCCTGAAAGTCGCGCAGCTTCCATCCGAGTGCAAACGCAAGAACCAGGACCATACCAAAAAGGAATGCGAGCATCAGCCAGCGGCGCCTTGGTGCAGGTGGCTGCGGATTGGGGGTGATTGCAGGGCTGATCGCGGCAGTCTCTGCTTCAATCGTCGGCAGGCTTGGCTCCGGAGCAGCCGGTCGCTCCGAAGCGCGAAACTGGGGAACATAGGACCCACTGGGGAGCTCGACGATCAACTCGCCGTTATGCGCCGGGTCGTAATAGTACTGAACCAGTCTTTTGCGCACCTCCCCGGCGGTGATCCGCACCACGGGGTCCGCATTCGCGTCGTAACTCGGGGATCGGCCGAACACCTCCACGCCGATGCTGCGTTCCTTCAGATCCGATGCACCGCCCTTGAGCGTCTGTTCCACGGCATATGCCAGGAAAACAGGATAGCGTTTGCTATTGGCGAACAGGGGGTGAGCGAGCAGCCGCTCCAGCTGCTCCCGAATCGCTTCCGGATCCAGCCCGGCGAGCTGCTCGCCAATTTCCAGATCTGATTTGGCGCCTTGCGGCATCCCACTCTCCCCATCCGTGCGGGCCGCTCTGGCCCCCGTCCGCTAGAAATTTGGCGACCTGTTCCTTCCAGGCAAAGCGGATCCTTTCACCATTCAAAAAAACAAGGAACGTGACCCTTGTCGGAAGGCAGCACGAATCCGGTGGCGGAGCTTTGCTTTGAATGCACTCGCCAGACCGCGAGCTCATGGACGAAACGAACTGTCATGCGTATCATACGTCCCGTAAAACCACTTGTCTACACTGGATTAACTCGACTTTTTTTAACAAGTTAGCACCACTTGCGGCAGCTTGGTACCCGATGGAACCTGCCGTCGGCCGAATCGGCAGCATATAGTGTGGGTCGGTCCAGAAAATCTACTTGACGCCAGAACCTTGGAAGCGAAGAAATTCGCGGAGGAGCTGACCGACGGTACATTTTCTTGTGATTGCGGCTCCTCGCCCCACCGGTTGGCACGACCTGGAGACCATCCAGGCTAGCGCAATCGGGGGGCGCTTTTTTGTCTCCGCTCGTCCGTACCAACGGCTCTCTCGGTTTCTCTCGCAGTCCGTCTTCTACACTGGGTGCAGATGCCTTCCCGTGCGAGGACTCGAGCTTGTCTCACTTCATCAGTTTTGTCAGCATTCCGGCTCTCGCCATTCGCCAGCATGTCTGGCCGCTCAAGGCGCTCGATGTGCTCGAGGAAGACCGGTTGCAGATGCGGGTGTGGCCCAACGACATCGATTTGAACCTGCACCTGAACAATGCCCGCTATCTGAACCTGATGGACTACGGTCGCACACACCTGCTGGCGCGGACCAGGATCTTGAGCCACATCCTCCGTGCCCGTTGGAGGCCGCTGGTTGGCGCAGTTTGGATCACGTATAGGCGATCGCTCCCGCTGTTTTCTAACTTCACGCTTGGTTCCCGGCTGGTTTGCTGGGATGAACGGTGGTTTTATGTCGAACAGGCCTTTTCCATCCAGGAGAGCCGGGTTGCTGTCGGGTGGGTCAAAGGAATCTTGCGGGATGCACGCGGCAACGTAGAACGGCAACGGGTAATCGACCATGTCGCACCGGGCCTGGTCAGCCCGCCCATGCCTGAATCGATTGCCGCATGGAATGAGCTGACCCGGGAGAAGCTGGCGGCGGGATAAAATTCAACCTCATTGAGCCAGGGAGAAGATGACGTTGATGGAGGTCTCCACGCTGACGGGCTCGCCATTGAGCAGGTAAGGCCGATAGCGCCACTGGCCCACGGCTTCGAGCGCGGCCTGCTGCAGTACGGCTGGTCCGCCCACCACCCGCAGATCCACGACGCGTCCGTCCTTGGAGATGGTGGCGGCCAGGGTCACCGTGCCGTCCACGCGCATGGCCTTCCCCAGCGGCGGGTAGCTGGGGATGACTTTGTGCAGGAGCAGTCCGGCAGCGATGGACGAAGGGACGCGTTCCGACCCCTTGACGTCCGGATGGACGATGCGGGGCGGAGGCTGGGCGGCGAACGCCTCGCGGAAGCCTCCAGGCGTACCGGAGTCCCCACCCAAAGAGCTCAGATTGGGCAGTCCAGCCGGTTCGGGAGCGGAAGGAATCGAGATGCTCCTCGGAATCAGCCGCGGCATCGGCACTTGACCCTCGAACCGATCGGAGGAAGCCGGCGGAATCGCTCTGCGAACGGGCCGGGGTGGGGTCGAGAGGGGCACGGATGGCGCTTCGACCAGGAAGGCCATGGCCGTACGCGGAAGCGCCACGGGATACACGAGCGGAAAGAGGATGAGTCCCAACAGGATGGTGCTGTTCAGGACGAGGGCGGCGAACATCCAGCCGCGGCTGCGGGTGCGGATTCTGCCAGTGGATTCAAAGGTTGAGTCTTCGAACATCGGTGGGCCTCCCGAGGGTTGAATCAGTCGCAACGACGGGAGGGGCGAAGTGCTTCTGCAGGGCGCAGCCAAGCTGACCGCTCTGCGCCTCAGCATGGGTGGGCAATCGAAGGCGCGGGGAGCGGGGCTTCAGGCATCCCGTTCTTCCCATTCGGAACCACTGTGCACCTGTAGACACCGTGTGAACTCGAAGTGTTCCCCAGAGGCCGCGGGTGGGCGCGGTGTGCGGATCTCGTGCGTAGCTCGAATGCCGTGTTGCGCGCAACGGAAAAAGGCCGTCCGGTTTCCCGAACGGCCTCAGACATATGTTCCCGGCGGCTAGAAGGTGGTCGATACCGTCAGGCGGAAGGTTTTGCGCGGTTCGTGGAACAGATAGCGCGAACCGTAGCCCTGGAGCGCTTCCTGGTAGGTATAGTCGCCGGCGCCGCCGGGCGGGAACAGATCGCGCGTAATCAGCTCAGCGGAGCAACTGCCCTTGTTGCCGCCGATGATGACGGAGTTGCAATAGGGTGTCTCATACAGGCGAAGCGGGTTGTATGCATAGTAGAGGCGAACCGGTGCGTTGATGATCGGCATGATGACCGAAATCTCGCCGCCCAGAGACATGCGCGGAACAAAGTTTGTGCCGGAGATCGGGCGAATGTTCTGCCGGAAGCCGACCTGCGATCCGGGAATGCCACCCTGGCACGAACCGTTGTTGAACACCGGGCAGCCGTAAAGCGGCGCGGTCAAAGAGGCAAAGCCTTCCGGGCTCTGCTTCAACTGTCCTTTGTTCAAAGCGGTGTCGATGCCAAAGTCGTCGAACACGGAAACCATGACCGGTCCGGCGATGGGGATGCGATACTCGGCGTTCGTCGTCAGACTGGTGTCGCCACCGATCGAGGCAATGCCGTAGACCGGGAGCGGAATCTGCAAGCACTGGTTGAGCTGCGGATTGCTGGGATCGCGCGGAACGCAGGAGCCATCCGGATTGGTCAGCTGCACGCTGACGCGGTTGGGCACATAGCCGTAGGGTGTTGCCCCGCGTACGTCGAATCCGCGCAGTTCGCCCTCGCCGCCCGAATAGAACCGATTGTTGGGCGGAGCCACATCGCCGCCGAAGCCTTGCACATAGCCCAATTGCGCGCGAATTCCCAGCACGTTGCGGCCATTCGCGGAAGGTATCAGGTAGTGCATGGGGAGGAACCGTTTGTAGGCCACGAACGGTGAAATGTAGCGGACGTTGCCGCCCAGGCCGGCGAACTGGAACACGCCCGTGTATTCCTTGCCAGTGCGTGGGCGCAGCGGGTTGTTGATGGTGTTGTAGCTGTAACTGAAGGAGACCGAGCTGTTTACAATGCCCGCCAGCGCGTTGCTGCCCTGGATGCCAGAGCGGAAGCTGATGGTCTGGAAGAATGTCTGCGACGCGGACGAGAAGGCCGTGATGGTGGACTTGTCGATGCGGTAGGTCGCGCCGATGCGCTGGAATGCATGCCGCTTGAGCGGATAGCTCAGAGAGAAGTTGAGGCCCGTCGCTGCCTGGTTGTAGTTCTGCGTCAGCGATTGCTGCGCAGCACTCAGGTTCGACGACAAGCCTGCCGATGTCTGGTAGCTTTTGGCAGGGTTGTAGTCGGTCTTGTTGTTGAAGATCTGGAAGCCCACGTTCAAAGGCCGGTTGCGAATGTAGGGCTGCGAGAAGCCGAACAGGAACTGGCGATTGACGTTGCCCAGGTTTCCCTGCACGCTAAGCGTTTCGCCCAGGCCGAGGAAGTTGTTGGTCTGGTAGTTGACGCCGAGGAACGCTCCCTGGAGTCCACTTACGCCGCCATTCAACCCAATGGAGTTCTTACCTTTCTCCTTGACCTTCAGCAGGAGGTCCACGGTGCCGGCTTCCGCATCCTGATGCGCTTCGGAATCCTGCTCCACTTTGAGAGGCTCGAAGTACTCCAACTGGTTCAGGCGCAGCAGGCTGTATTCCCAAAGCTGCGAGTTGTAGACCGAACCTTCATCGAGCAACAGCTCGCGGCGAATCACCTTGTCGCGGGTGATGGTATTGCCCTGGAACTCGATGCGCGAAACGTAGAAGGGCTTGCCTTCGTCGATGTCAATATCGAGGGACACCGTCTTCTTCTGGTCATCGTAAACTGGCTTGGGGATGGCGCCAAAGTTCACATAACCCAACTGCCCATAGGCCTTCTTCAGGTTTTCCAGACCCTTTTGGATCAGGGTGGCGTTGAACCAGTCTCCATCTTTCAAGGCGAAGGTGCCGCGCAGCGCTTTGGTGTTGGAGACGGCCTTGTTGCCGGTGAAGTTGATCGTTCCCAGCCGATAGCGCGCGCCCTCTTCCACGGGCATCAGGATGTCGATGCGCTTTCCCTTGTTGGGGCGGAAGGTAAAGATGTTCAGGCCGCCTTCATCGCGGATCTGCGTCTTCGGTTCTTCGATGGCCGCATTGGCGTAGCCCTTGTCGCGATAAGCCAGGCGCACACGCTCGGTGTCTTCTTCGAGTTTGGAGGCGTCGAACGTCTGCGGGAAGAGGTCTTCAAAGATCAGCGAGTAGGGAATGCCGATCGGTTTCAGGTTCTTCATGGAGCGGCGCAGGATCAGTCCGCTGAGATGCTGGTTGCCGACGAACTTGATATTGCCCACCTTCACGGTGGGGCCTTCCTTGATGTTGAAGTTCACCTGCACGGCTGCCGGGGGAATGTCCTTGATGTCCAACTTCACCGTGGCGAACTGGTGGCCGTGCTCGGAGAGAATCTCCTTCAACACGGTGGTGGCGCGCAGAATCTTGGCCGCATCGTACTGGCTTTCGACGCTCAGGCCCACCTTCTCCTTCTTGAAGCGATCCAGCACATCCGATTGCGAAACGGCGTTGAGGCCTTTGTAGTTGATTTCGCGAATCGTGGGCTTTTCCTTGACGAAGATGTCGAGGATGATGCCCTTCTCTGAGTCTTCCCGCTCGATACGCAGATTCTCAAAGTAGCCGGTGTTCCACAGCGAGTTGAAGTCGCGCTCAATCGAGACCGGATCGTAGGCGTCGCCCGCGTGCGTGAACAAGCGGGCCAGGATGGTTTCTTTCGGGATGCGGCGGTTGCCGATGACGCGAATCGATTCAATGGCCTGGGCCTGCTGGGCCTGCGCAATGCCCGGAGTCAGCAGAGCGGTGAAAGGAGCGGCCACGGAAACCGCGAGCGGCAATGCAAGCAACTGGGCCAACACTGGCGCCACTCCAGCGAGAAGGCTCGGCGTGCGCGGTACGCGGAAGATGGAAGCGTGCTTGATCTTCACCGGGCTTGAGCCCTGCGTAGAGCACAAATTCTGTTGCGGGCCATAGTTCGCCTTCTGGTTCGGCTTCACGGGAAGAATATCGACACCCTCACTGCTCAAAAAGTTCTTGTCCTGCATCCTGCAACGGAGGAAAGATTGATTATATTGGACCGGTACCCGCTCGCCCAAACCTCCGGGCGCTGGCAGGGCGGTGCAAACGCATCTCTCCCACCTACTCCGAGCCGCGCAATTCCCAGCCAACCGGAGCCTAACCCTCAGTCTACCGGAAGCTGGTGGGTTGGGCCGTGATAGCCCCCGACCCGTTTGAGCAGCATCCCTCTTTAGACGCAGACGGTTTGCACATGGCATCCTCGTCCTGGAGAGGTTTTCAGACTTATGCCGAATTCAGAGGCAACCCTCTACGGATTCTCGGCTCCACTTGTCGATGGGCGTGTGGTGCGCTTGGACGAGTTCAGAGGCAAAGTGCTGCTCGTTGTGAACACCGCGAGCCAATGCGGATTTACGCCGCAGTACGAGGGCCTGGAGCAGCTGTACCGCCGTTACCGGGATCGAGGATTCGCGGTACTGGCCTTTCCTTGCAACCAATTCGGAGGCCAGGAGCCGGGCTCGGCAGAAGAGATTGGCGCCTTTTGCCAGGAGAATTACGACGTGGACTTTCCTTTGTTCAGCAAAGTCGACGTCAACGGCAAAGCTGCCGATCCCATCTTCCGCTTTCTCAAGCGGGAGAACACAGGTTGGCTGGGACGTTTCATGGCCGGCAGAATCAAGTGGAACTTCACCAAGTTTCTCATCGACAGGCAAGGGCGGGTGGCCGCTCGCTTCGGACCCTCCATCTCTCCGCAAGCGATTGCGCCACAGATTGAGAAGCTTCTGAGTAGCGAACCATGATTAATCGAAGCGATATGCGCTGATGGCTGCGCCCATGGGCTGGTCGGTGAAGATGCGCGTCCCTGGCCCATCGGAACCTGCCCCCGCGGCCACCATCAGCGGACTCAAGTGTTCTTCTCCAGGCGATTCAACCGCATGGGTAAGCCAGTCGTCGAAGGCCCGTGCGCGTTCCGGCGTCTCCGGCCGCATATACGCCTTGAGGTTGTGGAAGCTCATGCCGCTGCCAACGATGAGCACCCCCTCATCGCGGAGGGGAGCCAGTGCGCGCCCGGCGGCTCCATGCAGCGCTGGATCCAGCGACAGTGCAACGACTGGAATCTGCGCCTGCGGGAAGGCCACCTTCAAGGGAACGAAGACACCGTGGTCAAGCCCGCGGGCAGGGCTGGTCGCGGCGGGGAGCCCCGCTCCCTTGAGGAGACTTTCGACTCGGCCGGCCAGTTGCGGATCGCCGGGAACGGGCCAGGTTAATCGATACGTGTGTTCCGGGAAACCGTAGTAGTCGAAGATCAGCTGCGGATGCGGAGCGGCACTCGCTGTGAACGCGGGCTCTTCCCAATGGCCACTGACCACAAGCAGCGCTTTCGGTGGTTCCGGCAACGTAGCCGCCAGCCCCTCCAGCAAGTGCCGGGTCGCGTGCCATGTATCGGCCGGACCCCAGGTCCAATCCATGAAGAAGCAAGGTCCACCCCCGTGAGGGATGAAGATCGAAGGCTGGCGCTCGCGGATATTTGGCATCTCTTACCCCGGACATCCCGACGCCATGGCAAAGCCCTGCGCGGGGTAGTTGTTTGAACAACTATCGGTTCGATGCTCTCCCCGCCCGCTCGATTCACTCTTTCCTCCCGCCGCAGGCGGGGGTCGGGCTTGCCGCCCTACCGTCCGCTGGAATGCTTCTTTCCAAATTGCCGCAGCTTGGCCAAGGTGGCCGCCGCCTCGCCGGAGTCAATGGCATCTGCCCCCATGGCCACGCCTTCCTTGAGGTCGAAGGCTCGTCCGGCGGCCACCAGCGCCGCAGCGGCATTCAGCAGGATAATGTCGCGCCGCGGGCCGGGTATGCCGGTGATCACGTCGTACAACAGCGAAGCGTTGGTCTCGACGTCGCCGCCTACAAATTGGTCGAGCGTGGTCCGGGGCAGCCCGGCCATCTCGGGCGTTACCCGCGCACCTTTCAAGGCCGGCGTTCCCGTCTCCGATTCCTCGACACGGCATACGATCGATTCGCCGGTAGTGGTCAGCTCGTCGATGCCGTCCGTCCCATGCACCACGAAGGCGCGCTTGGACCCCAAGGCGGCCAGCGTTCGACCGACGAGGAGGACGCGGCTTGGGGCGAGGACGCCGATGACCTGGTTTCGCGCGCCGGCCGGATTGGTCAACGGACCGCACAGATTGAAGATGGTGCGGAAGCCCAGCGCCTTGCGCAGCGGCCCCAGGGCCTTCACAGCTGGGTGATAAAGCGGCGCATAGAGAAACATGAAGCCGGTGGAACGCAGGCATTCCGCGGCCAGCTCGGGCGAAAGGTCGATGGGCACGCCCAACGCCTCCAGCACATCGGCCGCCCCGCAACGTGAAGTCACGGCGCGGTTGCCGTGCTTGGCCACTTTGGCGCCCACCGCCGCCGCAATAAGGGCAGCACCCGACGAGATGTTGAAAGTAAGTGGCCCCCCCCCACCCGTGCCCACAATATCGACCAACTCGGCGCGCTCCGCGCCTTCCAGGGGTACAGGCACAGCCCGTTGCCGCATCACGTCCACAAATCCAGCCAGCTCGGGGACCTGCTCGCCGCGTGTGGCGAAGACGGTCAGGAGGGCGGCGATCTCCACATCCGGCACCGTGCCGGTAAGGATGTGCGTCAGCGCGTCGGCAGCCTGCTCGCGGGTCAGGGCGGTCCCGTCTTCCGCCAGGGGCTTGAGGAGTTCCTTCACAGTGGCCATATACCGATATGGTAAAGGCCCGGCAGCGCGGCGCATTCTGGGAAGGCCCCGGAAAGTGGTTTGCCGGTCCTTCGGCGGGCGAGATAGTATTTAGAGACCGCTGTCACGGCTTCGCTGGCCCGGAAATCACCGGATCCACCGCCGAATCTCCCAAGACGCAGCGGACTGGACGGATCCAACTTGAAAATCCACGAGTATCAGGCAAAAGAGATTCTGGCCAAGTACGGTGTCGCTGTGCCGAAAGGCGAGATGGCCAACACGCTGGAAGAGGCGAATGAAGTGACCCGCAAGCTCTTCGCCGAGGGTGCAACCGGCGTCGTCGTCAAAGCGCAGATTCATGCCGGCGGTCGCGGCAAAGGTGGCGGCGTCAAGGTTGCCAAGACCCGCGAAGACGCAGAGCTCTATGCCAAGAACATTCTCGGGATGCAACTGGTGACCCACCAGACCGGCCCCGCAGGTCAGAAGGTGCAGCGTCTGTTGGTGGAAGAGACGGCGGCCATCGATCGCGAGCTTTACCTGGGAATTGTGCTGGATCGCGCCACAGGCAAGCTGGTCTTCATGGCCTCGCAAGCCGGCGGCATGGAGATTGAAGAAGTCGCGGCCAAGACGCCGGAAGCCATCTTCAAGGAGACCATCGATCCGGCGATCGGCTTCGGCGGATGGCAAGCACGCAAGCTGGCCTTTGCGCTGGGCCTCAAGCCCACACAGATCAGCGCCGCCGTCACCTTTCTGCAAAGCCTCTACAAGGCATTCATTGACACGGACGCATCGCTGATCGAGATCAATCCGTTCATCACCACGAAGGATGACAAACTGTTCGCGCTGGACGCCAAGATCACGTTTGACGACAACGCCTTGTTCCGCCATCCGGCTATCAAGGCGCTGCGCGACACCGCGGAAGAAGATCCGCTTGAAGTGGAAGCTAGCAAGTATGCGCTGAACTACATCAAGCTCGATGGGTCGATTGCCTGCATGGTGAACGGCGCCGGCCTGGCCATGGCCACCATGGATATCATTCAATACGCCGGAGGCAGCCCAGCCAACTTTCTGGACGTAGGCGGCGGCGCCACTCAGGAGCAGATTGAGCATGCGTTCGAGATTCTGCTCAGCGACGCGAATGTGAAGGCCATCTTCATCAACATCTTTGGCGGGATTCTCCGCGTCGATCGCCTGGCCACCGGCGTCGTCGCAGCGGCGCGCAAACTCAGTGTCAAAGTGCCCATCGTGTTGCGGCTGGAAGGAACCAACGTGGAAGAAGGGCGTCAGGTTTTGAAGGAATCCGGTCTTGACTTCCAGGTCGGTGCAACGATGGAAGAAGCGGCAAATCTGGTTGTCAAGGCAGCTTCTAGCCGCTAGCTTTCAGCTCTCAGCTTGCTGTGTACGCGGAATGGAGATTTGGCTTGGCACAGGCATTTCAGGATCTGACCGTTTGGCA
>Ga0302140_10006363_pt1 | contig 14826 bp, 11 predicted proteins | sample I_Bog_E1_1_FD_202095 | JGI IMG/M metagenome (GOLD analysis project Ga0302140, IMG submission 202095) | Peat permafrost microbial communities from Stordalen Mire near Abisko, Sweden - I_Bog_E1_1 | ecosystem: Environmental > Terrestrial > Soil > Wetlands > Peat | place: Sweden: Abisko, Stordalen...
CGATTCACTTCGCTCGAGGCCAGCGCGTGCGCCTGCGCCGATGTTGCCGAATTGTTGCCGTAGTTCAGGCAGCTCACGCCATGATCCGTCGTGCCCACAAACGTGTATGTCGTACCCATCTGCGCGCCCAACTCGCTCAGCACGTCGGCCACAGGATTTGCAATGCCCTCGCTCACGCCGGACATCTGCTCGACCCCGCCGGCAAAAAACAACCCCACCGGCTCCGCATCCGCTGCATCCACCAACAGCGATCCAGAATCTCCGGCGTCGCTGAACTGATTGCCTTCAATCCCCAGTTGGTTGGTAAACGACTTCGTGTAGTAGGGGTTTGTTTCGGCGCAGTCGGTGTAATACGAAACCTGCACATCAAGATCCACGGCCGCTATCGACGCACACGTAAGCCCTGTCGTCCGCCCGCTCTTGGCAACCGTCATGCTAAGTGTGCCCGTCTCGCCTTTTCCGCCGGTCGACGAAACTCCGGGCGGCGCTGCCGCCAGCGTGCCGTTCCCCTGCATCGCGCCAAGTTCCAAAATGTTGCCGCTGGTATTCACCGCGCCCGTGTCCACCTGCGCAACCGCAGCATCCACATTGCCCGTGCCGTTGAGCTTCACAAATCCGCTCAGCGTCGCCACCGGCGTCTCTGTGCCGCCCTGGTCGTAGGGCGTGCAATTGGCGTCAATCAACCCCGGCTGAACAATCAGCTCGCCCGTCGAAGCCTGGTCGCTGCGAGCCAGCACATGATTACAGCTCAGTACGTACTGCGTACCGCTCGAGCTCTGCAACAGCGCCCCGAGCGTTCCGCCGCAGCAGTCGGTCACCTGGTCTTTTGAATTCGTGTCATAGTCGTCGTTGTTGCCGCCCGAGCTGCCCAGTGCGATGGGCGCGGCCAGTTGCGCCTGGTGCGCAGCCGGATTGCTGTCGATTCCCGCCGCATTCAACAACACTTCGCTCGATGTGACCGACGACGACGTGCCAACTGTCGCCACAATATAGGTCGCGCCGGTAATCGACAGCGTCGAAGGAGCCGTATATGTGACCGAACAGTTGGTGAACTGCTGGCTGCTGCGCACGCAATTAACCGCGCCCAGCGTTCCTTCGCCGCCGCTTGAGCCGGTAGCCGAGCTCGACAGCGCGTAATTGATTCCGGCCGTCCCGCCTGCCTCGGCAATATAGCCAGTGACAGTAACGCTTCCGTTCGCACCCAGTGCCACATTTTCCGGAGTTAGCGGCTGCAGGAATCCCGGGGTGACGGTGACAGTTGCCGAAGCCGTGGCCTTCGGATTCGACTCGAGCGCAGCGGTCACCGTAACCTTCACCGTGTTCGCGGTAAGGTAGCTCGGTGGCGTGTATTGCCCGCTTGAGTTGATGCTCCCGGCGCCCGCCAGCGCATCTCCGCCACTCACGCTCCAGTTCACGATGGCCGCTGAACCGCTGCTGAGCATTGCTGAAAACTGCTCATAAGCCGCGCCCGTCGACGAGCTCGACCCGTTGCAGCCGGTGCAATTGGTGTCGACCGAGACAGTGCCCGGTGTGATAGTGAATGCGGAGCCGCTCGTGCCGCTGCCTGAAACGGTTCCGCCACCGCACCCGGCAATTACCGCCGCAGCAAGCGAGGCAACCATTACACGCAGCGCCGTCCGCTTCTTGCTCGCCTTAGAGCCCCGGCTCACCACCCGCCGGTCCATGTTTGTCGATGCTGGAGTGATCGATTTCAAGCCGCGTCTATAGCCTTCCGCGATCGATAGAAATAATTCAAATCCTTGCTATAACCAATGCCGTCAGGCGATTCCCCGACGCATCCTTGGTCAAAAAGCCCTGTCGGTCCAAATTTTCCTACCGCAATGCAATATTAGACCTGATTGATGCAATAAAAGTTGTCTTCACCCTGCATACAACGGCAAACAAACCCATTACTGCCGCGCGCATCCCACTACGGCCAAATCCGGAAATTTCAGTACCGCTACGACAAAACCCTGCCCAGAAAGCCCTTCAGCCCCAGCCGGCCAAGCAGCGCCGTAAAGAAAACCAGCGCAGTCAGAATCGCCCACCACGGCATGTGCGCAATATTCGGCGTAACCGCAGCACGCAATCCCTCGCTCATATATACGATCGGGTTGAACAGCACCCCGTACTGCAGCCACTTCAGATGGCCGAGCATGGCCCACGGATAATACACGCAACCAAGAAAGGTAATTGGCACAACGAGAATCGAAAACACCAGCCCGATCTGCCGCGGATTCACCGTCGACCCGATAAACAGTCCCAACGCCCCGGCGAGATAGCTGGCCATCACCAGCACCACCGCAAACAGTAACCAGTTATGAATATCGGCCCTCACCGGCGTCGCCGGAATGTAGTACGCCATGGGAATCACCAGCAGCGCGGCAATCATGCTTTGCAGCGCGCTGAAGCTCACCTTCTCAAAGGCGACGGCCCACAGCGGCAGCGGGCACATCACGCGGTCGTCAATCTCGCGCGTCACCCCAAACTCCTGCGATAGCGGCAGCGCCACCGCGGCAATGCCGGAAAACATAATCGCCACAGCCATCAACCCCGGCAGCAACACCGTGCCGAAGTCCAGCCCGCCCGCTCCGCCCGCCATGGGATTCGTCCCGCCCATGCGCGGCATGATGAACGTAAACACAAACAGGAACAGCAGCGGCTGCATCCCCACGCGCGCCAGAAATACAGGAAGCTCGCGAGACAGCACGCGCAGATCGCGCAACAGCAGCCCGATGAACGACTGGACAAAGATCTTCGAGTTCAAATTCGTAGTTTCCATTTCGCTTCGCCGCGCCCTCAGTCGCAACAGTCCCAAGTGCCTATTGCCCGGTCCCTAGTGCCTATTGCCTAGTCCCTAGTGCCTACTCCCTTAGTCCCTCAGTCCCTGTTTCTCTACTCCCTCAGATCTCTACCCGTGAGCTGAATAAATACCGTCTCAAGGCTCGGCTCAGTAATAGTCAGGTCGCGCAACCCATGACTGGTTGCCGCGCGCACCAGCTCCGGCAGCAAGCCATCGGCCCCGGTGCCGATCACCCGCAAACCATCCGCCGTGGTCTCAACGCCGCTCACATCTTCGCGACTCTTCAGTTCTTCCATCATCGGTCCCAAACCTTCAATCGACTTGAGCTTGAGATTGAAAATGGTATGCGCGCCGAAAGTCGACTTCAGCTTGTCCGGCGAGCCCAGCGCCAGCACCTTTCCATAATCGATAATCGCCAGCCGATCGCTCAACTGGTCAGCTTCTTCCATGTAATGCGTGGTCAGCAAAACCGTGATGCCCTCTTTGCGCAACCCAGCCACCGCATCCCACATGGCCATGCGGCTCTGCGGATCAAGCCCCGCGCTCGGCTCATCCAAAAACAGAACTGTCGGCCGATGCGCAATGGCCCTCGCAATTTGCACTCTCTGCGCCAGCCCTCCCGAAAGCTGCGTCGGATAAACGCTCTTCCTCTCGCTCAATAGAAACTGCTCCAGCAGCTCAAGGCTCCGTGCCTTTGCGTGACTATGACTGAACCCGAAGTAGCGGCAATGAAAGTAAAGATTCTCATACACCGTGAGCGAACGGTCGAGCGTATTGAACTGCGGCACCACGCCAATCAGCCGCCGCGCGTGTGCCGGATGCTTCACCACATCGATGCCCTTGATCCGCACCGTCCCGCTGTTCGGCAGCGTGCGCGTAGTCGCAATCGAAATAGTGGTGGTCTTGCCCGCGCCATTCGGCCCCAGCAGCCCGAAAATCTCCCCCTCATTCAGCTCCAGATCAATACCGTCCAAAGCCACCACCCGCAGCTTTGACTCATAGATTTTGGTCAGCTTCTCAATCTCAACAATCAAAGGGGTTCCCCGGGACGATCAGGCTCAATCGTCCATGTTCAAGATTAACGTACTGAAAATGCCGTCGAGCTCTTCCCGAAAAAGCAAAAGCCGCCGCGCTTGCGCGCAAACGGCCTTTGGGCATGCGGCACGCCGCAGGTGGGTAATACATATATTGTCGCCTATTTTTCCCGTAATAAAGAGAAAACATGGCTATTCAGGCCACAGCCCTTCGTCCCGGAGGGACAAATCGACGCTAGCCCAGGGTGCAGTCGTCGCAGCGACGGAACCCTGGGAACGGGCGCAATCGATCGAAACCGCCCCGTAGGGCCGGTGCGAGGTAACATGATCCAAATCCTCATGTGAGAGATCGCTCGGGGGCCCAACTATAACGTAGGATTGTCTTTGATTTGCTGGCTGGCCGGTTGATGGCTATCGAACCCGGAAGGATCTAAAGAATGACCTACACGCAGGATACTGGGTTGGCTTCGGCGGTTCTAGGGGCCATTGGCACGATAATTATGTTCTTCAGTAGCTATGCCTTCGAACCATTTCAGGGCGGAGTTTTCGGAAGTCCCGAAATAACAGAATGCAACAATCGCATTAGAACCAAGAACCGCAACCGTCACAGGTGGCAGTTGATAGGGCTTGGAATTCTGTGCCTCAGTTTCGTCGTTCAGGCTGTCGCATCCCTGCTATAAGACGCAGCGCGAGCTGTGGCCCGGCAGATTACTGCAGGAGGAAGGTATGTCTTGGCTTCGGCGCCTAATTATGCCCACCGTTAAGTTTGATCCTTCAACAGTGAGCAAAAGTGTCAAAGCGGACCTGCGAAGAAATATCGAGTCGCTCGACGGCCTGGAGAAGAAAGACGTCGCACGGATTTATGACGCTGCATTACGTTCTGTATCAGCCGGTCGAGATCTGAATCAATTGTCTATGGAACTAATGAACATCGATGGAATGACCAAGGGACGCGCGGCTGAAATCGCGCGGTCCCTGAACAGCAAAGCGACGGCAATAATTGACCGAGAGCGCCAAACTTCACTTGGAATCACGCACGCAAAATGGATGTATGCAAACGCTCCATGCATGAGAAATCCAAGTCATCCATCAGCCGCAGAGGCTCAGCAAGATTCTGCTCATCACTTAGCCAATGGGAAGCGATACGAATTAAGCAAGGGGCTATTTGTAGATGGCAAGTGGACCTGGCCAGGAGTTGAAGAAGGGTGTAAGTGTGTTTCAAGGTCAGTCCTGCCGGGAATCGAAGAGTAAACCGGTACAGGCAAACAGGACGCCACGCTAGTTGTTATGACATTGGAATGCGAGTCCCCTCTGTACACACTTGAATTGCGGGTTCTCTTTGAGAAGCCGGTAATAGAGATTAAAACCGTCGATGTTTATATTCGTTCGCATTCGTCTTGAAAAAGCAAAAGCCGCCGCGCTTGCGCGCAAACGGCATTTGGGCCTGCGGCACGCCGCAGGTGGGTAATACGTATTGTCTCTTATCCTCATCAGAAACGCAATCGATCCAGCCGTCTTAAACTCAACCAAGGAGCAACTCATGGATTACATCAACTTCGGACACACCGGCCTCAAAGTCTCCCGCATCTGCCTCGGCTGCATGTCCTACGGTTCGCCCGCCACAGGCCCGCTTCTCCCCGGCCGCCAGCCATGGGCCCTCAACGAAGAAGAAAGCGCGCCGTTCTTTCGCCAGGCACTCGACCTCGGTATCAACTTCTTCGACACCGCCAACGTCTACTCCGGCGGCGACAGCGAAATCGTCCTCGGCCGCTATCTCAAGGCCAACACCAAGCGCGAAACCATCGTCCTCGCCACCAAGGTCCAAGGCCTCATGAGCAATGACCCCAACGGCCACGGCCTCTCCCGCAAAGCCATCCTGCACGAGCTCGACGAAAGCCTGCGCCGCCTCCAGACCGATTACATTGACCTCTACCAAATCCACCGCTGGGACTACGAAACCCCCATCGAAGAAACCCTCGAAACCCTCCACGACGTTGTGAAAGCCGGCAAGGTTCGCTACATCGGCGCCTCAAGCATGTACGCGTGGCAGTTCGCCAAGGCGCTTTATCTCTCCCGCCTCAACGGCTGGGCGCGCTTTGTCTCCATGCAGAACCACTTTAATCTCATCTACCGCGAAGAAGAGCGCGAGATGCTGCCTCTTTGCCAGTCTGAAGGCGTCGCGGTCATTCCCTGGAGCCCCCTTGCCCGCGGCCGCCTCACCCGCCCCTGGCAATCCGAAACCACCAAACGCACCGAGACCGACGCCTTCGGCAACCGCATGTACTCCAAAACTGAAGACGCCGACCGCAAGGTCATCGACCGCCTTGGCGAGCTCTCTCAACAGCGCGGCATTCCCCGCGCGCAACTTGCCCTGGCATGGCTGCTATCAAAGCCGGTCGTCACCTCGCCCATCGTGGGCGCAACCAAGCCGCACCACCTCGCCGATGCCGTCGCGGCACTCCAGGTAGTTCTCTCCGCTGACGAGGTAAGGTTACTTGAGGAACATTACGTGCCTCATCCGGTACTCGGCTTCAGTTGAGCCTTAAATATCCCCTGCTGGATTTTTGAGCGAATACCGTACAATAACCCCGCAGCCCATGTGGGCCTTGGAGGCGCAACATCGCTACCTCATTACGTTTAGGTGATTTGCTGATACGCGGCAAGTTGATAACCGCGGAAGATATTACTCGTGCGATCGAGCACCAGACGCAGAACGGCGGCCGCCTCGGCGATTGCCTGGTCGCCATCGGAGCCATCACCCGCGAGAAACTCGAGTCCTTTCTCCACCGGCTTCCAAAAGAGCCCAAGGACGTTGATTCAACCGGCATCGACGGCCTCGAGCTCATGGGCTTGCTCATGAAGCTCATGTACATCAACAGTCTTGAAAGCCTGCGCCAACTCCAGGAAGCCATCAAGCTGCCCTACACCATTGTGCTCGACCTCGTGAAAATGGCGGTTGACCGCAAGCTGCTCATCACGCTTGGCACCGGCGGGCAAGATGGCCTCGCCGACATGCGCTACATGTTCACCGAGCAAGGCAAGGGCTGGGCCATCGACGTCCACAAGCGCTCCGGCTACGTCGGTCCTGCGCCGGTGCAACTTGAAGCTTTTGGCGAGCAGGTAAACCTGCAGAAGCCCACCAACGAAATCATTACCTTCGACGGCATTCGCAAAGCGACGGCCGCTTTCACCTTCTCTGACGCGTTGATTGAGCAATGCGGGCCGGCTTTGAACTCGGGCCGCGCCATGCTGTTGTACGGGCCTCCAGGCAATGGCAAAACCTCGGTGGCGCGCTGCATGGCCAGCGTCTTCAACGACGTCATCTACATACCCTACGCGGTCATGGTTGAGGGCCAAATCATTCGCATCTACGACCCCGGAATTCATGAGGCAGTCGATCCTGCAGGTCTCGACGACGACAATCCTCTCTCCATGGTGCGGCGCGAAGTCTTTGACGCGCGCTGGGTCCCCTGTAAGCGTCCCTTCGTTATCGCCGGCGGCGAGCTTACCCTCGACGCGCTCGATCTGCGCTACGACGAAACCGGCCACTTCTATGAGGCGCCCCTGCACGTCAAGGCGCTTGGCGGATGCTTCGTCATCGACGACTTCGGCCGCCAGCTCGTTTCCCCAACCAGCTTGCTCAACCGCTGGATTGTGCCGCTTGAAAACCGCGTCGACTTCCTCAAACTCCACACCGGCAAAACCTTCACCATTCCCTTTGAAGAGTTGATCGTCTTCTCCACCAACCTTGAGCCTGAAGACCTCATGGATCCGGCCTTCCTCCGCCGCCTGCCCTACAAAATCGAGGTCGGCGCGCCCGCGCTTGAAGCGTTCACCGAGATTCTCGAAAAGGAGTGCGCCAAGCAGGGATTCGAAATGCCCAAGGGCGAAATCAACGAAATCGTCCGCAAGATCAATGTGGATAAAGGAATGGAACTGGCCTGCTATCAGCCCAAGTTCATCGTCGATCAGGTCGTAGCCAGTTGCCGCTTCATGCAGATGCCCGCGCGACTCGAAGCACGTTTTGTCGACTACGCGCTGGACAACCTGCGCGTCAATCGCCACGGCTCCTCAAAGACCCAGGCGCAGGTAGTGTAGGCGAGAGCCCGCTTTAGCGGGCGAAAGAATCTTTCCATTCGCTAGTGCCACTTTGCCCGTGCCCCATCCTTGCGACTTCCTTCTGTCGCAAGGGCGGGAAAGCACAATTCCTCTTCCACGAATGAGTCGCCGCGGCGACGAGTCGAAGCCGAAGGCCCACTGTGGCGGGGATCCGCGGTTGCTTTTAAGGATGCACTGGTCTTTCCCACAGCTGCCGAGAGAGGCTACACTGGCTCCAGAAGCCCGCGTAGCAATAAGGAAAGTTGCCGGGAAAACGTAACCCGCCGAGGCCGCAGCCGTGATCTCTGAACTCAAGATCCGCAACTTCAAAAGCCTGGAGAGCGTCGATCTCAAACTCGGCCACTTCAATCTGCTCGTAGGCGCCAACGCCAGCGGTAAATCCAACTTCCTTGACGCGCTCCGCTTCCTCCATGGCGTGAGCAACAGTGGCCTCAGTATCGACGAGATTCTTGACGGGAAACCGATCTTCCGATCGGCCTGGCGCAACAGCAGCGCTCCGCCTTCGCTCGATACCTGGCCGGCGGTGAAACCTGCTTCGACGCGGCGCGAAAAATGTGATGCAAACGAGAAGACTTTTTGATTACACTCTGTCATGTGAAAGGCCTTCCTTTCCTCGGCCATAACCCGTCTCGATAACGTAGTTATGACACAGAAAAGACGGCCTTTCCAGCTATTTCCTTCGCCCCGACTCACCCCAATCGACAATCGGGCTGTGAGATATCCGGGCTAGTTCGCCACCCCGAAGCCCGCTTCAGCGGGCGAAATACGGTAGCCCCAGGCGCAAGCCTGGGGTCAGGGTCAAGGTTGAACCCGAAAAGCCCGCTTCAGCGGGCGAAAGAAACTTCAAAAGCTCCGCCGCCGTTTGCAGGCAATTAACCCATTTCGCGCTACATTCAAATCAGGGCACAGAATCTCCTGAAAAAATGCGGCCCGGAATCGGCTGAAAAGTCGACTCCGGGCCGCTCCGTTTTCCGGCGCTTTTCCGCCCCCGGCAGCGCGTAATGCACCCCAACCGGTGCAACCGCGCCCGTAACTCTTTATTTTTATTGATTTTAATCATCAACCCCTTTGTTTTCATCGGCTTGCAGCCAATGATCAAAGGTACACACCACTCATAACAAACCACTTAACCCGAAATGGGTAAGGGGGGAGTATCCCATGTATCACGCCTGCCAACATATCAAGCCAAACGGCCTCCGATGCAAGTCCCCGGCCATGCGCCGCAACGCCTTCTGCTATTTCCACTCCAAGGCTCACGGCATCACCCGCACCGGTTCCCGTGACGATCTCCTGCTCCCCATCGCCGAAGGGCACGCCGCCGTACAGTTAGCCGTTCACCAGATCATCCAGGCCCTGCTCGCAAGGCAAATCGACGCCAAAGAGGCCGGCATAATGCTCTATGGAATCCAGATCGCCTCGCAGCACATCAAGGTCGAATCCGAGGACACCACCGATAGTGTGCGCTTCTTCGCCAACCCCAGCGAAGGAGAGGGACTGGCCCTTCCACTCTGTATCCGCGAAGCTGGTGACAAGGTCGGCCACGAAAACTGCTCCGACTGCGGCCAGCGTTTCAACTGCAACGATTACGAACCCACTCAAGAGGACAAGGAAAGGTTCGGGAGGCTGGCAGACCTGAGCGACGATGAAACACCCACAGACGATGCTGGGGAGGAAATCGAAGACGCTGGAGAGGACCGCGAAGAAGACACCGAAAGAACAGGCGAAGAAATCCCCGCAGAGATTGCTGCACAAAGCGCTGAGGAGACTGCAAGTAGCCCCATAAAAGGTCCTGCATCAGGGCACGAGTTTACTCGTGCCGAAAAAGCACCCAATATGGGTCGAGCTTTAGCCCCTGAGGAATGCCTGCCACAATGCGAGAGCACCGATGAAGCCCCGGTTTCCGAGTCCATACTGGAAAATGTCGCAGCCGCTGGCGCGCAACAGCAGGCATCGCACGACCCGCCCTGCAAGCGCAGCCCTCACGCCCCGAGAAAAAGGAAGGGAGTAGAAACTTCACCAACCATCAAACCCGCGGACGCCATAGCCCTCTTCAAGGCCTTCATCAAACTAAACTCCGCCAGCTGATCTCTGTTCCCTGTTCCCTGTCACTTGTAACCCGCCCAAACATACTCAAGCGCCTCTGCGAGTGTCTGCTTCTTGGTCGGCTGGTCAACATGGCCGGCGTTGGGCGCGAACACGAATTGGTAGTGGTAGTGCTTGGCAGCCAGCGCCTTGGCCATGTTCTCGTTGGCAACCACCCAGTCGTGCATTCCGTCGCGCATGGAGTTTGGATTGTATAGATCTTTGTCGCCCACTTCCATCCAGATGCGGATCGGCTTGCGCGGATTATTCCGAATCAGTTGATCGTGAAATCCCCATGCGCCGTGCGGCGTCTCGGGATTCCAGGGCCACTGCTGATTGATGAACGTGCCGGAGTACGAAAGCACGCGACGATAAAGCTCCGGGTGATACCAGGCCATAATGAGCGCGCACGACGCGCCTGAGCTGCCGCCCATGGTGGCGCGGCCATCGGGATTGTGCGTCAGCTTCACGTTGTACTTGCTCTCGACCAGCGGCAACACCTCGTCCTCGACCCACTCAGCGTACTTGCCACTCATGGTGTCATATTCCAGGCCCCGTTCGCTGCCCTGCGCATCGCCGCTCCCGTTGCCGATGGAGATGGCGATCATGGCCGGGACTTTTTTCTCGGCGATCAGGTTGTCGAGCACCGTAAACAGCATCCCGTCGATCCCGTCTGTCCCCACGATGAACGGCGCGTCGGTGCCCGGCGTGTATTGTTGGGGCACATAAACGCCAACGTGCCGCGTATAAGGCGCAGGATGGCTGGTGGTGACGATGGGCTTCTCGGGGTTATCGGGATCGGCCGTCACATAGGTTCCCTTGTCGCGCGCGATGCCGGGATAGAACTTGCTGTCAGTCGAGCTCATGGTGAACTCGTAGACCTTGCCCTTGGGCACGCCGTCCTGCGCGGTCGTTTCAGGCGCAGCAGTGTGCGTGGGCCCGAGAATAAAGTTGCCGTCCTTGGTTGGCGGTGCGTTCTCGCCATCGGGCAACTGCTTAGCCTTGACGTAGCCCGGCGTATGTGGGTCGCGCACCGGCGCACCAGGCCGAGCCGGAGCTGAAGCCTGTGAAGCTGCAGCAGCAGCCTGCGCACTTTGAGCAGGAGAAGGAGTTTGACCAATGACCATCGCAACGACCAAAGCACCCAACAAACTCACAAATCCAAACCGAACAAATCCATTCCGCATTCCCACGAATCCCTCTTTTCCCTGTTCCCTGTTCCCTGTGGACTTTAGTCCACAACCATCACCAGCTTCCCGAAGTGCCCGCCCGATTCCATCCGCTTAAACACTTCGCGCGTCTCGCTCCACGGAAAGCTCTCAAAGACCGGCCTGAGCTGGGCCTGCGCGATAGCCCGATTCATGGCGATGAAGTCGGCTCGCGAGCCAACATAAATGCCTTGCAGCCGCACACGCTTATGCAGAACCAGCGGAATTGGAAGAGGATCGCTTCCCGCAGCCAACACGCCGATCTGGGCAACGGTGCCGGCAAATCCAACCGACTTGAGCGAACGCCCCAGCGTGCCGGCGCCGCCAACCTCGATAACCAGTTCAACACCTTCTCCGCCGGTTTGCTCGTGCACCCAGCGGTCCCAGTCAGGAGTTTTCTTGTAATCCAATCCGGCATCGAGTCCCAGAGCTCTCGCCCGCTCCAGCTTCTCGTCGCTACTCGACACACCCAGCACGCGAGCGCCGCGCATCTTGGCAAACTGCAAGGCGAAGATTGAAACACCTCCGGTGCCCTGGATAAGCACTGTGTCTCCCGGCTTGACTCCCGCGACCTCGAGCGCGCTCCAAGCCGTAACCGCGGCACAGGGCAATGTAGCCGCCTCTTCAAAACTCAAGTGCTCGGAAATCCGAACCAGCCCTTGTTCTCTGAGCACAATCTGCTCAGCCAGTGTACCGTCGATATCGCCACCCAGCGCGCCCTGCGATTTGGCCTTGGTCAGAGGGCCATCGAGCCAGTTCTGCATAAAGATTCCAGCCACCCGATCGCCGGGTTTGAGCGCCGTCACGCCCTCTCCAACGGCCAGAACCTGCCCGGCTCCGTCGGAGCAGGGAATGCGCGGCAGCTTCAATTTCGGGTTATAAAGCCCCTGCACCATGCGCAAATCGCGAAAATTCAGCGACACCGCACGAATTTCTACCAGTACTTCGCCGGGGCCCGGCACCTGTGCCTGGCGCTCGACAAACTCCAGCGAATCAACGCCAAAGCTCGGAATTTGCCACACCTTCATCGCAAGAAACCTCAATAATTGAGTAGATACCGCACTCAGATCGTGGGATCGATCATATCGAACCACCGTAAAATGAAGATATGGCCCGAGGTTGGGAAAGTAAATCGGTGGAGGAACAAGTGGCAAATGCCTTCGATGGCTCCGGCTCGACGAATTACAACCAGCGGCAAGTAGCTACGCAGGAACGCGCTGCCCGCGAACGTAACCGGCAAGCGCTCAATCTGCAGCGCGAAAATATTCTGTCGCAAAGAACGTCAAGTCCGGCGCGCCGCCAGGCTCTTGAGGCCGCATTGGCCGAGATTGAGGCGCAGCTGTCAGCCATCGGCTGAGTCGAACAAGATTCGACCGGCGCAAGCTTGCCTGAATCGCGGTTGGCCCACAGCCACTGCCGCTGCTAATCTCTATTGCTCTTCGCGGTGAATCAGAATACTGTTGGCCTGGTCGACCGTGGTCAGCGTGATTCTGGCAATGTTCACGTGCTCGGGGCGCGTCACCGCCCATAGAATCGCGTCGGCAATATCTTCGCCGTATAGCGGCGTAAGCCCCTTGTAGACCTTGGACGCGCGGCCGTGGTCGCCGTGGAAGCGCACCACGCTGAAGTCGGTTTCAACCATCCCCGGATTCACGCACGTCACTCTCACCCGCGTACCCAGCAAGTCCTCGCGCAGGCCGTCGTTGATAAACTGCGCCGCAGCCTTGCTGGCGCAATACACCGCGCCGCCCGGGTACACCAGTTCACCCGCCACCGAGCCCAGCGTAACAACATGGCCGCGGTTACGAACCACCATGCCCGGCACCACTGCGCGCGCAACATAAAGCAGCCCCTTCACGTTGGTGTCGATCATTTCTTCCCAGTCTTCAATGCGGCCGGTGTAGAGCTTTTCCATGCCGCGGCTGAGGCCGGCGTTGTTTACCAGTACATCAATCTCGGCCCACTCGGCGGGCAGCTCGTCAATCGCGCTCTGCACGGCGTGCCGGCTTCGCACATCAACATCGAACGAGTGGACTGCCTGCGCCCCCGCAGCCAGAGCTGCTGAAGCCACTTCGGCGAGTTTGCCGGCGCGCCTCGCCGCGAGCAGCAAACGTGCGCCTTCGGCAGCGAACTTCAACGCCGTGGCTGCGCCAATTCCTCCACTCGCACCGGTAATAAAGACGATCTTCCCTTGAAGGCTCATGGCCATATGGTAACCAAAAACCGCGGTCTTACAAGGCCATTCATCACAGGCTCAATGTGCGCAGGCGCACCATGTGTAACGATTCGCTTGAAACCCTCAGTAACGCCAGCTCTTCACATCCGCCCCGGCCGGCGCCGTTGCCAGCATGTGTGTGACCATCAGCGGTAGCACGCGCTGCGTCCAGTTGGCGTTATTCTCGCGCATGGTGTACTCCGCCGGACCGCCCGTGTAGCAGTGCGGCATACCCGGCCCGTACTGGAAGGTCGCATCGCTGTGCGGGCTGCGGGTCGCGTCAAGCTGGTCTTGCAGCAAGTGCACGGCATTGTTCAAAAAGTACGTATCGCCATCGCCTACCGTAAAGTGCAGCTTGCCCTCCAGCTTGGGTCCAAGCGTGGGCCAGTCACGCTTCAGAATCGCGGTCAGATCGTAGTGGTCGCGCCAATAGGCAACAACGGTCTTGTCGATTGCGCCAGTGATTGGATCGATCACCTGTGCAGGGTAGCCGTCATCTCCGGCGGGAGAATAGACCGCCTGCCAGATATCCCACTGCTCAGTGGAACGACCATGAGTGCCAAGCACGTATTCATACGCATATTCCGCTCCTGATAGCGCTATTACAGTGCCGTCGGGCTTGCGGTCGGCGGCGATGGGAATCTCGCCGAAGTCTCCCTTGCGCACAAAAGCGTTGGTGTCGTTGTAGAGATCGATGTTCTGGTAGGCGTGATAATCAACGGGATCGGGGCAAGCTACGTACGCGCCGTTGTACATGTCGGGATAGAAGACCTGCGTGGCGAATGCTTCCCATCCTCCGGTAGAGCCGCCGTACGTTGCGCGCGCCCACCCTTCGCCAATGCCGCGATACTGCTTCTCGATCGCGGGAATCAGCTCATGATTGATCGCCGTGCCGTACGGGCCCACGTTGGCCGAATCAACATCGTAGGAATCGTCGTAATAAGGGTTGGCATTCTGCACGTAGATGAGAATCACGCGTGGCAAGCGACCCGAGGTCCAGTCCTGGAAGAACTGGTAGCTGCTCTTCTCGCGCGCGTACGCTGGCGATTTTTGATCGGGCGGGAACTGCTTGAGGTTGAGGAAGCGGAAGCCTGGATTGAAATGATCCTGGTAGACGACGACAGGAAACTTTGCGTCAGGGTGTTCGTCAAAGCCGTCGGGCAACAGTATCCACGCGCCCAGGTACACATCGCGGCCCCAGAACTTCGAGAGCACCTCGCTCTTGAAGCGCATGTACTTCAGCCATTTTGCTGCGGGACTCTTGGCCGCAATCACCATCGGGTCGCGTTCGGTGCCTTCGATGGGAGGAATTACCTGGTCGAGCTTGAGCTTGATTGTGTCTATTGACTTGGGATCGAAGTGAAT
>Ga0302140_10006364_pt1 | contig 14825 bp, 13 predicted proteins | sample I_Bog_E1_1_FD_202095 | JGI IMG/M metagenome (GOLD analysis project Ga0302140, IMG submission 202095) | Peat permafrost microbial communities from Stordalen Mire near Abisko, Sweden - I_Bog_E1_1 | ecosystem: Environmental > Terrestrial > Soil > Wetlands > Peat | place: Sweden: Abisko, Stordalen...
AACCTCTCCGGCCGCCCCGCCCTGGCGGCCGTTACTTAGTCGATAAGGGGTGACAGAATCTCGTCGCAGTTAATACGACATTTTCTCGTTGCAACAACAGGGTTAAGACCTACCAAGAGCCATCCCGAGCGCGGAATTCAACTCGCGGTAGCACATCAGCCCACCAAGCTCTGGAGATAATGTCGGCAAGGCGACAAATAGGCTTTTAGTCGGGAATGAAAAACAAAACCCCGAGCGGGAATTCAACTCGGGGCGTAAGCCCGTCCAGCTACGAACACAATTATCGAAACATCGGAATCGAAAGTCAAGGTTACTTGAGGAGCCTCCTTGTCCTGAGACTCCTCGCCAGATTCCCTACCATGGAACGGGAAACTGTGGACCCGACGGGATTCGAACCCGCACCTTTCAGCTGGACAGGCTTACGTGCTACCAATTACACCACGGCCCAAGAACAGGCTACCCCTTTAGGTGAGGATCCGCGGCCTTCCCTGGTTTCATTTTTTGAGCGCAAGATCCACTTCGGGAATTCCCTCCGGCTTTTCGTCGTACAATTTGTAGCGGTTTATTGATCCGGGAAAAACGTGTGCTGAATAGAGCACGCGATTTTTGGCTTGGTATCCCATGCACACAACGCCTCTCGCCGTCTTTTTCGCGATCTCTCGCACGCCGGCTTCAATGTGCAGCGCCGGCATCCTGATTTTTCTTATTGCGCTGTGGGCGGCGAGAGCCGATTTGGCGAAAGCCCGCGGCCTCGACAAGATCGTCGCTTTGAGCAATTTGTGTTTCGCCATGCCTTTGGCTGTGTTCGGCGCACTGCATCTCGCGGATGCAAGAGATCTTATGACCATGGTGCCCTCATATGTGCCAGGGCATTTGTTTTGGGCGTACTTCTTCGGCTTTGCGTTGATCGCCGCGTCTCTGAGTATTGCCACAAAAATTCAGGTGGAGTGGTCCGGCCTGTTGTTCGGGATCGCGATGTTCTCTTTTGTGGCGATGCTGATCATCCCAGGAGTCGTCGCTACCCCCAACGATCGATTTGGATGGACGCTTATCTTCCGGGAAGGCTCATTCGGCGGAGGAGCGTGGATTCTTGTCGGAAGCGCCATGCGCGAGCGAGGCCGCGGGCAATGGGGAAGCAAGCTTATAAGAGTAGGCCGCGTGTTGATCGGGATGGCCTGCTTACTCTACGGAGTTGAACATTTTCTGCACCCGGCGAACGTTCCTGGAGTTCCGCTGGAAAAATTCATGCCCGCGTGGATTCCGGGGCACGCGGCTATCGCTTACGTGACCGGAGCACTTCTTCTGATTGCCGGAGTTTTTATTCTGCTGAACAAGAAGACGCGAATGGCGGCGACTTATCTTGGGACCTGGATTGTGCTGTTGGTGTTGTTCGTCTATGGCCCGATCCTGATTGCGTCGCTGATGGACCCGAGCGCGGCAGTCCAAATTGAGGGAATCAACTACTTCTTTGACACGCTGCTGTTTGGGGGAACGATTCTTGTGCTGGCTAGCGCTTCGCCGCGCGCGGATTAGAGTGCGAAGGTCCAATCAAAGGCTTTAACCACAGAGGTCACGGGGTTTCACAGGGTAAACCGTTTCGATGAAGCCCGATAGCCGAAGCCGATCTAGTTAGTGCACATTCGGGCTTTGTGCGGGGTTGCGATGGTTGCCCGCAGTGGGTGGTTCTTTTACCACTTTCACTTCAAAATTTACGGGCAAGTTTTTCGGAGGGTAGCAGGCGGCGTTGTCGCAGGCCTGGTAGCGGAGGACTCCTCGCATTTCGTATTTTCCCGGGACGACTGAGTGCAGCGGATGCACGGCCACGGCGATGGTGAAGTCTCCGCTGTAGACACTTAGCTTTTCGTCGGGCGAGAAAGGGAAACTTCTATCTTCGCCGGCCGGATATTCAATTTTTCCCAGGATGATATCGGTGGGCAGGTCCATCTTCAGGGCGGTTGCGATCAGGAACTCCGACTTGGGCGTGTTGGAGTTGACGTGATAGCCGGGAGGGACGCGGAAATTCAGGTTCACCATCGTGGCCTGGGCGCGCTGCGCGGTGACCGGAGGGATGGCAGCCACTTCGATTGTTGGGGCTTTGCCTAAGGTCTGTGCGGACGAAAGACTCGCTGCTGCTAGAAGAACGAACCCTAGCAGGATGCAGCGCGACGCCTCGCTGCGAGGTTCGTGGTTCCGCGGATTCTTTCGTTCGATCGTCTTTCGGTCGACCGCTATTTTGTTAATCATCATTCTGTCAATCGTCATTGTGAAACGGAACTCTTTTCTGAAGCGGATGCCTGGCTCGCGGCGGGCCGGGTGTTGAGCGCCTTCTTGATTGAGTCTTCGATCTCGGCTTTGCCCCTTAGGCCGATGATCTTGTCGACGATTTTGCCATCGCGCGCGATCAGAAAGCTTTGCGGCAACGCGGGGACGCCGCCGTACGCATCGCCGACCGAATCTTTTCCGATGAGGATGGGATAGTTCACGCCCATATCTTTGGCGAACTTGGCGATGTCTTCCTTGCTGCCGTCATCCATGGCGACGCCGACGATCTGGAATCCTTGCGCGCGATATTGATTTTGCAGGTCGACGAACCAGGGCATCTCGATTTTGCAGGGGCCGCACCAGGTCGCCCAAAAGTTGAGCAGCACGGCTTTGCCGCGAAAGTCGGAGAGGTGCGTGGTCTTGCCGTCGAGCGATTCGAGAGAGAAATCGGGAGCGATGGTGGATTGGCTTATGCGAGGCGTGGACGCGTTGCGCCGCGCCTGGTGATAGCCGAAGTACAGCATGAGCGCCACCACGAATGCCACGACTACTAGAGCTAAAGGACTGCGTTTCACGGAATTCTCCATTCAGTATCTGAGCGCGGTATAAGGATCTAATGAGCGTCGGTTCCCTCAGCGGCTGAAGCCGAATTGAGAACAGAACCCATTATCGCAGCGCTGAAGCGCTGCGCCTCCCTAAACCTCACAAAGCAAAATCCTACAAGGCAAAGCGGTTCAAGAACGAAAGCCAATTCGAAATCAACGTAAAGCGGCCGATCACGAGCAAAATTCCGAGACCGATCAGCAAGGCCCCACTGGCTACTTCCAGCGCGTGCATGTGGGAGCGGAAGCGGCTGTAAAACTTTAGAAATCTTTCCATCAACAGAGATGTCAGCAGAAAAGGTACAGCCAGCCCCAACGAATAGACCGCCAGCAGCAGGATGCCCTTCACCAGCGTATCTTGTTCTCCGGCAATTGTAAGGATTGCCGTGAGGATCGGGCCCAGGCAAGGAGTCCAGCCGAAGGCGAATGCGAAACCGATCACGAACGCGCCGAGCGGAGTACTGCTGCCTTTCACGCTGTGCAGGCGAGCGTCCGTGTAGAGCGCTTTGATCTTGAAGATGCCGGTCAGATGCAATCCGAAGAGAATGATGACCACGCCCGCTATTCGAGCCAGCGTGTGTTTATACATCCCGAGCACCTGGCCGATTTCGGTCGCGGCCGCTCCAAGCGCGATGAAAACGACGCTGAAGCCGAGAATGAACCCGATGGAGTTCACCATCACGCGCTGCATGAGGTGGGCTTGCGGCGCTTTCAGTTCTTCCAGGCCGGCGCCGGAGATCAGGGAAAGATATCCCGGAACCAGCGGCAACACGCAGGGCGAGAGGAATGAAATCAGGCCGGCAAAAAATGCGGCTAGCGGAAGTGGAAGGCTCGACATGCGTCTTTATTGTACCCGCCGGGGTTGTTCTCCGTAAGCAATCAGACGATTGGGGCGGCGTTTAGTTGCAAAAACAGCGGGGATTCTAGTTCGGCGGCCCGATTTCGCAATGCCAGCGCCTGAAGGCGCTTCCTTAATATATTCCCCTTGCAGCATCGCTGAAGCGATGCCCTGATACGAATCCTGCCAATAGAAACGTTGCTTCTATGAATCTTGCTTATCGATTCTAGCGTGACTTCGGCACTTGCGCGGGCTGGCCGGCAGGCGGTTCGCTTAGCTCGGAAGCTTCTCCTGCAAGCATCTTATGCAGAAAGCCGAAGGGCATGGCTGCGGTCAGAATGGCGCGGTCGGACTCCTGTTTGATCTGCAGGCTGTCGAAGAGCGCTTTCACATCGGCGTCGTTGCCGTGGGTTCCCACAGAAGTTTCGGCGGCGTGCGTCATCGCGAGGAAGACGTTGACCTTGTCGGCGACGGCGCGCGCGTCGTCGGGAGATTGCGTGAAGGCTTCGGCGCGAAGGTGCACCGCCTGCGCCATGGGATGAAGCGGGTTGAGAGCGCTTCCTGAAATGACGAGCGTTGCCGGCTTGTTGAAAACCATGCTCAACCCGCCAGCTTCAGGTGCCGCAGGATCGATGCGCGCCACCGCCCAAACCAGACTGGCCAATTGAACGTGCTTATAGTATTGGCGTAAAAGCGCAGGCCCTCCGAATGGAGAAGCCAGGCGCCGCGAGCGGTCGATCATTCCCTGAATCACGGCAGGGTCGTCATGATTGGAGGCGGCTACGGAATCGGGGCTCAGCACCGCGACACGCAACTGCCTGCCTTCGAGAAGAATCGTGAAAATCTCGACCGAGTTATAGTTCGCGACCGACTTCGAGAGCTGCCGCAAATAAGTGGCGAGGCGCTCGCCTTGAAACTTTCCTTCGAGCACTTCGGAGAATCGCACTTCCGGCGCCGAGCCGCCGGTTCCGCCTCCGGGCCAATTGCCGGGGTAGTGAATGGCGAAAGCGGCTTTATCGAGGTCGCGCTCGAACTCGAATCCGGTCTCGCGGATGAACTGCTCGTACTCGGGAGCGTGGCTGACGGACGGCAAGTCTTTGCCAGAGTTTGCCCTGCGCACCGCGCCGAGGTTGAGATAGAAAAAGGCGTCTGCCCCGGGCAGCAGGCGGGCCGGCTCCGGCGGGGCGTGCTTGCGCAGCTGGACAGCGAGGGTCACTGCCGCGACGATCGCTACGACCAGCAGGACGATAGGAAAGGTGCGCCTAATTCGCATGGAATGCGGTCAGGGAAGAAATGATAACACTGTGGGGAGGGCGTGTCAGAGCTTGGGCCAGAACGGACCTTATTGGCCGTCAAGGCCGGTTACAACAGTTGAGGACCGCAGATCCGTATTTTCGTGCTAATCTCTCACCCATGCGGTGGTTGCGCATGCCATTCGGTGCCTTTCGGGCCCGAATCGCCGCAGCGCTCCTTCGATCCTTGTTGGCTAAACGCATTGAAACGGAGGCCTCACAATGCGTATCCGGCTGATCTTGTTGTTCCAAACTTTAGTTGCAATTTGTCTGGCTCCCGACTTCGCTAAAAGTGCTGCCGGAACCGGCGCCAAAAGACTGTTTACAATTGGTAGCAGCAAGCTGCTAGGCCTCGTCGCCCTCATTGCCGCTGTGGCGTTTTCTGTTTTTGCCATCGCTGAGGAAAAACCCAATGAGAACAAACCTGAAGTCAAGTTCACTGCGCGCACCGAGCTGGTCCTGATTCCTACCTTAGTTACCGACAAATCAGGCAATCACATCAGCGGGCTGCAGAAGGGTGATTTCACCGTTCTCGAAAACTACTCGCAACGCACGATTGCCACCTTCGAGGAAGTTACCAGCGACCCTCACCTGTCTCACCCGACGAATGCAAACGAGTTCACTAATTCCCTGGCGGGCGGATCCAATCGGCGCATCACGGTCATTGTGCTGGACTTTATCAATACTACTTTTACGGACCAGGCGTTTCTCCGCACTCAGCTTCTCAAGTACCTTTCCGAATCGCTGGATCCACGCGAACCCACTGGGTTGTTCGCGCTTGACCGCACTGGCATTCGCGTCATTCACGATTTCACTTCCGATCCCGGCGTGCTGATTGCCGCGTTGCGCAGGGTGCGGGGCGACGCATCGCACCTGGTCGACACTCCCGAGGACATGGAAATGCTCACCGGATCTGCCAGCCCTGAAGGTAGCGTCGCTGGTACGGGCACGAGCGGTGCCTCAGGAGGTGCCAGGCCTGGCTCCACGGCGGCTCTTGCAAACCAGATACAGCAGGAAGTCAACCGAATACAGACAATGATTGAAGATGCGGAGCTGAATTTTCAATCGATTCAGCAGCACTTGGCGATTACCTATACCCTGCAGGGCATGCAGCAGGTGGCGGAGTCGCTGACTGGGTTTGCGGGACGCAAGTCGGTGATTTGGGCTGGCGGGGGATTCCCCTTCAGCGTCAGTGACACTACCATGCAACTTACTCCTGCCGGACGCGACTCGATCACTGATGTGCTGCCGCTCTATGAACGCACTTGGCAGATGCTCAACGACGCGCAAATCGCGCTTTATCCCGTGGACGTGAAGGGATTGCAAAGCAACATGCCCGGTGCCTCGATCCGTGTGCCCAGCCCGCCCAAACGGCGCAGCGTCCACGCGCGCAGGTCGAGCTGGCAAGAAACTGATACGCAGTCGACTTTCGAAACGTTTGCCGCGGCCACTGGCGGCCGCGCCTATTACAACTCCAACGATCTGGCGAAGGGCTTTCGCGATGCAGTGCACGATTCAGCGCGGTATTACATGGTTGGCTACTACCTTGACCGGTCAAATACGAAGCCAGGCTGGCGCCAGCTCACGGTAAAGGTGAAGCGCGACCACGTAAAAGTGCGAACCCGCAGCGGCTTCTTTGTGACCAAGCCGACGGCTGGTAACGGGGCTGGCAGCGACATTGCCTCGGCTTTGCAATCGCCTCTGAATTACACGGCGCTCACGCTGACTGGGCACTGGGACAACAGCGAGGCCAGCAAGGAGGCGGGGAAGAAGCGTGTCTTCTACATCGTGGATCTGGCTCCAGATCCGAGTCTGATGGACGCCAACAATCACAATCATATTGCACTGGAGCTTGCCGCCTCGGCGATGACGCCCGAGGGTTTGCAGGCCGACCGCCCGGTGGACAAGCCAATTGATATTTATCCGACGCCCGAGGTTCTCACGAAGATCCAGCAGAAGGGCATCGGCTGCCGGGGCGCACTCGATCTTGCCGCAGGCGAATACACCGTACGCATCGTGATCCGCGACGACCTCAGTGGCCGCATCGGCTCGGTCACAGCACCATTGAAGGTTGAGTGACGGGCTCCGGCGGGGCGTGCTTGCGCAGTTGAACGGCAACGGTCACCGCCGCGGCAATCGCTACGACTGCCAGGACGATGGGAAAGGTGCGCCTAATTCGCATGGAATGCGGTCAGGGAAGAAATGATAACACTGTGGGCAGGATGTGTCAGACTTGCGAGCCGAGAACGGACTTCCTTGAGAGTAACGTCTGGTTACGTCACCTGACGTTAAGTTCCAAGTGCCCGTTTAGCTTGGAACTATGACTGGATGCCGTCATTGCTTTGGTTGCGATGTCGCGGGCTTGGTGGTCGCGACGCGAGTTTCCTTCCCGCTTACAAACACCTTCATGGAGTCCTCGCTTTCGCCCGACTCATCGGTGTATTCAAAGGAGTCCCTTGAAACAAACTTCATGGTGTACCGGGTGTGATAGACCTTTCCGGAAAAAGTGCTCTCGCCAAAAAAGGTCCACGTGTCGCCGCTGACCGTACCAGTCTTGTCTTCTACGCCTCCGGAACTGTCAACCGCGTGATATTGGTAAGTCTTGGCAGTCGGATCGTAGTAGAGGAAGGAAGTGTCGGTATATTTCTTTGCGCCCATGTGGAGTACTGTCGTGCAGATCACCGCAAATCCGCCGGACGCCCATCTGCAATCGTCGGTGCCGGTGTATTTCATCGCTGGCGAGTTCGGCCCCATTGCCCCGGCTTTCAGTTCGTCTTCGACCGTGAACCTGCCGACCATCACTGCGAGCTTCTCGACTTCCGGGCCTGGGCCACGCTTCGGGGGCTTCGTCTGAGACTGATCGCCAGCGATTACGCTTAAAGCGGACGCCAGCACAAATGAGAGCAACCTTTTGGGACCACACATTGGATTCTCCGTTCACAGGTGCCACGGATGCAAGCACAAAACACGCGGGAATCAGGAAATGCGACCGCCCGGATGAGGGTAAAGGTGCGCCTAATTCGCATGGAATGCGTTCAGGGAAGAAATGATAACACTGCGGGGCGGGCGGGGTCAGACCTACGAGCTGAGAACGGGCTTCATTGAGTGTAAAGGCCTGTTAACAACAGTTTGGACAATGGATACAATGCAGCGATGCGAACAGCCGTAAGCTTTCTTCTTCGTGCCTCAGTGGCGATGGTCATCAGTCCGATACTTGTGTTCGTAGTAGGCCTAAGCGCGGTCATCCTTTTCAATAAGTCTCACGGAATAAACTCAGTCCTAAACGCGGGAGGCGCGGCAAACCCCTTCCTGTGGGGGCCGGGATTGATATTCGGCCTACTTGTAAATCGGTTTGCCCTGAAGAGCACAGCTTGCTGGGTCTGGCTGGCGGGGATGGTTTGGATAGCATGTGGATTGCTCGCATCGCTATACACTTACCAAGCCCGGTTTGCAGGAATCTGTTCGCCGCTCGACAGCATCTGGAATGGTTTCTTCTCCTACGGTTCCTACGGTTCGAGCTATTGTGGCGACCACCAGAATCTAATGCGTTTCACAGTACCGACCTTCAATTCAATTGCCTATTCGCTCGGAGCCTGGGTAGCGCTTCGGTTCGGCCCGTCAGGCACCAGCATGCCGTGAAGGGATGATCACAATTGTTCTCTGGCGCAATTTGGCGAAAGCGCTCATTGACGACCTTGCTCGCGCCGGGCAGAGCGTGCATCGCACAGCGGGGTCACAGCCGCAGCAACCAAAAATCCCAGACGGAAGCTACTTCCTCAACTCCGCTGGCCAGTTCGTTACCAACTGCAGCGGCACCGGGCCCTCGTCTTCGGAGTGGTTCACCAGCAGGCGCTTGCCGTCGGAGGAGACGTCGAACGCTATGCCGAGGCCGGGCGAAGCGGCGTGGAACAGATGCTGGGGCGCGCCGACTTCTACCTCCGATCCCTTTGGGGTTACGGTGCAGACTAGGATATTGTCAGTGAGGTCCTTGAAGAATAGTTCTCTCCCGTTCTCGCTCCACGCGGGATAGGCACCGCTATTGGTCGATACTCTCCATTTGCCCTTTCCGTCGGGAAAACTTGTTATGTAAATCTCCTGTTGTCCGGATTCGTCGGAGGCGTAGGCCACCCAGCGACTGTCGGGAGAAACTCGATAAGCGGAGAGATTCGATTGCGCGGAAGGCGGCTGCACAGCCGTTACGGCCTTGCCATCTCCATTGACAGGCTTTATCCAAAGGGAAACCATTTTCTCGCCGTCGCCCCAAAGGTAGGTGAGATATTTTCCATCGGGCGACCAGCCTGGCATGTGATAGTTGTTGCTTTGCTCGATAAGTTTCTTCTCAGCGCCGCTGCCGTCCGCGGACTTGGATCGGATTTCGACGTTGCCGCCGCCCCCGGTGACCAGCGCCGTGAAGATCAGCGATTTCCCATCGAGAGACCAGGCAGGTTCCTGTACCACTTGCTCGTCGAAGGTGATGCGCGTCTTGGTCTTGCGATCAAGGTCGACCGTCCAAATGCCGTTGCCACTGGCAAAGGCCACTCGCTTGTTATCGGGCGAGAGCCGCACATCGCGTACTCCTAACAACCCGCGCGCATTGGTGGCGTTATTCTCTTGCGGGTCGTAGTCGGCGAGCGTCTTGCCTGAACGGTCGAACATCACGAGATGACTCTTGGCGGAGTCAGTGCTGCCCAGTTGGTACACCATCAATCCGTTCTGGGAGACAGAGAAAATACTGCGCCACACGCCAACGTCGTCGCGAAGGTAGGTCACTACTGGAGTGGGCGAACCAGACAGGGTACCGTTGCTGGGATCGAAGGGCTGCGCTACTAACGCCGTGTTGAGACGGTAGAGAAGATAGCCGGATGCGTACTGCGCCGCGGAATCTGTGGCCAGCACGAAGTGCGTTTCTTTGCTGTCGACGGAACCGAAATAGATTCCGTTTTGTTTGGGATCGCCTCCGGTATGGCTGGTGGCGAGAAAAAGAAAATGTTTGCCATCGGGCAGAAACCAGGGCCAGCGTTGGGTAGTGTGCTTTGTTCTATCGAGTATGGTCGCGGGCTCCGCGGTGCCGCCCTGCGCGCTCACTTTCACCAGCGCTCCCGTAAAATCCGGGGCGAACACAATCACGTTGTTGGCGCTCCAGCTTCCGCCGCGGGAGTTGGACGCATCACCTATGGTAGCGGCCGGGCCGCCATTGGCGGAAATTTTCATCACCTTGCCGCCGGCAAAGAAGCCGATGAAGAGGCCATCGGGCGACCAGAAGGGATGCGAAGCTCCAGAGGTGCCTTGAAGAGGTTGCGCCGCATCGCTGCTGAGCGAGCGAACCCAAAGCAGTTTGGTTTCGCCGGAGTGGGCGACGAAGGCGATCTTATCTCCTTGCGGAGAAATCACCGGCATACCGCCGGCATCGCCGGTTGCGTCCAGAGAAAATTTATCGGGCGGAGGGATTTCTGCGTGCAGCGATAACGGCGTCTCGGAAGATTTTGCCCAGCGGTATCCGGCGAATGCGGCGAGCGCGATGAACGCAAGAAGAAGAGCGGCGAGGCCGGCAGTCCACGCTCGAATGAGCGGCAGAGACTTCGTCGAATCTTCCGCGGTCGGATCACTCATCGACTCGACAACCCATCGCAGATCCATGGCGAGATCGTGCGCGGATTGCAGGCGGTCCGCAGGATCTTTGGTGAGGCAGGCGCGGACCACGCGATCGAGCGCGGGCGGAGCGAGTGGCTGGCTGACGGTGATCGGCTCCGGATCTTTTTCCAGAATGGAAGTGAATACGCTGAGCTGCGATTTGCCTTCGAAGGCGCGGCGTCCGGTGACCATTTCGTAAAGAACGCAGCCGAAGCTGAAGAGGTCGCTGCGGGCGTCGGCTTCGGCGCCTTGCAGAAGTTCGGGCGCAATGTACTGGAAGGTACCGACAATCGAACCCTTCTGCGTGAGCGGCGACACGGCCGCGGTGAGCGACGCAAGATTCATGGTCGGCGTGGAGGGAGTGAATGCGCCGACGGCCTGCGAGGCGATCGCCACTTCTGGCTTTGCCAAACCAAAGTCCATCAGCTTGGCGCCCGCTTTGGTCAGCATGATGTTCGCCGGCTTCAGATCGCGATGGATGATGCCTTGTTGATGTGCCTTCTCGAGGGCTTGCGCGATTTCCGTCCCAATCTTCAGAACTTGATCGACCGGTAGAGGACCTTTCTTCAGGCGGTCGGCGAGAGTTTGGCCTTCGAGGTACTCCATCACCAGGAAGTCGGTGCCGGACTGCGAGCCGATGTCGTGGAGCGTGCAGATATTGGCATGCTGAAGCGCAGAAATGGCTTTGGCCTCGCGCTCCATGCGTTGTCTCAATTCCGGATTCGAGGAAAGATGCGACGGCAGGACTTTGATGGCGACGGTGCGGTCGAGGCGCGTGTCCTTGGCGCGATAGACCTCACCCATGCCGCCCGCGCCGAGCGGGGAGAGGATTTCGTAAGGACCGAGTTTGGTGCCGGAGGTAAGGGCCATGGGTGGGCACAATTATAGCTTGCATGGCTTATCTTCTCGGCAGCGTGCCTTTGCGGAATGGTTCGGCTACTAGTTGCCATTCATCTTCGTAGATCACGTAGCCGGGTTTGTCCGTTCTGATTTTCTTCACGTAGGTGCCGTTATGTTCGAGGATACGGACCATCTCCCAAATGCGGGAGATGAGATCGGCGGCGTCGGTCTTGAACCAACAGATGCCGAGGCGAAGCTTGTCACGTCCGAAGGAAGTTGGCTTTTCCAGATTCTCGCTGAACCATGCTCGCAACTCGTTCAGTTCGTCGGCGTCGGAGCCCGTGATGTTTTGCCACTCCAGCGCCAGCGCGGCAGCCTGAAAGATTCCCTGCTCAACGTTACTGTCCTCGTCTTTGCGGCCGATGACAAAGAGGACGTATTCGCGTTTTTCTAGCGGATCGTGCCGCTCGAGGATGAAGCGTTCATCCTCTGTCTCGACGAAGGCGAGGCGTCCAGGAATGCAGGAGAGGACGGTGCCCATGCCACGCCCGACGATCTGCTTGAGAGCGTTCGACGAGCGGGAGTTCCTTCTGGTCGAGCGCGGGGTCTTCGGAGATGGCGGAGACGATGTTGGGAGAGTGCCGTTTCTGCAACTCGCGCGCAATGTTGTCGACAAAAAGTTTGTCGCTGGGGATCGATAGACGATACTTGGGATCGAAGTCTTTGAAGTGCGCGAGTTGGCTGGTGAACTTGTGGCGGAGGCGCGAGTTGGAGAGGATCTCCCTGTAACGGTCGCGCTTGCTGCGCTTCACGAAGGCTGCGACGAGTGCATGGTCTTTGAGCACGGAAAGGAGTGTAGCCCAAGTCCCCTTTATGTTCAGTTATTTCGAGGCTGGCGCCTGGTTGTTAAATATCGCCCTGCACACAAGAGTCTCCGCTAGCGACCACCAAGCCGTAACCGGGTTGCGCGAAATTTGTCGCTTGTGATAACTTAATAAATTGTCCCGGACATCTGGAAGGGATTAAGGGTCTACTTGTGCCCGGGAGGGTACTTGTGCCCGTCATGCTGGCGTAGCTCAGTCGGTAGAGCATCGGTTTTGTAAACCGAGGGTCGGGGGTTCGAATCCCTTCGCCAGCTCCAGTATACGAAGATCAGAGCGAAATTCAGGCGGGCAGCGGAACTCTTAAGTGGCGCAACAGGTTTTTCCAACGCACTTCATTCGGAACTGCTCCGGCGTGCAGTAATCTTCGCGCGGCGCATTCGTAAAGCGCGAGTCTTGGTTTCCCTGATTTGCGAAAAAGCCGATTAGCGAAGTTTGCGAAATCTAGTTGTCGGGCCGGAAGTAGAAGTGTGCTGCTTTCGGTTCGCGGATTCGCACGATGTCCTGCTGGATGAAGCGCAACGGCTGCATCGCCCGGCGGTTTTTGCACAGGTGGGTGAGTGGTTAAAGCCAACAGACTGTAAATCTGTCCCTCCTAGCGAGGTACGAAGGTTCGAATCCTTCCCTGTGCACCAGAATATGTAGTACGGAATTTGTTGTGCGGTTCGTGCGGCGGGAATTATGAATCGCTTGGCGATGGCGTTGATTGCGTACCTGGTTTTGGGTGTGCTGGCGTATACCACGCTGAATGATTCGCGGATCCGGTTGTTGACGCTGCTAATTCTGGCGCTGTTCGCGTCTAAGACGTGGGTGCGGCGCAAGGATGTGGTTCATCCAGGTGGCGACCGCGAATCAGATTAAGTCGGACTGCGGCCGGTGGATAGAAGGTTTCGCCGATGTAGCTCAGTTGGTAGAGCACTCCCTTGGTAAGGGAGAGGTCACCAGTTCAATCCTGGTCATCGGCTCCAGAGATTTGTGAAAGGGCGTGGCTTTAGCCATGCCGCTGGGAGTCAGAAAAAAGCGGCTTTAGCCGCTGAGGCGAGGGCGGGAGTAACTCAGTGGTAGAGTCACAGCCTTCCAAGCTGTTGGTCGCGGGTTCGATTCCCGTCTCCCGCTCCAGAGTTTTGGTTGAGGTGCGATGAGAGAAGGCTTCGAGCAGGCGACGATCAAGATTGAGAAGCCGCAGGAATTTGCAAAGCTGCAAGCTGCGGTGGAGCAGGCGTTCCTGCCAGAGAAGGTGGAGCGGTTCCTGAAGCAGTTGGATCGCAAGGGAATTCGCGTCCGGGAGTTTGACGCGGTGCTTTCGGCGCGATTGTTGGAAGGTGCCGGGAGTGGAGCGGCGGATTCGGGGTTAAGTGCGTGGCAGTTGTATCAGGAGTTGCCGCTTTCTGATCAGGCGCAGATGCGCGAGTTTTATCTGTCGAAGCTGGAAACAGTGGACACCGCGCTTCGGCACAAGTTTAAGAAGCTGTATCAGTATTACTGAGTGGCGGGGCGAAGCGCCGCCGCAAAGAGATTGCACAGGTCCTTCGGCGCAAAAGACGCGCCTCATGATGACAAGGGTTTTAAGCTAGAAGCTAAGAGCTAGGAGCTAAGAGCTGTTATGGCGAAAGAGAAATTTGATCGCAGCAAGCCGCACTGCAACGTTGGAACAATCGGTCACATCGACCATGGCAAGACCACGTTGACGGCGGCTATCACCAAGGTTTTGTCGAAGCACAATCCGAAGAACACGTTCCGGTCGTTTGATTCGATTGATAACGCCCCGGAAGAAAAGGCGCGCGGAATCACCATCGCGACGGCGCACGTCGAGTATGAGACGGCGAACCGGCACTATGCGCACGTCGATTGCCCGGGCCACGCCGACTACATCAAGAACATGATCACGGGCGCGGCGCAGATGGATGGCGGCATTCTGGTGGTTGCCGCGACTGACGGCCCGATGCCGCAAACGCGCGAGCACGTGCTGCTTGCCCGCCAGGTCGGCGTGCCGTATCTTGTCGTGGCGTTGAATAAGGTTGACGCCGTCGACGATCCGGAGTTGCTCGAACTCGTTGAGCTCGAAGTGCGCGAGTTGCTGAAGAGCTACAAGTTCCCCGGCGACGATGTTCCGGTGGTGCGGGTTTCGGCGCTGGGCGCGCTGAACGGAGAAGCCAAGGCAGAAGCTCAGGTCGACGAACTGATGGCGGCAGTGGATAAATACATTCCGCAGCCGGCGCGTGAACTCGACAAGCCGTTCCTGATGCCGATCGAAGACATCTTCTCGATTCAGGGCCGCGGCACGGTCGTGACCGGGCGTATCGAGCGCGGCAAAGTGAAGGTTGGAGAAGAAGTGGAAATCGTCGGCTTCCGCGACACGCGCAAAACGGTCGTCACCGGAGTCGAAATGTTCAAGAAGCAGCTCGACGAAGGTCTGGCGGGCGACAACGCCGGACTCTTGCTGCGTGGCATTGCGAAAGAAGATGTCGAGCGCGGCATG
>Ga0302140_10006368_pt1 | contig 14820 bp, 15 predicted proteins | sample I_Bog_E1_1_FD_202095 | JGI IMG/M metagenome (GOLD analysis project Ga0302140, IMG submission 202095) | Peat permafrost microbial communities from Stordalen Mire near Abisko, Sweden - I_Bog_E1_1 | ecosystem: Environmental > Terrestrial > Soil > Wetlands > Peat | place: Sweden: Abisko, Stordalen...
TTTGTGGTGGTGCTTTCGAACCGCGGCCAGGAGACGCGGGTGCAGCTGCTGCTGGGACAGAAGGCTCTCGAAGTCGAGTTGCCGGCTGACTCTGTGCAAACTTTGCAGTGGTCCTAAGCAGCACCGGCCTCGCCGCGTCGCGTCTTGAAAGAAAATTACACCGTGCCCAACGCCCCACAACTGTCCCCAAGCCCCATCCATTTGCTTTCTCCAGGCGAATGGGTGGGAAAGCTCAAATCTCAAGGAACGTGCATCAAGCCTTCAGAGGCCGAGGGAAAGCAAGGATAATCATCGAGTGACGCTGAGCATTCAAGAGCAGTTCGGCCAGATCGATATCTATGTATTCGATCAAATTCTGCGCGGGAACATTCTTCCCGGCATGCGAGTGCTCGACGCTGGATGCGGTTACGGACGCAACCTTGTCTACTTGCTTCGCACCGGCTGCGAAGTCTTTGCCATCGACCAGGATGAGGAAGCCGTCGAGCATGTCAGCCGGCTTTCCGCGTCGCTCCAGACGGGCTTGCCCGCGGAGAATTTCCAGGTGGGTTCGATTGAGCGCATGCCCTTTCCGGAGGGGATTGCGGACGTGGTGCTCTGCAATTCGGTGCTGCACTTTGCGCGAGATGAGAGCCATTTCCGAGCCATGCTGAAAGAACTGTGGCGCGTTCTAAAACCTGGAGGAATGATCTTCTGCCGCCTCGGTTCGCGCATCGGCATGGACTTCCAGCGCATCCGCGGCAACATATTCCTGATTCCCGACGGATCGAAGTGGTTCCTCGTGGATGAGGAAATGCTGCTCGGTTTGACGGAGGAGATGAACGCTGTGCAAGTGGATCCGCTGAAGACCACAATAGTTCAGGACTATCGCTGCATGACCACCTGGGTATTGAGAAAGCGAAGGGGATGATGACGGACAAAAGCACTGAGACCGATGAGCTTTGCGCTTCCACTGAACGGGTGGTTGTGGCAGAGCCGCGGAAGAAGGGCGGCATTCTGGAATCGCTGCGCCATTCCCCGCTTGTCGGGGCCGACCTGAACCTCGCACGTACCAGGATCGATGGTCGCAAGGCTGACCTGTAATACGATACCTGTTTGAAGAGTCCGCCCCGTAACACCGCGGGTTCCCCCTGTTCCCGATGCGGAAAAAAGCCATCGGCCCGCGGGCTATAGTGAAAGCTGGCGATTCTCACGACCTTGCTCAGGCGTGGCGACTCAAAGCAACACCAAAGATCGTTCCCGCATTTGGGAGGATGAAGCGCAAGAGGAACCCCACTTCCGGCGCGTGCAGCAAGGTGTGCCCCCAGCCGGGCGCCCCCTGCCGGGCATGCCTCTGGAGATGCCGGACCCCGACGGCGACGACTCCCCGCGCCCGGATTGGGCCCATGCGCGCGCGCCGCGGAATCCATGGTGGCGCCCCCAAAGCACGTTTGGCCGTGTGTCGCTGGGAATGGCCGTTCTGATTGTTCTGGGAGGCCTCGCCACATCAGCTTATCTGCTGAAGACTTATCTTGCCCGCGATTCACGCTTCCGCATTGCGGGAGCCGGAAACATTCAGGCAACGGGGCTTACTGAGGTGAGCCGCGCCCAGATGCTGCCGGTATTCGGCGAAGACATTGGCCGCAACATCTTCTTCGTTCCCCTGGGCGACCGGCGCAAGCAACTGGAAGAGATACCCTGGATAGAGCGGGCGACGGTGATGCGGTTCCTTCCCGATCAGATTCGCGTTCAGGTAGTGGAGCGCCAACCCGTCGCGTTTGTCAGGCAGGGGCAACAGATTGGCCTGGTGGACGCGAATGGAGTGTTGCTCACCATGCCCGCGGCCATGATGGCCCAGCACCACTATTCGTTTCCAGTGGTCACCGGGATTGAAGCCCACGATTCGGCCGCATCGCGGAAAGCGCGGATGGCGGTTTACCAGCGCCTGCTGTCTGAACTCGACTCAAGCAGCCAGCATCTTTCCGAGCAGATTTCTGAGATCGACCTGAGCGATCCCGAGGATGCCCGCGTCATGATGCCCGAGCAGGGCGCCGACATTCTGGCACATTTTGGCGAGGACCGGTTCCTGGAACGCTACCAGCGCTACAAGCAACACGTTTCGGAGTGGAAGCAGCAGTATCCGAAGTTGGTTGCGGTGGATTTGCGCTACGACCAGCAGGTGGTGCTGGAGATGGCTCCCGGAACCAATGCCGTGCAGGCGCTGGTGGGGGATCAGACTGCGCCCAACCCCGATAACGCCTCATCGGCGGATGGCTCCGCGGAGTTGGCGCTGAATGGCCAGTCCAAGCCGAAGCCGGGAATGACCAGTACTGACACCGGCGAAGTGCCGCAAACCAAGCCCGTCGCCAATAAAAGCGACGGGAAGGCAAGCGCAAAACCTGGCGGAGAGGGCGATTCCAAGCCGAAAGCTCAAGCAACGACAGACAAGGCGAGCGGGGACAAGACAGCGCGGGACACAACCGCGAAGGGAAAGAGTGCCAAGGCAAGAGCGGCAAGTCAGAGAACTTTAGGGAGCAAGAGAGCACACCCTTCGCCGAAGCATGGAGCGCTTAACGTGAGCAAGAAGAAGCCCGCCACCACAACCCATCCAACCGCGGCAGCCAGCAAAGGCGAGTGAATGCGATGAGCCAGAGACAGGACAACACGATCGCAGTGCTGGACATCGGCAGCGCGTGGACCCGCGTCCTGGTGGCGGACCTGAACGAAGGCGCGATGCGCTATCGCGGTCATGGCGTCGTGGAGTCGGCGGGGATGCGGAAGGGACTGATCGCCGAGCTTGCCCCGGCGGCCAAGGCGGTAAAAGCGGCGAGCGAGCGGGCCGAGCGGGTTGCGCATATGAATATCGACAACTGCGTGGTAGGGGTTGGCGGTCCGCACATCAGGGGACTCAACACCAGCCATCCCGACGGCATTTATCTGGGCTCGCGCCTGCGCGAGATTACCCGCGAGGATGTGCGCAATGCAGTGGAGTTGACGCGGGCCATCGAACGGCCCGCTGACCGCGAGTTCCTGCACCTGCTTCCCAGGCAATTCATCCTCGACGGCCAGGAGGGCATCTTCGACCCCGTGGGCATGGTGGGTACGGTGCTCAAGGTGGATTTGCACATTGCCACTTGCTCCGGCAGCGCGCTGCAAAGCACAGTCACTTGCGCCAACCGCGCGGGCCTCGAGGTCTCGGAAGCGGTGCTGGAATCGATTGCCTCCGCCGAGTCCACCCTTTCAGTCGACGAGCGGGAACTGGGCGTTTGCCTGCTGGACATCGGCGCGCATTCCAGCGAGCTCGTTGTGTTTTTTGAAGGCGCAGTCGCACACACGGCGTCTGTACCCATTGGGGGGCATCACTTCACCGCCGACCTTGCCATGGGCCTGCAGATGCCTATGCAGCAGGCTGAGGAGCTGAAACGCCACCATGGAAACGCCGTGGTGACGGCGGTTCCCCAACTGGCGGAGATCGAAATCTCGAACCCCCAGCCGCGCATGCTGCCGTTGCGCAAGGTTGCGGAGATCCTGGAGCCCCGGGCTCGCGAGCTCCTCTACTACGTGAAGGAAAGCCTGCGCCAGGGCGCGGTGCTTGAGGCGCTGGGGGCCGGGTGCGTGCTTACCGGCGGCGGGGCCATGCTCCCTGGGATGCTGGACGTAACCGAGAGCCAGTTGCGGGTGTCGGCCCGGACGGGTATGCCGGTGCGTCTATCGCATATGCCCGGCGAACTGGTCCATCCAGCGTTCTCCGCAGCCATCGGGATGTTGTTGTATGCCTACCGCACCCGAGTCACGCGCGCGGCGGAAAGCAACAACCTGCGCAGCAAGTTGCGCGCTATCTTTGCAGCCAGTTTTTAGGTTTAAGCGTTTCGTTCAGGAATTCGATTCAGGGAAAAGGAGGCCGAAGCCCAAATGGAACAGCAAAGCAATGAATCCGGTGAATTGCGCATTCAATATCACGACGAGCCCGTTCATGGAGCCCGCATCAAGGTGATTGGCGTGGGCGGTGGCGGGGGCAACGCGGTCAACCGCATGATCCAGGCTCATATGGAGGGCGTGGAGTTTATCGCCGCCAACACCGATGTGCAGGCGCTGAAGCTTTCCCAGGCGCCGGTGAAACTACAGCTTGGAGTCCGGCTCACCCTTGGTCTGGGTGCGGGCGCCAACCCCGATGTGGGCCGGCGAGCCGCTCTGGAAGACTCAGACAAGATCATCGAGGCGCTTGAAGGAGCGGACATGGTCTTTGTTACGGCTGGGCTCGGCGGCGGCACCGGCACCGGCGCAGCGCCGGTAATTGCCTCGCTGGCCAGCGAAATGGGCATATTGACCGTCGCCGTGGTTACCTGCCCATTTGGTTTTGAGGGCAAGCGTCGCCAACTGCAGGCGGAGCGCGGCCTCAAGGAGCTGCTGGAAAGTGTGGACACGATGATCGTGATCCCCAACGAGAAGCTGCTCGCAGTGGCCAAGGACGCGGGATTCTTTGAGAGCTTTCGCATTGCCGACGACGTGCTGCGCCAGGGCGTGCAGGGCATCTCCGACATCATTACCATCCCCGGCATCATCAACCGCGACTTTGCCGACGTGAAAACCACCATGGCCGGCATGGGTCACGCGGTCATGGGGACAGCGGTGCGAGCGGGCGATAACCGGGCCATCGAAGCGGCGCAGGCGGCCATGGCTTCGCCGCTGCTTGAGGCGGGCGCCATCGATGGCGCGCGTGGAATCCTGATCAACATCACCGGCTCCAGCTCCCTGAAACTCTCCGAAGTGAATGCGGCGTCGTCGCTGATTCAGACCTCGGCGCACGAAGACGCCAACATTATCTTCGGCGCCGTGCTGGACGAAAAGATGGGCGACGAGGTCAAGATTACCGTCATCGCCACCGGTTTCAGAGACCAGATGCCGGAGCGGCGCGCACGGATGTTAACCGTGGAAGAGGCTCCAGTGCTTTCCGTGCCCCTGGCTTCGGTTCCGTTGGTTGCGCCCGGCGCGTGGATGCCCGAGCCCGCTCCAGCGCCTGATCCCGGGCAACCACGTTTCCTCAGCCAGGATGAAGACGGGGAGGAGGAACAGATGGAAGCGGATGAGGAGCCATTTTTCACATCTTCCGCACCGGTGGCGACCGGCGTTCTTGCCACCGCCGGCGCAAGCGTCGCCGTTCAGCCAGTGGTGGTCGCCGGGCGTTTCAATGCGGAGAGTTTTGAGCCTGTGGCTCAGCCCGCCCGTCCGAAGTTTGCGGAAATGGATGAAGAGCCGGCCTTTACGCCGCTTCCCAGGGACTATGCTCCGGACTTTGGAAGCAGTCTCCATGCTGGGCTTGCTGTGGACGAGGAACCTGCCCAGACGGCTTCCGCGCTCTTCGACGATGCGGATGAAGCGGCGCAGAAAGATCTGGACTATCCGGCGTTTCTGCGCAAGTTCAAGTTTTAGCTTAAGCCGGCCCGAAACAGACTTTTGAAGGGGACGGTTGAGCGGTACAACCATTTTGGGATTTGGGATTGGTGGCCAACCCTGTATAGTGCACTATAGCTCTACTATCCAGAAGGTTGGCCGGTGAATTGCAAGGACTGTTGTTATCTTCTTAAGTGTTTGCAAAGGAAGCAACAGGCCGTTTCGGGAAGTGACTTGAATCACAATCCCTGTCGGATAGTTGAGCGTAGAGTCAATTCTTGCCCCCGGGGAAATGAACGAATCCCTGACGCGAGCCGATAGGCAGCAAGTGCGCAGCCCTTGGGCAGACGCGCGGTACGAAATCCATTGTTGAGAGGATGTTGGCTGGATGAAATCGTCACGCGTTTGGATATTTGGACTGGCTTTGATCGTTTCAGGAGGCAGTGGAGGAGCTGCGGCCCTTGACGCGCCGCATGCAATTCACCACGCCAAGTCGGCCGATACGCATCTGAGCGAGCCGCATCGGGCTGCCGGTCACCGTGCCGCGTCTCATGCCATCGCCCCCGCACCCAATTCCACCGCAAAACACGCCTCGCCTCCCCGTCAGGCTCAAGCCCGTTCTGGCGCAAAAGCCGAGCAGCCGGGTCGGGAAGCTCATTTGACGTCACGTGGCCAGACCAGAGCATCAGCGCGCCGTGCGGCCATGGTAAGCGGACGGCATCATTATTACGAACGGTTCACCGCCAGTTCGTTTGCCCAGGGGAACATCGGCGAGGGCGACATTACTGCCGGCGAAGATCCGGTGGTCCGCCAGGCGGCCATCGACGCCATGGGCGACATGAACGGCACAGCTGTGGTTATCGACCCGTCCAATGGGCGAATTCTCGCCATGGTCAACCAGAAGCTGGCGCTCTCCCCGGGAGCCGAACCATGCTCCACCATAAAGATTACGGTGGCCATGGCAGCTCTCTCCGAGGGCCTTGTTACGCGCGATACGCAAGTACAGCTTGCCGGCTTCCGCATGGACATGACGACCGCGCTGGCCCATAGCAACAATCTTTACTTCGAGGAACTGGGCCGCGAGCTTGGCTTTGAACGCGTGCGCCATTACGCCACGCAGTTCGGCCTGGGCGAGCTTGCCGGTTACAACATCGATGGAGAGCAACTCGGTGTTTACCCCGACCAGGAACTGCCCGCCTCTGAAGGGGGAGTGGGCCGCATGTGCAGCTTTGGCCAAGGCGTTTCGCTTACCCCGCTGCAACTGGGCGCGTACGTGGCGGCGCTCGCCAATGGCGGAACGCTCTACTACCTTCAGCACCCGACTACGAAGGATGAAGTTGCCAGCTTCGAGCCAAAGATCAAGCGGACGCTGGATATCGCCAGGTACGTTCCCGACATGCAGGACGGGATGGCAGGTGCGGTTGAATACGGAACTGCCCGCCGTCTTCGAGTGAGTTTCAACGCGCTTCCCATTTTCGGAAAGACTGGTACGTGCTCCAATAATGGGACTCGCCTCGGCTGGTTCGCCGCCTTCTCTGACTCGCCGCAAGGCAGCCTGGTGACGGTTTTCTTCCTTGAAGGGGGCAGGGCAACCTTCGGGCCCGAAGCGGCTGGGCTGACCGGCCTTTTCTACAAGAATCTCTGGGACCGCAACTACTTCGCGGACAAAGGCGCGCAGGACGCGGCATCGGTGCCGACGGCTGCGTCGCAGCCGGTTCAGCGGTAAAGTCGGAGTCCCTATACCCCTTCCGCAATCTACAAGACCGGATTGCGATGTCCGGTCTTTCTCTTGACAATCACTCACCACAGGGACACAATTGAATCATGTACGGCAATTTCCCGTACGTGAAGGAAAGGTGGATTCTATGGCTGTGGCCCTACGCACAGAGCGGACGGAAGCGCGTCTGCTTCCCCATCAAAAAAAGCGCATTGAGCATGCCGCGAGTCTCAAGGGGCTCTCGGTCTCCGATTTCATGGTGCAACATGCGGACGAAGCAGCCGTCAAGACCATTCAACAACACAACAGTTGGGTCCTGGACGAGAGGGACCGCGACATTTTTGTACAGGCTCTGCTCAACCCACCTGAGCCGAATGCACGTATGAAAGCGGCGGCCAAGCGCTACAAGGAACGAGTAGGGAAGTAGTGGCCCGAAAGCCCCTTTCAACCGAATGCAGAATAGAACCGCTCGGACCGAACCATGATCGAGCGGCTTTTTCCTGTGGGAATCCAGAATTGGATCGCTACATACGTCAGCAAGCGGGACAGGATTCGAAGCGCAAACTTGCAGCCGTTTATATTGCTACTGCGGATGGCTTATCGGTGCCCGGATTCTATACTCTCTCGGCCGAGTCGATCCTGGCAGCGGATTTGCCGGCTGAATTTGGAAAGAGGATGCCGCGGTTTCCGCTGCCGGTTACGCTGCTGGGGCGTATGGCCGTCGCTCAAACATTGCAAGGACAGGGGCTTGGAGAATTTCTTCTTTTGGACGCACTGGATCGAGCTTCGAACGCTTCGCGGCAAGTTGCTTCCTGGGCTGTTGTCGTCGATACCAAAGCTGGAGCGCGAGAATTCTATCTTCAACACGGCTTCATCCCGCTCGCAACTAACACCGACCGGCTTTTCTATCCGATGAAAACGGTTGAAATGGTTCTTTGAGGCGTGATTCAATACCCATCATTGCTTGCAACGAATTCCTCCGGCGATCATCCCATGGGATGAGACCTTCCCGAGTCTCCCGCCGTGCCCTGACGGGAAGATGAGAACAGAAGATCCAATTTCACTTTGACGCGCAGACAGGACCCACTCCAATGGAATTGCCGACACATTTCTTGCTGATGTACGGATACCTGTTGCTCTTCGCCTGGGTTCTGGTGGAGCAGCTCGGAATTCCGCTGCCCGCTACGCCGGTCCTGCTGGCTGCGGGGGCTCTGTCCGCCACCGGCGAAATCAGCTTTCCCTTGGCGTTGCTTGTCGGGCTTGGGGCCACGCTGACGGCAGACAGCGCCTGGTATTTCATTGGCCGCAAGTACGGCCATCACGTGCTGCGAATCCTGTGCAAGCTCTCCATGGAGCCAACCGTCTGTGTCCGGCGTACACAGGACTCCTTTGGCCGCCGCCGCGAAGTCACCCTTATGATTGCCAAATTTGTGCCCGGCCTGGCCACATTGGCTCCGCCCGTCGCGGGCCAGAATGGCATGCCGTTCGGCAGTTTTCTGTTCTTCGACGCGATCGGCGCCTCGCTCTGGCTGACCACGTTGCTGGCGCTGGGCCGGTTCTTTGGCGACCTGCTCAGGCACGACCCCAGCCTTCTCGATTGGGCGGGCCGATTTTCGGGCGCGCTGCTTCTTCTTGGCATTCTTGGGTTCTTTGCCGGCCGGGTCATTCGCCGCCGCATGGTGCTGAAAAAGCTTGTTGCCGCGCGCCTGGAGCCAGTGGAGTTAAAGCGGCAACTGGATGCCGGCGAACTTGTTTACATTGTCGATCTGCGCCATCCGCTGGAGCTCCTTCCGGATCCATTCACGCTCCCTGGCGCGCTCCATTTCTCGCCCGACGCCCTGGCCGCACGCCACTTGGAAATTCCCCGAGACCGCGACATTGTGCTCTACTGCACCTGCCCCAGCGAGGCTACGGCGGCCAAAGTTGCCATGGCGCTGCAAAAGCTGGGCATCGACCGTGTGCGTCCCTTGCGTGGGGGATACGATGAGTGGAAGCGGCTGGGATTTCCGCTTTCGCCGGTGCAATTGGAAATGCCGCCTCTCGTTCCCGCCCAGACGCTTTAAGCTGGAAGGTTGAGCGCGGCGCCTGCCGCAGGGGAGCACACCTTGGCCTACGACGATCTGCGCGACTGGATCAGGACACTTGAAAAACACGACGAACTGAAGCGCATCACGGCAGAAGTCTCGCCGGAGCTTGAAATCACCGAGATCACCGACCGCGTTTCGAAGATCGGCGCAACCGGAAAGGCGGCCGCAAAAGGCAGTGCGGGCAACTACGCACCCGGCGGTCCTGCGCTCCTGTTTGAACACATCAAGGGCCATCCCGGCCATAAGGTCCTGATCAACCAGTTCGGCAGCGAGCGCCGCATGGCCATGGCTCTGGGCGCCACGAGCCTTGACGAAATTGCCGGCCGGATCACCTCGCTGATCAACCTGAAGCCTCCAGCGGGCGGCCTCTTCGACAAGCTCAAAATGCTTCCGCAACTGGGCGCGCTTACCAGCGCTTTCCCCAAGACCGTGAGCGCCAAAGAGGCTCGCTGCAAAGAAGTGATTCTCGAGGATGGCTTCGATCTCAACCAGTTCCCGATCTTGAAGTGCTGGCCGCTCGACGGGGGCCGCTTTATCACGCTGCCTTGCGTGCATACGCGCGACCCGCGAAACGGCAGGCGCAACATTGGCATGTATCGCATGCAGGTATACGACGGCCAGACCACCGGCATGCACTGGCAGCGCCAAAAAGTTGCCGCCGAGCACTACCGCGAAGCCCTCCGCAACGCCGCCGCCGGAGCTGCCGACGCCGATCCGCGCACAGCCCGCGTTACGGCCATGGCTGAGTCGGCCGGCGGCGCGGTCAGCATTCCGGACGGGCCGATAGGCGGACTGCCTCAAGTCGCGATGGGCAACTTGAAAGGCTCGCGCCTTGAGGTTGCCGTGGCCATCGGCACCGATCCAGCCACTACGTTCGCAGCCATTGTGCCTGCTCCGCCTGAGGTTGAGGAGTTCATGATCGCCGGATTCCTGCGCGGCAAGTCCGTCGAAATCGTCAAGTGCGAAACGGTCGATCTGGAAGTCCCGGCGCACGCCGAGATCGTCCTCGAAGGCTATGTGGAACTGGGCGAGCTGCGCAACGAGGGCCCCTTCGGCGACCACACCGGGTTCTACACGCTTACCGACCTGTATCCGGTGTTTCATTTAACCTGCATCACGCATCGCAAGGACCCCATCTATGCCGCCACCATTGTGGGCAAGCCGCCCATGGAGGACGCCTGGATGGGCAAGGCCGTCGAGCGCATCTTTCTGCCGGCCATGAAGATGACGATTCCCGAGATTGTGGACATTCGCCTCCCCGTCGAGGGCGTGTTTCATAACTTGATGTTAGTTTCCATCCGCAAGAGTTATCCGGGCCAGGCGCGCAAGGTGATGAACGCTATCTGGTCGCTGGGCCAGGCCATGTTTACCAAGTGCATCATCGTGGTCGACGAAGATTGCGATGTGCAGGACATCGGCGAAGTCACCCTCCGCGTGACCAACAACATTGACCCCGAGCGCGACATTCAGTTCACGCTGGGTCCGATAGACTCGCTGGATCATGCCTCGCGCCTGCCCAATTACGGATCGAAGATGGGCATTGACGCCACGCGGAAGTGGAAGGCGGAAGGCTTTGAGCGCCCCTGGCCGGCCATGATCGAAATGGACCGCGGAACCAAGGCGCGCGTGGAAGCGCTGTGGGAGAAGCTGGGGCTTTGAGCGGCCGATGGGCGTCTCATTTACCGCTGGGAAATCCGGGGGCTGGAGGAATGGACTAGACATCCTTGCCCCTGGCCATGCAATACGGCCTTTCGTCTGAGGATCACCCGGAAACTTTTCACTGGGCGATTGCGTACCAATGGATAGGGAATGGACTGCCTCGCCGATAGCGAGGCGTAATCTGATTCCACACTGAATCACGCTCCTCTGGAAGTAGCGAAAGGCAGAAATGAAAAGGACTATTCTCGGAACGATCGCGTTTGCCGCTATGGCCGGTGCAGTTGCACTCTCGGCTCAGGTTTCGTCCCCGGTGCAGGCTCAGGCCCCGGCGCAAGTTTCGGCTCCGGCTCTGACCGCCGACGAAGTTGTCAGCAAGAACCTGGACGCCGTTGGTGGCAAAGATGCAATCAGCAAAACAAAGTCGTTTTCGATGGAAGGCTCGATGCAGGTGATGGGGAGCGAGGCCCCTACTACGACCATCACGGTGGATGGCGTGGGAACCAGGCAGGAGTCTCTCTTCAACGGAACCAAGATCATCTCGTGCTACACGGACAAGGGCGGCTGGTTGGTGAACCCGATGATGGGCGCCGCCGACCCGGCGCCGATGCCAGATGACCAGTACAACACGGGCAAGGCAGGAATCTACGTGGGCGGGCTACTTTACGACTACGCTGCCAAAGGAAGCACGATCGAGTTGGCGGGCAAGGACGACAAGGTCTATACGATCAAGCTGACCACGAAGGAGAAAGTCAAATACACCCTTCTGATCGATGCGAAGACGTTTCTTGTGAACACCATGACCACGGATGGTCAGATGCAGGGCCAGCCTGTGACGATTACGACCACCTACTCGGATTACCGGAAGACGGAAACGGGCTTCATGGTTCCTTATGGCATCAGTCTGGACTTCGGTCAGTTCCAGCTGAGCATAACGGTGCAGAAGGTTGAGCTGAACAAGACGATTGATCCAGCAATCTTCGCCATGCCGAAAGCGGGAGCTTAGGCTCACGGAGATTCCCGTTACTGCTTCTGCAGCGAGCCAGTGGTACCAGGAGCGAGTCTAGCTTGATTCGGAGGCTGAGCTGGGCGCTAAGCCGTGCTCCAGCTTCTTCGACAGGAAGATGCTCGACACGCAGAAACCGATGAACAGGTAATAGCCGGGGAGGATCCTGGAAGCATTCGTCGGAAACGACACTTGCTGGATCCCCGGCATGGCGCGCACGCCGTCCCATCCGCTTTCAATGACGCCGTTGAACGCGACAAAGGACATGAAGATGGCGAGGGCCATAACGTCGGCCATGGACCACTTGGATAGCTCGAAGGCCAGCAGCCTGACCAGGCGGTTGGTTCGCAACAGCGCCGGTCGAAAAAGACACGCGCCGAGCGCGAGCATTTTCAGAGCCGGGAAGACCACGCTGAACAGGATCACGAGCACGCCAACCAGGGTCATCTCGGGCCGGCCCATTTCAATTAGCGTCTGACACACTTCAAGCACGGTCTTGCTGCGGTAGTAAAGGGATTGGTCGCGAAACTCGATGGGCGTGCCGAGCAGGGTTGCGTCCAGTTTGGTGACGCGGACCTCCACCTCCAGCATCGGGCTGAGCACCCCGCCGGCCAGCATCGCAATGCAGAACAACATCAGCACTGCCACGGCGCCGCGCGTGAGCTTCCCGGGAATGAGCAGGATGAACCCCAGCGCTGCCGATGCCAGCACCGTGAGGTAGTAGCGAGTCGCCTTGCTGTCTGCCTCCGCGATCTTTTTTTGAAGAGTCTGCTCGCAGGCAGCGGCGCCATCGCTTGTCTGGGCACACCCGTATCGATTCAGGATGCTGTTGTAAGTGGTCATGTCCGTGGCGCCGAACGTGTTCTTTACCGCATCGGCTAGAACAACGCGGACGGAGTCCTTGAAGTCCTTTTGCGTTTGCTGCTTGCCCAACTCCGCCATCACCACGTCGGCATACTCAGGCACATGCGGGCGCAGCGATCCAATGATCATGTTTACCATGAAAGCGTTGCCCCCGCCGGGCAAGCCCGATCCCTTGGCGGCGGGCGCAGTCATCTGCGTCTTGATGTGGTCGAGCAGGTCGTAGAGCGATCGTTCGACCATGGGCCGGAGACTCTTGGTTTGTCCCTTGAGGTCGAGCTTATCGACTTGCGCATTCAGGATTGGACCGATGATCCCGCGCCATTGGTCGGCGCTCAGGATTCCGTAGCGCGCGTGCGTGATCTCGGCCAGGTCGGTGCGGATGAGACGGCGTGCGGTCAGGCAATCAATGGTCTTCCAACTGAACCAGATTGCCGGCAAGAGCAAAATCACCGCCCCTGCCAGGCGGAGATTGAGCCAGCGCGAATGTTCGCCTGGTGTCGAATTCGTCGGTGAACTCACGCTTTCCACAGTGGCGATATCCAGTATAGAACCGGCTCCTAGCTTTGGAGATTCAAATCGCGATGATCACCATCGAAACGCAGTCGTCCGAGGTCCCCAAAAGCGAGGGACTGCGAGCACCCTCAACTTAATGGGATTTCGAGTGAGACCGTGGCGACCCGCCGGCTGCCCAACTACGGCTCGAAGATGGGCATCGACGCTACGCGGAAGTGGAAGGCGGAAGGTTTTGAGCGCCCCTGGCCGGCCATGATCGAGATGGATCGCGGAACCAAAGCGCGCGTGGATGCGCTGTGGGAGAAGCTTGGGCTTTGAGCGGGATGGGGATATAGAGTGCTCCTCACTGTCCTCGAATCTCACGTACCCCCCCACCCCCTATCTCTGTAAATAAATATCCTGTTTTCAGTTAGTTAGGGGATGGGCTTCGCTGTAAGTATATGATTCTACTTTACTTCTCCGCAGATATAAGTAAGCAAAGGAGTTAGCTGGATGTTAGCTTGGATCTATTGGCTATTTGGTTTCATCTTCTGGCTTTTTGGGCTTCTGACGGCCCAGGTTTGATCGGTCGTGTGCAGGCTTTGCATGAGGCTATGAAACGATTGTGCGCCAAAGGTTCGCAATTATATGCAAAGCCGGCGAAGTTGTTTTCGGGGAGTTGGACGCTGACCGGGCACTGAGTCGGGTTGTGGGTTGGCTGAAGCTTCGCGGTGATTCAAGAACGATTGCCGAGCCGGAGCGAGTTGACTCCGAGATGGCGACTTTGGGGGCTGATTTCGTTCCGGCGATTGGAGCGGGCCCCAGAGCATCGGTCATCTCCGATCCCCAAGGGCGAGGGGCCGGCGGGCACCCTAAACTTAATGGGATTTCGAGTGAGACCGTGGCCACCCGCCGGCTGCCCAACTACGGCTCGAAGATGGGCATCGACGCCACGCGGAAGTGGAAGGCGGAAGGCCTTGAGCGCCCGTGGCCGGCGATGATCGAGATGGACCGTGGGACCAAAGCGCGTGTGGATGCGCTGTGGGAAGAGCTGGGAATGTAGCCGGCACTGGGATTCTGCGCTATGCTTGGCGGTAGAGACTGGCATGATACTGCACGATTTGTTCGACTGGTCGAATTCGGGAGTCGGAGTCGCGGGGCTGGGTTTGACGCTTTGGGCCATTTGGCAGGCGACCGGAGCAAAAGCTGCCGCTCAGAGAGCGGAGAAAAGTATTCGCCGCCAAAACGCTGAGGTCGACTTTGCCTCTCTGGCCCGCATGGCAAAGGAACTGCACGGCTACGTCGAGGGCGGGAAGATGCCGGAGGCCCGTCTGCGTACCACGGATCTGCGCTCGGATTTGGCTTTAGCAATCCGTGTCCACCAGGCATTCTTGGGCAGTCAGTTTGTGCAATTGAGAGAGAGACAAGTCGATTTGGCGCTCGTCACCGAAGGGCTGAACCGGACCGCCGGGGTAATAAGCCAATCGGAGAGAGTTCGACTTCTGGGAATCACTGGTGCGATACTGGATTTGCTAGCCGGTCAGTGCGGCAAATTGCGATCGAGCGTCGAGGAAGGGGTGTCCAATGGGTGAAAAGTCACTAGGCTTTGTGAATCAGTTGATCGAGAAGAC
>Ga0302140_10006373_pt1 | contig 14816 bp, 13 predicted proteins | sample I_Bog_E1_1_FD_202095 | JGI IMG/M metagenome (GOLD analysis project Ga0302140, IMG submission 202095) | Peat permafrost microbial communities from Stordalen Mire near Abisko, Sweden - I_Bog_E1_1 | ecosystem: Environmental > Terrestrial > Soil > Wetlands > Peat | place: Sweden: Abisko, Stordalen...
AGGGAACAGGGGACAGGGAACAGAGAGCAGGGAACAGGGAACAGGTTAAAGTACGGGGCGGGCGATGTGCCGGGTGACGATGCGATTGCGGAGTGGTATGGTGCGGCCTGCGAGTGGCTGGAGGCGAATGGCGTCATGCAGTACGAGATCTCGAACTTCGCGCGCAGGGGTCATGAATCGCGGCACAATGTGAAGTATTGGCGGCGGGAGCCGTATGTGGGCTTCGGGCTGGACGCGCACTCGATGCTGCGCTGTGGCGAGGGCGCGGTGCGGTGGGGGAATACGGATGATCTGAGCAGGTACGAAGTTCTAGGGTCTAGGTTCGAGGTGGGGAACCCTGAAGTGGAACGGATCGGCGCGGCGCGGGGATTTGAGGAGGCGATGTTTCTGGGGCTGCGGATGAATGTAGGAGTCGATCTGGAGGCGATGCATGCGGAGTTTGGAGCGGAGTTGATGCGTGGCGCGGTGGCTGCGCTGAATGATGTGGAGGTGGCTGGTCTGGTCGAGCGCGAAGGCAGTTGGCTGCGGCTGACGGCGCGGGGGCGGATGGTTTCAAATGAGGTATTCAGCCGGTTGCTGGTGGTTGGTTGCCAGGAGGAGGAATGGCGATGATTGATCTGCGGAGCGATACGGTGACGCGGCCTACGGCGAAGATGCGGGCGGCGATGGCCGAGGCCGAGGTGGGCGACGATGTCTACGGCGAAGACCCGACGGTGAACCGGCTGGAGGCGCGGGCGGCGGAGGTCTTTGGGCGCGAGGCGGCGCTGTTTGTGCCCACCGGAACGATGGGCAACCAGGTGGCGATCCGGCTGCACACCGAGCATGGGCAGGAGGTGGTGTGCGAGGCGCGCGCGCATGTGCTGGACTGGGAGATGGGGACGGCGGCGGCGTTCTCCGGCTGCACGATGCGTCCTGTGGCGGCGGAGCGCGGGATTCTGACCTGGGAGCTGGTGCGCGGGGCGATCTATCGCAACGTTGCCTTCCATGCTTCGACGGGACTGATCTGCGTGGAGAACACGCACAATATGGCGGGCGGAACGGTGACACCGGTGGCGACGGCGCGGCAGATCTGCGAGGGCGCGCACGCGTTGGGGCTGCCGGTGCATCTGGATGGGGCGCGCATCTTCCACGCGGCGACGGCACTTGGGATTGGAGTTAGGGAGCTGTCGGCGGGCTTCGATACGGTGATGTTCTGCCTGTCGAAGGGGCTGGGCGCTCCGGTGGGATCGATGCTTGTGGGCTCGGCGGAGGCGATGGCGCGGGCGCGGCTCTTCCGCAAGGCGTTGGGCGGCGGGATGCGTCAGGCGGGCGTGCTGGCGGCGGCGGGGTTGATCGCGCTGGAAGAGATGCCGGCGCGGCTGGGCGAGGACCACGCCAACGCACGTCTGCTGGCGAAGGCGGTTGCGGCGCATAAGGCGGCGGAGATCGATATGGAGACGGTGCAGACGAATATTGTGATCTTCAAGTTGCGCGGGGGTGGGGACGCGGCTGCGTTTTGCGCGATGTTGAAGGCGAATGGAGTGCTGGCCAGCGGAATTGGGCCGCGGGTGGTGCGGTTTGTGACCCACTTCGATGTGGGCCGCGTGGAATGTGCGCGGGCGGCGGGTGTGGTTGGGGAGTTGCTGGCGCGGTGGGAGACCCAGGGCTGAAGCCTTGCGCTACCTGGCAGCATAGGCGGCGATTCATTCGTCTCTCGGTGGTTAGTTGCCGCCGGGGTCAATGATGGGTTTGGCGGCGAGGAAGACGCGGGCGGTGGTGCCGTGGGCTGGGCCATCGGTGCGGCTGATGAGGTCGATGAAGCCGGCGTGTTTGCGGATGATTCCCTGCGATACCCAGAGTCCGAGGCCGGTGCCGCGTTCTCCCTTGGTGGTGAAGAAGGGCTGAAAGAGGCGGTCGCGGTTCTCCGCGGGGATTCCCGGGCCATTGTCGGTGATCTCGACGATGGCTCCAGCCTCGAGCGCCGGAGATGAGGCGGCGTCTGCGGGTTGGGGCGTGATGCGGACGGTGACGGTTCCGCCCTGCCCCACGGCCTCGACGGCGTTGCCGATGAGGTTGGTGAAGACCTGGCGGAGTTCGGCGGGGAAGCCTTCGACGTCGATCTCGGGCGGGAGATCGGCGGAGACGGTGACGCCGAGGATCTGGAAGCGGCGCTGCATGAGCAGGAGCAGGTCGTCGAGCGTCTCCTTGAGGTTGACGCGGACGGGGGCTTTGGATTCGCGGTAGAGGCTGAGCATGGCGCGGCTGATCTGGGTGACGCGGGCCAGTTCGGTCTGGGCCATCTGCAGGAACTGGCTGGATTCTTCGTTGGTGGGTTCGTGCTGCAGCAGGTATAAGAGGTTTGCGACGGAGTCCAGGGGGTTGTGTATCTCGTGCGCGATGGTGGCGGCCAGGCGTCCGGCGACGGCCAGTTTCTCGTTGGCCAGCAGGGCGGCGCGGGTTTTGAGCTCGATGGTGATGTCGCGGAAGACCACGACGATGCCGGTGATCTGGCCGAGGGTGTCGCGGATGGGCGCGCCGCTGTCGTCGACCGAGAGCTCGGAGCCGTCCTTGCGCAGCAGGATGGTGTGCTGGGAGATGCCGACGATGCGCTTGAGGCGCTGCACCTTGGCGACGGGATTTTCGACGGGCAGATGGGTGGTCTCGTCGACGATGTGGAAGACCTCGTCGAGCGGAAGGTTGCGGGCCTCGGCCTCAGTCCATCCGGTGAGTTCCTGGGCGATCAGGTTCATCATCTGGACGCGGCCTTCGGCGTCGCATGCGATGACGCCATCGCCTATGGAGGCAAGCGTGGTGCGCAGGTGCTGCTCGGACTGGAAGAGATCTTCGGTACGGCGGCGCTGCAGGTCGATGGCGTGGCGAAATGCGGCGTAGGCGGACTCCAGACGTCCGCGCGTGAAGAGGCCGACCATGAGGCCGATGGCCAGCGCCAGTGCGATGAGAAGCAGGAGAAGATGGCGGGTCTGCCGGCGCCACAGGGCGATGCGGTCCTTGCGGCCCTGCTCGGCTGCGGAGACGATGGCCTTGAGGCTGTCGCGCATGGCGTTCATGCGGGCCACGCCCTGTAGGTTGAGGTCGACGTCGTTGGCGTGTCCGCCGGCGGCGATGGTGGCGATGAGGGGACCGGCGAAGGCCTCATGCCAAGTCTGGTGCTGCTGGATGAACTGGTTGAGGACCTGCTGCTGACCGGGCCTGACTGTGGACTGTAGTTCTGCGATGGCCTGCAGCATGGGGGCTTCGGCGTCGTTGTAGGGCTGGAGAAAGCGCGGGTCGGAGGTGGTCTGGTAGCCGCGCAGTCCGGTCTCTTCGTCGACGATGAGCTTTTCGATCAGGGTTGCCAGGGCGATGCGCTGGTCGGACTCCTCGATGAGGCCGACGGTGGCGTTGGCCCCACGGATCTGCCAGACGAGGACGCAGGCCAGCAGGAGGCAGGCAACGATTGGGAGAAGCAGAACCTGACGCAGGGTTCGTTTGAATCGTTTAAACTCCAAGACCTTCGTCCTTTGATTGCCAATTATCTCTAAGAGTTGATTGCCCTGGCTAGGGGTTCAGATGCGGCGAGGGCGAGAGAAGGTTGCCCAGCTTGTCCAGGAGGGCGGGCGCACCCTCCCCCTTGGTCATGTAGACGTCTGCCAGCGAGGTGACCTCGGGCGGGAGATTGACGTAGGCGGAGAGCAGGACGATGGGGACTTTGGGCTTGGCCTGGCGCATCTTCCGGGCAACTTCGCCGCCGTGCATTCCGGGCATGGCGTAGTCGAGGACGACGGCATCGACCGGGTGGGCGGCGAAGAGCTTCAGGCCGGAGGCGCCGTCGTCGGCGGTGAGCACACGGTATCCGGCGCGTTCCAGCAGAATCTTCCGGATGCCGAGGCCGACCAGCTCGTCGTCCACGCACAGAACCAGATGCGATCGGTTCTTCATAAATGCAACACATCCCTGGGTCTTGCACTATATGTCGCAAGTATACCTCTGGGGGTGGGAGGAGCTATGGCCCAGTGGAGTAAACCGAAGGATTTATCGTATGTTTGCAATAGGAAGGATGTGAGTGGGCTATTCTGTGTTGGGCCTCGCCCGTGGCTTTGGGCGGTGGCAGGGCAGAACTTTATAGCAGTTCGAGCGGGGGATGGCACATTGAGTCAGACGGTGGTTGTGCTGGAAGACGATGCGGACATCTTGCGGCTGGTCCAGTTCCACCTGGAGGCGGCGGGGTTTGCCGTGCGCACCTACATGGCGATGGGCCAGATTGTGGCGGACGCGGAACGGGAGCCGCCGGCGTTGTTTCTGCTGGACATCATGGTTCCCGGCGGGGATGGACTGGACCTCTGCCGCAGGCTGAGGAAGAATGCCGCGTTGAGCACGGTTCCGATCATCTTTCTGACCGCGCGGGCGGCGGAGAACGACCGTGTGATGGGGCTGGAGCTGGGCGCGGACGATTACATCACGAAGCCCTTCGCGACGCGCGAACTGGTGGCGCGGGTCAAGGCGGTGCTGCGGCGATTCGAGCGGCCAACTGCGCCCTCGCTGGTGAAGTTCGACGCGGTGGAGATCGACGCGAACGCCATGCAGTTGCGCGTCAACGGCGAGCTGGTGACGACGACGGCGACGGAGTTCCGGCTGTTGGATTACCTTGCGCGGCATCCCGGGCGGGTCTTCAGCCGCGACCAGCTGCTGGACGCAGTGTGGGGCGACGCGCGCTTTGTGACGCCGCGCTCGGTGGACGTGTATGTGCGCCGCATCCGAGAGAAGATCGAAGAGGATGCGGAGGACCCGCGGTATCTTAAGACCATGCGCGGGGCGGGCTACCGGTTCGAGCTGCCGAAGACGCCGCAGGCTGGGAATTAGCGGGCCGGCGTTGCGCCTGGCATCGCGTTTGGGAAGGATAGGTGCGCGTGGGTCGAGCTTCGTTGACGGGCCTGATATTTCTGATGATGTTGACGATTGCATCGTCGGTCGAGCTGTCGGCGGTGATCGTTCCAGGGAACTGGTGGGCGGGGTGGGGCTGCGGCATCTCTCTGGCGACGGTCTTTGCGTTGGTCTATGGCTGGCGAGCACGGCGCGAGATGGAGCGGGTAAGCCATGCGGTGCAGGCGCTGCCTGAGTTTCATGCACAGGAGGCGAAGGCATCTTTCGCCGAGTGGAGCGGAACATTTCAGGCGATTGAGAGCACATCGCAGCGGCTGCAGCAGAGCTTGAGCGGGGTGCAGGAGGAGCGGCGCGAACTGGAGGCGCTGTTGGACTCGATGCAGGACGCGGTGGTGGCCGTGGATGCAGGGGGGCGGATTCAGTGGGCCAACCAGGCGATGCAGCGGCTGATGCCGGGGACCATGGCGGCCAGCGCCGTGCGGGTGGGACACGCGCTGGTGCAGACGGTGCGCGACCCGGAGATGTTGGCGTGCGTGAAGGCCGCGCTGGAGGAGAGGGTGGTGTGCGTACGGCGGACGACGTCGCTGGCTCCGGGGCGCATCTTCGAGGTGAATGCCTCGCCCATGCCGGCAGGTGGCGCGGTGGCTGTACTGCATGACATTACCCGGATCGAAGAGGTGGAGCGGACGCAGCGGGACTTTGTGGCCAATGTCTCGCACGAGCTGCGCACTCCGTTGACCTCGATCAGCGGATATGTGGAGACGCTGCTGGACCATGAGGAGGCGCTGAGTCCGGTGGCGCGGGAATTTCTGGCGACGATTCTGAAAAATGCGACGCGCATGAGCCGGTTGACCGAGGACCTGCTGACCATGGCGCGGGTGGAGTCGCGGGAGGCAGTACTGCACCCGCGGCCGATGCGCGCAGACGTGCTGGTGCGCGACGCGGTGGCCGCGATGAGCGGAATGGTGCTGGACGCCGAGGCGGAGTTGCAGATCGGCGAAACAACCGGGGCGGAGGTCTTCGTGGACACGGACTCCATGGTGCAGGTGCTGGGGAATTTGATCGAGAACGGGATCAAGTACGGGCAGGCGAAGGATGCAACGCGGAGCCGGGTGGTGGTGAGCGCGCGTGAGGTATGGACTCGAGACGACAAGGATCAAGGCGAGAGTGGGGTTGCGGCTGTGGAGTTCAGCGTGCGCGACTTTGGGTTGGGGATTGCGTCGGAGCATCTGACGCGCATCTTCGAGCGGTTCTACCGGGTGGACAAGGCGCGCTCGCGGGAGTCGGGTGGCACCGGGCTGGGACTGGCCATCGCGCGGCATATGGTCGAGATGCAGGGCGGGACGATCCGCGCGGAGAGCGAACTGGGCGCGGGAAGCAACTTTCTGGTGAGGCTTCCCAGGGCGCGGGTTGTCCCGGAATAAGACAGTGGACAAGGGCTGTGGCGGGGGATGTTGGCACGGCGCAAGGGTTTCTTTTGCATTTTATTGCGATGTAATCACCTCGTAACAATCGGGCATCAAACTGGTTTGTAGTACTTAGGGATGCGTCCGAGCCTGCACAACAGGGAAGACCGGGCTGGGCGATCCGACTTCGAGGGGGAAACCAGTGAAACTGAAATTAGTGGCAGCAGGTTTGTTGGCGATGGTTGCGGCCGGCGCAAGCGCCCAGAACATAACAGCGGCGGGGGCCACATTCCCCTACCCGATCTATAGCAAGTGGTTTACGGAATACAACGCGCTTCATCCGAACGTGAAGATCAACTACCAGTCGCTCGGCTCCGGGGCGGGCGTATTACAGACCTCGGAGGGCACGGTGGACTTCGGTGCCAGCGACATGCCGGTGACCGACGATAAGATTGCCGCAGCCAAGGTGAAGTTCATGCACATCCCAACCGTGCTGGGCGCGGTGGTCCCGGTGTACAACATTCCCGGAGTGAGCAAGGAACTGAACTTCAGCGGCGACGAGATTGCGGACATCTATCTGGGCAAGATCACGAAGTGGAACGACCCGCGGCTGGTGAAGGACAACCCCGGAGTCAATCTGCCGAACGCGGGCATTCTGCCGGTGTATCGCTCGGACGGCAGCGGAACGACGTATATCTTCACCGACTATCTGTCGAAGGTGAGCCCTGGCTGGGCCAGCACGGTGGGTAAGAATTCGTCGGTTAAATGGCCGGCGGGCGTCGGAGCGAAGGGCAACGAGGGAGTGGCGGGAATGGTGCGCCAGTCACCGAACTCGTTCGGCTATGTGGAGCTGATCTATGCGCTACAGAACAAGATGGCGTACGGCGCGGTGAAGAATGCCGCGGGCAAGTTCCTGCAGGGATCTCCAGAAGGCGTGACGGCGGCGGCGGCGGCAGCGGCGAAGACCATGCCAGCGGACTACCGCGTGTCGATTACGAACGCTCCGGGTGCGGCCTCGTATCCGATCTCGAGCTTTACCTATCTGCTGATTCCCCTGAAATTCGCCGATTCCGCGAAAGCGACTGCGATGAAGGACTTCCTGACCTGGATGCTGCAACATGGCGAGAGCGAGGCCACAGGGATGGATTATGCGCCGCTTCCGGCGCAGGTGCAGACCATGGTGAAGCACACCATTACGACCATCAAGTAAACTGTGAGTGCCGCGCGGACGCGATGGGTTTGCGGTCGCGCGGCATGGTTTTTCGGCCTGGCTGCACAGCGAGAGAGAACAAGCAACTGCGAATACAGAGATTCTGAGTTGCACTCAGAATGATGGCTGAACCATTGAAGATATATCGTGACCCCATCGTCCATGTCCATTGAGAGAGAGCCGGAGCCTTCGTCGCCGCCGACTGCGCCTTCGACGCAGATGGCTGCGATGCCGCTTCATGCGCCGGCGATCGTCAACTTTGTTGCTGCCGCGGAGCCGGTTGCCCAGAATGGGCCTCCCTCGCCGATCCGGCAGTTCCTGAGCAAGCGCGGCAACGGCGCTTTGGCGGACAATGCCTTTGCGGCGGCGATGCTGGTCTGCGCGTTGAGCATCTTCGCGATTGTGCTCTTCATCCTGACGATTTTGATTGCGCGTTCCAGGCTGAGCCTGGCGCAGTTCGGGTTTGGGTTCTTCACGCGTTCGGCGTGGGACCCTGTGTCTGGCGACTTTGGCGCACTTCCGTTCATCTTCGGAACGCTCGCCACGTCGCTTCTGGCGCTGGCGATGGCGGTGCCGCTGGCGCTGGGCGTCGCGGTCTTTCTCTCCGAGCTTTGTCCGGCGAGGCTGCGCGCTCCCATCTCTTTTCTGACCGAGCTGCTGGCTGCGATTCCAAGCGTGGTGTATGGGCTGTGGGCTGTGTTTGTGCTGGTACCGATCATGCGCGACCAGTTGGGGCCGTGGCTCTACAAGGTCCTGGGCTGGACGGGGTTCTTTGAGGGGTACAACTTCGGCGTGGGCCTGCTGACGGCGAGCATTATTCTGGCCATCATGATTCTGCCCATCATCTCATCGATCACGCGCGACATCATGCAGGCGGTTCCAGTGTCGCAGCGCGAAGCGGTGCTGGCACTGGGTGCGACGCGCTGGGAGATGATTCGCACCGGAGTGCTGCGCAACGCGCGCATCGGGATTGTGGGCGCGGTGATTCTGGGGCTGGGGCGCGCGTTAGGCGAGACCATGGCCGTGACCATGGTGATCGGCAACCATCCCGTGATTTCGAAGAGCCTGTTTGCGCCTGGGTACACGCTGGCCAGCGTGATTGCCAATGAGTTTACCGAAGCCACCGGGGACCTGTACCTGAGCGCTCTGATCGAGATTGGGCTGGCGCTGTTCCTTGTGACGATTGTGGTGAACGCGATTGCGCGCGCACTGGTTTGGGCGGTGACGCGCGGCGCTCCGGCGAGGTCGATCTAAGATGAGCACGAACCCAAAGCCGATTGCTGCGCCGGGCGGGGACGCCCCATTGCGGACGCCTACGAACTACCAGACCAGGGCCATGCGGTTGAACTCGGCGCGGCGCTATCTGATGAACCATCTGGTGACCGTGCTCGCGGTGTTGAGCACGGTGGCGGTGGTTGTGCCGTTGGTGGCGATCTTTGCGTACCTGCTCTACAAGGGCGCGAGCTCGCTGAACCTGGCATTCTTCACCCATATTCCGGCGCCGGTGGGCGAGCCGGGCGGAGGCATGGCCAACTCGATTGTGGGCTCGGCGATTGTGCTGGCGCTGGCCAGCTCGATGGGGGTTCCGGTGGGGATTGCGGCGGGCGTCTATCTGGCGGAGTATGGGCGCGGCAAGATGCTGGCTATGGCGGTGCGTTTCACGGCGGACGTGCTGAACGGGATTCCGTCGATTGTGATGGGGATTGCGGCCTACTCGCTGATTGTGATGCGGCAGATGCATTTTTCGGCGTTCTCGGGCGGGGTTGCGCTGGCCATTATGATGGTGCCGACGATCACGCGCACGACCGAAGAGATGCTGATGACGGTGCCGCACGCGATCCGCGAAGCTGCGTTGGGCCTCGGCGTGCCGAAGTGGCGGACGGTGGTGTCGGTGAGTTTGCGCACGGCGTCGCCGGGAATTATTACGGGGTGTATGCTGGCGTTTGCGCGCGTGGCTGGCGAGACGGCGCCGCTGCTGTTTACGGCGTTTGGCAATCAGTTCTGGAGCTTCAAGTTGAATGAGCCGATAGCGGCGCTGCCGTTGCAGATCTATGTCTACGCCATCTCGCCCTACGACGAGTGGCACCGGCTGGCGTGGGCGGGAGCGCTGGTGCTGATCCTGATGATTATGGTGTCGGTCACGCTGGTGCGCATCTATGCGGCCCGCGGCATACTGAAAGGGGCAAGCTAAGTGGGAGTCGGCATCGATGTGGAGCACCTGAACGCGTGGTACGGGACGAACCACACGCTGCAGGACATCAACCTGAGCATTCCGGCCAACCATGCGACGGCGTTGATTGGGCCGTCGGGCTGCGGCAAGAGTACGTTTGTGCGCTGCCTGAACCGGATGCACGAGACCAACCCGATCGCGAGGGCGACAGGCGTGGTCAAGATGGGCGAGCTGGACATCTACAAGGACGCCTCGCCGGTGGATATTCGCCGCCGCGTGGGAATGGTCTTTCAGCGGCCGAACCCATTTCCTACCATGTCGATCTACGACAATGTGGCCAGCGGGCTGAAGCTGAACGGGTTCCGTAACAAGGCCATTCTGGACGAGACAGTGGAGCGCAGCCTGAAGGCCGCGGCCCTGTGGGAAGAGGTCAAGGACGATTTGAAGAAGAAGTCGGGAGCGAGCCTCTCCGGCGGGCAGCAGCAGCGAATGTGCATCGCGCGGGCGCTGGCGGTCGATCCCGAGGTGTTGCTGATGGATGAGCCGGCGTCGGCGCTGGACCCGGTTTCCACATCGAAGATCGAGGATCTGATCTTCCAGTTGAAGAGCCAGTATACGATTGTGATTGTGACCCATAATATGCAGCAGGCCGCGCGCGTGGCGGAGAATACGGGCTTCTTTCTGAACGGCAAGATGGTCGAGTTCAACTCCACGGACAAAATATTTACCATGCCGTCGGACAAGCGCACCGAGGACTACATCACAGGAAGGTTTGGCTGATGACCACGCGCATCAAGTTTCAGCAAAGCCTCGACGACCTGAAGGAACGCCTGCTGATGATGGCGGGCATGGCCGAGCAGGCGATCCAGCGCTCCATCGAGGCCTATCGCACGCGCGACCTCTCGATCTGCGAACTGGTCTTCCGCGCGGAGCCGGCGATCAACCGAATGGAGCGCGAGATCGACCAACTGGCGCTGGATCTGCTGGCGATGGAGCAGCCCATGGCCATCGACCTGCGCTTTATTCTTTCTGTCATCCGCATCAACGCGGACCTGGAGCGCGTCGGCGACCAGGCAGTGAACATCGCGGTGCGCGTGCGCGAGATGGGTGCGTTTGCCAACATCGATCTGCCGGTGGACATTCCGCGGCTCGCGTCGCTGGCCTCGGCGATGGTGCGCAAGGCACTGCAGGCATTCATCGAGGCGGACGCCGATCTGGCGCAGTCGGTGCTGATGCTGGACGACCAGGTGGACGAGATGAACGACGCCGCATTCGATACGCTGAGCGCGCTGATCAAGGAAAAACCGGAGCTGACGCCGCAGAGCCTGAACGCGCTGATCATTGCGCGCAATCTGGAGCGGGTCGGCGACCACGCGACCAACATCGCCGAAGACGTGATCTTCTGGGTGCGCGGTGCGGACATCCGCCACAAGAGCGGCGTGGCGTAGGACGAGCGGTGGGATCAGACCATTGCGGAAAGTTTTCGTTGACTCGACTTTGACCTTTCAATAAGCTCGGTGCACTCCGGCGTGACGAACTTCTGCGTGCGTCTACGCGGATTGCAGGAAGAGAATCAAGGAGAAACGAGATGGCCGGTTTTTGCGCGAAGTGTGGTGTTCCACTTGAGTCGAGCACGGGTTTCTGTCCTGCCTGCGGTGCATCGGCTGTGGCCAAGAAGAAAACAAGCACCTTGAAGATTGTCCTGATCGTGGTGGCCGTGGTGGTCGTATTGGGCATTCTCGGTGTAGGAACCCTCGGGTTCGTGGGCTGGCGCGCGATGCACTCCAACGGCAACGAAATGACGATGGGTCAGGCGGCGAATGTGAGCGAGGCCGACCTCGGCATTAGCGTCTATCCCGGAGCGGTGCGCGTAGAGAACGGAAGCGCGAGGGTGAAGATCTTCGGCATGGAGACGGAGAGCGCCGGTTATACAACCGGCGATCCGCTGAGCAGCGTGTCGAGCTACTACCAGGATAAGTTGAACAACTACCAGGGCAAGCTGGGAATGAATGCAGTATCTACATCCCAGCGCAACGGTGCGACCATTCTCTCTCTTGCCGGGATCAACGGAAATGCCAAGGAGACCCTGGTCGTCTCGTTGAAGCCAAGCGTGCTGGCGGCTGGCCAGACGGAGATCACGATCACCCACGTCAAGGTTGCCGCTCAGTAGAGGACTTGCTTTGCGCTATTGTGTTGGCGCGGGCTTCCAGTTGGGATCGGTGAGCTGCGGCGTGGCCAGCGGTGTGTGGCTGCGCCTCCGGTCCACTTGTCATAGACGCGGATGACGGGCAGGGTGTTGCCGTCGGCGTCTACCATGCCGCGGTCCTGACCGGCGCGAGGCCAGAAGGGCTCCCAGTAGAAGACTCCCTTGCCGTGGTTGTCGGGCACAGCCATCACGATGCGGTTGAGTTCGTCGAGGAATGCGGCCTGGCCCTCGGGCGTCTCTGGGAAGGGGCCGTCGTGGTCGGGGAAGTTCTTGCTTGGCTTCCAGGTGTAGGAGGTTTCCACGACGATGACGTCCTTGTGATACGTGCGCGCCGTGTTGTTGAGGTTCTCGCGCAGCTCCATCAGCGAGTGGTAGTCGTGCGCGTAGTAGGACTGGGCCATCACGTCGAAGGGAATCTTGTAGGTCATGAACTTGTCCCACCAGGCCTTGCTGGCAGCCCAGTCGCCGCCGAGGTCGAGTTGAATAAGGATGCGCGGGCGCGGAGATTTGCCTCGCCCTGCGTCCATGCCGCGGATTCCGGCGCGGACAAGGTCGGCGTAGTGGTCCCAGTTTTCGGGGAGTTTGCCGTCGGGCCAGAGAAAGCCGAGGGTTGGCTCGTTGCCGATCTGCACCATGTCTGGCATGGCTCCGGCGGCGGCGAAGGCGGCGATGGAATCGCGGGTGTAGGCGAAGACGGTGGCGACGAGCTGCTGGTGGGTCTGAGTCTGCCACGCGGCGGGTGGCATCTGGTGGAAGCGGTCAGACCAGGTGTCGGAGTAGTGGAAGCCCACCTCGACCTTGAAGCCGAGGGCCTTGGCGCGCTTGGCCAGCGCGATGGAGTAGGCGAGATCGTTGGGCAGGTGGGTGCGCGCGGCGGCGGGATCGACGAAGACGCGCATGCGAATCCAGTTGTAGCCGTGGTCGCGCAGGATCTGGAGGCCGGGCTTGGCGACGCCGTTGTCCTTGAGGACGACTCCGCTCTGCTCAGCCTGGGGGAGGAAGCTGACGTCAGCTCCGAAGGCGTAAGGCTCGTCGCTGGTCTGGGCGCTGGGTTGGACGTGTGTGGAATGAGTGCGCGGCTGGGCCGGCTGCGCGTTGAGATTTACGGCGAGAAGTGTAGCAAAGACCAGCTGGCAGGATGCGACGAAGCGAGACAAGCGCATGGAATCGGACTCCTGTGAGGACTTCACTGGTGTATCACAGGTGCGTGGGAGAAGACGATTCAGCGATTGTGTCATCCGGACATACCCCAGTGGCTGAAGCCTCTCGATTTACTTGCAGACACAGAGGCTCAGGCTGAAGGCTTGGGGTACCCAGAAGCAGGAGCGGTCAGGTCTGTTGCTGAAGCAGTTCGAGCGCGCCGCGGGATTTGAGGTCTTCGGCGACGCGCAGGCCGAGGGCGCGGGCGGTGATGCCGGCGGTGACTTCGGACGAGTGGCAGATCATGCGTTCGCCGTCGGGCGCGACAACCTGGGCCTGGATCTTCCATGCGATGGGGTCGCCGGCGTTGGGGATGGGGTCTGCGACGTCGTGGATGGGCGCGCAGTGAACTCCAACGGGGAGCTGGCAGCCGCCGCCGAGTGCGTCGAGCACGGTGCGCTCGGCCTCGACCGAGAAGCGCGTCTCGCTGTGGTCGAGCGCGGCGACGGCGGTGCGGACGATGTTATCGCGGGCGGGATCGGCAAAGACTGCATACTCCGGCGCTCGGGTTTCCAGCGCGAGCGCTCCCTGGCCGGGCGCGGGGCAGATCTCTTCTATTGTGAAGCGCTGATGGAGCCACTCGGTGCGGCCCAGGCGATCGAGGCCGGCGGCGGCCAGCACCAGCGCGTTGCACTCGCCTTCACCCAGCTTGCGCAGGCGGGTGTCGATGTTGCCGCGCAGCTCGACGAAGCGGAGATCGGGGCGCAGCGCCAGCAGTTGCGCGCGGCGGCGCGGACTGGTGGTGCCGACAAGGGCGCCGGTGGGCAGCGTGTGCAGCGCCTTCTGGCGTGGGCAGACGTAGGCGTCGCGCGGGTCGGCGCGCGGCGGAATGGCGGCCAGCGTGAAGCGCGGATCGAGCGCAGTGGGCAGGTCCTTTAGCGAGTGGACGGCGAGGTCGATGCGGCCTTCGGCCAGCGCTTCCTCAATCTCCTTGATGAAGATTCCCTTGCCGTCGGGCGGAGACGCAGGGGAGGGTTGGCCATCTATTCCGTCCGATTGCATACGGTCGCCGGTGGTGTGGATGATCTCGATCTCCACGGCGTGCCCAGCGGAGCGCAGTGCGTCGGCGATGTGGTTGGCCTGCCAGAGAGCGAGTTGGGAACCGCGCGAGCCGATGCGGATGGTGTCAGTCATGTCACGTCCAGAATACGGGAAAATAGTTTCGAGTTGGTAAATGAGTTGGGTCTGCTGGATACAGTACAATCGCTGGTGCCTGCGCAGGCACTGCCAGCGGAGGCACGAAAAAGGGGAGAACCTCATGTTACTGGGTCGCGTACTTATTGTTGGGACCATCATGATCGCTGGGCTGGGAGCTGCTGCCCAGACCGCACCGCCTGCCGTACCCCCTGCCGCGCCTGCGGTTGCCGCGCCTCTTCCAGCTGTGCCGAACTCTCCGGCGGTGTTGCCCGGCAATGGGCTGGCGCAGCACCCGTTTCTCTACTGCGGCGAGTGGAACTATGTGAACCCGCAGCAGACGATCTGGATCATTCGCGATGGCAAGCCGGCGTGGTCCTACTCCATTCCTTACGACATCCAGTTCGATGGAAAAAAAGACTTTGAGGAGCTGGGCGACTGCACCCTGCTTTCCAACGGCAACGTGGTCTTCTCCAGCCGCCGGGGGGCGTCGATCGTCACTCCGGATAAGAAGATCGTCTGGCACATGGACGCGCGTCCGGGCACCGAGTTGCACTCGATTCAGGCCATCGGGCTGGACCATGTGCTGGTGACCGAGAATGGAGATCCCATCCGGATGCTCGTGATCAA
>Ga0302140_10006374_pt1 | contig 14814 bp, 16 predicted proteins | sample I_Bog_E1_1_FD_202095 | JGI IMG/M metagenome (GOLD analysis project Ga0302140, IMG submission 202095) | Peat permafrost microbial communities from Stordalen Mire near Abisko, Sweden - I_Bog_E1_1 | ecosystem: Environmental > Terrestrial > Soil > Wetlands > Peat | place: Sweden: Abisko, Stordalen...
TGCTTACTATCAATAAACTCCAAAACAACATCCGGAACAAAATATTGAACGTTTTTTTTCTTTGCTATAGACTCCCGTATAAACGTTGCCGATAGTTCCATAAGTGGTGTCATGGTTATGGTTACTGATGGGTGAGTTGCCAGATCGGTATTCTCATATCCCGGCCTTGGGTATACAAAAATCTTATAATCGCGCAATATTAATTTATAGTTCTTCCATTTGGGCAGCGATACCAGGTTATCCGAACCCATAATGAGTGAGAATTCATGTTGTGGATATTTTTCTTTCAAATGGGTAAGTGTGTCAATGGTGTACGATGGCTGCGGCAGCTTTAGTTCAACATCGCTTACAGAAAGCTTAGTTGAATTATCTGTGGCAAGTTTAGCCATCTCGAGCCTGTCGTACATATTGATCATATCCCCATATTTTTTTAACGGATTTTGAGGAGAAACCACCAGCCAAACTTTATCAAGCGTGGTGTAATTGGCCATATAATTAGCTATAATAAGATGGCCGATATGTATTGGGTTAAATGAACCGAATAGTAAACCTATCTTCATCAGTTTGCAGTTTTAAGTTGGGATCATCAGTTTGCAGTTTGTAGTTCGCAGTTTGCAACACGAATAATTAAAATTTTAAATGGTCATCCGGCTCCAAACTTACCGGGATTACTGATCATGTATTGGACAATTATTCTTCCTATCTCATCTGATAGGGCGAATAATTCTCTATAAACTTCAATGGAAATATCATTACATTCTTTTGAAAATTCCAGCCAACCTTGGGTTTCACTGTTTTCCATATCAACATCTGTTAGTTTGCTAACAAAATGGTTTGGAAAAGTCCGTTTACGGTAAGCTTCTATTGTGCAAATATTTGCAGAACGGGATGACCGTCGGATCTGATCTGTTAACGAGTATGTTTCTTCTTTAGGGAATTGCTTCGTAACAACGTATATTTCCATTGCAAGTTTAAAGCTTTTTTTGTACAGCAATAAATCCTTATAAGTACCCATTTCAAACTTGCAAACTGCAAACAGAAAACTGCAAACTAACTACCGGAAATGAAATTCCTAACCAACTCTTCAGCCTCTTTGCATGCCGTTTCAAGATCGTAATTTTTTAGGATAATATCAAATTGGGGGGCGTAATTCAATTCTTTTTCTGCTTTTTTGAAGCGTTCGTTCAATTTTTCAATATTTTCAGTTGCCCTAAACGTTAAACGTTCAATAAGTACCGCTAATGAAGGGGGTTGTACAAATATAGCTAATGCATCTTCGCCATATTTCCTTTTGAGGTGCAAGCCCCCTTCCACATCAATATCGAATATCACCGTTTTACCTTTTTGCCATATACGGTCAATTTCCGTCCGCAATGTGCCGTAAAAAGTTCCTGTATATACCTCTTCAAATTCAACGAATTGCTTTTTTGCAATACGCTGTAAAAATTCCTCTTTACTAATAAAATAATAATCTTTGCCAGTCTGTTCATCACCACGGGATTGCCGAGTGGTGGCAGAAATGGAAAATTCCAGTTCGGGAATTTTGCTCAATAAATGCCGTACAATGGTTGTTTTACCAGCCCCGGAGGGTGCAGAAAATATAACGAGTTTACCGTTTGGGTTCATTTTAGTTGTAGTGGTTGTAAGGGTTATAAAGGTTGTACCTGGTTGCGGCTATAACAATTTTAACCACTACAACATCTGCAACCCTTCCAACTATAGCCTATAGTACATTCAATAGTTGTTCTTTAATTTTTTCAAGTTCTTCTTTCATGCCAACTACCAGCTTTTGGATATTGGCATCGTTAGCTTTTGAACCCAGCGTATTTACTTCGCGGCCTATTTCCTGCGAAATAAATCCGAGTTTTTTTCCGTTGGCGTCATCATTTTTTAGTGTTTCGATGAAATAATCGCAATGGGCCTTTAATCGGATTTTTTCTTCGGTAATATCCAGTTTATCTATATAATAAATGAGTTCCTGTTCAAACCGGTTTTGATCAATTGCTTCGCGGTTTACTGCATCCGTCAAAAATTGATTCAGACGTTCCCTTATCACAGGTATACGTTTAGGCTCTTCCAGCTCTACAAGCCGCAGGTTTTCTAAGATTATTCCGATTCGGAATTTTACGTCCTGTTCCAAAATTTTCCCTTCATCACCTCTGAATTGCTGAAAAGAGGCCAAAGCCTGTTTAAACGTTTTTTCAACAATTTTCCATTCATCTTCTGAAACGTCTTCTTCCTCAAATTTCACCACTTCCGGCAATCCAAGTGCAAGTTGCAATAAATTATTTGATGGTTCACCCAGGTCAGCACTAACTTCTTTTAATTGTTCAAAATAATGTTTCAGGAGTTCTTTATCAATTCCGGCCGCACTCACCGTTGTATTTGCTTTTTCAACATTTATGGACAGGTTTACTTTTCCGCGTTCTATTTGTTTGCTGCAATCGTTGCGCAATTGAAATTCTTTCTCGGCAAAGGTTTTTGGCAAACGCAGGGACAGCTCAAGAAACTTACTGTTAAGCGACTTTATTTCGACGGTATATTTTGTGCTGCCCCAATCAAAACTGGCAAGTCCGTATCCTGTCATGGATTTTATCATGCGCAAAGATAGTTTTTTAGTCCGAAAGTCGGGAAGTCCGAAAGTCCGAAAGAAAAAGTCTGCGCATTACCCATATTTTTAAGTTCTTACTTCCGGACTTTCCGAATGCCAAACTAATCTTAACACTTTTTTACATTTACACTTAAATACTATATTTAACTTTGCTGCTCAATAAGTTGAAATGCGCTTTCGCTTTTTTATATTATTTATTTTATGCTTTTGCTTTGGAATAAAAGTATCGGCACAACAAATATTTACGGTAAAGGGTGTTATTTCTAAAAAACAAAGCGCCGAAAGGGTACCGCAGGTTTTAATTACAAATTTAAGAAGCAAAGACATTATGATGAGTGATGAACTTGGCTACTTTTCTATTAATGCGGCAATTGGCGATACGCTTTTATTTAACAAGAAGGACTTTACCGAACAAAAAATGGCTGTGACGGGTAAAGGAGATGTCGCTGCTTACCTGCAGCCTGTAGTTGTTATGGCCGAAGTTGTGATAAGAGAGCAAAGTAAAAAGAAGGAACTCAGCGAAGCAATGAGCAATTACAAAAGCCTTGGAACTTATTATAACGGGAAGCCGCCACTATTATCTTTTTTAATATCACCCATTACAGGTTTATACGAATTATTTGGCAAAACACCCCAGGAAGCCAAGCGGTTTGCTGTCTACTCTAAAGAGGAACTCGAACAGGAAGAAGTTCGTCGGAGATATAACTTAAGTCTGGTAAAACAGGTGACCAACGCCCCCGATAGTACCGCAAAACAATTCATGCTTTATTATACCCCGTCTTTTGAAGACCTGAAAGAATGGAATGATTACGAGCTGATAAAACGGATCAAAAAATCATATGATTACTACGAAAAGAATAAAGACAGGCTGCATTTAGAAAGCATTAACGCGCCAATTCTCACGCATCCCGACGTGCAGAAACCCTGAAAAAAAGAGATGGGAGATCAGAGATCGGAGTTAAGAACTCCGCGTTAGGAAAATAGGAAAGGCCATGTCACTTCCGAAATCCAACTTCCGAAATCCGAAATGAACTATATTCCCAGCGCTTCGCAGGCTTTTTCTGCAGCGAGTTTTTCAGCGTTTTTTTTGCTGAATTCTTTACCCTGCCCCATAACTTCACCATCTACAGTAGCTTGCACGGTAAAAAGTTTTGAATTCTCGCCATCCAGGTTGCCTGTCAAATCAAAAGCTATGTCTTTGCCATGGCGCTGGCACCATTCTATTAACTTACTTTTAAAATTGGTTTCGGTTTGCTCGAGCTTGTGAATATCAATATGCGACTTTATAATATGGTTTACCAGGAAGCCCCTTGTAAAATCATATCCCTTATCAAGGTAAATAGCACCGATCAGGGCCTCGAATGCGTCGCCAAGCAATGATCCCTGCCTTGAGGAATTAAGGACACGGTTATCAAATTCAATTAATTTATCGAAACCAAGCTTGCGCGCCAGCTGGTTTAAATTTAAACGGCTCACAATTTTTGAGCGCAATTCTGTTAAAAAGCCCTCATCTTCATATGGGTATAATTTAAAAAGAACTTCGGCCACCACGCTGCCCAAAACGGCATCGCCCAAAAATTCAAGACGTTCATTACTGTTTTTTACCCCTTTTTTAACATTTTGGGCCACAGATTTATGGCGGAATGCCATACGGTATAAAGACAAATTGCCCGGTACAAAACCGAGCAAATTCTTTAAAACCTTAACGTATTTTCTTTCAGGAGATATGTAAAGCTTGTAAAAACGACTTATAGGCATTAAATTTTAATTATTCTTCGTATTTCTTAAAAATCACAGAAGCGTTGTGTCCGCCAAAGCCAAAGCCATTACTTTGTGCAACCCTTACTATGCGCTTTTGGGCCTTATTAAATGTAAAATTGATTTTAGGATCAAAAGCGGGATCATCTATAAAATGATTGATCGTTGGCGGTACTATATCATTTTTTAATGCTAAAATAGCAGCTATTGCTTCAACTGCACCCGCAGCACCTAACAGGTGGCCTGTCATTGATTTGGTTGAACTGATATTTATACGGTATATATTATCTCCAAAAGCTTCCTGTATTGCCTTAACTTCCTGCGGATCGCCAATGGGAGTAGATGTTCCGTGTACATTAACATAGTCAATATCAGCCGGGGTCATGCCTGCATCGTCAAGGGCTGCTTTCATTACGAGGGCTGCCCCAAGTCCTTCAGGATGAGGAGCGGTCATGTGGTAGGCGTCGGCACTCATGCCGCCTCCAACCATTTCAGCATAAATTTTTGCGCCCCTTGCAATTGCATGTCCCAATTCTTCCAAAATAATTGTTCCAGCCCCTTCTCCGGCAACAAAACCATCCCGGTCAAGGTCAAACGGCCGGGAAGCTGTCGCAGGGTCTTCATTTCGGGTTGACAACGCGTGCATGGCGTTAAATCCGCCTATGCCGGCTTCATTAATTATTGCTTCACTGCCGCCGCTTATAAACATATTCGCCTTACCTAAACGGATATAGTTAAATGCATCAATAAGCGCGTTGTTTGATGAAGCACAGGCAGCCACTGTCGAAAAATTGGGGCCGCGTAATCCATATTTGATAGAAATATGGCCAGGGGCGATATCCGCTATCATTTTAGGGATAAAGAAGGGATTAAAACGAGGCGTACCATCACCTTTGGCGAAATTAGAAACCTCATCTAAAAATGTTTTCAGTCCTCCGATTCCTGATCCCCAGATCACACCAATCCGGCTGGTATCAAGTTTATCAAAATTTAATCCGGCGTCTTTTACCGCTTCTTCCGTCGAATACAACGCGTATTGAACAAAAGGATCCAGTTTCCGCGCATCTTTTCTGCCCAAAAAAGCGTCTGCATCAAAGTTTTTTACTTCACATGCAAATTTAGTTTTGAATTTTTCCGTATCAAAACTCTTAATAAAGGCAGCGCCACTCACTCCATTGATCAAAGCGTCCCAATATTCAGGAACACTGTTACCAATTGGAGTAAGTGCTCCAAGCCCGCTTACTACAACTCTCTTAAACTCCATTTAATAATGTTAGGGAGTTTATTTAACGTTTTTTTCCAGATAAGCAACAGCCTGACCTACAGTGCCAATGGTTTCGGCCTGGTCATCAGGTATTGCTACGTTAAATTCTTTTTCAAACTCCATGATTAATTCTACGGTGTCCAACGAGTCAGCACCAAGATCATTGGTGAAGCTAGCTTCGGGTGTTACTTCACTTTCGTCAACACCTAATTTTTCAACGATAATAGCTTTTACTCTTGAAGCGATATCAGACATAGTTTTATAGTTTAATGATTAATAAAAATTTTGTGCAAAGAAAAATAAATTCCGTCAAATATCAAATCTAAAAACTTTTGTATTATCTACAACAATATTTTATTGCAAGCTTTTCGATTTGTATTTTTACCGGCGCAAAAGTAATGATTTTGAACAGGAAATTTTTAAAGTTTGAGATCGATCTTGATTTTGTTTTGATCGCAGTTACAACTTCTCTAAAAGATTACCGTATTTGTTATCTTATCAACAAGTCTTTAAATTTTAATTTTATAAAAATTCCTGATTTAACCGTTGATATCCATCATGACGGAAACCCTTTGTTGTTCTCTTTATACAACTATTATTGGGAAACAAGCAAAACAGATGTATATTTTATTGCAAATAAAGGCACTGAAGGTTATTTAATCCCCGAAATGCGTAATGCAGATTACTTTTTGCTAATAAAAAACTATTTTGCTGAGAATGATACAGATGGGCTCGTCTCGGCACTAAATAAAATACCTGATATTATGGCTGCTGTAAAGATTGATCCGAAAAAAATAAAATCACGGGAAAATCTATTATTTTAGCGCAAAATTTAAAGTGTCATTTTTACACCACTTTTGCTGTTAAATTTACGCCAGTATTAACCCTATAAATATGAAATTATACTACAACCGAACAAAGATTGTTGCAACAATGGGCCCCGCTTCGGCGAAAAAAGATATTTTATTAGCCATGATAAAGGCTGGAGTAAATATTTGCCGTCTCAATTTTTCTCATGGAAAAGTACAGGACCATAAAGCCGTAATCGATATCATCCGGGAAATAAATGAACAATATAAAACAAATGTTGGGATACTGGCTGATCTCCAGGGACCGAAAATCCGGATTGGTTTGGTGAAAGACGGTGGCATACACCTTATTAACGGCACACGTATCAGCATTACTACGCACGAATGTATCGGCGACGATAACCGTATATATATCACTTATGATACTTTTCCACAAGACGTAAGGCCCGACGAAATTATTTTGCTCGATGACGGAAAGATTCAGATGAAGGTAATTGAAACCAATAAAAAAGATTCGGTGGTATGTGAGGTAATACATGGCGGCATTTTAACTTCGCGTAAAGGTGTAAACCTGCCAAACACCAAGGTATCAATACCAAGCTTAACCCCTGAGGATATTGAAAACCTTCATTATGCGCTGGAGTGGGATGTAGATTGGATAGGTCTCTCATTCGTACGTACCGGCCAGGACATTTTAGATCTGAAACATATTATAAACGCGAGCGGCAAATCGGCGAAGGTTATTGCAAAAGTCGAAAAACCCGAAGCTATAGATAATATCGACGAAATTATTGCAGCTACAGATGGCGTTATGGTTGCGCGTGGCGACCTCGGCGTAGAAATGCCTTTGGAAGAAGTTCCGCTATTACAAAAAATGATAGCCCGGAAATGCCGTGAGGCTTCAAAGCCTGTGATTGTGGCTACACAAATGCTTGAATCAATGATCACGACCCCAAGGCCAACGCGTGCCGAGGTAAATGACGTGGCAAATTCAGTGCTCGACGGCGCCGATGCGGTAATGCTTAGCGGCGAAACATCTGTCGGTGAGTTTCCTGTAATTGTTATTGAAACGATGGCAAAGATTGTGCGGAATGTAGAAGAACTGGGCTATCCCTACAATACTAATAAAGCGACAAACACCGACGTCAATTCGCCGGAATATTTAATAGATGCAGTGTGTGGATCAGCAGTTTATTTAGCCGAACATACCAACGCCGAAGCAGTTGTTTGTATGACCAGGACAGGCTACACTGCTTTCCAGATAGCAAGCTACAGGCCAAAAGCCAGGACTTATATTTTTACGGCGAATAAACATTTGCTGAATGCCATGAGCCTTGTTTGGGGCGTACGGACTTTTTATTACGACCAACTGGAAAGTACGGATAGGACCATTCATGACGTAAATAACATATTAAAGGCTGAAAATCTTTTGCAGAACGGAGATGTGGTTATAAATACAGCGTCAGCCCCGATTGATAAAGAAGGAAAAACAAATATGTTAAAAGTGTCTGTGATTGATTAGACGCTACTTATTAAAAAATTTATTTTAAAATCAGTACGGGCCGGTCGGCGTTTAAAGCGAGTGCTTTTGTTATACTTCTGTGCGTAAGATTGGAAAAGAAACTGTATTTACCCGGGAGTGCCGTGATCATTTGCGCATGGTTCCTTGCGGCGAAGTTTACTATACCGTGAACGATATCCTTGTCCTCCGAATAGTAAACTTCGTATTTATAACCATCCAACAATCCGGCAAGGCTTGCAGCCAAATGCTCGTCGCTCCCTTTGGGTTTCGGGCCAACGTTTAAAATCATCAAATCAGGATGCAGGAACCTGGTTGGGTCGCGAAAACCTTGTAATGCGTTGAGCCTTGAAATTGCAGACAGATCACAGGGAACTACGGTCCTTTCTATTTTTTTATATTTAACCGTGGATGGTACAATGAGCACAGGTACTGTGCTGGTTTTGGCAATAGCGATAAGCTGTTCAGCAATATAACTGTCATCCAAACTGGTATCATTGCCAATCATCAGCACGTAGGGCTGTTCGTTTGCAATTATTTGATGAATGGCACGGATAAGCGGCAGTTCGCTTATTGCAGTTTTTATTTTTATTGAAGGATTACATTTTTTAACCAGTTCCTGGCCCAGCGACTTTAAATCATCTACTACTTTTTGCCTTTCCTCATCAATATCTTCCGCGTTTAATTGCACAAAATCTGCCGATGGCAGCAATTGCGCGTACACTGATACATAATAGCTTTTTAATAGTATAATGCGGTCTACATGCGTGTCGCAGCTAAAATCAGCGGCGTATTTAATAACATTTTCGGTAGCTTCCGAAGAGTCGACAGGAATCAGCAGCGTTTTCATCTTAATTTATGTTTAACAGAAAACAATAATCCAATTCTATTTGTGTTAAATTGTTTTTTATAAAAATACCGTTTTTAATACTCATACCCAATCAAAAATCTTCATCAATACAACGGCAAAGAAAATAGTTAACCAAAGTATCAAAGTTACACCCGCCTCCCGGTCAATTGTCAAACTGATTTTTTTAATGTCCTTTTCTACGCTCATTTTTATTGTTCCTGGTGTCCTGCATTTTTATAAGTAGCAAAACTGTTCCTTTCCACACCGTCAATTTGCGACAAATGCAAGCTCCATATTCTTGTAATGCGGCTTTTGCAGCTGTTGTTTCATCCCCTTGAAAATTTGCACTGGCCCTTCAGTAGCAAATGTATTGACCAGCCAGGAAGGAAGCGCGCCCCCCGGGTCAACGTGTATCGTGTATTCGACGCTTACCTGGTCGGCACCCAATGGCGTAATAATCCATTTGCCTTTTGAATCCCTGACTCTTACTATACCCTTTTTCACTGGAACAATTCCATTTACAGATGGGCCATCAATAGTCACCACTTTTGTATCGGGGTTTTGTGTTACTGTTAAATGCGCTACAAAATCCCGGTTCGCGGCAGGCCAGGGCAGGTTTACTTCCGAATAGTAGTAAAGCTCAGAAGGCGACACCTGTTTAATCAGCTTGCAGGATTTTACGTGGTACATCCAATCTGCCGAAGCGTTAACATCCATCAGCAAGGCTACCATTTCCCCGGGCGTAGCATTAAAGTCGCATTCTACTTTAATCGCCTTAAATTTTGAGTCAGGTACCGCGCTCGTATATATCTTTATACCGTCTTTTTCTGATTTCAGTATCCAATCGTCCTGCGCAAATGCAGGGACCAGTTTCAACACCAGGATAATCGCTGTTATTAATATTTTGTTCATTTTTTTGAATGAATTAATGTTATCGTCCTTAATTAAGAAATTTCAACCTTTCTTTACAACCTTGCTTTCTGTTCATCGCGACCTAGACTCGTTGGTTGGGTTGAAATACAACGCAAAGTAACATTACAAAACAACCTTGCGTTTCATCCGAATGTCACATTATTCAATCGATTGATTAATAGCGATTTATTTTCTGACCAAAAAGGTAATTTAGTCAGCATATTGTCATAGAATTGATTATGTGAGTTTTAGTAAGGATATTGGGTGTTAAAGAGCCTGCGATTCAGACATAATTTGTGACAGTAGCATGAAGCAAAACGTTGTATACAAACAACACCTAATGAATTTGTAATGACTTATGATACTATCCAAATGTTTCTTAAAGTCTGGGCTTATTGCTGTTTATCATTCAGCACCAACCCATTTTCTGATACCCATTTATCATATTCAATTGTGGTAGCTACGCCCTGCGCATAAGGCCTGCCCCGCAATTTTTCAACCAGGTGCAATGCGCCGTCAATTCCGGCAGAAATACCAGCCGTTGTAATCACATTTCCGTTGTCGACAAAACGGGTATTGGCCAAAACTTTAGTTTTTGGGAATGTTTTAGCGAGATTATCGATTTGTGTGTGATAAGTAGTGGCTGTGAGATTATCTAATATTCCGGCACGGCCTAAAATAAAAGCACCGGTACAAACGGATAAATAATATTTAATCTGAGGTTTTTTCGACTGGATCCATGATACTACAGTTGAATCGATAGTTCCCGGTCCGGTATCGCCACCAAAAACAACCAGCACGTCAAACGGTGGTACGTCCTTTAAAGTATAGTCAGGAGTTACAAATAAAACACCGTCCGACTTAATTACATCATACGTTTTTGAAACGGTAAAAGTATTGAACCCTGCGGCATTAAACACTTCGAGGGGCCCTGCAAAATCTAAGGCTTCCACATTATTCTGCAGATAAAAACAAACCGTTAAAGGCTTTAAGCTCAATTGTTTTTTAAAATCGGCCAGTGACATTTTTACCAGGGCCATGCCGCAATGCGGACAAGTGCCCGGTTTATCAAACTGCATCTGGTCACAACTCCCACCGCCGCAAGGCGGACAAACGTAAACTATCGAATCAGTTGGGGCAATTGTCTGGGAAAAAGACAAGTGACTGTAAACTAAAGACAACAATAACAGGAAGTAAATTTTTCTCCTGGCCGTTAGGTTTTGATAGTTAGAACCTATTATTGGAATAGTGTTACAACTAATCAAAAATAACCGTTGAAAATTTTCAATAGTTTCCTTTGCCAGCTCCTGGCTATGATCTATGAACCATCGGTTATAGGCTTATTTCAATTTCCCCAACGCCCTCTTTATCCTCGGTATCATTTCAACAATATCCTGTAAAGTGCTTGCGCCGACGGATGCCCTGAACCAGTTTACATCGCCGTCGGTACCGAACGCGGAGAAGGGCACAAAAGCTACCTTTGCTTCTTTAATGAGGTAAAAATTTATATCGGCAGAGTTTTTGAGCAGGTCGCCATCTGGAGTGGTTTTGCCAGTATAATCAACTTTTATAGTGAGGTAAATGGCGCCCATAGGTTCAATAGCGTCCACCTTAAAACCTTCGGCCTTTAATTGCTGAAACCCTTCGTAAAGGGTATTTAAACTGTTTTGGAGATTTGTTTTTAATTTATCGAGGTAGCTGTTTACTTCTGTATCCTTTTTGAGAAACTTCGCCATAGCCACCTGCTCTGCTTTCGGCGCCCAGGCGCCCATGTGCCCAACTATAGATTTCATATGGTTTACTACATGGGCAGGGCCAAAGCCCCAGCCTACGCGCACACCAGTTGAAGCAAAACATTTTGATGCGCCGTCAACAAATATAACCACATCTTTTAACTCAGGGCGTAAGCTAACCGGGTTATAATGCTGGTGACCGCCAAATGTTAATTGAGCGTATATCTGGTCGTACATTATGTAGAGTGGTTTTTCACCTGCTTTCCTGCTTTTATTTTCAGCGATAACCAAATCACAAATTTCTTCCAGGTCTTTTTTGCTGAACATAGTGCCGGTTGGGTTCAACGGCGAACATAAGGCCAGCAAGGCAGCGCCTTTAAGATGTGGTTTAATCTCATCAGCCGTAGGCATAAAATTATGTCCGGCCCTGGTTTGAATAATTACCGCTTCGGCTTTCGTAAGGTCGCAGTAGTGGTTGTTGTTCCATGAAGGCACAGGGAAAACCACCTTATCGCCCGGGTCAACCACCGCCATAAAAATGGAATATATTAATGGCCTGGAGCCACCGGTTATCAGTATTTGGTTTGGCGCGTAATCAAGATTATAGCGGCTTTTCAAAAAGGCCGAAACACTGTCCCGCAAATTCAGCATGCCGTCTGCAGGCGGGTAATTAGTTTGGTTATCCGCGTAAGCTTCAACAATTCCTTGTTTTAACCCATCCGGAATGGGATAAATACCTGAATCAAAATCGCCGATTGTTAGGTTGGCAATTGCCTGTCCTTGTCTTTTTAACTCGTTAATCTCGCCTGCAATTTTTATAATTTCGGAGCCATGCAGGTTTTTGGCCAATACTGATACACTCATAACTAATGTGCAAATTATAGATGTGCAAATGTGCAGATTTAGGCTGAAAGCGCAAAGCAGAAAGCCGAAAGCTTTTTAGAAAAAAGCGGCAATTGCGTTCATATAGATTTCTGCTTTAGTCTTTTTGCTTTACGCTTTCAGCTAACTCCCCCTTGTTTCTTTCCTGTTAACTAACTAAGTTTGCACCTCAATTATAGAATCATGTCTAAAGCTTCAGAAATAAAAAATGGGAACATACTTCGCTTTAACGGCGAATTATTACAGGTTGAAGAATTTTTGCACCGCACCCCGGGCAATTTGCGCGCATTTTACCAGGCGCGTATGCGAAATGTAAAAAGTGGAAAACTGGTTGAATACCGCTTCCGCACGGATGAGGAGGTAAGTATTGCGCGGGTAGAAACAAACGACTACCAATTTTTATATGAAGATGGCGATTCATTAGTGGTGATGGATAACACTACTTATGATCAGCATAATATACCAAAAACGTTATTTGGGCCGGCTGTAAAATTCCTTAAAGAAAGTATGAATGTAATAGTTGCCTTTGAAAGTGATGAACCAATAATGGGTTCGATACCGGGTTCGGCCGAATTGGAGATCACTTATACCGAACCTGCCGTAAAAGGCGATACCTCAAGCGGCGCGTTAAAAAATGCTACCGTTGAAACCGGGGCTGAAATAAAAGTTCCATTATTTATAAACATTGGTGATAAGGTAAAAGTTGATACTGCTACCGGCGCGTATGTGGAACGCGTAAAAGGATAGTGGCAGTTTGTAAGTGGCAGTAGCAGCACCATAGCAAAACTTTGTGTCATTTGTGATACCTTCGTGTCCTTTGTGGTTTTATTTTTTACCACGGGAGACAGGCGACACCAAATAAGTTTTCGTTTTTTAAATGAAATCCTTTAATTTCAAAGATTATTTTGAAATTAAAGGATTTCTTTATTTCAGGGCCTTCCAAACCAAAATACGTCCGTTAAAAACCAATTATACTAAATATGAAGCCTTCTATTGTTGTAGTTGGAAGCTCCAATACCGACATGGTTGTTAAAACCGGTCATTTGCCTGTTCCAGGTGAAACCATATTAGGCGGGGCATTTATAATGGCCGGAGGCGGTAAGGGCGCAAACCAGGCGGTAGCGGCAGCCCGCTTAGGCGGGAACGTTGTTTTTATTGCAAAAACAGGGGATGATATTTTTGGGAAACAAGCAATTGATTCATTTAAAGAACAGGGGATTAATACCAGCTATATCCTATGTGATCCCGAAAATCCATCGGGAGTTGCCCTAATCACAGTAGACGCAAAAGGAGAAAATTGCATTGTAGTTGCCCCGGGCGCCAATGCCTGTTTAAAACCCGCCGACCTCCAAAAAGCAGAACAAGAAATAATAAGCGCGGGCATAATATTAATACAGTTGGAAATTCCTGCCGAAACGGTCGAACGTGTTCTTAATATTGCTGCGGCACATAACGTCAAAGTGATACTTAACCCGGCCCCGGCACGTTTGCTCACCGACGATTTGTTGAAAAAAATTTCAATTATTACACCGAATGAGACGGAAGCCGAAATGCTTTCAGGGATCAAAGTAACTGACATAAAAAGTGCTGAAAACGCTGCGAGAATGCTTGCAGCTAAGGGTATTGAAACGGTGATCATCACGATGGGCGCGCAAGGGGCGTTCGTGCTCCACAATGATGAGTGCTACTTTTTCCCTGCCCCGGTTTGCGAGGCGATAGATACGACAGCCGCAGGCGATGTTTTCAATGGCGCGTTGGCGGTTGCCATTTCTGAAGGTAAAAGTATTTTGGAGGCTGTACCTTTTGCTTGCCAGGCCGCGTCGCTTTCTGTATGCAAAATGGGGGCGCAGGCATCTGCACCATACCGGGATGAGTTAAATGCTGTTTTGAAATAAAGAAACCTAATATTCAAACTATATGTTCATTATTTCAACCTATCCTATAGCAGTAATATTCTGCATCATAACCATGCTTTGCTGGGGGTCATGGGCAAATACTCAAAAAATTGCAGGTAAAAACTGGCGGTTTGAGTTATTTTACTGGGACTACGTCATCGGCGTAGTACTGTTTTCCCTGTTTTCCGCATTGACGCTAGGCAGCTTCGGCCATGAGGGAAGAAGTTTTTTAGCCGACTTAAAACAATCGGACGGTGATAATATTATAAAAGCTTTAATCGGCGGCATTATATTTAACGCGGCGAATATTTTACTGTCGGCGGCTATCTCAATAGCAGGTATGGCGGTAGCTTTCCCGGTGGGTATCGGCATTGCATTAATATTGGGGGTGATTATCAATTATATAAACGCGCCGCAGGGTAACCTTGAATTTATTATCGTTGGGGTTGTGCTAATAATGGCCGCTATTATCGCCAATGCTGTCGCTTATAATAAAGCCAGCAAAAATGAAAAGAAATTGTCTGTTAAAGGCCTGCTAATATCTGTTTTGGCTGGTTTGCTGATGTCATTATTCTATAGGT
>Ga0302140_10006376_pt1 | contig 14813 bp, 8 predicted proteins | sample I_Bog_E1_1_FD_202095 | JGI IMG/M metagenome (GOLD analysis project Ga0302140, IMG submission 202095) | Peat permafrost microbial communities from Stordalen Mire near Abisko, Sweden - I_Bog_E1_1 | ecosystem: Environmental > Terrestrial > Soil > Wetlands > Peat | place: Sweden: Abisko, Stordalen...
TTTGCGCGCTATTTGGCGTAAGCCGAGACGAACAAAGCCTCATTTGCACCTGGCGACTTAGCCCTGTGGTCTGAGTTACGCCATTTAATTCGCAAAACTTTGCGCCAAATATCTCGCAAAGTCACAGGCATAACCTGAGTGCGCAACCGCGAATTCTCGAATCCGGAGTCGTCCTCACGTGAGTCGAATTCTAGGGGCCCATGACGTTCGAAGCTGGTCTCGGGCAGAAGGTGATTGACCCACCTCGGCAGATGGGAACGTCCGTACAGATGAACGACCGACTGCGGTCCCATGGAAAGGTAGTGGTTGAACCCTTGCAGTTCGAGGGCGGTGAGTCCGCCTGGAGTCAGATCGGCACCCATACGTTGCAGAGAGCAAGCGACGCCCTGCCAGGTTAGTTCAGCCTCTGGCCTCTTGAATACGCCACGTGTCACGGCGACGATCTGACCGCTCTTTAGCCAGTTATCGACGGTATGGCGTTGAACGCTCTTGCCCAGCAGCCACGACTTGGCGGCAACGAGGCCGGGCGGCAAGAGGGCTCCTGGCTGTTGATGGAAGTGTCCCATGGTTTTACCAGTCCGTCCATTTGCGGCGACTATCGCCGCAAAATGGACGAGCCGTAAACCATAATATCCCATTTGGTTTACCAAGGCCACAAATTGCGGCGATAATCGCCGCAATTTGCTAGCTTGATAAACCTAGAGATTAAGCACGCCAGATCTGGTCGAGCATAAGGAGATTGTACGATCGCATCCTATATCCAGAATCTGGATACAGGATGATTTAGGTTAGAATTCATCCGTAAGGCCGGGCAACCACGGTAAGCAGATCGCTCGGCTTTCGGATTCAGCAGTTCGTATCGACTTCGTTCCCCACATATCAAAGATGCCTGCCAAGATAATTCTGTGGCACGCGATCGAATTAAGGAGATCCAACTCGAATTAACTCGCCTTGCCGCAAGGCGGGACGCACTAGAGCGCGAACTCGCTAGCCTGAACGCCCAGCCCCAGGATAAGCCCAGGCACTCGCTCATAACCATGGATTCCCATGTCGACCTGTTCCTAAGGATGTTTCGCTGCCGAGAGTCGGTGTATCCGAAACTATGGGAGAACCGAGCCAAGGGAATCGGCGGTTACTCGCCCGCTTGCAGGAACGAGTGGGTCAAGGGAGTCTGTGGCAAGCCGCCAAACGGCCGGGTCAAGTGTTCGGAATGCCCGAATCAGGCATTTCCGGCACTCGATGAAGACGCCGTCAGAGCTCACTTGAACGGTCAAGCGATTATTGGAACCTATGCCATTCGAGAAGACGACACATGCGTTTTCCTCGCATGCGACTTCGATGGATCGATCTGGCAAGGAGATGCGTTTCTGTACAAGCGAGTGGCGGCTGACTTCGGTGTCGAAGTGCTTGTTGAACGATCAAGGTCTGGAGAAGGGGGACACGCTTGGATCTTCTTTCAGCAACCGGTTCCGGCACGTGCAGCGCGTGCCCTAGGCACACTGATTCTCTCGAAATGCGGCGAGGTCAACGACCGGATAGGGCTTGAGAGCTTTGATCGCTTTTTCCCAAATCAGGACTACCTCCCCAAAGGAGGATTCGGCAACCTGATCGCTTTGCCGTTTCAAAAGGCCGCTGTCCATAGTGGAAACACGGTCTTTGTCGATCAGTCACTTCGTCAGATGGACGATCAGTGGGCAGCACTTGCCGAGGTGCGTCGAGTTTCGGTTGCGGACTTGAACCGAATAATTGGATCGATCCTCGTAACCCGCAAGGACCAGGCAGACGATGACCTTGCGCTCGCAACAGACTCAAAATTCATCGATCGAACAATCGATGTTCGAGGTTTGCTTCCAAACGGTTTCCCCGTCCAGGTCGTCGTGGGCGCCCAGTTGACTGTTCCGCTCGATGGACTTCCACCTAAAGTGGTCACGGGACTCCAGCGCCTTGCCAGCTTTGCCAACCCAGAGTTCTTCAAGCTGCAACGAATGCGAATGGCGACCTTCCCTCGTTCAAGGTTCATTTTTTCGGGCGAAAAGAGGCCGAACGAGATTCTGCTTCCCCGAGGGTTGCTCGTCAAGGTGACGAAGCTGCTTGAACGAGCTGGAGCGAGAATATCGGTTCAGGATGCTCGCCGATCAGGGGTCAAGATAGACCTGAAATTCAAGGGATCACTCACCGAGCGCCAACAAACTGCAGTCACGGCCTTGCTGGCCGCGGACGACGGCATCTTCGTTGCGCCACCTGGCAGCGGGAAAACGGTCATCTCCTGCGCAGTCATTGGGGAGCGCAAGGCTTCGACTTTGATCCTCGTTCACAAGCAGCCGCTCATCGATCAGTGGCGGACTCAACTGACTACGTTACTGGGGCTCGAGGTAAAGCAGATCGGTATTCTAGCCGGCCCTAAGAAAAAGAGGACTGGCATCGTGGACATTGCCATGCTCCAATCCCTTGTTCGCTCGCAAGATTGCACTCAGATCCTTGCCGGGTATGGACAGGTCATCGTCGACGAATGCCACCACGTCCCTGCTACTTCGTTTGAGGCGGTGATGAAGCAGTGCACTTCGAAGTACCTTCTTGGGCTGACGGCTACTCCGAAGCGCAAGGACTCGCTAGAGGTTCTTTTGTATCAGCAGTGCGGCCCAATCCGGCATGAGATCAGGATCGGAGAAGGGCATACCCTCTCGAAATCCTTGAATGTTCGTCAAACAGCCTTCAGAGTCCCTGATGAACTTGGCCAAAAGCCGCCATATCACCTGATTGCAGAGTTGCTCGCTACCGACGAAGACAGAAATAGAATGATTGCTGACGACATTGTTGAAGTGCTCGGACACGGGAGATTTGCACTGGTTTTAGCTGACAGAAAGGATCAGATCAAGACCTTGGAATCGATGGTGCGAAAATCAAGCGAAGCCATGTATGGGATCTTCTGTCTGGAAGGGCTTATGTCTCCAAAACGTCGTCGCCAGATGTTAACAGATATTGCGGCAGCGAGAAAGGACGGGAAACCAATTGTTCTGCTGGCAACCGCTTCGTTGGTGGGAGAAGGCTTCGACCTCCCGGATCTCGATACGCTTTTCCTTGCCTCACCAATTTCATTCGAAGGAAGACTCGTTCAGTACGTCGGCCGTTTGGACCGTGCATTCGATGGAAAAGCAAATGTGGAAGTATTCGACTATGTCGATGCCAGCTGCGGGGTTTTGCTAAAGATGCATAGAGGTCGACTTAAGACCTTTCAAAAACTTGTCTATGACATCCCCCAGGCTATGCAGCCAGGAAGAAGAAATCCTGCCCAGCAGCCTAACCTATTTGAAGCGTAGGATACGATCCCTTAGAGTCAATACAAACCGCAATTCATGGCAGGATCATTCGATGTTCCATCAATATGTCTGCGATACCGTGGTGTAGTCGTGGTGTAGTTTGGGTGGATCAAATTACCGCTTCCCAGCGCAAATGGCCGTTATGGAGACGAAACGAGACTTCAATTTTGAGGCGATTTGGCCTGGATTTGAACCTAATTCACATTGAGCTTGGCGGCCTCAGAGGGACTCGAACCCCCGACGCCCTCCTTAGGACGGAGGTAAAACAGGGGTCAAAACCGCAATTTGAGTTCGCCTACGTATCTGATTGTGCCGTTCCGTGTCGGGCCGAAGAGAGACAGTGGAGAGACGCTTGCGCAATACTTGATCCTCTCAACCACGTCGACATTTGAGTTGGATTATTCAACTGAGTTGGCTCGGTCGTTTGAGCGAGTGTTGGCATGATCCCGATTGGGGCACATCAAATGACTCCACTGGACCTGTTGGCGCCGCTACTCTCCTACTTTTGGTTTTCTACATCTGATTCTGATGCCGTAGACCACAAGGCTACAGTTCCGCCCTTATCAACAGCTACCAGCATGCGACCGTTACGTGAAAAGGTGACAGTCTCGACCGGACTATTACCCGAGGGAAAAGCAGCAACCTCACGGCCGGACTCAACATCCCAGAGCTTTAACCCTCGAGATCCAACAGCGCCGACAATCCTACGGCCATCCGATGAGAACGCCAGTGAGTAAACCTGCGAAGTAGCTATTTCGGAGGCATGGGTGGGCCCTTGTGCAGTCAAGTTCACGATTTCGATGTTGCCACCTTCCTTTGCGCATGCCAAGCTTCGTCCATCAGGAGAGAATGCCACACGATGTGCAGGTATTTGCAGGTCTCTTGACGCGGCTAGTGCTCGGTGTTTCGCAACGTCCCATAAGATCACTCTTCCGATGCCACACAAAGCAATTTTGCGACCATCAGGGGAGAATTCGGCCCAAATAGCAGTATCTTTTGGGTTCCCAGTCACAGGGCCGATAAGCTTTCCGGTTGGCGCGTCGAACAGAAGAGCAGCGCTCCCCCCGGTCCCAGAACACGCGACTAGCAGCCGTCCGTCTGGCGAGGCGTTAAGGCACCGCAACCACTCTACTGTGCCCGGCAAATTAGCTTCTTTTGGCCGACCCTGGAATTCAAATATGTGCAAAATGGGATCACTGACCATGTAAGTGTCGTGATGGACCGAGGGGTTCGGTGGCAAACATGTTGCGACGGCAATCTGCCCCTTGGGTATAAAAGCCACCGCTGTCACACGCCCCACATTGACCTTAAGAGTCGAAGTTTCACGGAGAGTCTTCGTGTCTACAAACCTGACTTGGCCCCTTGCGGAACCAAGGGCAAGAGAATGGCTGTCTGGAGAGAACGCCGCTGACAAAGTCGGATCCGGACTAGAGACTTCGATGGACTCCAGCGAGGGGGCATACACCAACCACGATTTCACAGTCCTGTCTTCGCTAGTTGCTACAACGAAGCGCCCGTCCGGGCTAAACGTGACGGAGGTAACCGGCGCAGTATGGCCGAATAGGTAGGTCATCACCTGATGAGTTGCCACGTTTACTAGCAAGACAGTTCCGTCTGAACACCCAACTGCGATGGCCTTTCCGTCGGGGGTGAAAGCAACCGACAAAGGATTCTCAACATCTTTGCGAACGACGCGGAATTTGTAGGGGTGTGTCATTCCCCAGAGATATACATTGCCGTCGGCGCTGCATGACACAAGCGTGTGGCCATCTGGGGCAAAAGCCACGGACTGAACGGCTGCAGAGTGTCCAGGTAACCACCTGATTAGCCTCTGAGTAGCGACATCCCATAATCCGATCGAACGATTCATGCTCGCTGCGGCAATAAAACGTCCGTTTGGCGAGAAAGACAAGTTGTTCAATTGACTTGCATCTCCCCGCAAAACACCAATCGGACGACGTGACTCAGTGTGCCAAAGATGGATCGTCGCGTCCGCGCCGGACGACGCTAGAGTTTTTCCATCACCAGCGAACTTAACGTCTAATACTCCGCCAGGCTGTTGACCTTGCAAAGTGCCGAGGCGGATGCCGTCTGGACTTCGCCACAGGCGAACAAAACCGTCGTCACCACCAGTCGCTATTACCTTGCCATCCGGAGAGAATGCTAACGCATTGAACGGTTGAGTTCCGTGCAACACGGCGATTACTGTTTTAGTATTAAAATTCCATATTCTCGTCGTATTGTCCTGGCTCGCCGCCGCAAGGAATCGACCGTCTGGTGAGAACGTCGCTTTCCACACCTGGGCCGCAAAACCACGGAACGTCTCCCTTTCGCTGTGGCAGAGGCGCCATAAATACCACCAAACGAAGTCGCGGTAGTCGGCTTGCCCCGACCTTGGCAGATACCGTTCAAGCAGTCTCGCAGCAACCCCATCGTGATCCCTCCATGCTTGGAGAGCCGTTCGCATGTCACCCGCGTAAAGCAACATGGTATTGCTTCTTTCTTTTTCAAGCCTTGCACGATTGACCTCATCCTTACCATGAGCAACGGCTTCGCTAGCGACAAGGGTCAGTTTTTCCGCTCGTGCCCATTCCTTGAACGCCGTCCAGGCTAGAATCCCTACGGAAAAGATCGCCGCCGCGGCAAATCCTCCACGCCTGACACCCATTCGGAACGCCCTCTTCTGCCTCCTTATTTCGGAACCAGGCATCTCATTCGCGATCCAACGCTTATCAAAGACCCGCTCATAGATTCTATTTCGGACCTTGAGCAACCCGTGATCGGATCGGACAATGCCCGAAAGCCGCAAGTCATCCCTGTACTCGACGGATTCATCATCCATTACCCGTCTACCTGACAGGACCTTCTCGTAAAAGCGTAGGAGGTTAGCCACACGAGTTTCTAACGGGTTGCTCGAATTGCCTGAAGCCTTTTCAGCGTGCTGCACCTTGTCGTTGAGGTTCTTACATAATCGATCCTGCACGAAACTCAGGTTGGGATCATCTTCTGTGGACGTGGAAGAGAAAAAAACCGATTCGCAAAGACAATCCACAAGATCTGAACCGTGAGGATCACTTCGGTCGGTCCCAACGAGTTTATTAGGCCGTATCTCGGATTCGATGGCCGAGCACAGTCTCTGAGTCAAATACGGATGGCCATGTGTCCAATGATAAATCCTGTTCACCACTGCTCGGCAATCGATATAGTTGCCCTTCAGCCCTTCTTCCAAGGTGGCAGCTTCCTCCTGTTTGAAGTCGTCCAAGTCAATCCGACGTCCGATGTTGAACGGTGTCAGAAGAACGTCATCAATTAAGTCAGAGGGCGTGGCGACACCAACCATGCAAAAAGTGAGCCGTTCTAGGTCGGGCTCCAACGGGCGGCGATTGTAACAGGCGCGGATGGCACCGAAGAATTCGCCAGTCGCAAAACTTAGGTTTCTCACAAAATCGATCTCGTCCACGAAGATCACCAACGGTCCAGAAGCGCGCGCGAGCACGACCTCCTCGATGGCGTTCATACACCTTCGAATGGGAGTCAAGGACGAATTATCGTTCCAAGACGCCGTCAACTCCTGTCTTAAGCCAGTGGATCTACCAATTTCGAACAAGATTGTTTTGTACCAAGTCTCTGGCTCTGCCGCCTTACCGACTCTTGTAAGATCCAGCACGACCACCGTGGCGCCACATTCGTTGAGCTTATCCTTGGTACGGTAAACAAGGGAGGTCTTACCCATTTGTCGCGTTGTGAGCACATAACAAAACTCGCCACGCATGAGCGCCTCGGGAAGTTCTTGGTCGGCTCGTCGTACGACGTATGACAAATCGCGCTGGGACAGCGCTCCACCAGTCTTGAAGAACCCATCAACTAGATTCGTGCTCAAGGAAAGGCCATCCGAAGGTAATCCTCGTAAAGACCGCATCGGAGTTGAGCCGTTTCCGGCTTATCACCCCTAAGCACGCCGGCCGCATGAAGCCGAAAGAAGACCTTGCCGCCAGGGCAAGATCCTCCACTCAAAAGGCAGCGCAAGGCGACCACTAGATCGGGTGCACCGGCTAGGCTGCCATGAAGCCGCTGCAGGTGGTCGCTGAAGATCCCAACGTCGCTTTGAGATTGTGACTTGATGGCATCGAGCGTAACGTGGTCTGTGACCATCTTAAACAGTGCTAGCCGAACAAGGTACGGGTGGCCGCGGACCATCGAGTAAAGGCTCTCAACATCCCCTTTCGCCCGCAACGGACAGTCATATTTCCAGTTTAGTTCAGAAACTTGCTCAATCGAAAAATCAGCAAGTCTGATGCGTTTCCCCACATTGAAGGGCGATTGATTTAGATTCTTCACATATAGGTGGGGCTCAGTACTTGAGGCAATCACAAGCGTCAAACGACCCCACGGCCCGTCTGGGTCGTCCGCTCGCATATTGTGCCACGACCGAAGGAGACCTAAGACTTCATCGCCATACGGTGCGCTGAACAGCCGCTCAACCCCATCTATAGCCCAAACAAAAGGCGTGTTAGCTTTCGCTAATATTTCACTTAACAGGTAGTCCTCGAAACTCAAGCCCGGAGAGGTTCCTGCGCTCAACGCTTCTAGGGTTGGGGGTTTTCGAGAGAGTTTTTGCGCAATAGACAGCGCGATAGCCAAATAGAACGTAAAAACTGTCTCCATATCTCCATCGCCGAGTTTTTGGAGGTCAGTAACAACAGTCTGTGTTCCACCCTCCCTCGCACTTGCTAGTCCACGGTACATCAGGGAAGACTTGCCTGTCTGGGGAGGAGCCTTTACGTGGACAATCATCGTTTCAGATGAGGCGATCGCATCATCAAACTCGTAATCGGTTTCACGTTTGATGTAGAAAGGTGATCCTGGTTTCATGGCCCCCCCAGGTGGCTCGATATAATTGTTATCGGACGTGAAAGGAGGGCTAGAAAGACGAGATTTGCTCTTTAGCTGGCTGAACAGATCGTTCAGTGGCGCGGACGGAGGCCTACTCTTCTTCTGACGGAGATCATCGCGGTACGTGAGGTAGACATCCATTGCTTGCTCGACTTCCCCAATTGAGTCCAACACCCTCATCAGACTTAGATTTGAAGCCTCGCTGAGTGGTTTATGCTTTAGGACTTCCTCAAGACAAAAAATCGCCCTCTGAGGATCTTTCTCCTGCTGCGCATCGTTAGCCTGCGCCACCAGCGTTGCCAAATACCTTTTTTCAAGTTTAGTACGCTCCCCATAAGCCCAGATATCGTCCCAGCCCTGTAATAGGGGTCCCTGGTAAAGGGCAACTCACTGCTTGATCGCACCTGATTCACCCCGTTCAACTCTACCTAGACCCCGTGCGAAATCCACCAGATCAACATCAGCTTCGTCAACACGAAATAGCAAGTTTTGGCTGCCAATTTCCAGGCGACGCCATTCCTGTCCTAACACCTTCTTCAACTGACTACGGCTCTGCGCCAAAACGTCCAGGCTGCATAGGTCCGGCCAAAGCGTTTCAGCGACCCAAGAGGCGCGCAATAGCTGGTCGTGGTGAACGCAAAGCAGCGCGAGCAATTTGTGCGCTGACCGTATGTGAAGTTCTGGCGGCGCGTCTCCGTCCACCAGAGTTTCGAATTGACCCAAAAGTTTTACTGTTAGCATCCGCACCACCTTCATGATCACAGATCTCTTATTGGTGATCAGCAGATCGAGACAAGGGATCGTAACCTGAGATCAAGAAGATATAGGCTATTTTACGTCTTCGTTGGAGCCACCGGAGGGCCGTCATTTTTTCGTCATAGATCTGTTGGTCACGTTCACATAACGTGTGAGAGTCGAACACTCTCAGTTACCTGTTGACTGCCTTTATTTCAGGCAAAGGTCGGATGAGGATCAGGGCATATGAAACTGGATTTCAGTCATTGGGTGCCATTGACTCTGATGTGTATTCGATGCTTGTCGTAGGCAATACGACCACGACGTTCTCCGCTCCGAAAGGCGCGACTTAGGCCCCGGGCAGGGGCTATCCCATAGAGGTACGAATTGATGGAAAAAGTTACAGTCAAACTGTTTGCGACGACCTTGGGGGTCGCTACAAGGCACACAGGAAAAGTTATTCTCGCATTCGCGGTGCTACTTTGGAGTAGGCACTGCAAACGCCTCAACACAAACTGTAATCGTCAGAGATGCTACAACAGGAAAGCCGATACAGGGTGCGCAAGTCGACATTGAAGACTTCACGAACGTCTGTTGGCAGCCCAAGGCAACCAACTCCAATGGCGCTGCCGTTTTCACAACGTTCACCGGACTGCGGACTATCGCTACGGCCAAAGCCAACTACGCGAACTCCTATCTGTCAGTGACCTATTCTGCCACGACCTACACCATTAGTGTATTCCCAACGTCATCCCGGGTGAACAGGCTCGTCAGTCGGGTCAACGCATACGCCCATGATGCTTTTCACCTTGCACAAACCCTCGGATTCGTGACGTACTTGGGGAAGTATACGGTATCGCAAATTGACACCGCATTGCAGTACGCTGGCGGTGCCTGCTTCCTTACGACGTGGGCAACTGGGGGAACAGACGGCCCGATTTGTTTTGCGGTGAGTGGCACAGGCTTCGGTATCTTCTTAGCCCAGCAACTTGGAGTACCCCCTAGCAACGCCTTTGACTTCTACATCGTTGGGCCACTCGGACAACTCCTAATCGTGCCCGTTGGTTTCAAGCCTTGAACTCGGCGGTACGATTAGCCGACGATGACGCCCTCCCACCTTGGGAGGGCGTTACAACGTGCGTTTAGGTTCAATTGACCGATTGGCCTCTCTAATCCTCTCTCCAACGTAAACCTTCGAAAGAGAGATCCTGGAGAGCCTGCACCGAATATTCTTAGGCTCTCCCGGTTTTCTGAGACTTGGCGGCCTCGGAGGGACTCGAACCCCCGGCGCCCTCCTTAGGACGGAGGCGCTCTATCCCCTGAGCTACGAGGCCGCGTGAAGTTATTATATCCTTCTTGGGAGGGGCGGGGGTTAAGGCGAATTCCAGGCAACTCTGCGCCTGGGGGACGGCGCAGCGTGGCTGATCACCGGATTTTGCATGCTTTTCAATGTCGACTCGCTCCCCCACACTTTTTCAGGGCTGGATGGGTCTTATCTGTAGGTGCGATTGGTGGAAAAGGAGCGGTTGGCGGGGTGGGTTCGGGCGGCGGCGGGAGGGGACGATGTGGCGTTCTCTCGATTGGTTCGGGCGCATCAGAATCTTGCGGTTGCGTTTGCTATGGCGACGCTCGGCGATTACCAGCTTGCAGAGGATGTGGCCCAGGAGGCGTTCGTGGAGGCGTATCGACGGCTTGACTCGCTTCGCGAGCCAGCTGCTTTTCGGACGTGGTTTCGGACGATCCTGGTCAAGTATTGCGATCGGATGATGCGGCGGAAGCGGCTCAGCGTTATTGGGTTGGAAGCAGCGATGGAGATTGCCTCGGCGGAACCCTCGCCCCTGGACAGCTTGGAATCACAGGCAAACGCCGCTACCCTCCAAAACGCGATGGGATCGTTGACGGACGCCGAACGGACAGTTGCCTTGCTCTATTACATGGGTGAGCATTCGTATGCGGCGGTCGCTGAGATGATCGATGTCCCGACAAACGTGGTCAAGACGCGTCTCTATTCTGCCCGTCGCCGCCTAAGGACCCATATGAGTGAAATCGAACAGAATCTACAGGTTGCCCGGCCTTCGAACGACTCGCGCTTTGCCCAGCGAGTCATGGCTCATTCGCTCCCGCTCCAGCTTTATACGTTGGACTCATCAGGCGACAAACATGCTTCTGGCAGCACGGCAGCCTCCCGAACGGCGCCGATTCCGGATTCGAATGCCTGGCTCGTCCAGCCGCGCGGAACATTCGCCGGGGCCGAATGGGATGGCTTGCTCGGCCTCATTCAAGAAATGCAAATCCCCGGTTTGAGCGCAAACGGTCAGATGACCGACGACCTGCTGGAACGCGTCTCGCGGCTCGATTCTATTCAAAGTCTGGACCTGGAAGGCTGCACCAGCGTCACCGACGATGGGTTGAAGCACCTCGCTCGGATGCCCCAACTGCGCCATCTGAACCTCACTTGCCCAGCCATGACGGATCGCGGGCTGGAGGTCTTGGGCAGCTTGACGCAGTTGGAAACGCTTAAGATCTTTCACGTTCAATCCATCACCGACGCCGGATTGAAGCCCCTGGCCGCATGCGACGGGATTCGGAACGTGAACCTGCTGGGCACCCATACCGGCGACGGGGTCCTACACACGCTGGCAGGCAAACGCCAACTCTCCCACCTGTATCCGGGCAACGCGGTCACGGATGCCGGATTGGCGATCCTCAAAGAGTTTCCCGTGTTCACGACCCAACCCACCGGGGCGTCGGCTTGGTCGCTTCTTACGGACATCGGCCATCCGAACTACCTTTGGCTCAACCTGAAGTCACCGATCACCGACCAGGGAATCGCCAGCTTGGCCAGCCTTACTGGCCTGCGGGCGCTGAACCTATTCGGCGGCACGGGAAGTGGGCCATTCGACGCCAGCCGCTCAGGTGTCACGCCGGCTGGCCTTAGGCGCCTTACAAGCCTTCCCAACCTGCAATGGCTCGGCTGTACGGCAAGCCTATGCACGGATAAAGCGATGCGCTCCATCGCCGACATGGCCGATCTGAAATTCCTGATGTGCCAGGACACAGTCGCGGGAGATAACGGGTTTGCGGAGCTGAGCCGGTCGTCCAGCATCGAGAACATTTGGGGACGGCGGTGCTATGGGATCTCCGACCGCGGGTTCGCGGCATTGGCCGACATGCCTGCTCTGCGCGGACTTTCCGTGAGTTGCAAGAACGTCGGCGACGCCGGCCTCTCGGCCCTGCCCCGCTTTCCGGCGCTGAGAGAGTTTATGCCGATGGACGTTTCTGACGACGGGTTTCGCCATGTCGGGCACTGTCGACACCTGGAGGCCTTGCACTGCATGTACTGCCCAGAGACAACCGACGCGGCCACGCAGAATATGGCCGGCCTCACCGGGTTGAAGGTCTACGGCGCCTGGGGCACTCAGATCGGAGACGCGAGCCTTCGAGTTTTGGGGCAACTTCCGTTGCTTGAACGGTTGACGTTTTATCAATGTGACCGGATTACGAACGACGGGTTGCAGGCCCTCGCTGGATTGAAGCGCCTGGTCGAGGTCAATCTCGAACGCCTTGCGAACGTTTCCGACGATGCGGCGGCAATTTTTCCCGCCAATGTGCGGGTGAATTTCTTATCCTAACCAGGGGGGGAATTGGGCCAAAAGGGTTAGATCATGGCCGGTTTATATATAGCGCACCCAACCTTTTCTTGGTTTTTTGACGCGGCGGTTTCCATTCCTTCCCTGCGACTTTCAGACTTATCTGTCACCCTGCCGACAGCCCCAAGCAGGCCATTCCTGTGATAATGATGGAATCCAGCTGGCGCGGAAGCGCCCGGTCTAGGATGGCCAAGGCCAGGGGCGGCGCGAAATTCCTGCGATAATAAATATTATCTCAGGAACACCACGGTCCCGCAAAGAAAGAAGCGACCGCATTTGAGCAGCTCGTTGCTCGGTAGACTATGGAATCCATCGTAAGAGAGGACTTGGGTTTTCGGCAGTGCGCAGTTTCCTCCCTAGAGTCGCTAGCAGCTCTAGGGTCTGCCTCGCGCTTCGTATTGGTCTTGGCGGCGCTCACAGTCGTGCAAAGGGCGTCCGCGTGCACCATCTTTGTCCTCACCGACAAGAATCGGACGTTATTTTGTAACAACGAGGACTTCTCCAACCCGAACACGAGAATGTGGTTCGTTCCCGCAGGCAAGGGATACCTGGGTTGTGTCTATGTTGGATTCGATGACGGAGTGGAGCAAGGCGGCACAAACACCAAGGGGTTGGCCTATGATGCGGTGGCTGGTTACAAAGAAGATTGGAAGGCTGATCGCGGCCTAGCGACGGCCAGAGGAAATCCGATGGCACGGATGTTGGAGACTTGCTCCACGGTGGAGGAGTCTATCGCCTTTTTCAGAAGGCACAGATTTCCCTGGTTCTCGCAACTAAAGATGCTGGTCGCTGACAAGAGCGGCAGATCTGTCATTCTTGGCGCAAAGCGAGGCCAGCTTCAAGTTGAGGAAGCCAGCCAATGTCGCGGCTTTGGATACGGGCAAACGATACTAGACTCGGCACTAGGAACGCCGCCGGCACCCACGGTGGAAAACGGAATAGCCATCCTGAGGGCCTGCGCTCAAAAGGGGGAGGATGCCACCAAATATTCCAACATCTTCGATCTGAAATCGGGCGACATCTTCCTGTTTCCGGCAGGAGGCCCATCGAATGGTGTGAAATTCAATCTCCGGGCTGAATTAGCGAAAGGGGCGCACTACTACGATATGTTAAATCTCGACGGTCAACTGACACAGGCTCCTTTGCCCCTGCTGGATAATATGAAGCGTCTCTTGATTGATCGGTTCAAGCCTATTCCCGACGGGGAACCCAACATTACAGAGCACATCCGGGCAGTTATCCAAGACACTCTCGATGGCAGATCGCGAGCGGACGATTATACGCCCGAGTATTGGAACGAGGTCAAACCCAAGGGATTCTCGGCAATCTTCGACGAAACGTGGTCCAACTCTAAAAACGATCATTTGGCTTTGGTCGACCGACGCAAGGATGGCGACAAGGACAGTTATCGGTATCTAGTGGAGTTTAGCGATGCGGTGTTTCTGTTGCGGTTTGTCCTCTCTAATGATAAGGTGAGCCTGATTGAGCTAGACGGCATGCAGCTTGCCTATCCTTGAGTTCTATCGCAAACATAGCCGGAACTTTGCCCAGGCGCTCTACAGCCCAAGAGAAGAAACAACTAAGAGTAACTTGCAGGATGACCCGTCGTCTCCAGGTAGGCGAAACGCTCGGGAAAGCCTGCTCATTGGCACCGGCTAACGGGCAGGGTGACATTTATCTCTGAAGATTTGGTGACAGATAAGTCTGAATGTGACACTTCCCCACCAACCGTGCCCACGGAAGGTGATGGAATTCCAAGAAATATCCGATTACAGGGCACCTGCGTGGGCAAGAACCATCCCACGGCTACAGGCTATTTCCGCTTTTTTCAGCGCGGCGAATACCGTGCCCTCGGAACGTGATGGAATTCCAAGAAATATCCGACTTCAGGGCACCTGCGTGGGCAAGAACCACCCCACGGCTACAGGCTATTTCCGCTTTTTCAACCCGGCGAATGCCGCAACCCACGGAAGGTGATGGAATTCCAAGAAATATCCGGCTTCAGGGCACCTGCGTGGGCAAGAACCATCCCACGGCTACAGGCTATTTCCGCTTTTTTCAACTCGGCGAATACCGTGCCCTCGGAAGGTGATGGAATTCCAAGAAATATCCGACTTCAGGGCACCTGCGTGGGCAAGAACCATCCCACGGCTACAGGCTATTTCTACTTTTTTCGACGCGGCGAATACCGCAACCCACGGAAGGTGATGGAATTCCA
>Ga0302140_10006378_pt1 | contig 14812 bp, 12 predicted proteins | sample I_Bog_E1_1_FD_202095 | JGI IMG/M metagenome (GOLD analysis project Ga0302140, IMG submission 202095) | Peat permafrost microbial communities from Stordalen Mire near Abisko, Sweden - I_Bog_E1_1 | ecosystem: Environmental > Terrestrial > Soil > Wetlands > Peat | place: Sweden: Abisko, Stordalen...
CTTCTTCTAAGTGTCGCCGGCAAGACCCAAAGGAGCAGACTGCGTTTGACGGTCAGCAACTTCCCCAGCATCCGGCGGAGCAGGAGTGAAGCTGTCCAACTGAGGTCCCTTTGGCTTTGCAGCCTTGGGAAGCTTCATACGGGCCATGTAACGAGTCTTCTTGACAGGCTCGGCTGGCTTTTCCAGAGGATTTTCAGGCTCGTCTGCTGCTGCATTCTCTTCAGACTTGGGTAACGCGCCAGCATCTTCCGTCTTCGTCTGCGCGGCGTTGGGAAGAGTTTCGCGTGGCGCTTGCCCGTAGCGAATCTTTTCCTTCTTGCCTGCCTTCATCGAGGTTGAGGCGGAGGCGTTCACCTTTTTCGCCTTTGCAGTCTTGGCATCTGGCTGCGTTGCCGCGGGTTCTGGGGCGGTCGCTGCTACAGCTTGGTTGCTCTTGTTGCGGAAACCATGCTCAGTTTCCCGGAAACGAGTGCGCTGAACCTTCTTCTTTTTCTTAATCGCGGGAGGCGTATAGGCGCTGTAAATCGGCTTTGTCTCGCGTGGGCTGGCAGCGCTATCCGTGTACCCCGGCTTGATGTCGATGTACGCCTCCTCTCGCAAGGTGGTGAGGTATTGACGGATCGCCGGCTCCATACGCGCCTGGTAGAAGTTTTCTTCAACCTGCTGCTCGACATCCTTGAACTGCGGATCGCCCGAGTTATGCTCCAAAACCTTGAGGATCACATATCCCTGTTTGGTGCGGATAGGCTCGGTGAACTCGCCCGATTTCAGATCGAAGGTCTTATCTTCAAATACCTTGTTCAGCTTTCCGCGAACGTATGTGCCGAGTTCGCCACCCTGGGCTGCAGTCGGGCCATCACTGCTGGATCGAGCCAACTGATCGAAATTGGCGCCAGCTTTAAGCTTGGCCTCAATATCGTCAGCCTTTGCCTTGGCCGTAGCAACCTGTTGCGGATCTTCCGCCTGTACCCCGCCAGGCTCAGTCGCCGAAGGTGCAGGCGTACCCGCGGAGATGAGAATCTCACCCAGATGCACACTCTCCGGCTTTGCGTAATCTGCCTTGTGAGCCTCAAAATAGCGCTGCACTTCACCCGGAGTAACAGAAACCTTGCGGCCTACCTCATCCCGGATAACCTGGGAAGTGATGATCTGATTACGAATATTAGCCTTGAAGTCCTCAAAAGAAACACCCTGCTCCTTGGCAGCCTTTTCAAGGTCTTCCATCGTCTCCAGGTTGTACTTTTTGCGAATCTCGTCGAGTTGCTTGATCAGCTCCGTCTCGCCGGTCACGCCCAGTTCCTTACCCTTCGAGAGCCAAAGCTGCTGGTCGATCAGGTTGCGCAACAAGTCCTTATGCTGCTCTGAGATCTGCTGCATCGAGAGACCGCGCTGGCGACCTTCGTTATCAATCTCTTTCATGGCGCGGTCGTAATCTGACCGGGTAATGATCTGGTCGTTAACTCTAGCCACGATATCTTCGACCGTGGTGCCGCCATAGGGGCTTTCCGGTGCTGAAGGAGTGGTGGAAGGATGGTTCTGCGCAACAGCGCCAACAGCAAGGAGCGCGGTGCCAAGCACGAGCAGCGCAGAGATTCGATAGGGTCGCAAGGTCATAGTAGGCAAACGGATGGGCAGCGCAAGAGCGGGCCTGATCCTTAGACGTAATTGTAACCGCCCGGAAAGCAGCGCGACAGGATCACAATCCTCCCGGTCGCTACCCACGGCCCTGCAAGCCCGTCCAATCCACACGATGCTATACTTTGCGTCAAGACTGCTGCATCCGAGTCTCTCTGCCGGCTACCTTTTCGCTTCGATCTCCCGGCCGGCACAGATCCCCACGGAAAGCGTCTGGAGGATCTTCGCATAATGACTCCCCGCGCCCGCCGGGCCATCTTTTCCCTGATAGTGTTTTTCAGCGTGTGCGCAATGGCTGGCACCTTGCTGCAGCGCAAAGTCGGCGCTCAGTCGGCAGCGGATGAGTCGCAACTCCGTGACAGTCTCAAGGCTTTCACAAATGTCTACGCGATCGTCGAGCAGAACTACGCCGAGCCAATCACAGGAGACAAGGCAGACACCGCTATCTATGACGGCGCCATTCCCGGTATGCTGCGTACCCTCGACCCTCACTCCAGCTTCCACGATCCAAAAGACTTCGCCAAGATGCGCGAAGATCAGCGTGGACACTACTACGGCGTGGGAATGGTCATTCAGCAGCAGCTGAACAAAATTTACGTGGTCACTCCCTATGAAGGCACACCTTCTTTCCGCGCCGGTGTACATCCTGGGGACATCATCGCCACAATCGACGGCAAATCCACGGACGGCATGACCTCAGACCAGGTTGCCAAGACCCTCAAAGGACCTAAAGGCACCAAGGTCTCCATCACTACGATCCGCGACGGACAAAGCAAACCGCTCACCTTCGATCTGATCCGTGACGAAATCCCCCACCCCTCGGTGGACCTGAAATACGAGATTCGCCCAGGCATTGAATACTTGCACCTGACCAATTTCCAGGAAACGACAGCGCGAGAAGTGGAAGAAGCAATCGACGGGTTCCCCAACATCAAAGGGCTGGTCTTTGACATGCGCGGAAATCCCGGCGGCATGTTAAGCCAGGCAGTCGAGATTTGCGACCACCTCCTGGCAAAAGGACAAACCATCGTCTCCCAGCGCGGACGCGCGTATCCCGATCAGGTCTACACCGCAACCCACGGCAATGGTGGACACACCTTCCCCATCGTCGTAATCGTGAACCGCAACACTGCTTCCGCCGCTGAAATCGTCTCCGGCGCTCTTCAGGATCACGACCGCGCCCTGATCGTCGGCGAAACCACCTTCGGCAAGGGTCTTGTGCAGACCGTCTATAACCTATCGGACAACACAGGTCTGGCGCTCACCACTTACCACTACTACACGCCATCCGGCCGCCTGATACAGCGCGACTACAAGGGCGTCTCACTCTATGACTACTACTACAACCGCGCCAACGCACTACCCGCCGACAACACCAATAAAGAAGTAAAGTTGACCGACGGCGGACGTACGGTTTACGGCGGCGGCGGTATCACCCCCGACGAAAAAATCGAGTCACCCAAGTCCAATCACTTCATGGATACGCTGCTGATCAACGATGTTTTCTTCCACTTTGCGCCTCAGTACCTCGCAAACCGCACCGTAACGGAAGACTTCAAAGTGGATGACGCTGTGCTGACAGAGTTCAAGCAGTATCTGACCAGCAAAAACATCGCATGGACGAATGAAGATTTCGCCGGCCCGATCGATTGGATCAAGGCCAACATCAAGGCGAAAATCTTCACCATCCAGTTTGGTCAACTGCAGGAGTTGCGGACCAAGGCCGACTGGGATCCCATGATCCAGAAAGCCGTCACCTACATCCCTGAGGCTCAAGCCCTGGAAAACACCGCCCACAAAGTCCTCGCCCAGAAAGCTGAAGCACGAGTGGACTCAAACTAGCCTTCTTTCACCCGATCCACAAAAGAGCCATCTCTCGCAGATGGCTCTTTTATTTTGTGCGCTGGATTTGTATCAGAACCTTTGCTGACTTACCATCGCAGCTATACATGCGCACACTTCCCTGTTGTCTCGTCATACTCTTCGCTTTCGCCATCTGCGCCGAGGCCAAATCAAAAGCCCCCGCGGAGCCTTCCCCCATTCCAGTGAAGATCGTCGTAGTTGCCATGTTCGAGCAGGGTGCGGACACCGGAGACATTCCCGGCGAACTCCAGCATTGGGTCGAGCGCGATCACCTGGATACGATCTATCCCCTTCCCGCCGCCTATCACGACGTACGCATGAATCAGGACGGTGAGCTTGCCATCGTCACCGGCCAAGGCACAGCCTACGCCGCAGCAACCATCATGGCCCTCGGTTTGGATCCACGTTTCGATCTCAGCCATGCATACTGGCTCGTCGCCGGAATCGCAGGCGCCAATCCCGAGTACGCTTCACTCGGTTCAGCAGTATGGGCCAACTGGATCGTCGATGGTGACCTTGGATACGAGATCGACGCGCGCGAGATTCCCAATGATGAAACTGCATGGCCTACCGGTATGGTTCCACTGCGAAAGGCAAAGCCATTCGAGCCGCCCGCAGTGGCTCTTCCAGGTCAGGTCTACCACACCAACCGCACATTGATGCTCTGGGCCTACAACCTGACGAAAACCGTCCCATTGCAAGACTCGACCCGCCTTGCAGAGATCCGCTCCCACTTCAAAGGCGCTGCCGCAAACAGCCCTCCGCAAGTCCTGCTCGGGGACGAAATCTCGTCCTCCACCTATTGGCACGGAAAACTGATGGATGCCTGGGCCACGCGCTGGATGAACTACTTTACCAACGGTGAAGGAAAATTTGTCACGACCGCAATGGAAGATACAGGCACACTACAATCTCTCAAGCTGCTCGCTCACGCAGGCAAGGTAGATTGGCAGAGAATTCTCATACTTCGCACCGTCAGTAACTTTGACCAACAGCCCCAGGGTATGGACGCTGCAAGCAGCCTTTCCGCGCAACGAACCAGCCAGTTTGGCGCCTATCTGCCGTCACTCGAAAGCGCCTATACCGTCGGTCACGCCGTGGTCGCAGAACTTCTCAGGGACTGGCCAAAATATCGTGACCACGTCCCAGAGAGTCCAAAATGACAGCCTGCTCTAGCTGAAAAGATCCTTCATCTTGTTCAGCATGTTCCGCGATGCAGGCTTGTTCTCAACCGACATGCTCTCCTCAAGCTGACGAACCAGCTCACGCTGCGTGCGGGAAAGCTTCTTGGGAGTCTGCACAACTACCTGGACAATCAGGTCGCCGCGACCGTTCTCGTTCAAATGCGGAACGCCCTCATTGCGAATCCGAATCTCTTTGCCACTCTGAGTTCCCTCAGGTATGCGTAGTGTGACATCTCCCTCAAGCCCCGGAATCTGAACTTCAGCTCCAAGAGCAGCCTGTGGGAATGAGATCGGAACCACACAATGCAGATCAGTTCCATCACGTTCAAAGAAATCATGGGAACGCACCGACAGCACAACATAAAGATCGCCGCGCGGACCACCAAAGCGCCCTGCTTCGCCTTCCCCTGAGTAGCGAATGCGCGTTCCATCCTCCACACCCGCAGGGATCTTCACATTCATCTTGAACTCGCGCAGCACACGAGTTTCCCCACGGCAAGTGGCACACGGATCGGTGATCACTGTCCCCGTGCCGCCGCAGTTTCCACATGCCCTCGCAACAGAGAAGAACCCCTGCTGATAGCGAAGTTGTCCTCTGCCCTGGCAGGTCGCACACACAGATGGCCCACGCCCCGAAGTTGTTCCCGCTCCGCGACACGTAGCGCAATTTTCCCTGCGACGAACTTTGATCTCGGTATCTTTACCAAATACCGCCTCTTCGAATTCGATCGTTACATCGAACCGAAGATCCTCGCCTCGCTGCACACGGGAGCCTCGACGCTGGCCGCCACCACCGAACATTTCGCCGAAAAGATCGCCGAAGATATCGCCCAGATCGGCTCCATCCGCGAACGGCCCGCCACCGTTAAATCCTGCGCCAGTTGCTGCGTGACCATAGCGATCATAGGCAGCACGCTTGTCAGCGTCGCTCAGTACCTGGTAGGCCTCGCTCGCTTCTTTAAAGCGCTCCTCTGCCGTCGCATCCCCCGGATTGCGGTCAGGATGATACTTCATCGCAAGCTTGCGATAAGCGGTCTTAAGTTCGGTTTCGCTTACTTCACGGGTGACCCCGAGAACCTCGTAGTAGTCTGCTTTGCTCACTGGATTCCTGGACATTCGTTATTACGCTTCTGTCTGTTTGGGATTGGAAACAACACGCACCAGCGCCGGACGCAGCAAGCGTTCGCGGATGCGATACCCTTTGCGGATCTCTTCGGCAACCGACTGGTCGGGAAGGTCATCCCGCTCCACCGAACCGAGAGCCTCATGCACACGCGGATCAAATTCCTGGCCAACGGTGGGAATTGTCTGGACCTGCAAACCACGCAGCGTCTCGTCCATCTGCTTGACAATCAGCTCCACACCCGTGCGCAACTGCTCCGCGGATGCGTTCGCATTCAGCGCAAGAGCGAAATTGTCGAGTACCGGAAGAAAACTCTCCACAACGGAACCCGTCGCGTAGTCGCGGAACTCCAGCTTTTCGCGCTCCTGCCGCTTGCGGGCATTTTCAAACTCTGCCTGCAGCCGAGCCAGGCGATCCAATAACTGATCACGCTCAGCCTTCAATTCGGCGAAAGCCTCTGCCGTCGGCCCAGCCTCTTCCACCGCTCCGGTCTTCGCCTGAGCCGCTGTTCCCTGAGAATCCTCCGCAGTCAGCACGTCTGAATCAATTGCTGGAGTTACTCCGTATTCTTCTTGCTTAGTCATAACGCTCCATCTCACTTGCCCAATCATGGGCCGGTATTAGCGCGGCGACCTCTGAGTTTCTATCCCTCAGAGCTACCACAAAATTCAAAGGGTTTCTATTGCGCCGGAACTTCTAACACGCGCTCCGACAGGCCGGCAATGTAACTCACTGCCTGCATAATCTCTTGATATTGCATACGGGTCGGAGCAATAACGGCCACCGTACCCATGCTTTCGGCGCCAAACCTGGCCGGAGCACCAATCAGTACCAGATCCTGCATCGCCGGCATTGCCTCATCCAACCCGACCACGACACGCACATCATGCTGCCGCGAATCCACATACGCATTCAACAACTCTACGAGACGTTGCTTCGCTTCCAGCGCGACAAGCATCTGCCTCAACCGCTCCCGGTCTAATTCCCCGGCGAGCAAATTAGCCATACCTTCAACGTAAATCGTCGGTCCTGCAAATTCGGCAGTCAATGCGCCCTGCCTGCAAAGCTCTTCCAGCGCACGCAATCGCATATCGTACTCGGCGCGCTCCGTGTCGATCCTGCGAGCCACTTCAGTGCGAATCCTGTCCAGCTGCCATCCCCGAAAGTTCTCGTTCAAATAGCGAGCCGAAATCTCTAGATCCTCATAGCTAAGCTCGCGATCAATGGTCAGCACACGATCCTGCACCATTCCGCTCTTGGTCACCAGAACTGCAAGTACCCGTCCGGTAGTCAGCCGTGAAAAATGAATGTGCTCCAGCACCTGTTGAACAGTCGAACTGGCCAACGCCACGCCAAGCCCGCTGGAGATCAGTGCCAGCACATGCGATGTCCGCTCCAGGTACTGCTGAGGCGAACTAACCCCTGTAAAGCTCTCCTCGATTTGCTCACGACGGTAGTCGCTGATCTGGGCAATTTGCACATTTGCTGATGCAACTCCACCGCGTGAAGACTGCTGCAACTGCTCTACGTGGTATCGAAACGCCTTCGGAGTAGGCAATCGCCCGGCAGACGTATGTGGCTGATCCAGAAGGCCCGTCTCTCCCAGCACCGCCATCACATTGCGAATCGTTGCCGAGCTCAGGCCGTCCTTGTTGTCAAAATAACGAGCAACAGCCTGCGAAGAAACCGGCTCTCCGGTTGCAATGTAAATCTCGATGATCGCCGTGAGCACCAGCCGCTCCCGCGAACTGATGCGGTACTCGTTCATCCCCGCACCCTCTGGTAACTTACTGTTTCCCTTACACTTAACACGTAAAACAAACGTAAACTGCCACTTTCTATTCTAGGGAGTGGCGTAAGTGGTGTCAAGAATACACAGCACGGGGTAATCGCATGAATCTTGGCAAGCACCGACTTCCCGCTATTCCCGGCGCCAATTGCATATTCTTATTGTCCAACGGCGCATAATGAAACCAAGCCTTCAAATTCGGCAGTAGCGCATCCCTTCTCGATCACCTCAGATCGGGCTGAAACCGCCACAAACGACGTGAACAAAACGTGCAAAATATGCACCTAATGCACGGCTAATCGCGCCCAAACATCGACATATATCGCTCATTATGAAGGGGATAGATCGGAAAAATACTCCCCTCCCCCCCTGGGGCCGCTTTTGCCCGCTTCGCAGCAGGCCTTTTCGTACCGTTGTTCAAGCGATTGGCCTGATAAATCACCGGTCTTGGCCCCTATCGGAAAGGCAACGTCGGGCATGAATTCACAGAGAATGAGGTATCTTGAAGGGATGAAGATCCCGAACCTGCCGTCATTTCCGGGTGCGTCTGATTCCATCAGACGTAGCCTGCGCCTGTTACTCGCAATCAGCTATGTCACGGTATCCGGCACATGTTGTTTGCAGGCAGCAGCGCCCAAAACGGCCGATTCCGCTGTAGACCCGGCATGGCGCACCGATCTGACACAATGGCGGGCGCAGCGGGCTCATGGATTATCCGCTCCAGACGGCTGGCTAACCCTGGTAGGTCTCGACTGGCTCAAAGCTGGAAACAACTCGATTGGGCTGGCGGCTGACAATCAGATCAAACTCAGCGGCCACGCACCAGAGCACCTGGGAGTAATCGTCGTCGACGGAGCACAGATCAAGCTGCTCCCTCCTCCCGGCGGCTTCCCTCCCCATCTCCTGGTAGACGGACAACCAGCGCACGAGGGGCCAATTCAACCCGACGACAACAAGGCATCCATCATCTCGGACGAAAACCTCACCATGATCGTGCTCCATCGCGGCGATCGCTTCGCCCTGCGAATCAAGGACGCGCAATCACCCACGCGCACCGCATTCAAAGGCCTGCACTGGTACGCGCCAAACGCCTCTTATCGCGTCACAGCAAAATGGATACCCTTCAACCCTCCGCACACGGAGAAGATCCCCACCGTCATCGGAACCACCCTGGATATGCCCGCGCCAGGATTGGCTGAATTCACTCTGAATGGCAAGACGGTTCAGATCGAACCAGTTCTCGAAGAACCCAACGCCAAGGAGTTCTTCTTCATCCTGCGTGACGCCACCAGCCACACCACAACCTACGGCGCATCACGATTCCTCTACACCAGCCTGCCCGACCACGGAATCGACAAGCCCGGCACCCTCATCCTGGACTTCAACCGTCTCCAGAATCCGCCTTGCGCCTACACCCCCTACGCAACCTGCCCCCTGCCGCCATACATCAACCGCCTGGCAATCCCAATCGAGGCCGGCGAACAGCGCTATTCGCACTAAATCTAGCCACGAAACAACAATGCTCCTGGACGAAACTTCATCCAGGAGCATTGTCGTTTTGAAGAACGTTTCAGCTGATTTCGATCACTTCGCCGCTGCGCGACGCAACCTCTTCGGCTCGCTCAGTCACCTTGCGTGCAATGGCATAAAACTCGGCCGCAAGCGCCGACTCTGGTCCCGCAAGCGCGATAGGTAACCCACGGTCGCCACCCTCGCGGATCGCAGGAACCAGCTCAATCGAACCCAGGAAAGGGACATTGAACTGCTGCGCCGTGCGCTCTGCGCCACCGCGGGCAAAAATGTCGATAATTTCGCTGCAATGCGGGCATGTAAAGTGGCTCATGTTCTCCACAATCCCCAGCACTTCAACATTGACCTGGGCAAACATCTCCAACGCCTTGCGCGCATCTTGCAACGCAACATCACTGGGCGTTGAAACCACCACAGCGCCAGTAAGTGGAACCGTCTGTACCAGCGAAATCACGACATCTCCGGTTCCTGGAGGCAGATCAACGATCAGGTAATCCAATTCGCCCCACTCCACCTGTTGTAGGAACTGGCGAATAATCTGGTGCAGCATTGGCCCACGCATCACCATCGGCTTGTCGCCCGGCGAAATGTAGCCGATCGAGATCGTTTTGACGCCATGCGTAAAATTGGGCTCGATCTGGTTATTGGCCCCGACCTTGGGCTGCTGGCTGCTTCCCATCATCAAAGGAATATTCGGGCCATAAATGTCGGCGTCAATAAGGCCAACTTTCTGCCCCATCCGCGACAATGCAATCGCCAAATTGACCGCAACAGTGGTCTTGCCAACGCCGCCCTTGCCCGAACCGACTGCAATAATCTTTCCTACACCCGGCAACGGGAGCGGCGCGGGCGGAATTGAATGTCCATGTGCCATAGAAATGTCCTTCCAAATATCTCTTTCAGTGTAGAACTCTCTTGTACTCCAGGGAACGCCTACGCTTTGCCAGAGTGTACGCTTCCCAGACCAACCGGAGCTGGTTTCGCCAATTTGCGTCGTTCCGATTCCGCTTCGCGGTGTTCGCGACGGCGCTGAGCCCCTTCATAGCGGCGGTGTTCGTCCGGAGTCTCCGGAATCAACTCTGGAACGCGGACGCGGTTTCCCTTTTCGTCAATCGCCACAAAAACCAGGTACGCACTGGCCACATGGCGGTAAACTCCCGCTCGAGTGTCCTCTGCCCAGACCTTGACCCCAACTTCCATTGAAGTGGAAAATGCCCGGTTTACACTCGATTTGAGATTCAGCAGGTCTCCAACATGCACTGGCTGGATGAAATCGATGTGATCCATAGCCGCAGTAACGACATGCGTGCGGGAGTGCCGGTAAGCGGCCATAGCCCCCACCAGATCAATAAAATGCATGAGTCGCCCACCCAGCAGGTTGCCCAAAGTATTGGTATCGTTGGGCAAAATGATCTCAGTCATCTCCGACCGTGACTCAGAAACAGTCCTCGGGGAGAGATTATTCGGATCTGGTTCCTGGCCAATGGACTTTACTTCCGTTTGCGTCATGATTAGATCGCCTCTTTCCCTTGCACGTGCCTCACCTCAATTCCACGCTTCCTGTCCAACGCGTTTGCTCACTCCACGAATACACACGAACGGTTCATCCTGGGGCAGCGTCTAAACTGGATAGGTCGATTGCTCGGTAGGTGCACCATCTCCAGTTTCTGCAATCACCTCGATTTTCGCAAATGCAGACGCTAGCGGCACGACCAAGGATGCTCAGAACTGATGGATAAAATAGCAGGACTCAAAGAAATTCTCGAACTCGATCCAACTAACACTTTCGCCCGCTACGGCCTGGCGATGGAGTACGTCAGCCAGGGACAGGTAGAGACCGGCCTCGCTGAATTCGATGCACTACTGGCCGCCAATCCAGACTACACAGCAGGCTACTTCATGGCGGCACAGACACTTGCCAAGGAAGACCGTATACCCGAAGCAATTGCCCGGCTCAAGTCAGGCATCGAAAGTGCGCGCCGTACCGGCAATAATCACGCGCTGAGCGAGATGCAAGGGATGTTGGACGAATTGGACAGATAGCCACGAGATTCTTTTCACGCCGTGAGAACACATTCTATGGGCACGTCTGCATCTTCCCGGCTGCTCGGCTAATCTAAGGAAGACCTTAGGGAGGTTTGATGTCGCAGCCTGCACCGCTACCACTCACACTCGGCGAACTTCGTGCCAGCCGCCATTATTCTGAAGCCCGTCTGGCCCATCGCAGCGTCAAGGACGAGATGCGGGAGAACCTCATCGTTCGTCTGCGCGAAAAAAATCCACTCTTCGACGGAATTGTCGGCTACGACGACACGGTTGTACCGCAGGTAGCAAACGCGATTCTTTCCCGGCAGAATTTTATTCTTCTCGGATTGCGCGGTCAGGCTAAGAGCCGCATTCTTCGCGCTCTCACCGGGCTGCTCGATTCGCATGCACCTTACGTCGCCGGTTGTGAAATAAGAGACAATCCCTACGCCCCGCTGTGCCGTCGCTGCCGCACTCTGATCGCTGAAGAAGGTGAAGCAACGCCCATCGCGTGGCTTTCTCCGGCCGACCGCTATGTCGAGAAACTCGCAACTCCGGATGTAACTGTTGCCGATCTCATTGGCGATCTTGATCCCATCAAAGCTGCACGTGGCGGCCATGACCTCGCCAGCGAACTGACGATGCACTACGGACTGTTACCTCGCGCCAATCGCGGCATCTTCGCCGTAAACGAGTTGCCCGACCTCGCAGGCAAAATACAGGTCGCCCTCTTCAATATCCTCCAGGAAGGCGACATTCAGATCAAGGGTTACCCAATTCGCCTTGCACTGGATGTAGCGCTTGTCTTTTCTGCAAATCCAGAAGACTACACGGCACGCGGCAAGATCGTGACTCCGCTCAAGGACCGCATTGGCTCCGAAATACGCACGCACTACGCCAGCACAGTGGACGAAGGCATCGCCATCACGCAGCAGGAAGCTTGGACTAAGCGAAACCTGGGCACCCTTGATATACCGTCCTTCCTACGAGAGATCGTGGAACAGGTTGCTTTTCTTGCGCGCGATGACAAGCGCGTAGACAAGCGCTCCGGCGTTAGCCAGCGCCTGCCTATTTCAACATTGGAACTGGTCGTGTCAAACGCTGAGCGCAGGTCTCTAGCTCAGGGCGAGACAGTGATCGTTCCACGCATCACCGATCTCTACGCCGCCCTCCCCGGGATTACAGGCAAGCTTGAGCTGGAATACGAAGGCGAACTACGTGGCGCGGACACTATCGTTCGCGAAATCCTGAAAAACGCCTCAGCCAAGGTTTACGACAAGTACTTCAGCGACACCAACACCCAGCAAATCGAACAGTGGTTCCACCTCGGTGGAGCGCTGCAGATGGATGATTCCGATTCATCTCAAGCAATCGTAGAAAAGCTGACGCAGATACAGGGTCTGATCGAGAAGCTGGCGCCGCTTGGCATCAAGGCCAAAGATGAACCCGCGAAGATTGTTGCCGCTGCAGAACTGCTGCTCGAGGGCCTGTACGCGCATCGCAAGCTTAACCGCAGTGAAGAACGCGGCTTCAGCGCTCCGGATAAAGCAAGTAGACGCGAACAGCGTCAATCGGCAGACAACGAAGAACAGCAGTATGAAGACTGGCAGCAGCGTAAGTCAGGCCGTCGCGGCAGCTTCAACTAACAGCGAAAACCATTCGTACGCCATCCTTACCCACCATTCAAGGCAAGGATGGTTTCTTCAAATCGGAGATCACCATGAAGCGCATCAGCTATTCCCGGTACACTGGCGATCTGGCCGACGACATCAATCTTGAAGATCTGATGCAGCAGCTCTCCGACTACCTGCTCGATTCGGGATTCGAAAATCCCCTGATGCGCTTTCAAGAGCTGGGTGGCGAGCAGACTATGGACAATCTGCGTGAAGCTATTCGTCAGGCTCTAGAATATGGTGAATTCAGTCAGGAGCTAAGAGAAAAGCTTGAGCAGGCCGCAAGCGAAGATCAGATCGAACAACTCATCGATCAACTCATCCAGCGCATGGAACAGCAGGACTACATCAGAATCGATGAGGCAGCGGACCCGTCGCGCCCCTCCGGCAATACCGGCCAGGTAGGCGAAGGGGAATCCTCTGCACGCTTTGAAGTGACAGACAAATCCCTCGACTTCCTCGGATACAAGACCCTTCAGGATTTGCTCGGATCAATGGGCCGTGCCAGCGCAGGACGCCATGACACACCACATCAGGCTACCGGTGTCGAGACCAATGGATCCACTCGACCCTATGAATTTGGCGATACGCTCAATCTTGATTCCACAGCGACGTTGGCGGCAGCCATCGCCGCTCAGGCCGAAGCGCTTCTACCCGGCGAAAGCCTCACTCTCCCCATCGAGATTGACTATCCGCACTTGCAGGTTCAGCAATGCGACTATCAATCGAGCTGCGCTACAGTCGTTATGCTCGACTGCTCGCACTCGATGATCTTGTATGGCGAAGATCGCTTTACGCCCGCCAAGCGCGTTGCGATGGCTTTGTCGCACTTGATCCGAACTCAGTATCCAGGCGATACGCTTTCGCTTGTCCTCTTCCATGACTCCGCTGAAGAAGTGCCCATCTCGCAAATTGCCCGCGTCAAAGTAGGTCCGCACTACACAAACACCCGAGAAGGCCTGCGCCTTTCGCGTAGCATTCTCAATCGACAGCGAAAAGAGATGCGCCAGATCGTGATGATCACCGATGGCAAACCCTCTGCACTGACGCTTCCAGATGGACGCATCTATAAAAACGCCTTCGGATTAGACCCGCTCGTGCTCTCAGAGACGCTGGAAGAAGTGGCGCGCTGCCGTCGTTCAGGAATATTGATCAACACCTTCATGCTAGCCACAGACCCAGGGCTAGTCCAATTCGTACAGCGCGTGAGCGCCATGTGTCGCGGCAAAGCTTACTTCACCACGCCCGACACACTCGGCAGCTACTTGATGATGGACTTCCTCAATCGCAAGATGAAGACAGTCCACTAAAACACGGAATTATTAGCGATACTTGTTATGACACTCCCAGTTCCTTCCGCACCATCGGTGCAACCTTGGTTCCCAGTAGTTCGATTGACTTCATCATCGTTACATGTGGAACCTCGCCCACTGTCATCTGAAAATCCAAACGCGCAATCCCACCCAGCACTTCATTGGTGTACAAAACCTTCTCTACAACAGCCTCAGGATCGCCAATAATCAGCGCGCCCGTCTTGCCCCGCACCGCGTCGTACTGCGCGCGAGTCGTGGGAGGCCAGCCACGCTCCTTGCCAATCTCAGTAAAGGTCTTCGCATACCCAGGAAAGAAATCGTCCGCCGCCTCTTGCGTCGTATTGCCCACGAAACCTAAAGAATGTAAGCCAACCTTAAGCTTCTCGCGTGGCTGCTTGGCATGGCTTGCAGCCTCGTAATAGAGATCGATCAACGGCCGGAATCTATGTGCCTCCCCACCGATGATGGCAACCATAAGCGGCAGCCCTAGATAACCCGCCCGCGCAAAGGACTCGGGTGTGCCCCCGACGCCTACCCAGATTGGCAATTCTGCCTGCAGGGGCCGAGGAAATACGCCCTGACCGGTCAACGCTGCGCGATGCCTGCCTACCCAGTTCACATGTGTGTTCTGACGGATGTTCAGAAGTAGATCAAGCTTCTCTTCAAACAAGGAGTCG
>Ga0302140_10006380_pt1 | contig 14811 bp, 14 predicted proteins | sample I_Bog_E1_1_FD_202095 | JGI IMG/M metagenome (GOLD analysis project Ga0302140, IMG submission 202095) | Peat permafrost microbial communities from Stordalen Mire near Abisko, Sweden - I_Bog_E1_1 | ecosystem: Environmental > Terrestrial > Soil > Wetlands > Peat | place: Sweden: Abisko, Stordalen...
TACGTTTTTTTAACCCAAACCGGCGAAATTTCTGTGCATGTTAAAGAATTGGTGCTGCTTTCAAAATCATTAAAACCACTTCCGGTTGTTAAACGTGATGAAGAGGGCAATATTCACGATGCTTTTACCGACCCGGAACTGCGTTACCGCCAGCGTTATGTTGATTTGACTGTAAACCCGGAGTTTAAAGAGATATTTATCAAGCGCTCGAAAGTAATCAGCAGCATGCGCGATTACTTTAACAGCCAGGGCTGGCTGGAGGTGGAAACGCCTATTTTGCAGCCGGTTCATGGCGGGGCCGCCGCAAGGCCATTTGTAACGCACCACAACACACTGGACATGCCGCTTTTTTTGCGCATTGCCAACGAGTTATATTTAAAGCGGCTGATCGTTGCCGGCTTTGACGGGGTTTATGAGTTTGGCAAAATGTTCCGTAACGAGGGTATGGACCGCACGCACAACCCTGAATTTACCAGCCTGGAAATTTATGTGGCCTACAAAGATTACAACTGGATGATGGCAATGGTGGAGGAATGCCTGGAAACCGTTGCACGCGCGGTACACGGCATTCCCGTAGTGCAGGTGGGAGGCAATGAAATCAGTTTCGCCGGGCCTTACGAACGCCTGTCTATGTACTACTCTATTTTAAAATACACAGGCATTGATGTTTCGGCGATGAGTGAGGCCGGCTGGTTGACGAGATCTTCAGCGCGAAGGTGGAAGCAAACCTGATACAGCCTACCTATATTACCGATTACCCGATAGAAATGACGCCGCTTGCCAAAAAACACCGTACCACACCAGGGTTGGTTGAGCGGTTCGAGTTATTTGTAAACGGCAAGGAGCTGGCGAACGCTTATTCGGAGTTGAATGACCCCATTGACCAGCGCGAACGGCTGGAAGAACAATTAATATTAGCCGGTCGCGGGGATGACGAGGCCATGGCGATGGACGAAGATTTTTTACGCGCTTTGGAATACGGTATGCCGCCAACCTCGGGTTTGGGCATCGGCATTGACCGGCTGGTCATGTGGCTCACAAACCAACATACTATACAGGAAGTATTGTTCTTCCCGCAAATGCGCCCGGAGAAAAAAGCGAGGGTAGCAACGGCCGATGACTTTGTTCAGATAGGGGTGCCGGCGGAATGGGTGCCTGTACTCAACAAAATGGGATTTAACACTGTCGAGGAACTTAAGGCCGCTAACCCAAACAAGGTATTCAACGATTTGGGTGGCATGCGCAAAAAGTTAAAGCTGGATATAACAATGCCTGCAAAAGACGTGGTGATGGCCTGGTTTGCGTGAATTTGCTTTCCCTGGATGTGCATTATTTCGGACAAAAGAAATTAACACTTTTAATCAACACCGGTTTATAACTAATAATGCACTGAAAACCTGTCTTTTATTAACAATTAGTTAATGGAAACATAAAATAAATAAAACTTTGGTATAAAACGTGATGACTATTATTGTATCAGACATTTTATATCAAAGCGATGACTAACTCTATCCTCGAAATAACAGAAAACGAATACCTGATCAAACTGAACAGAAGTACATTTAATCTTTCGTTTATCAGGAGCCTGCTGAAAATGGTTGAAGTATCCAGCCCGTCCGAAGATGAGTATCATTTTCACGAACGGCATGTTGGAAACGATGCTATCCACTCTTCAGAACCAGAATATTATTCTTCATTAGAAGAGAAGTAGAGACGCGTTGCGTAGCGTCTAAATGGAAATACATATCTGGTCGGAGACGCGATGTATCGCGTCTCTACAAAGCTAAAATTGGCGGTATCCGCCCCTTACAACCTGTTGCTTATCCATTTGCGCCATCTGGCCCTTCATCATCTTAATCTGTTCGGTAAGCAATTTATTTTTATCATCCTTTGCGGCCTCCTGCAAATACATCTGGGCTTCGCGTTTATTGCGTTTGGCCATTGCAATGCCTGCCAGGCTCAATTTGGCCAGGGCTGTATTGTGCGACATTTTCATCCCTAACGAAAGCGCCTTTTTAAAATATTTTTCGGATTTCATCGGCGCCTTGCGGGTTTCTATCAAACCGATCAGCAGGTTAAAATAACCATGCTGGGCCTTTTTCAGTTGCTTTTCGTAATCGGTGATCTTTAACAGCCATGCCTCGGCCTTTTCGGGTTTCTCTTTGCGTAAAAACCATTGGGCCATGATCATATTTTCGTTAAAGAAATAGCTTAGTAAAACAAATCCGCCTAAAAACAGCACCAGTATGCCCCAGCCCCAAATACCAAACACACACATCGCTATGGCGGCGCCCATAATTACGCAGGCAATAATTAACCTTATTATATTCGACATCGTTTCTTTTAAATTAGCATGCAAATATCCGTTTATTTGTACGCTAAATCAAACCCTAAAAAAATATTTATGGCAGTAGATATGGAGCCTTCGTGGCTTGAAGTTTTGCAGGAAGAGTTCGGCAAACCCTATATGGCCGAACTAAAAAAGTTTTTAAAAGAAGAGAAAGAAACCGGTTACAAAGTATACCCGAAAGGCAGCGATATTTTTAATGCTTTTAACACTACGCCATTTGATCAAGTAAAAGTAGTTATCCTCGGCCAGGATCCCTACCATGGCGAGCAGCAGGCGCATGGCCTGTCATTTTCGGTACAAAAGGGCATTACGCCGCCACCTTCGTTAAAAAATATTTATAAGGAACTTGCTACTGATATACCCGGCTTTACCATCCCCAATCATGGCGACCTGACCGAATGGGCTAAACAAGGTGTCTTACTATTAAACGCCAGCCTTACCGTTCGCGCAAACACCCCTGGTTCACATCAAAAAAAGGGCTGGGAAGAATTTACCGACCATGTGATCAAAACCATATCCGATAAAAAGGAGGGGATCGTATTTATTCTTTGGGGCGCGTTCGCCCAGGCAAAAGCCGAACTGATCGATCAAACCAAACACCACATCATCAAATCGCCGCACCCCTCGCCTTTTTCGGCGGATAGGGGATTTTTTGGGTCGAAACCGTTTTCAAGGACGAATGATATTTTGATAAAAGAGGAAAAAACTCCGATTGATTGGCAAATAACCCCAACCCCCTAGCCCCTAAAGGGGAACAGAAATTGGTATACTGATGTACTACCCCGTTAGGGATTAGAGGATAATAAACTTTTGTTCCCCCTTTAGGGGGCTAGGGGGTCGTTAGTATTCTAAAGGCACAATCGGCTCCTTCTTACTGGTCGACATGATCATCATAGTTTGAAAAGTTTTTACCACCGTAATTCGGCTGATCTTCTCCATAATGAGCTGCTCGTATGATTTGATGTCCCGCACATAAACTTTTAGCAGAAAATCGCACTGCCCGGTTACGTGGTGACACTCCGTAACCTCTTTGATGTTTTTGATCTCGTCGATAAAGGTTTGAATGGTATTTTTTTGGTGAAAGTCGAGCGAGATCTGGATAAAGGTTTTTATCCCCAGGCCCAGCTTTTCTTCATCTACCAGCGCATGGTAACTTTTGATGTATTCGTTATTTTCCAGCTTGCGTACGCGTTCCAGCGTTGGCGCCGGCGAAAGCCCTATTTCGTTTGAAAGCTGGAGATTGGTTATCCTGCCATTTTCCTGTAGAATCCTCAGGATCTGTAAATCAATTCTATCTAATTCTGCAGCCATGATAGAGGCAAATATAGGATTTTAGTCAATCAACCAAATAAAATTTCTTGCAAATCTTATTTAGCCGAAATAAATTTTTTGCATAATAAATTTAGACGTGTCTAAATTTATTATTAGATTTGCACAAAATGAATACATTAGCCGAGGAGAACTATTTAAAATCTATTTATCACCTGTCGTTAAATTCAACCAGCGTCAGTACTAACCAGATAGCGGCTTTGTTAAATACGAAAGCGTCTTCCGTAACGGATATGCTTAAAAAGCTGTCGGAGAAGGCGCTTATCAATTATATGCCCTACCAGGGTGTTTCGCTCACGGCAGCAGGCGAAAAGGTTGCCGTCAACATTATCCGCAAACACCGGTTATGGGAATATTTCCTGGTTGAAAAGCTGGATTTTAAATGGGACCAGGTGCACGAAATGGCGGAAGAGATGGAGCATATCTCTTCGAATGAGCTGATTGACCGGCTGGACAAATTTATGGGCTACCCGAAATTCGATCCGCATGGCGATCCAATTCCCGATTGCAACGGGTTGTTTAAAATTCATAACCTCAAGGCAGTTTCGTCCATCAATACAAACGAAGGCGGCCTAATTTGTGGCGTTCGCGATCATTCTACTGCTTTCCTTCAATACCTCGAAAAGCAGGAGTTAACCATCGGAAAAGCTATTCTTGTTAAAGACATCATTGAGTTTGACCGCTCGGTAATATTGCTGTCTGAAGGTAAACAAATACAAATCAGCCGCGAGGTAGCCAATAATTTACTGATATCTGTATGAGCGAGGCTACCAAACATTCACTAAGCAATGTGCATAGCTCGATCAGTACAGAAAACAAGATCGGCTGGCGAAGGATACTGGCATTTTTAGGCCCGGCCTACCTGGTAAGCGTCGGTTATATGGACCCGGGCAACTGGGCCACCGATATCGCGGGCGGCAGCGCATTTGGCTATCGCCTCATCTGGGTTTTGTTTGTTTCCAACCTGATCGCATTGCTGCTGCAATCGCTCAGCGCGCGCCTGGGCATTGTGCGGGGGCTCGACCTGGCACAGGCATCCAAAAACGCCTACCCGCGGGTAGTGAACTTTTGCCTTTACATCCTTGCCCAAATAGCCATCATCGCCTGCGACCTGGCCGAGGTGATCGGCATGGCCATCGGTTTGCTGCTATTGTTTCACTTACCGCTGATCTGGGGCGTTTCTCTGACGCTGACCGACACGGTTTTGATGCTGTTTTTGATGAACCGGGGAATGCGGAAACTGGAACTGTTTATCATGTCGATGATATTGATCATCGGTTTATCGTTCCTGGTAGAAATGTTCATTACCGGCCCCGATGCGATGGGAATAGCAAAAGGTTTTATACCCGACAACTTGTTCAAGAAGGATTTGGTGAGCCAAAACATGCTCTATATTGCTATTGGCATTATAGGCGCCACGGTAATGCCCCACAATTTATACCTCCATTCTTCGCTGGTACAAACCAGGCAGATCACCCGTACGCCAAAGGGTATGCGCACGGCAATAAAGTTTAATCTTTACGATACCTGCATTGCGCTTAACCTGGCATTCGTTGTAAATGCCGCCATTTTAATATTGGCAGCAAGCGCATTCTTTAGATATGGTTATTACCAGGTTGCTGAGATACAGGATGCATATAAGCTGCTTGGCCATATTTTTGGCAAGCTTGCGCCAACATTGTTTGCCATTGCATTGATCGCTTCGGGCCAAAGCTCCACCATCACCGGCACGTTGGCCGGGCAAATCGTAATGGAAGGACACATTAACCTGCGCATCGAACCCTGGCTGCGCCGCCTGTTAACCAGGCTGCTGGCTATTGTTCCTGCCGTTTTTACCATCATTTATTTTGGCTCGAATGGCCTGGGCAGTCTTATCATTTTAAGCCAGGTAGTATTGAGCCTGCAACTGGGCTTTGCGGTGATACCACTGATCCACTTTACGTCAAACCGTAAGCGGATGGGCAAATTTGCGATCAGCCTGAAAACAAAAATAGCGGCCTGGGCAAGCGCATTGCTTATACTAGCCTTAAACGGAAAACTGGTAATGGACCAGGTGAGCGACTGGCTTAAACAATACCCGTCAGCGCATATCTGGATTTATGCGCTCGTTATACCTGTAATTGTTGCCGTTGCCGCTTTGCTGATTTATGTGTTTTTGAGGCCTCTTTTGTTTAAACATTATGATATGCCTGCCCAGGTTCCGCATGGTTTGGCCGCCAACATCACCGATCTGGAACCGGTAATTTACAAAAGCATTGCTGTCACCATCGACTTTTCAAAAAACGATACGGATTGCATCCGCAATGCCATTATGCAGGGTGGTAAAAAAGCTGCTTATACCCTGATACATGTGGTTGAAACAGCCGGGGCCCGTTATTACGGTACCGATATTTTGGATCATGAAACCCAAAGCGACGTGGACAATTTGAATACTTATGTAACTACGTTAACCAACCTGGGCTATGAAGCAAAAGCCAGTATTGGTTTTGGCAGCGCCCCAACCGAGATCGCAAAAATTGTGAACGAAGAAGGTATCGACTTTATCGTAATGGGCTCGCACGGGCATAAAGCGTTAAAGGACCTGATCTTCGGTACAACCGTTAATTCCGTCCGGCACAAGGTGAATGTGCCGGTACTGGTGGTAAAGCCTCAATAAAATTTTAATTTGCATATTTGCACTCCAAAATCGGGCGAGTGATGAACCAGGATGTTTACATAAAGAATAAGAAAGCGTATTTTGAATACCATATACTCGACAAATACACCGCCGGGATAAAGCTGCTGGGCACCGAGATCAAATCCATACGTCAGGGTAAAGCCAATATCAGCGATGCGTTTTGCACTTTTATCGACGAACAGCTTTACGTGCGTAACCTTCACATTTCTGAATACAGTTTTGGCTCATTTTATAACCACGAAGCTAAACGCGACCGCGTTTTACTGCTGCAAAAAAAGGAATTAAAAAAGCTACGCATACGCGGCGAAGAAAAGGGCCTTACCATTGTGCCACTGGCCTTGTTTATTAGTGACCGCGGTTTTGCCAAATTGGAGATCGCCCTCGCTCAAGGTAAAAAGACTTTTGATAAGCGCGAGACGATGAAGGAGCGGGATACGAAAATTGAGTTAAGCAGGGTGTTGAAGTAATTTCAGCACAATTATCCAAAATCAAAGGGATAGTTAGTTAAGATTTTGTAGATGAACAAAATGTCAAAATATAAACCGCATTCGGTTGATATTGGTCCCTGGGGAAAAATCGAACAAAGGTATGTAGATTTAATCGAGCACGAGTGGCGTGTCGAGCCGATGTTAAGCCTTGTTCAATTTATAATAAATAACGGCTACGACAAAAGACTATCCGGTTACACAAGCTTGGACCGTCTTGTGATCACCATTGACGATCCTGCCGAGTCGCATCGAGAATCGCTATTTATACAATTCAATCAACACACCCGACAATGGCATTTCGAATATTATTCAAAACCATATGACCCTGTTGAGATGGAAAGATATTATCCCGAAGAGCAAGGCATCGATAAATTCTGCCAATTCATCGAATGGCTTAAATGGTAAAGAGTAAATCCGAAATCGAACATCGGAAATCAGAAATTCTTCTACCACGCCTTATCCCCTACCAGCGGCACAAACCTGAAGGTATCCAATTCAATTTTCTCCGTTGTATTTTCCCCTGTTTTTAGTATTGTCACCATTTTTTGTGACTTCTGATCGCCGACCGGTATAACCAATATTCCGCCTATATTTAACTGTTTTACCAGCTCATCCGGCACTGTGGGCGCACCAGCAGTTACGATAATCTTGTCATAGGGCGCACGTTTAGCCAGGCCTTTTGAGCCGTCGCCATGGTAAAAGCGGGCTTTATATCCCAGTTGCGGAACAAGGCGGCCAGCCTTCTGATAAAGTGACTCGATACGTTCGATCGTGTATACCTGGGCGCCAAGCTCAGCAAGGATGCAGGTTTGGTAACCGCTGCCGGTACCAATCTCAAGCACTTTATCATCCTTTTTAATGTGCAAAAGCTCGCTTTGGTAAGCCACCGTAAAGGGCTGCGAGATGGTTTGGCCCTCACCTATCTGAAACGCGATGTCCTTATATGCCTGGTTTTGAAAAGTGGGTTCAAAAAAAACATGGCGCGGCACCTTGCCTATCGCCGCAAGTACTTTCTCATCCGTAATACCTTTTTTCTTTATTTCTTCCACCAGGGCTTTGCGTGCGCCCTGGTCGCGGTAATTGTCGACTGGTTTGCTCATAATTTACCTCGCGAATTTAAACAGGATTTTGAGGTTTGAACAGGCAAGTTTTGAACAGGCTCACATTGTCTGGGTTACTTACATTGACTACGCAGTTACTAATAGGGATCCACGTCCGGCTGCACGATACTCCCCTTGCTCAATTTAGTTGTTTGAAACTGCGTCATCACCTCCCTGATAATAGTCTTTGCTTTAACGATTGATACCGCATCCTTTTCAAACTTCAGCATGATGGATTTGATGTAGTAATTGCGGATGCGCGCCACCAGCGGGTACTCCGGGCCTATGACCCGCTCGCCGAAATGCTTGCGTAACTCAGCTGCCAGGTAGGCCGCCTGGTTATTTACCATTTCGGGGTCTTTGTGCTTGATGTCGAGGTTAATGATTCGGTAAAATGGCGGATATTTAAAACTCCTGCGCTCTTCCATTTCGGTGAAGTACAAATCGGTATAGTTATTCTCAATTACCTGCTTTAATACCCTGTGTTTTACATCATAGGTTTGGATCACTACTTTACCCTGTTTGTCGCGCCTCCCTGCCCTGCCGCTTACCTGGGCAAGCAGCTGGTAGCTGCGCTCATTGGCGCGGTAATCGGGAAATTTCAGCAAACTATCCGCATTGATGATGCCGATGACAGTCACTCCTGAAAAATCCAGTCCTTTAGCCACCATTTGGGTACCGACAAGGATGTCGATCTTCCTTTCCTCCAAATCATTTAACAACACCTGCAGCGAATTGCGTGATCTAGTGGTATCCAGGTCCATGCGGGCAATCCTTGCGTCGGGAAGCAGTAATTGCAGCTCATCCTCTATCTTTTCCGTGCCAAACCCTTTATACTCCAGGTGGGTAGAACCGCATGCCGGGCATATTTTAGGCGAATCTTCCTTGTAACCGCAATAATGGCAATGCAGCTTGCCGCTGCTTTTATGAAACGTTAAGCTTACATCGCAATTGATGCATTTGGGCGTATAAGCGCAAATTTTGCACATCAGGATAGGCGCGTACCCGCGCCGGTTTTGAAATAAGATAACCTGCTCCTTTGCTGCCAACGCCGTTTCAATATCAGCTAAAAGCACGCTGGTAAAATGGGATTTGATGGTCTTCTCCTTAGTCTCGTGCGCGATGCTTACTACTGATATTTCTGGGAGCTTTACACCGCCATAACGTTCGGTCAATTCCGCAAAACCATATTTGTTCATCCGGGCATTGTAATAGCTTTCGAATGATGGCGTAGCCGAACCCAGCAAAACTTTGCCCTTATGCATATTGGCCAGGAAGATAGCCGCATCACGGGCATTATAGCGCGGGGCAGGGTCATACTGCTTGTAGGAGATTTCATGTTCTTCGTCGACAATGATCAACCCGAGATCATTAAAAGGCAAAAAAACAGCAGAACGTGCGCCCAGTACTACCTTGTATTCATTGTTCAGCACTTTTTGCCAAACCTCAACCCGTTCATTATCATTAAAGCGCGAATGATAGATGCCTATATTCGTTCCAAAATAAACCCTTAGCCGTTCAATGATATGCGTAGTTAGAGCAATTTCGGGCAACAGATAAAGTACCTGCTTACCGGCGGCGATCATCTCTTCAATCAGCCTGATGTAGATCTGTGTTTTGCCGGATGAGGTTACTCCATGGAGCAAAACCACTTCTTTCTGTTTAAACGATTCCCCAATCCCGCTTAAAACTTCCTGTTGCTGTTCGCTCAGGTCGAAAGTGTCATAGTCTTCGCCATCTTCAAAGTAAAGCCTGCTCACGTTTTTCTCTTCAGCAATAAAAATTTCCTTCTCGATCAGCGAATTTATACTGGCCGCCCCGGCGCCGCTTTCTTCCGTCAACTCATTTTTGGTAATGGCTTTTTGATGGCGCGCTAGTTTAATGTAAGCCAGCACGGCATCGGCCTGTTTGGGCGCACGTTTTTCAAGGATGCTAAAAAGCTCCTTTAAATTATCCTGGTTGTGGTAATCTGTATGCAAAGTGATAAAAGTGCGGGTACGCGGCTTGTACCGTTCGCTTACTTCTTCTGAAATGTGGATAATATTTTTTTCGAAAAGCAGCTTCAGCACAGGCATCACGGTTTTCTGCCCCAAAAGCTTTACAATATCGCTCACGGTTAATTCAGGTTGAATTTCAAGCGCCTCAACAATCAAATATTCTTTGTCGTGCAGTGTGGTCCGGTCAAATTCAAAACCTTTATTTAAAGTGATTTTGGTTTCGCTAGCCAATTTTAGTGCGGACGGCACCGCGGCATTCATCACTTCACCCAAATAGCACATATAATAATCGGCCATCCAGTTCCAAAACTGCAATTGCTCGCCCGTTACAACAGCGCTCGTATCTAATACCTCAATAATGTATTTTGCTTCGTACTTTTCGGGTGGACGGTTACCGATTGCTGAAATTATGGCTGTATATAGCTTGCTTTTGCCAAATTGCACCACCACCCTTTTACCAATTGCAATTTGTCCGTTCCATTCAAACGGCACGCGGTAGGTGTAGTTTTTAGCAATTGCTAAAGGCAGTATAACCTCAACAAAAAGGGTTTCACGATCAATATGTTTTGCATCGGCAAATTCTAACATGCATTTACTTATACTCAATTTTTAAAGCAGCTATCCCCAGGGTTACCCATCCGGCTATCAATAGCAAACCGCCTATCGGTGTTATCGCCCCAAGCGTCTGCAGCCACGATATATCGATCAAAGTACTGCAGGAAAGCAGGTACAGCGAGCCACTAAATAAGATGATACCCAACGTAAACAAGTAATAGCAATGAAAGATAATCTTTATCCGGTACCTGGTTAAGGTGGACAACAGGCCCAAAGCGGCAATGTGATAAAACTGGTATTCAACGCCAGTGTGCCAAATCTGTAAATTTTGTGGCGAAAGCACCCCGGCTAAAGCATGTGCGCCAAAAGCTCCGGCTATAACGGCAAGCACACCGAATACAGACGCGGTAATAATTATTCTCTTCTTCATAAAATATAAACGGCTAAGATAACCAATTTTAGCAGATCGCAAATCCGGCGTATCTCACTACCAATATTAAACCCAAACAATTTTAGACTAATAAGACCAGTATTTAAGCTAACTTTGTATAGCAGGCAGCCATGAGAAGACTAATTGTAATTACCCTAATTTTGCTTGCGCTTACTGCGTATATAACAATAGTTTACTTTAAAGCTTTAAACTCCCCCGCAAACCACGCCGCCAGCGTGATCAGCGTAATACCCGATAATGCCGCGCTGATATTTGAGTTTAACAATGACAGTAGCTTTTACGACATATTCAAAGCAGACACTTTGTTCAATGCTATTGTTGGCAACGCAGCTATTGGTGAGTTAGATACCCTGCACCGGCTGCTGCTGCAAAACGCGGTGCTGAACAAATATTTTGCCGGGCAAAATGTTTTTATTTCTATTCACCCTTTACCCGGCAAAAAAATGGATTTTCTGCTAACCATGCCAGCGACAAAAGATTTCAGCCCGAATGTTTTAAATGCGCTGTCAAAACAACCCAACAGCGGATTATCGGTTACGATGTTGCACACCGCCGCCAAACGCGGCTATATTATTAACATCCAGGCAATGCACAAATCGTTTTACCTGATCGAGAAGGACGAAAACGTCTTGTCGGGTAGCTTCTCGCCTGAACTGGTGCAACAGGCGGCTGTTTATAAACCACAAAAAAATAAACCCGCATTTATCTTGCTGCCCGATCAGCAAAACGCGAATTCGCTGGCGAACCTGTACATAAATTACAGCCAGATTGACGCTTTATTTGGGCTGCTTTTTAAAAACAGGAATACGGATATTTTTAAAAACTTTCGAACGTTACGTGCTTTTGCCGCGCTGACGTTAAATTACAAAACAGGCGCACTGATGTTCGACGGTTCTACATCAATCAGCACCGGTAAGCCGGCTGGTTACTTAAGTCTGTTTGCCGACCAGAAACCCGTTATAAATCATTTGAAAGATATTTTCCCATCCACTTCCGCTTATAGTACAACCTTTTCTGTTTCCAACCCGGTAAAATTCGCCACCGACCTTGCGCAGTCTCACATTAAAGCCGGGCTGAAGGGTGAGGAGGATCAGCTTTTCAGTAAGATCCAGGCTGAAACGGGCGTCAACTTACCCAGTCGTTTCAATAATCTGTTAGGTAATGAATTTTCAATCGTCACCACGCGCTATTTCGAAAAGTTAGCGATAATAGATGTAAAAGACGGCTCGAAGATGAATTTGCTGCTTATGAATATCAGCAAAATTACGGATGTAAACTCGGGTCAGTTCAGCTATGACAAATTGCCTTTTTTTTTGCTGGGCGATGCGTTCAGCATTTTTAAACATCCTTATTTTCTGATCATCGACAATTACCTGATCCTTGCCAATAGCGCCGAGGAGCTAAAAAGTTATGATGACAGCTACCTTAACCGGAAATTTTTAAGCAAAAACGATCAGTATCAGCAATTCGATAACCTGGTGGCCGCACAAAGTAACGTGGCCTTTCTGCTAATCCTGAAAAATGCCGAACCAATATTCAACAGGGACATGAACGACGACTTCCTGCAGGCGCTTCGAAACAATGCGCCGGGGTGGAAAAACTTCTACGGCGTATCGTGGCAATTCTCAACCGTCGATAAAAATTTCTATACAAACTTTTGCCTTAAGCTAAAGACGGACACCGCCGTGGTTAAAAATTAATTATTCGTTATACAACTATCCCCCATTTATTCCGTTAAACTGGTAAAATGTCATAATATTTTTAATATTGGAATAGGATGGTTATCTTTAAGACGGAAAAAAACCGTGCAAGACGCGTTATATGAAGAAATTTTTACTTGTTTTATTATTGTTGTTTTTCTCCCTTAAGATTTTTGCACAGCAATTTTCCTTATTAAACACCGGCACTTTATATGACGCCTTTGAAAATCCTTCACAAAGGGCTTTCATTCCTGACTCCAGCAAAGAGTACGCATTTAACTTTTTTGTTCCAAATATCAACGTAAACCTGTTTCTAAGCGGCGATGCCCAGGCAACGTTGAAAAGCCGGATGTTTTTAAATAAGTATAATAATTCGGCCCTGGCAATCGACCCGACGAAATATAACCATGTAACTGAAAATGTCAATGCTTATATTTTAATGTTTAAGTGGTTTTCGAATTTGCAGGGTGATGAGGAAATGGGCGTCTCCTGGCAACTAAAATCCGATGGGAAAGGTCTGCTCACCGATGCAAGCATAGCAGCATTAAATGGCACTGGAAGCTTTAACAGCGGGCAGGATTATACAAATATTTTAAACAGCCGCTACTATTACCAAACCTACCACCAGTTTAGCTACACCTATCGTGAGAAATTCAATAAACAGTTACAGTTTGGATTTAAAGCGAGTATTTTGGCCGGCGTTGAATATCAAAAACTGACTATTAATAGCTCCAACGCGGTATTTGATAAAGCAGCCGACAGTGCGTTGATAGCGCTGCAGGGACGATACAACGCTGCATTTATACCCGGCCGGTTTACTGCGCACGATTACCTGCCAACATTCAGAAGCCCGGGCGCATCGATAAGTATCGGGGCCACTTACCATACCGAAGATAACGTTATTTTACAGGGTAATATAAAAGACCTGGGGTTTATTGACTGGAGCCCGTTGTCGCACACTTACGATTTTAATGGCTCTACAGCAATTTACGGCCTGTCAACTCCACAGCGCGAAGACAGTATTTACAATAAGCTCAATCACCTGATTCATAACAATGCCAATGCTGTAGGCTCGTTTACCACACCGATTGACGGCATGGCCGAGTTAAGCGTATCAAAAAGTTTCTGGGTGGACGATGACCATGATTTTAAATATTCGCCGACGCTCGTGGTTTCAAAAGAACTGTTTTACCAGGGATTTGTGGCCGGCTTTGTTAACCCTATTCAATACGACAAGTATGTACTAACGCTCACTCCTTCCTACGATGATTTGAAAACATTCAACTTAGGCGTTCAGTTTATGATGAAAACCCCCAACTGGGAATTTTATATAGGGAGCGACCGCATAACACAATCTATCAGCCTTTTGGGTGACGCACTGAATAAAAATTCGCCAAACGTAAACGTGAACAGCGCATACAGCGGCATGAGTGTGTTTTTAGGCTTTTCATTAAAGCTCGGACCGCTTATTGAGCACCCAATGAATGCCAGCACCATCCCGACAGGTGAAAAAGGCTTTTTGGGCAGGCTATGGAGCAGGTGGTTTAAAACGAATGACTAAGATTTCGGAAGTCGGATTTTAGATTTCGGATTTTGAAAATGCCGATTCAAAGCTTCTTCTTACCCGCGATAAAGTCTTTTAAATAGTAAGGTTCAAAATAAGCTACATCCTCAAACGCTTTCATTTTGAATTTTTCCAAAGCTTTTTTGGTTAAGTAGGCGGCCGAGTTGACAAAAACCGGCAAAAAAACAGCGTTGCTGTTTTCATCAAGCATTTCCCTGCATTTTTCCGCTCCATCGCCAAAAAATAGAATTTTTTTGTCTTCCAGCAAGTCTGCAAAACTGTGCCCGTTGATGATCTCGGCTGATGTCGGCCTCACACGAGCTTCGCCTGCATTAAAAACGGCCGTGTAAACCTCCATTCGCCGCGCATCTATCATAGGGCATAAAAAAGTATTGCTGTCTATCAAATGGCTATATTGATCAACGCCCCCCGCCGCCATGGCCTCCAGGGTTTCAACAGCGATCAGGGGTTTGTCCAGCGCAAAACATAAACCTTTAGCTGTGGACACGCCGATTCGCAGACCTGTGTATGATCCCGGGCCAGAACTAACTGCTATCGCATCGAGGTTTTCATATTTAACGCCCGCCAAAGCAATTACCT
>Ga0302140_10006384_pt1 | contig 14803 bp, 15 predicted proteins | sample I_Bog_E1_1_FD_202095 | JGI IMG/M metagenome (GOLD analysis project Ga0302140, IMG submission 202095) | Peat permafrost microbial communities from Stordalen Mire near Abisko, Sweden - I_Bog_E1_1 | ecosystem: Environmental > Terrestrial > Soil > Wetlands > Peat | place: Sweden: Abisko, Stordalen...
CGCTATGCCTGTATTCCGTCATTTCCCTTATTGTCGGAGATCGGAATGGGCTGCTGAAAGCTGACCGCCTAAAAGGCGGTGGGATTAGACCGGGCGGCCGGAGCTAAAAAACGGAAGAGTCGAACCGGATTGTCATGAGCCGCAGTATCGCGGAAATTCCCTTTGCCGCGATGAATCCGGCCAACAGGACCAGCGCAGCATCCGCGATCATGCCCGGCCACAAGACGGCATCTTTGTTAGGGACCGCCCACCCGATATCGATGTAGGGAACCGGAAAGCCGTAATGCATATGATCGTGGCACATGACGCAGACTGTCACTGCGTTTAGAGCCAGAAACCATACCCCGGCTATCGCCGTCATGACGAAATAAAGCGCAACATTCCACAAGATCGGCAGACGTTTCACTTCGCCTCCCTCGTGCTCCGAATCTTCCGTCAGAATCGATAAAACTTGTGCCGGCAGGCGCGGCAGCGGAATGGCGCGATAAAGAACAATCGCAGGAATTCTTCCCACATGCCGGAGCGGGCGGCACGGCGCACGTTGGTCGACGTGCATTTCGGGCAATAGGCGTTGGGAATCCTGGAGTCTTCAATCGACCGGTCCTGCAACTTCACCAGCTCACGCGGTTCCGTCTGCGGATTCAGCTGGGGAGGCAGGTGTGAGGGTGGCGAAAGACGAAAGCCCGGCACTGCGTCGGTGAGCGCCTTCTCGATCGTATCGACCACGCCGGAAACCTTTTTCTCGGAGTCTTTCGACGAATCCCGCAGGCGATTGATCGTATCGGTCTGCAGCAGCGAAATCTGTTCCAGCTGCGTGATACGCCCGTCGAGCGACGCAGTCAGCGCGTTCGTGCTTTCCGCCACCACCCGCTGGCCCATCTCGCGGAAGCCTTCAACCAGTTTGGTCTCAAGCCTTTCCATCTGCTGACCGACGCGTTCGTCGATGAGCGATGGCAAATCCTCGCTGATGCCGCGATCCCGCTGCCGCACGCGCGTCAGTTCCGCCGCCCGGTTCCTTTCGGCCAGCAGTTCACGCAACGGATTCGACAACCTGCCAGGCGAATTTCGCGGACGACGCATCGTATGGGGACAAGGCTCCCTGTTCGATTGTATCTCTTCCCTTGTGCTCAAAGCCGTCCAAATATGACCACTTTGGTTAGTGCCCGGCGGAAACAGTACAGTTACGGGCGAAATTCGGCGAGTAGCGCTCCAGTACGTTAACTAAATTCGCGTTTTTTTCGGCCTAAAGGCTGGCGTTCAGCAGAAGGGCGAGGCGAAAACCGGCAGTCGCCAGCTGTTCGTCGATCACCGCCATGGCTTTGGCAAAATACGCGTCGCCGACGGCGATGTGGAGCCCCTGCACTTTCTCCCGTTCGGCGGCGCAAACCGCTTTGGGATCCGGCGTTTCCAGGGGAATTCGGGGCTGCAACAAACCGTAAGCGATAGATATTGCGATGCCATGCGCTTCCCAGGCCCAGGCGACGGGGTCGTCGGCCTTTGCCTTCGCCACGGCGGCATATTTCGCGGAGAACCGCGAATCCAGCGCAGCCGCATAGGCGGGCTGGGTCAGATGATCCTGCGTCATTTCACGCTGAATCAACTTGTAGTCCCAGATGGCGTGGAGGTTGGCCGGCCGGTCCTCGGCGAAGAACTGAATGGCTGTGCAGTTACCGCCCTGGTCGTCGTTATCCTCATCGTGCAGGGGCTGGTGGATATCGCCCACGAAGTGAATGACGTAACGGAGTGCGGTGGCGCGCTCCGCCCCGGAGCGCGACTTGTCGCGCAGGATGCCGAGTTCGTATTCGACCGCATCGGTGACGCAGCCGGGACGGTTCTTACCTTCGACGGACGGCCCGATCGGCGGACACCACGGATCGACGCTGGTCACAGCCACCACCGACAGCGGGATATCGACGTAGTGCCAGACCGAAGTCTTTTCCTGGTTCTTGGAATCGTCAGCCCACGTGGCGGCGTCCGCCATCAGGTCGGCCGGGCGGTCCTGGCAAAAGCGAGTGAGCGCCGGATCGATGGGACTTTGCCGCAATAGTTCGTCGACGGCGGCGGAAACAGCCGGGGTGAGATGCGCGCGGGCGATCAGGGCGACCATTTGGTGGCCTTCGCAGCCCCACCCGAAGGCGCACGAAGGAATAAGCGAAACAATGAAGGCTACGAGAAGAATGCGGTGCATACTCAATTAAACCATCGGATTAAACCATCGCCAGGAATTACTTCAGATGGCGGCGAAGAGTATAGGCGTCGGGCCGTGCGCTGTCGTGTTCGAACTTCTTCCAGTCGTCATGGACGAAGATCAGCTTACCGGTGAGGTGATTGGACCGTTCCGAGGCGAGAAACAGGGCCAGCTGAATTTGCTTGTCGGAGAGCGTGCCGCCGGTTGCCTGAACCTTTTCCGCGCTTTCGATCTCATGCATTCCCGCGCGTTCGCCGGCCTGGAGAATCTCGTCGGTCATGCTCGTGTAAGCTTCGCCGGGAAACATGCAGTTCACCTGCACGTTATCGTCGCGGACTTCCTCGGCCAGCGATTCGGCGAACCGGACAATGGCGGCTGCGGCTGCGGAATAAGCGGCGAAACGCGGGCGCGCCGTTGCGACGCCCTGCCCGGCAACCACGATAATTTTCCCCGCGCGGCGAGCGACCATCGGGGGCAACACAGCGCGGCAGGAATTCATCACGCCGATGACATTTGTCTCGAAAACCTCCTGCCAGGAGGCGGGCCGGTTTTCCGCAAAGAGCCCGATCGGGCCCTGCACGCCCGCATTGGCAATCAGGGTATCGACAACACCCCACTCTCGCGTCATGCGGTCCACCGCCGCTGAAACCTGATCGAAATTACGCACATCGGCGCGCAGGCGAAGAGCCGAGCCGCCGCTGTCTTCGATTTCCAGTTTGGTAACGTCGAGTTCGCCCTGACTGCGGCCCAGCAGGCCGACATGGGCTTTGGTCTGGGAAAAGCCTATGGCTAATCGTTTGCCGATTCCGCGTCCGGCTCCAGTAATCAGAACGTTTACATCCTGCGATGAACGCAAATCAGTATTGTATCGCGTTCGCGCTGCCGGAACCCGCAGTCTGAGTACTTAGTTTCGCGTGGTGAGCACGGCGATCCAGAACACGCCCTCGGCGCAGCGGAAGCCGACCCGCTCCCTAACCTCCGCGCCGCATACCCGCAGGCTGAAATCGCCGTCCACGACAGATGGCATCGAGAGCCGTGTACCCCGGTTCAGCACGCACTTCAGATTGCCGCCGATCATATTGGCCAGTTCACCCAGCACATCGCGAACCACATCATCCACAACTTCGCTCGCCGGCTCCGCATCGGGCGCTCCCATGGCAAGAAAACGGGCGGAAAAGCGACAGGCCTGAGTCCGGTCGCACTCCAGCAGCACTGCGCCGCACCAGTCTCCGGCCAAATGGACGGCTGATGACAGGCGGTTCGCATTGGGCGTCCACGGTATGTCGCAGGCAACAGGCTGCAGATCCATCATCGTCGTGAACACGGATTCCACAATTTCCGTTATTTCGCTCGCATGGATATTGACGATTGTTTCAGTTGGCATGGCTTCCTCTCCGCACTATCATTTGGCAACGTAAACGGTCGCACCACCGATGACGAGCCTGTCAAAGTATTGTTCTACCCCGAAGGCGGTTTCCGCGCCGCCTAGCAACATCCAGCCGCCGCGGAACAGAGTACCGTGAATCTCCTTCAGTATTTTGTTCTTGGTCTCCGCGTCGAAATAGATCAGGACGTTGCGGCAGAAAACCAGGTCGAACGGACCGAGCGCGCGCATGCTGTTGCGCAGGTCGATCGTATCGAACCGGACCATCTGGCGCAGCGCGTCGCTCAACTGCCATTCCACGCCGGACCGAATGAAATGCTTCACCAGAAGCGACGCGGGCAAGCCGCGGTTGACTTCAATCTGGTGGTATTTTCCGGCGCGCGCGCGGTCCACAATGGCGGACGAAAAATCGGTGCCCAGAATGTTGATGTTCCAGCCCGCGAAGCCGTTCTCCAGCAGCATCATGGCCAGACTGTAAGCTTCCTGGCCGGTCGACGAAGCCGCCGACCAGAAGCGAAGTTTATAGGTGCCTGCGCGTTCTTCTTTCAGCCGCGGCAGCAATTTCGCGGCGATGGCGTCATAGTGTGCCGGGTCGCGAAAGAAGTAGGTTTCATTCGTGGTCATCGCCTCCACCACGCGGCGGCCGACTTCCGGCGCGCGTGTGGCTCTGAGCAGCGCGCACAGATCGTTGATGGAGCCGAGCCCGAGTTGTCTGACGATCGGCGTCAAGCGGTTTTCAAACAGATAATGCTTGTTTCCTTCGAGCACGATTCCCGCCTGCGAGCGCACGTGATCCTGAAGGAAGCGATAGTTATCCGCGTCGATCTCCGCGACAGATGTTTGGATAGGCATTGAGGTTTGCGTCTGCATCCGGTTTCTTCCTTAGGTCCGATTCGAGAGGCGGACGATTTGATCCGAGAGGCGAATGATTTCGGGAACGACTCCGTTGAGCGGCAGTACCCGTTCCGCCAGGCCTGCATGAACTACAGATCCCGGCATCCCCCACACCACACTCGACGCTTCGTCCTGCGCGAGGATGCTGGCGCCCTGTGCTTTCAGGACTTCCGCGCCACGTAAGCCGTCCTGTCCCATTCCCGTGAGAATCGCCGCCACCACGGCTCCGCCATAGACCGCCGAAACAGAAGTGAACAATGCGTCTACAGCGGGACGGCAGGAATTCTGCGGCGGCGTCTGATCCAGACGCACGCGAACCCCGGCCGCGTCCGAGACGACTTTCATGTGGAAGTCTCCGGGGGCAATCAGGATCTTTCCCGGCGTCACCGGAGCGCCGTCGGTCGCCTCGGCAACGGGCAAATGGCAGATCGAGTTCAGCCGTTCGGCCAGCAGACGGGTGAACATCGGCGGCATGTGCTGCACCAGAAGGATCGGCAAGGGAAATCCCGCCGGAAATCCCGGCATAATCGCGCCCAGCGCCGCAGGCCCCCCGGTGGAAACGCCGATCACAACGATTTTGGGCCGCTGCCGGAACAAAGACGCCGGAGTCGCATTTCGCGCAACTTGCGCAAACAGCGGACCTGGCGCCGGTGTCGGCGTAGGAATCGCGGGCGCCGTTTCCGACGGCAGGCGGAAGAACTGTTTAATTTTCGGGATCAGCTCCTCGCGAAGGCGCGCCATGGAACGGTCCAGCGAACCTTCGTTCGAAGCCTTCGTCACATAATCGTCCGCGCCGAGCGATAATGCGTCCAGCGTCACCGACGCGCCGCGATCGGTCAGGGTGGAAAACATGATCACCCGGAGTTGCGGGAAATCGCGCCTGATGTGGCGCAGAGTTTCGAGACCGTCCATTTCCGGCATCTCCACGTCGAGCGTGAGGACGTCGGGATTGAACTGCGGAATCCTTTGCAGCGCGATCGCGCCGTTCGAGGCCACGCCCACGACTTCGATCGTCGGATCCTCTTCGAGGGCATGGGTCACGAGCCGGCGGATAACGACGGAATCGTCCACCACCAGTACGCGAATCCGTTCTCCGGGCTGGAGCGTTCGCCTGTTCAGCGCGGCCATGCATGACCTCTCATCAGAGCCGGATCCCCGCCATTTGCAGCTTTTCCACCAGGATATCTTTCGTGAAGGGCTTCATGACGTATTCGTTGGCTCCGGCTTCGAGCGCAGTGACCATCTGGCCCATCTCCGTTTCCGTCGTCACCATCACGATCACCAGCGAAGCGAGCTCCGGATTGCGGCGCAGATTCTTCAGTAGATCGAGCCCGTTCATCTCGGGCATGTTCCAGTCGGCCAGAACCAGATGGACGGCGTTATTCTCCGCTGCCATCACCTCCAGCGCTTCGCGTCCGTTGCCGGCTTCCCGCACCTCGAAGCCGATTTCCTTCAACGTGCGCGAGAGGATCATCCGAACGGCTCTCGAATCGTCCACCACCAGTGCCTTCGCCATCAATTTCACCTGAACCTTTCGGATAAATACCAATCGGGGCACGGCCTCGGCATCAGCGCTGCCGTGCCCCGACGCGGTGCAACTCAGACCGTGAACTGCCCGACAACCGACTGCAGCCGGGTTGACATCTGGCTCAGTTCCTGCAACGCCTTCTGCGTATCGTTGGCGCCCTGTGTGGTGTTTCGCGCCGCCACAGCCACGCCGCCGATGTTCTTCGCGATATCGGCAACACCCTTGGCTGCTTCGCTTACGCTGCGGCCGATTTCATTGGTGGTAACCGTTTGTTCTTCCACCGCCGACGCGATGCTGTTGGAAATATCATTGATCTGGTTAATGATCGAACTGATATCCTCAATCGCCTTGACGGCGCCCTTGGTATCGCCCTGAATGGCATCGATCTTCTGACCGATCTCTTCAGTGGCTTTAGCCGTCTGCTTCGCGAGTTCCTTGACCTCGTTTGCGACCACCGCGAAACCCTTACCGGCTTCACCGGCGCGGGCCGCTTCAATGGTGGCATTGAGCGCCAGCAGGTTGGTCTGCTGCGCGATCGAAGTAATAACCTTGATCACGTTGCCGATCTCCTGGCTCGATTCACCCAGCTTCTTCACCGTTTCGTTGGTCGAATGCGCCACGCTAACGGCATTTTTCGCAACGCGCGCCGATTCGTTGGCGTTCTTCGAAATCTCGCGGATCGACGACTGCATCTGCTCGGACGCGGAGGCAACCGACGACACATTCCTCGAAACCTCTTCGCTGGCCGCGGAAACCACGTTGGCCTGCGTCGCGGTCTCTTCCGCGTTGCCTGCCATCTGGTGGCTCACCGCCGACATCTCTTCGGACGAAGACGCCAGCGCCTGTGCATTCTGGCTGAATTCGCGCATGTTATTCTGCAGATCTTCCGCCATCCGGTTGATGTCGGCCTTCAGCTGCGCGAAGTCACCCCTGTGATCTCCCACAACCCGCGCCGTGAGATCCTTGGCAGCCACTTTCGCGACGACGCTGGACGCCTCGCGGATCGGCTTGACCACGGAATCCATTGTGCTGTTCACGCCTTCCACAATTTTCCGGAAATCGCCCTGATGCCGGGTGGCATCCGCCCGTGTGGCGAGCGCACCTTCAGCGGCGGCTTTGACCAGCGTATCGGTATCGGCAATCAGCGCTTTCAGGTTGGTTCTAACCTGTTCGATGGTGTCGTTGATGAACGCCTTCTTGCCCGGGAATCTTTCGAGTGGCGCTTCAAAGTTGCCTTTGCCGAACTCCGCAATGCAGGCCATAGCCTTCTTCTTCACGGTGATGTGGCCGAAAACCATGCCATTGACGCCTTCGGCCATAACGGCGAAATCACCTTCGAATTTGTCGGCCGGGATGGCCACGTCGATGTCACCCTTGTTGTGCTCGTCCGACATGTGGTTCATCTCTTTGATGAAGAGCTGAACTTTGCTGCGCAGCCGTTCGATGGTGTCGTTGATGAACGCCTTCTTGCCCGGGAACTTCTCCAGTGGCGCTTCGAAGTTTCCTTTGCCGAACTCCGCGATGCAGGCCATAGCCTTCTTCTTCACGGTGATGTGGCCGCCGACCATGCTATTGACGCCCTCGGCCATAACGGTGAAATCGCCTTCGAATTTGTCCGCCGGGATGGCCACGTCGATGTCGCCCTTGTTGTGCTCGTCCGACATGTGATTCATCTCTTTGATGAAGAGTTGCACGTTGCTGCGCAGGCGTTCGATGTTGTCGTTGATAAACGACTTCTTACCCGGGAATCTCTCCAGCGGCGCCTCAAAGTTACCATGGGCGAACTCGGCGATGCAGGCCATCGCTTTTTTCTTCACCGTAATGTGGCCCGCAACCATGCTATTGACGCCTTCGGCCATGGTCTTGAACGATCCCATGAATTTCTCCGGCGGAATGATGACGTCGATGTCGCCCTTGTCGTGTTCTTCCGACATGTGTTTCATGGCGCTGGCGTAGCCGTCCAGCTGGGCATGGAACACCTGCTTGATCTTGCCCACCTGCTCGGTGCGGTCGCCGGTCGGGACAACTTCATCGAGTGTGATACCGGTCGCCTTCAGCATAGCTTCGAGCGTGTTCAGTGTGAATGCGTCGCCGACGGCCTGCATATCGAGGTTGAAGACCCGCGAAAGCGAAGCTTCGATTTGCCTGACCTTATCCTCGTCTTCGATATCCCGGCGCAGATAGGCGGCAAAAAGCCGCTGATATTCCGGATACGCGCCAACGTACCATTTAAATGGAAGATCGATGCGATCGTGCACGACGCCAATATTCAGCCGCTTTTCGAAGTAGCGCAGATCCCAATCCACCGAAGCACCGGCAAAGATTTCGATGAGGTAGGCCGTTTGCGCTGCCTCCAGATGCGACCGGAGAGCGGAAAGCTGCATGTTTTTGGCGCTGGCGAAGTTTTCAAAAAAACGGCGCGTGCCTGCGAAGGCAAACTGCCAGTCGTAGAACTCTCGCGCGATATCGGGCGCCACTTCCTGCGCCCACGGCGCCAGTTCGGCCAGCAACTCGCGGTCGTGTTCGTCGAGTCTGATGAACTGCCGGCGTGCCGCAATGCCGGCGGCGTCGACACCGAATTTGCGCGTCAGCGAATCGGCGCTATTGGGAGACGGCCAGTTGATTTCTACTGCCCGCGGTTTTGGTAAGTGTGTTTTCTCCGCGCCGGGCCGATCCGCAACCGCGGCGCTTCCAACGCGCGGATTCCGGCCCGAGCCCGATGTGGTTTTCCTGCTGATGTTTTTGTTTGTCATATACGTTCTCTCCTGGTCTCTGTTGCACGTTGCGTTTTTAATGTCTGGAATGCATTGATTTGGATGGGGCGGCAGGTCATGTCTGCGTCACCGCGCCTGCGGGCTTCCTTGCACCCACGTCCACGGTGCGTTCGGTATCGAGGATCAGCAACAACCGGCCGGCAAGCTTGTATACGCCCCGAATCACATCGCGAGCGGCGGGTTCCAGATTATCCGGCGGCCGTTCGTATGTCGCGTCGTCCACATCCAGCACGTCACCGATCTCATCCACCAGCAAACTGACCGCGCCGTCTTCGCTCCGCACCACCATGTTCATGGGAGTCTGATCGCCGGCACGCGGCGGCAGCCTGAGCCGGCGTCGCATATCGACGGCCGTCACGATCTGTCCCCGCAGATTAATCAGCCCTTCGATCACGTCGGGAGCCTGTGGGACGCGGGTCATCTGCTGGAAGCGCAATACTTCCTGCACGCGAAGAACATCCACGCCGAAGAAAAGATCGGCTACATGAAACGTAGCGAATTGTCCGCTCGTTTGCGTCACTTCGGATTTCAGAGCTTCGGGGGGTGTCACCATCGTTTGTTTATCCTTTTTTCGAGCCGCACTGTCATCATCCGTTTGTCGCTACCATTCCGAAGGCACGGCTTCGGCCGCAGGGGCCAGCGCTGCCGCCAGGCGCGCAATGGAATCGAGCATCGCTTCCCTGTCGAACCTGGTCTGGCAATCCTGGTAACCCTCCGCCGCCATCGCCGCGGGCTGGAATTGCACCGCCGAATCGGCCAGCGCCAGCACCGGGATAGACTCCCACTGCGGATGGCTTCGCATGGCGGAGATCAGACTGGAACCACCATTCGACGCGAGATCGAGCGAAGTCACTACCACATCGACCGGGTGTTGTTCGAGGCTGCGAATCGCTTCCTCCACGCTGCCCGCTTCAAGCACCCGATAGCCGGCCATATCCAGGCCGCTGCGAATCAGACCGCGCGAGAATGCCGAGGCTTCGGCCAGCAGTATTCTTTTCCCGCTGGACGCTCCGGCCATGCCCTGCGACCAGTTCCCGCTCGCAGCGTGAATCACGTGATTGAGGTCCACGAAATCGGTGACCCGTTTGCCCACCACAGCGGAACCCAGCAGACCGGTCCGGGTCGATTTCTGACGTACCGTCACCACCTCTTCCGCTACGTCGAGAATCTGATCCACCACCACGCCGACGCTGCGGTCGCCATCGTTGAACACGATCACCTGCACGGGATCCGCCGCCTGTTCCGGTTCCGGCAGGCCAGGTTCGAGTACGGCCCGCAAAGATACCAGCGGGAGGATGCGGTTTCTGTATTGAATGACCTGTCCGTCGCCGGCTCGCTCAATCGAGGATTGGGGGAATTCTTCGAGTCGCGCCACCAGAGACAGCGGGACCGCGAGCCGTTCGAACGAACCGGCGCGGAACAGCAGCAGGCGCTGTTGTTCCTGTTCCGACTGCGCTCTCTGGTCCGCGGCGGCGCGAGCCTGCTCGCGCGATTCGCTCATCACACCGGATTTCTGACCGATACCGAGCACGTCCAGGATCAGGGCTACGCGGCCATCGCCCATGATCGTGGCGCCCGCATAAACGGAAATGCCTTTCAGCTGCTTGCCCAGCGGTTTGACGACAATTTCCTGCGTATCGTTAATGCCGTCCACCACAAGACCGAACTGACGATCCTCAGCCTGCAGCACCACCATGCTGACGGCTTCGCCGGATTCCGCCGGCTTCAGTCCCAGCACTTTATTCAGGTAAGCGACCGGCAGCAGGCTCCCGCGCCGCCGGTATACCGGAGTTCCGTGAACATGTTCGATGCGCTTCTCTTCGTTGTACGTTCCCGCCGAGTCGCCTTCCAGACGAATGAGTTCGAGCAGGCTGACCTGCGGAATGACGAAACGTTCGCCACCGCTGGTGATCACAAGGCCTGGGATAATGGCCAGCGTCAGCGGAATTTTGATCTTCACGGTTGCACCGTGGCCGGGCCGGCTGAAGATATCCACAATGCCGCCGATTTTCTCGATGTGCGATTTCACTACATCCATGCCGACGCCGCGGCCGGAAACATTGGTGACCACCTGGGCCGTCGAAAAGCCGGGCTGAAAGATCAGACTCAGCGCCTCGCGCTCGCTCAGCTTCTCCGCCTGTTCGAGCCGCAGAAACCCCTTTTCGACCGCCTTCTGCCGGACGCGCGCAACGTCTATACCCGCGCCGTCATCCGCGATTTCGATATTGACCTGCCCGCCTTCGTGGTAGGCGCGAAGCGACAGACGTCCCTGGGCCGGCTTCCCCGCCCTCACGCGAACGTCCGGTGCTTCGATGCCGTGATCGCAGGAATTGCGAACCAGATGCACCAGAGGATCCTTGATGGCCTCGATGATGGTGCGGTCCAGTTCCGTTTCCGCTCCGTCCATATCCAGGCGGACCTGTTTACCGAGCGCCAGCGCCATATCGCGAACCACGCGCGGCAGCTTGTTCCACACCATGCCGATCGGCTGCATGCGCGTCTTCATGACGCCTTCCTGCAGCTCCGACGTGATCAGATTCAAACGCTGCGACGTGGCGTTCAGCGCCGCGTCCTCACGCTCCGCGTTGAACTGCAGAATCTGATTGCGCGTCAGCACCAGCTCGCCCACCAGATCCATCAGCTTGTCGAGCAACCCGACGCCGACCCTGATATTGGCATCGGCCACGGCGGAAGATTTTCCGATGTCGTCCTCGGCCTTAACGGTCTCGGTACGCAATGCCACAGGGGCTTCCGGCTGGCTCGGCGCGGGCGGTGCTATGTGAACCGGCATGGACACAGTAGCCGGCAGAGCAACTGCAGGCGGTTTAGCTTCGGCCACTCCCTTCGATGCCGCCTCGGCCCTGAGCCGGTCCGTAAGAGCCTCAAACTGCTCGGCCCCTTCTTCTCCGCTGGCCTCAATGCAGGCGAGGACCGATCTGGTGGAGTCGACGGTTTCGAGGATCAGAGAAGTCATCCCGGGCGTCAGCTCGCGTGCACCGTCGCGCAACTGGCTGAGAAGGTTTTCGGCCTGGTGGCTGATTTTTTCGAGCGTAGAAAATCCGAGGAAACCGCAGGTGCCTTTAATGGTGTGAATCGTGCGGAAGATACTGGCGAGAAGGGCGGCGTCCCGGGGGTGCTTTTCCAGTTCGACAAGTTCCTGATCGAGGCGCGAGAGGTTTTCATGACTCTCGACGAGGAACTCACGAATCACATCCTGATCTTGCATTCAATATTCTCCAGGTGGGCCAAAAGCGCGTGCTTTTACTTCGCCGTGCAGTGCTCCACCTGTTTACTCTGATCGGCATGCCAACCGGGAAACTTTATCATTTGTTGAGGAAGCGAATTTTGCGGCTCAAACGGCGCATAGCATCCCTGGGATAAAAGCTAAATACCTGCGTTGCCCGTCCGATATGGTTATCAGGCCCGGAGCCGACATAAAAAATGATTCCTTATGACCTACTGATCGTCGACGATTCGACGGCAATTCGTAAAATCCTGCAGCGCGTGCTGCATAGCGCGGAAATACCTTTGAGGAACGTCTATGAAGCCGGCGACGGACTGGAAGCCCTTGCGGTCCTGAAGGCTAATAAGGTGAGCCTGGTACTTTCCGATATCAACATGCCGAATATGGACGGCCTGCAGTTGCTGGCTCAGATTCGCGCCAACCAGGAATGGAAAAGCGTACCCGTGATCATGATTACCACCGAGGGCAGCCAGGTCAAGGTAGTGGAGGCGGCCCAGTTGGGCGCCAACGGTTATGTTCGGAAGCCCTTCACCCCTGAACAGATCAAGAACACCCTTGCGGGGTTGGTATAAAGCCGCACCGGATACGGAAGGGGACATTTTCATGAGAGAGCTGATCGGCAGAGACACGATTGTCGAAATGGTGCACGATGTGACCGGGGAAGTCTTATCGACAATGCTGAACCTTGACGCTGCGCAGGATGCGGTATACGGGGAAATGCAGCACGGCAAATCGGATGGCGTGGTGTCTTTCGTGGGGCTCGCCGGCCCGCAATGCGTCGGCACCGGTAGTCTGCAATGCTCGTCCGACGTGGCCTGCAGGCTGGCTGGGCGATTTCTCATGTCCGAATACGCTTTTGTCGACGACGAGGTTCTGGACGCCTTTGGCGAACTGACAAACATGGTCATCGGCAACTTCAAAACGGCCCTCGAAGGCCATCTGGGAGCGATCGGGCTCAGCATTCCTACCGTAGTCCACGGTAAGAACTTCAGCACGCGGAGCCCCGGAAACGAGGAGTGGACCGTGGTTCCTTTCTCATGGGGAGACGATCGTCTCTACGTTCGGGTGTGCCTGAAGGCGAAAGACTCGGCCGAGGCGCCGCCCCTGCACGTCCGCAAGCCCTTCACCACCGAGCAGATCAGGCACACATTTTCGGAACTGGCTTAAGACCGCAAACAAACACAGGAGATTTCATGCAACAGCTGATCAGCAGGGAAGAGGTCATTAAGAAAGTACACGAAGTAACCGGCGAAGTGTTGTCGACGATGCTGGGCCTCGAGGCGAAGCCGGAGGCCGTATACACGGAATCTCAGCATGGCCGGGCCGATGGCGTGGTGTCGTTTGCCGGCTTCGCGGGCCCGCAATGCGTCGGGACCGGCAGCATGCAATGCGATTCGAAAGTGGCGTGCACACTCGCGTCGCAGTTTCTCATGTCGGACTATAAATCGATCGACGACGAAGTACTGGACGCCTTCGGTGAACTGACCAACATGGTCATTGGCAACTTCAAGACCTCGCTCGAGGATCAGATGGGCCAGATGGGACTGAGCATTCCTACCGTGGTTTACGGAAAAAATTTCAGCACGCGGAGCCCGGGAAATGAGGAATGGCTGGTCATTCCATTTTCATGGGGCGACGACAAGCTTTTTATCCGCGTATGCCTGAAGGAGAAGGAATCCGACCAAGCCGTTCACGCAGGAAAGAAACAGGAATTCGTGCTGCAAAACTGAGCCGGAACGGATCAGTTTATTGGTGGACGGAACGGGATTCGAACCCGCGACCCCCGCGATGCGAACGCGGTGCTCTCCCAGCTGAGCTATCCGCCCACTCGGGCCGAACATCTACAATATAACAAATGGTTTCTTCTGCCCCCGATTCCAAGCTCGCCTCCGAGCTGGTGCATTCGGAAATTACCGGTAAAATGCGGGAGGAATGGGACCAGCGCGCCCGCGAGAACGCCCGTCACTACGTCGCCACCGGCAAACTCGACTGGAACGACGAAGAGTATTTCGAATCCGGCCGCGAAAATGTCCGCCGCGAGATCCTCACCGATATGGGCAACATCTGCCAGGGCAAAGACCCGAAGGAGATGACGGTGCTCGAAATCGGCTGCGGCTCCGGCCGCATCACGCGAGCGCTCTCCGAAGTCTTCGGGCAGGTCTACGCGGTCGATATCAGCGGCGAAATGATCCGCCAGGCGCGGCAGTCGCTGGCCGATCGGCCTAACGCGCACGTGTTCCAGAACAGCGGCGCGGACCTCTCGGTGCTGGGCGATATCCGCGTGGATTTCGCGTTTTCGTTCATCGTGTTCCAGCACATTCCGAGTCGTGACGTGATCCGCAGCTACGTTCGCGAAGCGCATCGCCTGCTGCGGCCCGGCTGTCTGTTCAAGTTTCAGGTGCAGGGCGGCAGCGGCATGGACGCGGCGCCGGGCGATACATGGCTCGGCACGCCGTTTTCCGACTCCGAAGTCGTTGCCATGGCGCAAGAGTCCGGCTTCGAGCCGCGCTACCGCATTGGCGCCGACACACAGTATTTCTGGCTCTGGTATTTCAGGCGCAACTGGTGGAACGAATGGTGGAAGTCGTTCCGCCGGTCTTATCTGAACAAAGATTAGGCTTGAATCAGGACTACTATAACGTTTCACTAAAGTATTTCCTGATTGAGGGCTGCGAATTTGTTCCAGCGGTGGACGACGGGCGCGGCGTTGATCTCTGCGATCCCCTGAAGAATTCTCTGCCGAAGTTCGGTCCATGACTGAACGCGAATGTGCCGCAGGAAGGTTCTGGCC
>Ga0302140_10006394_pt1 | contig 14783 bp, 14 predicted proteins | sample I_Bog_E1_1_FD_202095 | JGI IMG/M metagenome (GOLD analysis project Ga0302140, IMG submission 202095) | Peat permafrost microbial communities from Stordalen Mire near Abisko, Sweden - I_Bog_E1_1 | ecosystem: Environmental > Terrestrial > Soil > Wetlands > Peat | place: Sweden: Abisko, Stordalen...
TCTTGGTGCCCACGTTGCAGTCGTGCGGCAGATCGTCGAGCATTTCTGCCAGCGTCATCCCGGCTTGCCGCTCCAGTCGCGTCGGCGTCGGAGGAGGCGGATCTTCGCCCTTCTTCGGCCTGCCCCGGCGGGTGGCCCCGGTCCTGCAAGCTTTGTAAACCACAGATGAGGGTGCCCTCGGTCCCTCGCACTTGGGGACCGGGGATTACTACAGACCTCAACTGCCGGAAACAAACCACCAGTGTTCCGATCCGTCCCGAAAAGCGCCCTTGTCCGAAGCAGCCGTTCTCGCCTTCCACCGAATCCCCATCGCCAATTCGTCGAAAACCAACCCGCGCCCCGCCAATCGAGGTTTATTTCGCTTTCACCCCAAAACCTTGCAGATCATTAACCATCTTTGGCGCACACTGTCTCTATCGCTCCCGGAAAAGGCCCGGAAGCCTGAAAAGGAAAGGGCGTCAGATACCCACCCCTCCCTTTTTTTCGCCCTACTGCAATGAAAACAAGAAGGTTAGGGGTAAAACACCCTCTTTTAGCCCCCGAAACAAAGGAGTTGCACCACGTGGAATCAGAACGACACATCAACCGGCTCGGTCACCCGCAGCACCGGCTGGCCGCACGCGGTCCCTCGTTCTATTTCTCCACTTCCACGCCCCGCCAGAAGGCCACAAACCCCTTGATCTTCCGCGCCGCCGGCTTCGGATCAGGGTAGTACCAGGCCGCATCCGGGTTATCCTGCCCATCGATCAGCAGGTTCAGGTAGCGCGCCTGGCCCTTCCAGGGGCAGGTTGAAGTGGTGCTGCTGGGGCGAAAGTACTCCCGCTTGAGGCTGGACTCGGGAAAGTACACGTTCCCCTCAACCGTCTCCGTCGTATCGCTTTCGGCAATCGTTTTGCCGTTCCAAACCGCTCGTGCCATGGTCTATTCCCAGGTGAATCCGCAGTTTCCCCGCCCTCCCGGTTGAAAAGCCGGGAAGGCAGAGGAACGGATATGACACTACCAGAGATTTCGCGCCGTGGCGAGTCCAATTGTCGATCTGACTACGCGGAAGTCTCTACTTCGCTTCGGCAATCGTGGCGATATGAACGCTCTTCTTCGTCGCGTCGGCAGTCGCGGTCACTGTCACATGGTCGCCGTAGAAGGCCTTCACCGCATCGGGATTGTCGATCGTCCAGACTTCCTTTTTGGCCTCGTCGACAAATACCGGGGCTTCGCCGCCCGCGATGCACTTCTTCACGCAAGCCGCGCCGGTCCCGACGTGTTTCGCACCGCACATCGCGTCGGAAATCCAGCCATTAATGGTGCTATCGGCCGCCATGGCCGACAAAGGAGCAAATGCAAGAACAACGGTGATCAATGCCGCTACACGTTTCACAGGAAACCTCCAGGGGATTGGGAACTCTCGACCAGCTACCATCATGCTCCCGAGACCGGCAATTCGGCAAGAGCCTTGGAGCTAAGGCGCTCGCCAGGAAACAAGCTCAGCCGTTTGCCTTCTATCCCGCCGCCCTGGTCTTCTGCCGCGCCTCAACGTTTTTCAGAACCCCCTCGTAGCGCTGCGCCGCCGCCGAGAACCTGCTGATGAGCTCCGAAGTCTTCGTCAGAAATCCCGGGTTTTTCTCTCGTATAGCTTCCAGAATGGGAGCGAACTTGGCCAGCAGAACGAACCCCTCGGCGTTACAGTCCACAAACAGCTCGGCTGAAACCGCCCCGTGCAGCACCATCGCCGCCGCCATCTCCCAGTAGCTAATCACCTGCCGGAACCACGCATTGTGCGGGTCGGCGGGGTTCGTCGAAACGGCAAAAAACTCCTCCGCCGTCGTCGGCCAGAACTCTCCCGTCATCCACGCACGGGCCTTGCGCATCTCCGCTTCCGTGCGCAATTCATACAGTCTAAGAATGATCTCAGCATCCGCAGGCGTTGCAAGCATCCGCTCCATTAGGCATTTCTCCGCTGTCCCATTCTAAAGGATTCGGGCGGGCCGCGCTGTTCAAAGGCACCGTTCAGGCTTCCAGCATCCCAATGCGGTAGAGAAGCCTTAACCCGGATTCGATTCCGTTTTCGAGCCCTTCTTCAGTGGCGGACGGAAACTCCGCCTTCATCGCTTCGAGAAGTTCCCGGCGATCGCGGGTCCCGTCCAGCAACTCCAGAAAGCTGCGCACGACTGCATCCTCCAGGCCCAGTGTGCCATGCAGAAGAGTGGTCGCCAAACGCTCGGTCTGTGCCTCAAGCCTGCCGTACGCGCTGGCCCTGGGCCGTGCCGAAATCTCCGTTGCCACCGGTGCATTCCAGGCATGAATCTCCACAAACTTCGACACGATCAACCGCATCAACAGGATCGCTCCCTCGCCGTCGAGCGGGAACCTTGCGTCGGCAAGCCTCGTCTCAATGTCCGCTAAGCTAAGCCGCCGCGGCCAAACTGTCTCCAGTGCCTCAAGCAGTGCAATCGTACGCGGATGGTTCAGTTCCATCTTCATCCCGTCCGGCTGCGTAAAGACCTTTGCCCCCCGCGCTTCTCCCGGAGAGGACGTAGCCTGCGTGGCAAATAAAAGCTTCCGAAAATGTTCCGCCGGGAAATCGCGCCGAAGCACACATTCCGCTCTGCAAAGCAGCGTCTCGCGAAACATGCGCATGCGCATGAAGTCCAGTGTCTGGTCCTGTTTCAGAACGTCGGAACCCGCCATGTCCTCAAGCCTTGCGCGAATGTCGGCACGATAACACGGATCGTGCGGCGGGGGCAGCACGGCTTCGCTCAGGAACTGCAAACCATGTTTCTGCGCGTGTTCCACAAACTCACTGAAATGCACAGGATGATACACGTCGCTCAATTCATCGTGGAAGGTGTGCTGCGGGACGCGCTTCTTCATCTTGTCCAACTGCTCTTGAATCGTCTGCCGATACGCATCGCCCTCCGGCCTCGTCTCAATCACAGCTTGAAGAAATGCGACCGATGCCGACACCCGCTCGATCGGGTCTTCAATGTCTTTCCCGTGATACAACATCATCTCGCGGATCATCTTCCGCAGATGTCCGCCCGGCAACGCGTTGTAGCTGACAAATGCAACGCCATTCGGCGTCAGCAACTCCCCGCAAAGAGCCAGCAGCCCGTCGCGCACCGGTTCCGGAACCCAGGCATAAAGCCCGTGCGCAACGATGTAATCGAACTGCCCCAGTTCCTTCCCCACTTCGAGCACGCTGGCGTCGAAGATGCGTATGTTCTTGAGGCCTGATTCGCGAATCCGCGCCTGTCCCCGTTCGATAGGCAAGCGCGCCAGGTCGAATGCCACAAACTCGCTCGTCGGCACGGCGTAGGCCATCGGAATGATGTTCGCCCCGTCGCCGCATGCGATCTCCAGCACGCGGCATTGCCCCACCGGCGCGGGCGCCAGCCCATGCAGAATCGCCATCGCCGCCAGGCGATCGGGATGTGTGTCTGGGTTAGGGAGGCTTTGGTAAGCAACTGAATCGTACGGGTCGTGCTCTCGAGGCATTGCCACGCTCCTTGCGTCCGGATCATATCAAGCGGCACCGGAGCAGCGGCAGCGATCGGCATTCAAATTTGTGTAATATCTGATGATTGACGGGTTCAAATACGTCTTAAGCTGCATCCGCTTTCGCCCGCTTGGCAGGTTCTCTTGCGACGCCCGTAGCCGCGCCGGCCGCAAGCTCTTCATCGGTATAGTACCGCCCCGATCCATCGAGTTCGCCGGATTCCAGACGACGAGTCACCTCTGCCAATGACAAATCTACCGCTTCCAGCATTTGCCGCGACGTCATTTCCATGAGGTTAACTCCTCGATTCGTGACCAGCGCTCCCGGTTATGAATCACGAGCGGAAAACCAGCTTCCCGATCGGCAATCAATACCCGTCGCTCACCACTATTATCGTAAGTTGCGGCCGTATCCGCCAGAGGTAAATACAGGTGCTGCATGTTCCAAAGCCCCGTCTTGAATCGCCGGAAGATTACATCGGCGGGAATGGAATGGCCGCCTTGGCTCACGCGTTTCGCAACACGAGCAATTGAGTGCTCGGGTGATGGAAGCCAAGAATAATACAACGTTATCCTCCACCCATGGGCCCGGCAATCACTGAGCATCGGAAGATAAGATCGCCCGGAACACGTCGTTTCAAATGCAAAACTCTGGCCATCTCGCACAAGCGCTCGCATCTCCGCAAGCATTTGGCGCCCCGCGGCGAACGCTGCGGTCTCCACGTCTTCTGGCGAAATCTTTCGAGCGATTTCGTCTGCATTTAGAAATGGGTACAGATCGAAGAACTGAGGCAGAAGCACTCGCGCCGCCGTAGTCTTCCCCGCCCCATTCGGACCGCCGAGCAGAATGATGTCTTTCACGCCAACTCTTTTGCTCGGCCCTTACGCCGGCTGCAGTTCCTTCCTCCCGCTCTTCTTCTCCAGCACCGGCCCGTGCGTCTCAGCCGTAGGCGGAGCCGGCGGAGGCGGCGCATCCCCAATCCGCTTCGAATAGGTGCATGACCCACCAGCATCCGCAGCAGCCACCTTCGCGGCTCCCTTGCCGGCGCTCTTCTTCGCAGCCTTCTTCGGCGTGCCCTCATCCTCGGCGCCCTTCTTCTTGTTCGGGCACTCCAGGTAGATTCCCGACCGCAATGTCTTTTCGATCAAATACGGGCTGTCGCACTCCGGGCACGGTTGCGCCACCGGCTTGTAGTTCGATGTGAAGTCGCACTTGGGATAATTTGTGCAACCCCAGAAGATGTTCCCGCGCCGCGCCTTGCGCTCGGCCAGGTTTCCCGTGCCGCACTTGGGACACTTCATCCCTTCAATCAGGTTCTGCTTCACGTACTTGCACTTCGGATATCCGGAACAGGAAACAAACTCCCCATACTGTCCCTGCCGCAGCACCAGCGGCTTGCCGCACGCCGGGCACTCTTCGCCTGTAGGCACCGGAGGCTTCTGCTGCTGCTTCTGGCTCAACTTGCGGATCGTCTTGCAAGGCGGATCTTCGCTGTACCCTGGGCAACTCATGAACATGCCGAAAGGCCCACGCCGCAGCACCATCACCCGCCCGCAGTTCTCGCAATACTCCTCCGTCTCGCCCGCTTCCTGCGCCTCCGGAGTATTCATGTCCGGCTTCGCCGCCGTGTTCTCCTTGGTAAACGTGCAGCTCGACGGGTCCTTCTTGTCATACGCCGAACAGGCAAAGAAAGTGCCGAATTTGCCCCACTTCAAAACCAGAGGAGATCCGCACAGGTCGCACTTTTCGTTCGTCACCTGCTCCAGCCGCTTGATGTCGCGCATCTTCTTGCCGGCGTCCTTCAGCTCGTCTTCGAAGTGGTCGTAAAAGCCGTTCAGCAAGACCGTCCACTTCTCCTTGCCCTCTTCAATATCGTCCAGCTCCTCTTCCAGCTTCGCCGTATACGCCATGTCGAAGATGTAAGGGAAGCTCTCCACCAGCAGGTCGCAAACCACCATGCCAATCTCTGTGGGATAGAAGCGTCCCCGCGATCCTCCGTGCTTCACCACATACTCGCGATCCTGGATGGTATTGATGATCGACGCGTAAGTCGAAGGCCGGCCGATGCCCCGCTCCTCCAGTTCCTTCACCAGCGAAGCTTCGTTGTAGCGCGGAGCCGGCTCCGTAAAGTGCTGCTCGTTTTCCAGCTTCTCCAACGCCAGCGCCTTCACGTTGTCCAGGTTCGGCAGCTTGTTTGCCAGCGATTCGTCGTCCTCGTCCTTCTTATCCTTCGATGCCTCGTATATCTTCTGATAGCCATCGAAGATGACCGTCGTGCCGCTGACTCGGAAATCGTACGTCCGCTTGTCCAGCCGGCTCTCGGCGGCAATGTTCACCTGCGTCACCGCCAACTGTGCGGGCGCCATCTGCGAGGCCACAAACCGCTGCCAGATCAGCTTGTAGAGCTTCTGCTGTTCGTCGCTCAGGTAGCGCGCAATCGACTCGGGCGTCCGCGATGCATCCGTCGGACGAATCGCTTCGTGCGCGTCCTGCGCGTCCTTCTTGCCCTTGTAAATATTCGGCGTCTCCGGCAGATACTGCGCGCCCAGTTGCTTGCCCACCCACTCCCGCGCCCCGGCAATCGCATCCGGGGAAACGCGCGGCGAGTCCGTTCTCATGTACGTGATCAGGCCGGTCGTGCCCTCCGCGCCCAGGTCGATGCCTTCATAAAGCCGCTGCGCCACACCCATCGTGCGCCGCACATTGAAGCCCAGCTTGCGCGATGCGTCCTGCTGCAACTGGCTGGTCGTGAACGGAGGCGGCGCACTCTGCCTGCGCTCCTTCTTCACTACCGAAGCAACCGTCCAGTTAGCCTGCTCCAGAGCCGCAAGCGCAGCCTTGATTTCCTTCTCCGTGGCCAGTGCCGGTCCGCTCACCGTGCCCACTGAAATGCGCTCGCCGTCAATGCCCACCAGCCGCGCCTTGAATGTCTTGTCGGCCTGACGCTCCGCATGAAGCAACGCATCCAGCGTCCAATATTCAACCGGATTGAACGCGCCGATCTCCCGCTCGCGTTCCACAATCAGCCGCACCGCAACCGTCTGCACGCGTCCGGCCGAAAGGCCGCGCCGCACCTTTTCCCAAAGCAGTGGAGAAATCTGGTAGCCCACCAGCCGGTCCAGCACACGACGCGTCTGTTGCGCGTCCACCAGGTTTTGATCCACGTCGCGAGCGTGCTTGAAGGCCTCCTGCACCGCCTTCTTCGTGATCTCGTTAAAGGTCACCCGGCGAATCTTTTTTCTTTCTTTCGCGCTCGTTCCCAGTTGCAGCGCCAGGTGATACGCAATCGCCTCGCCTTCGCGGTCAGGGTCAGGCGCCAGAAAAATTTCATCGGCTGCGAGACCAAGCTTCTTCAGTTGATCAACGACCTTTTCCTTGCCCGGAGACACAATCAGCTCCGGCTCAAATGTCCGGTTCTTCAGTTCCACGCCAATGTCGTTCTTCGGCAGATCCATGATGTGCCCAATCGATGCCCGCACGTCAAAGCCCTTGCCCAGATATTTCTCAATCGTCTTCGCCTTGGCGGGGGACTCGACGATCACCAGTGATTTGCTCATTGCCATCCTTGAACTCAGAACTACTCTACCCTGTCCGGCCTGTTTGACTCTTAGCCGGGCACTTCCGTTTGATTGTTGTTCATCCCAAATTCGGTCGCCGACCACAGCCGCTCGTCCTAGTTCGGGAAAGCCGCCCGCGGAAAAACACCCCGCAAATGTTGCACCCTACCACGGAACACCATCCCGTTTCCACTCCACTCGTAACATTTCCTGCTCCATTCGCGCCATTTTCACATACGCAAACATCCTCTTCCCGGTGCCGAAGCCCCGCAAAAAACTTGACTTAGCCTTGTAGGAGAAGTCTTCCTGAAGAAAAATTATCTCAACGCACCTGGTGCTCGAAAATTACGACTCATCGCTGTCCTTCGGCTCGACGTTGGCGGCCGGTACAGGCGGACCCATCCCCTTCACCAGAAAATACTCAGGCAGAGATCAACTGGCTGAATATCTCCGGGAGATTGACATACAAAGAAGTCCCCTTCACTTCCAGACGGGAGGATTCAACCAACTCCATGCCGGAACACATACGACCGGTCCGCGTCTTCGGGTCGATGATCCACACCGTTTTCACTCCCATTGAGCGGTAGTCCTGCGCACGCTCCTGGGTGTCGGAATAGCTGTCGTCTGGAGACAGGATTTCAATGACAAGCAGCGGCGGATCAGTCAATACATCGGGTTGAGCGCCGGCGGTAAGCACAACCAGATCGGGCACCCGAATCCGGCTCTGAGACACGCGAACCCGCTGTTCTGTACTGCCCGTAATCCCCCACTCCTTCTCGTGAATGAAAAACCAGGCCGCCAACAGCCACTGCACTCGTGCGTGTTCCCACTTGCCCACGTTGCGCCCCTCAATCCGTCCATCCACGTATTCGCAGTCCGGCCGGTAACTGGTGTGGAGATACTCCTCCACCGTTACAAGGGGCTCGTCGAATTCAGGTGCGGGCATGGTAGCCATGGCAACAGTATCCTCCGTTTCAATCAGAACTCCAAACGCCAACTGTTCCCTGCTCCCCGATCCCTGTTCCCTGCTTTTCTCACATCGTGCGCACATAATTCTTCCCCGGCAGCCCTCGAATCCGCCCCGCCATCTCCAGTTCAAACAGCGCAGTAAACACCTCGGAAGAAGTCAGTTGCGTCTCCAGCGCCTCCAGCACCTCGTCGATCTGCAAACTCGCATCGCAGCGCAGAACCTCAAGCACCATCGCCTCTTGCGGCCTCAGTCCCGGTTCCGGAAGAAGAGATGCCGTCGTTTCCGTTTTGGATTCATTCGGCGTCATGTCTTCCAATTGCAGCCGCACCTGCGAGGTCAGATCCTCCCACACGTCCTCCCAGGTTGCCGTCAGCTTGGCCCCCTGTTTAATCAATGTGTTAGGCGTCCACGACCCCTTGTTCGTCACGTTCCCCGGTACCGCAAACAAATCGCGATTCTGCTCCGCCGCACACCGCGCCGTCACCCGCGTCCCTGAATTCTCTGAAGCCTCCACCACCAGAACCGCCACGCTCAGCCCGCTCAGAATGCGATTGCGCCGCGGAAAATTCTGCGGCGCCGGAAACGTTCCCATCGGCAGCTCGCTCACAATCGCGCCGCCCAATGCCAGAATCTCCTCTGCCAGCTTCTTGTTCTCCTTGGGATAGACCACGTCGATCCCCGTGCCCCAAACCGCAACCGTAGGCATCCTCGCGGCAAGCGCGCCCCGGTGCGCAAAGCTGTCGATCCCTCTGGCCATGCCACTGACAATCAAAAGCCGCCGCACCGCCAGATCCCGCGAAATCATCTCCGCGATTCCCGACCCATACGGTGAAGGATGCCGCGTCCCCACCACCGCAATCGACGGCCGCGACAGTAAGCTCACCGGCCCGCGAACCCACATCACCGGCGGCGGATCGTAAATCTCCTTCAGCCGCTCCGGGTACTCCGCACAGCCAAACGTGACGATGGTCGCCCCCTGCGCCGCCACGCGCCCCCACTCACTCTCGGCCGCCAACCGCGCCTTGCCGTCAAAAATGAACTGTGCCGCGGCCGCCGGAAACCTGAGCGCCTCGAGGCCCGTCAGCGGCATCGCAAATATCTCGCTCGCCGCTCCCACCTGCGCCATCGCATCCAGAATCCGCTTCGGCCCCAGCCCCGGCGACAGCACCAGCGCCAGCCACGCCAGACGCTCCTCATCCAGCATCGCGCTCGCGTCGGCGACAACGCCGCCCTGGGGCAATGTCGTCATCGCAATCCCGCAACTGTCCGAAATCTGCACCCTTCCGCTTTCGTCACACGAAACCTTTTCGCTATTTCTAATGAATTTCCGCCAACCTTAGCCCCGCAACAACCCCCTGTCAAGGCACCCCGTCACTCGCCGACAATTCCCCGTGCCCCATCCTTGCGATTTCTTTCTATCGCAAGGGTGGGAAACCACGAACCTCAATCAGCCTCGCCCCCCACATCCCAGCCCGGCATTGATACTCTAAGGAGGAGTGAATCCAGTCTCTTATCCCCGTTCGTCGACCCGCCTGCGCATCGCCGCCATCGACTTCCTTAACCCCGCGCCCCTCATGTGGGACTTCGAGCACCCGCCCCTCGACTCCCAGCTAGCCCAGCGCTATCAGATCGACCGCATGATGCCCTCCGAATGCGCCGACCGTCTCGCCAGCAGCCAAGCCGACATTGGCCTCATCCCCATCGCGGCGCTCGCCCATAACCCCGCCCTGCGCATCCTTCCCGGCTGCACCATCGCCTCAAAGCACCGCGTCCGCTCCCTGCTCCTCGTCCATCGCGCCAGCCGGCCGCTCACCGCCCTCCGTTCCGTAGCCGCGGACACCGCCAGCCGCACCACCCTCGCCTACACCCGCATCCTCTTTCACCACTGGGGCAACCCCAACGTCCCCTTCATCCCCGCATCCGCCGATCTCGACGCCATGCTGGAACTTGCCGACGCCGCCATCCTCATCGGTGACCCCGCACTGCTCGCCCTTGAAGAGCAAGCCAACCGCTTCGAGCGAACCGGCGAACCCCTCGTCTATCTCGACCTGGCCCACGAGTGGCACAACATCACCGGCCTCCCCTTCGTCTCCGCAGTCTGGGGCATTGCAGGCAGCGGACCTTGGGAGGAGAGCATTGTCAGTGACTTCATCCAATCCCGCATCCACGGCCTGGAAAACATCGACGTATTAGTAGGAGAATGGTCGAAGAAACTCCCCATCCCCGAACAAACCATTCGCACTTATCTAACAACAAATATTCACTATGTATTGGATGAAGAATGCATAGAAGGCATGAGGGTCTTCTTCCAGACAGCCGCCAGTCTAGGCATTCTTCCTGAATACATCGTGAAAATCAGCGAATAAGTGAGCCAGAATGAGAGGGGCCGATCCCGGAAGGAATCGGCCCGCAAGCCTCTAACTGTAATCTCTAACCTGTCATCTAACTAGCCAGTGGCCTGTCTCCAGTGTTCCTATCAGAAATAAACCTGTCATCCTGAGCGAAGCGTACTTCAGCGGAGTCGAAGGACCTGCTTTTCGGGAACCCATGCCCCGAGCATCCACGCCGAACAAATGCGACGAACTTCAGAGGCAGGACGCTAAATCTCCCACCTCAACAGCGCCGCCCCCACCGTAAATCCAGCGCCCGCAGCCGCCAGCAACACCAGGTCGCCCTTCTTCAGCTTTCCCTGCTCGACGGCCGTCTCCATTGCCAGCGGAATCGTCCCCGCCGACGTGTTCCCATATTTCTCAATATTGATAATTACCCGTCCCGGGTCCATCCCCAGCCGGTCCGCCGTCGCGGTAATAATCCGCTTGTTGGCCTGGTGTGGAATGAAGCAGCCCAGGTCCGTCCCCTTCACGTCATTGCGCGCCAGCAGGCGCTCGGTTGCCTCAGCCATCTTGCGCACGGCAAACTTGTACACGGCCGGGCCGTCCTGGTAGATGTAGTGCATCTTCTTGTCGATGGTCTCGTGGGTCGGCGGATTCAAGCTGCCCCCGCCCTTCAGGTTCAGGGAAACTCCGCCCGATCCATCGATCTCGTGCAGAAAGTCGATGAACCCGATCTCGCCCTCTTCCGCCGGCTCCACCAGCACCGCGCCCGCGCCATCGCCAAACAGAACGCACGTCGTCCGGTCGGTATAGTCCGTCATCCGCGTATTCGCGTCCGCGCCAATCACCAGCACCTTCGACTGCGCCCCGCTTTCCACCAGCTTCACGCCCGCCTGCAGCGCGAAAACAAATCCCGAGCAACCCGCGGAAACGTCGAAACCCCAAGCCCCCTTGGCCCCGATCTTGTCCTGCACCAGGCACGCCGTCGACGGAAACATCATGTCCGGCGTAACCGTGCCGACAATAATCACCTCGACCCCGAACTCGCCAATCTTGTCGGCCTCAATCCCCCGCGCGGCCAGGCACTTCTTCGCCGCCTCCACGCACATGTCGCTCGTGCCCAGGCCGGCTGCCAACTTGTGCCGTTCGCGAATCCCCGTCCGGGTCAGAATCCACTCGTCGGAAGTCTCGACAATCTTTTCCAGGTCTTTGTTGGTAATCACGTCGGGGGGAACGTAGGTCCCGAGCGCCGAAATCTTTGCGCGCCGGCCCACAATAGGACGAACACTAAGGCTCAATGCACTTCTCCTTGAGCAGACGGAGCCAGCCGGTCTCTGATCCCTGACCCCTGATCCCTGACCACTAAAAAAGTACCGGGTGACCTACTGCGCCCGTACTAGCCCGTTACCGTTGCTTCCTTCCGGACCTGGCGGGGTTGGCGGGATTACGTCGCGTAGGACCCGGCACTGCTTGATTTTACCACCCCCAATCGACCGTCGAGCATCATGATTCGCGTCGCGAACTACATCTGCAAAAAACAGCTGCAGAGATTGGGGCAGAGAAATAAACCCGCTGACTTGCTATCTCCGCGAAGCGGAGGCTGACTCGCTGAACATTTCAAAACCTCAAAGCGCTCCCAGTTCTCATTCTTCGGGAGCAGCCCGACTCGCCGTCGCAAGTTACGCCAGCAATGAACCCGCGCCGGTTGCGCCAAAACTGTTCCGTGCCCCGTTCTTGCGATTTTTTCTATCGCAAGGGCGGGAAACCTCAACCCTAAACCAACCTTGTTCATGAGGAGCCCAGCGGAATCAAAAGACCTGCTTCTTGCAATTCCCGTGAAATGGGTGGGAAACCTCAAATCCCAAATCCAGCGCGAAATTCCCATCCCCGCTACAATAGAACTGTGACCAAACCCACCCCACCCACGGCCCCTTCCGTGGGCTTTATTTCGTTAGGATGCCCGAAAAACCTCGTCGATTCCGAGGTCATGATGGGCCTGCTCGACCGCGCCGGCGCGCGCCTCACCTCCCATCCAGAAGAGGCGGAAATCCTCGTCGTAAATACCTGCAGCTTCATCGACACAGCCAAGCAGGAGTCGGTCGACACCATCCTCGAAATGGCCCGCCACAAGACCTCCGGCCGCGCCCGCAAGCTAATCGTCGCCGGCTGCCTTGTCGAGCGTTATCGCGACGAAATCATGAAGAGCATCCCCGAAGTCGACGCTGTAGTCGGCACCGGCGAGCTCGAATCCATCCTCGAAGCCGCCGGCCTCGCCCGCCCTGCCGCCGCGTCCATTTCACCCTTCAATATCCTGACCACCCAGGCCGCTGTAACGCATCCCGGCAAAGAATCCCAGGCCGGCACTCACAAACACGGCCACTCCCACGAGCCCATCGCCTTCCGCCCCGAAGGCGACCTCCGCGAATCCCAGGGCCGCTTCAAACGCGACGACTGGCAAGGCGCTACCCACCTCCTGCCCACCTACCTCTACGACGAATCCACACCCCGCTTCCTCACCACCCCCAAGTCCTCCGCATACATCAAAATCGCCGAAGGCTGCGACCACCCCTGCACCTTCTGCGTCATCCCCAATCTCCGCGGCAAATTCCGCTCCCGCCGCTTTGAATCTGTAATCGCCGAAGCCCGGAGCCTTGTCGCCCGCGGCGTTCAGGAGATCACCCTCATCGGCCAGGACACCACCTGCTACGGCGAAGATCTCGGCATCAAAGACGGCCTCGCCACCCTCCTCGACGCCCTCGCCAAAATCGAAGGCCTGCGCTGGCTCCGCTTCCTCTACGCCTACCCCAATCGAATCACCGGTAAGCTTCTGGACACCATCGCCAAACAAGACAACATCTGCAAATATCTCGATGTCCCCTTGCAGCACGCCTCGCCCGCCGTCTTAAAAACCATGAAGCGCGGCGCCGGTGCGGAGATTTTTCTGAAGACACTGGAAAAGGTAAGAAAAACCGTCCCCGGCATCGCCCTCCGCACCAGCTTCATTGTCGGGTTCCCCGGCGAATCGCTTCGTGACGTGGAGATTTTGGAGGAGTTCATCACCCAGGCAAGATTCGATTGGCTGGGAGTCTTCAGTTACAGCGACGAAGAAGGCTCCGGCGCATTCTCGCTTGACGCCAAGGTGCCCAAGCGCACCATCGAATCCCGCAAGCGCCGCCTCATGAAACTCCAGCAATCCATCAGCAAGCAAGCCAAGCAGCAATGGGTAGGTCGCGAGTTAGTCGTGTTAGCCGAAGGCGAAAGCGAAGAAACTCCGCTTCTATGGGAAGGCCGCACCCAATTTCACGCCCCTGAAATCGACGGCAAGGTTTATATCAACGACTTCGCCGAGTTAGGCGCGCAAGTTACCGAGTTACAGCCCGGCCGCTTCTACAAAGCCGAAATCACCGAAGCCCACGAATACGACGTAGTAGCCAAAATCCTCTCCGGCCCACTCTAAACCGCGGCGCGGTAAAATGAAGTAGTCCCATGGCCACCAAGAAAAAATCCGCCAAACTCCTCCGCTGCCCCACCTGCGCCATGCTCGTGACCTTCGATGGCGAGGATTTCCCATTCTGCTCCGACCGCTGCCGCAAGATCGATCTCGGCAAGTGGGCCTCTGGCGTCTACAAAATCAGCTCCCCCATCCTCGACCCCGAAGTCCTCGAAGACCTCGGGGCATTCGGCGGCGGTCAAAGCAAGAGCGGCGACGATGACAACTAGTGCGCCTGCCAGTGCTCCCAACCAAAAGCCCCGCTCCATGCAATGGTGGGCCTGGGCAATCGCCACCTTCTTTGGCGCCGGCCTCGGTAAACCCGGCCCCGGTACCTGGGGTTCAGTCGCCGCATTTCTCCTTTGGGCAGCCGAGACATTCCTCCGCCATCCCAGCGCCCACACCACGCTCATCGGTCTCTTTGTCTGGATCGCCTTCGCCCTGATCCTGGGCATCCCCGCCGCCACCATCGTCGCCCGCGAATCCGGCCGCAAAGACCCCCAATTCGTCGTCATCGACGAAGTAGCCGGCGTCTGGATCGCCCTGCTCTTCTGCCCCCCCAATTGGCACCACGGCCTTATCTGCCTCGCCCTTTTCCGCCTCTTCGACATCACCAAGCCTTTTCCCGTCCGCCAGCTTGAAAGCTTGCCTGAAGGCTGGGGCATCGTATTCGATGATGTCGCGGCAGGCCTGTATGCTTTGGGTGTAGCATCCTTAATACGTATCTGGATTCCTTAATACGCAACTGGGTTCCTTAACATGCAGTTGGATTTAGGTTCGATCATGCCTCGCATTCGCTCACAATCCGCCTCCGAAGTCCTACCAGATCCCCGCATTGACGACATCGTGCCCCCCGCCGCTCTGCCTCATGGCGAAGTCGAGCTCATCGGCGCGCATCTCGGCCCCCTCGCCTTCGGTCCCCCAGCCGTCCTCGTTGACG
>Ga0302140_10006395_pt1 | contig 14783 bp, 7 predicted proteins | sample I_Bog_E1_1_FD_202095 | JGI IMG/M metagenome (GOLD analysis project Ga0302140, IMG submission 202095) | Peat permafrost microbial communities from Stordalen Mire near Abisko, Sweden - I_Bog_E1_1 | ecosystem: Environmental > Terrestrial > Soil > Wetlands > Peat | place: Sweden: Abisko, Stordalen...
GCGGGGGACAATGCCTTTTCGGGCGGCGTCGCGGGTGATGCCGGCCATGGTCTCGGAGACGCAGACGTCGTCGGTCGGCACCGGGCAGCCGGCGGCGCGGTGCAGGTAGCGGATCGCCGCCCGGCGCAGTTTCAGGGTTTCCGGCGAGAGTTTGCGGCCGCGTTCGCCGGCCAGGAAGGCCGCGACATCCTGGCCGCAGGCGGGCAGGGGAGGGAGGTCGTGCTGGGCGCACCAGGCGCACCAGGCGCGGACGGCGGAGCGGTAGGCGCGGCGTGTGTTGTCCGCCTTGGCCATGCGGCGATAGGTTTCGGCGGCGTCGCGCTCGCTCGCCAAGGTGCCGTCGACGACCGGCTCGCTGGCCTCGATTGCGCTATCGAACCAGGCGCGCACATGCTCGGGTGCGGCGCCGACGGGCGCCGGCACGAGCGCGCGCGACGGCGGCAGGAGGTCAGGCACGGCGTCCGGCGGGTCGTCGCTGGCGTCGATCTGGCTGTCCAAAACCCTTTCTCCGGTTGCCCAAATCGGCCTGATTGCCGTTTTCTACCCCAACAACCCTACCATCGACAACTACCATTATCGGTAATAGGTAGTGCCCGGACAGCGGGGCAGGGGGCTGATTTCGGCATCCGGAAAAATAAAAGAGTTGTTTGAGCCTAATGCTGAGTTCGGGTAAGTTCACGTGCAACTCGTTGAATCGGGCTCGAGGTAAATGGCCAGACGGGGTCCATCGCTGACGTCCGCCAATCGTGCAACAGGCTGTTGCACGATTGGATCGCGCGCAGCCGCGGCGCCAGACCGGGCTGTCCCGGGAGCCCCCAAAAACCCGCAGAAGCAGCGCGCGCCAATTTGCCAACGGCTCATTGGCAAATTGAGGCTGTCCCGCCCTTCCGACCGCCGGCCGCCCACTGCCAACCGGATCGACCGCGCCATCGGGCAGCATTCATGACCGCCCCTCCCATCCCCGCCGACTATCCAGCCTGGCTCGCCGACCTGAAAACCCGGATTCGCGAGACGCGGCTCCGCGCCGCCCTCGCGGTCAACAGCGAACTCATCGGCCTCTACTGGCGCATCGGCCGCGACATTCTGGAGCGGCAGGCGGAGCAGGGTTGGGGCAGCAAGATCGTCGAACGCCTCGCTACAGATCTACGCGCCGAGTTCCCCGACGCCCGCGGCTTCTCGTCGGCCAACCTGCGCTACATGAAATCCTTCGCCGAAGCGTGGCCCGACCCGGCAATTCTCCAACGGCTCGTTGGCAAATTGCCCTGGGGCCAAAACATCGAGCTCCTCGCCGTCAAGGATTCTGACGCCCGGCTCTGGTACGCCGAGGCCGTGCTCGAAAACGGCTGGAGCCGCCTTGTCCTGGCCGCCCAGATCGACACGAACGCGCATGCACGGCACGGCAAGGCGCTGACGAATTTTTCACGGACACTGCCGCCGGAGACCTCCGACCTGGCGCAGCAGGTGCTGAAGGACCCCTACCAGTTCGACTTCCTGACCCTGCGCACGGCCGCTCACGAGCGCGAAGTCGAACGAGCCCTCGTCACCCGGGTCAAGGACCTGCTGCTCGAGTTGGGAAAAGGATTTTCGTTCATCGCTAGCCAGCATCATCTCGAAGTCGGCGGGCAAGATTTTTATGTCGACCTGCTCTTCTATCATCGCCGGCTGCGCTGCCTCGTCGCCGTTGATCTGAAGACGGGGCCGTTCCGCCCGGAACACGCGGGCAAGATGAATTTCTATCTCGCGGCACTCGACGACCTCGAGCACGAGCCGGGCGATAACCCCAGCATCGGCCTGATCCTCTGCCGCGAACATAACCGCGTGGTCGTCGAGTATGCTCTGCGGAATGTAGACACGCCGATCGGCGTCGCCCGCTACCAGCTGCTGCCGCCCGAAACCTTGCCGGAGGGTCTCGCCGGCGCCCTGCCCACACAGGACGAGCTGGAGCCCGGTATGCTGCCGGCGGACGAGGCCGACGATGAATAAGCGGCCTTGGCTCGTCGCCCTAGGCTCGAAACGATATCATCGCCGAGCAGGGGCGACCGGGAGGGGCGGGCACCTCCAGTTTCTCCCAACCATGCTGCCAGCCGCCTGGGTGAGCTGATGCTTGAAAGCCTTCTGCACGCCGATCGCCCAGCCCCCATCGCATCCGATGGAACGCTGTTGGGAGCGCTCGAACGCGCATCGGGCGCCATCGCCAGGCTCGACCAGGTGCTCGACAATCACCCCCTGCGGACTGCGTTTCTCTATCGTGCCCGGCTCGAAGCAGTACGGCGCCAGGCGTCGGTCGACGGCCACGGCATCGATCCCTGGCACCTGGCCGCCGTCCTGGAGGGGCTGCGTCTACGGATGGATCACGCGCTGCGAATCGTCGATCGCGGGCAGATCTTCGAGGCGGCGCGCAGTGCGCTCACGCTGCATCAATGGATCGTGGAGCCGGACTTCGATCAGGAAGGCGAAATCCAGGAAGCAGAGCGTCACCTGGCCGACGCCAGCGGGCTGGTCGGTGTCGGTGAAGCACTCTGGTCATGGCTGGACTCGGGTCGGACCCGGCCGCCGGTCCGCGGCGCGCTCGTACGTTTCTGGACCAAAAACCGCTTCCTCCGGGCGCCCGTCCCCCTCACCGGTCCCCGCGCCCTGAGCGCCGAGGCGCCGCACGGGCGAGCCGACTGGATGGTGGCGTTTCTGGAGGCCCTCGCGGGCGAGGCGACAGATTATATGGAGATGCTGCGGTGCCTTGAGCGCGGTTGGTGCGCCGCCCGCGCCCGGGTTCCCGCGCAGCGCAGCACCTCGCGCGCGGCGCTCGCCGTCGACGTAATGGCGGCAACGCCGCTGATCTCGGCAACCACGTTGGCCAAGGCGATCGGCATGTCGATCAAATGTACGACCGAGTTGCTGGATCGGTTCGTGGTTTCGGAGATCGCCGTCGAGGTCACGCACCGGTCGGCGCGGCGGCTGTTTGGTCTCGCGGAGATGTCGCCGGTCCGCGCCGCGACGACCGCGCCGCGGCGGCCGATCCCCGGACGGGGACGGGGGAGGCCCCGGTCTGAAGACCCCTCAAAGGAGTTGGTTGCACCGACCGCGCCGCTGCCCCCGATTTCCCGTATTGAAAGGCCGGTCATCGACTATGCGGCCCTCGATGCGGCCATGCTGGAATGCGAGCGAGTCATCCGGTCCACACGACGGTCGCTGGACGGCCTTCGACAGCCGGCCATCGCGACCGAACAGAATGGAAAGCGGTCGTATGACGATCGTCCCGTGAGAGTTGATTGCGGGCCAGATTGCTCGCCGTTGCCCGAACCCCTGGTAGACTGAGACAATGACCGACTCGGGCACTCTGTCACCTTTGGGCGATTTCACCACCCTCCTCGCGACCTTGAAGGGGCGCATCCGGTCGGCCCAGTTGTGCGCCGCAGCTGCCGTCAACCAGTCGCTGATCTTGCTCTATTGGAGCACTGGCCGGGACATCATCGCCCGTGACCTGCGCCGAGATTTTCCGGAAATGACCGGACTGTCGCCGCGGAACCTGGCCTATATGCGGGTCTGTGCGGCGGTCTACCCAGATCGGCAAATTGCGCAACAGGCGGTTATACAAATTGCCTCTGGCCATAACCTCCGCCTCAAGGATTTTCTGAAGCTCGCTGATCAACGACTCTGGCACGGCCGTCAGGTGATTAAGCACGGCTGGAGCCGGGCCGTCATCGCGTTCGGAGCGGCGTTGGTCCAGCGCTGATGCCCCGCTCGTCGAAAGTGAAACGGGACGCGCTAGCGGCGATGAGCTCATCCGGCCAAGCGGCGGGGGGGACGGCCCAGCTCACGACGCGGAGCAGTCCGCACCCGCGCGGATTAGCTCTTCCTATCCGAGCGTCCGCCCCGCCGCCACTCCACGAATTAGACGAGGACATTTTTGAGCAACTTTGTCGGGATGTTTTCGCGGCCGAACCGAACATTGCGACGTGCAGCCGCTACGGGATCAGAGGGCAAAGGCAGTTCGGCATCGACCTACTGGCCGATGTCCGCAACTCCGCCAACCACGAAGTTGCCCAATGCAAATGCTACGCCGAATTCCAGAAGCGCAAGATTGCCGAGGCGTCAGACGAATTTCTGAACCATCTTGCCTATTGGCAGGAAAAGCGCGTCGTCCGCTTCGTACTGATCGTGGCCGAGCCGCTCGAAAAGACCGGGCAACAGGATCAAGTGATCGTCGAGCGCCGTCGCTTTGCAGCGGTCGGTATTCGATACGAGGTATGGTCGCTCCACACTCTCGTCACGCGTCTCAGGCCGTGGCCTTCCATCGTCGAGCAATACATCGATCAGGGCCGCGGTCATTGGGTCGAACGGATCTGTGGTCCGGCACCGTTTCGCGTGGATGCCGAACCAGCCCGTGCGACGGGACCGGCGATTCCCGGTCCATCGATCGAGCCGCAATTCTCCGCTTTGCTGGCGATGGCATCCGAAGGCTTCTCGGCGAAGCTGGAGGGCTGCCGGGCTCTTGCAAGAAAGGGCCTGAATAGCGCTGCCGAAGCAGCCTTGGCAGAGCTGCTATCCGATTCAGCCTTGAGCGACATCCTTCCTGCTAATACCCGCGCCAAGGCGATCCGACTGCAAGCGTCCTTGGCACTAGATCGTTCCGGCGGCGTGGAAACAGCAAAAGTTTTGCTTGCAAGAGCGGATCGGCTTGATGGAACCGTCTCAATTCGTTGGCAGGCACAGATCGTGCTCGACGAGCAAGGGCCAGATGCCTGCATCGCGTTCCTAGCGGGCAATGGGGATGGCGGCGAAGACGTTACGAACCTCCTGGGCGTTTGCCATTTGCGGTCCGGCCGGACACAGGAGGCTATCGATCTCCTCGAGCCATTTCTCGGCGACGCGACGTCAGCCGACACGGAACGCCTGCTCGCCTTGTCTTTGGCCGCGGCGGGTCGGGCCGATGAGGCGTGCGTGCGCGCCCGTTCGGCGCTGGCCCGCGAGCCGGAGAGCTGGGCCACCCGGGTCGCAATCGGGATCGTACTCTACACCGGGGCGCTCTCGCCGCTGGCCGCCCACGGCCGCATTGCCGGGTGGCCGGAACCCTGCGACTGGAACCTTGTGCGCCGCGACGATCCTTCGGTCGCCCGTCTTCGGGAAGCAGCCGAGATCTTCGGCTCACTTTGCACCGATCGTCAGGAGCGTATCGATCGGGAAACTCTCCAGGCTTGGAGGCTAGCATGCCTCGCCAACGACGCGGAGCGACAGTCCGACGCCGAGACTTACTGCCGGGACATCCTCAAGGAGAGTCCGACCAATGCCGCGGCGATCGCCTGGGCGCTCGCCAGAGCTTTTCCGACCGAGGGCACGAGGCGTGTTCTTGATCCGACTGCCGCATCACGGGCACTGGAAAATCTGCTCGCGTCCGGACGGGGCGATATTCTTCATCTAAGCGTACTCGCGTCGCTGCTGTCCTGGCGAGGCAAGTCGTCAAAGATTGCCGCGACCCTACGACGTTACCAGCCGCTGTTTGCCGAGGGCGCGGCAGCGGAGAGTTTTGCGGCGCTGCAGGCGGAGGCGACACTTCGGTCGAACGGCGTCATCGCCGACGCGGCTTGGATCGATCAGGACCGAATCGCATTACTTGGCGCGATGCGGGCGACCGACCCCGCAGCGGCGCGCGATGCGTTGGTTGGCGTCGCCCACCGGATTCAGAATGCAGGCGGCACGGATGCAGTGTTCGTTGATGCGCTGTTCCGTTTGGCGGCGATCGGTTTTATCCGCGATGTTTCGCCGTTTGCCGACCGCGTTGTCGAGGTTGCCGGGACCGCCGACGCGGTCAGGCTCGCGGCTCATGCGAAGGCAGCGGATAGTGACTACGCAGGCGCGGTGCGCTTGCTTGACGCCCGAATATCCGACTTCCCGGGTAGTGCGCTTCCACGGAATCTTAGATTGCTCAGGGCCCAGTGCAACGAGCAGCTTGGCAGGCTGCCGGAGGCGATCTCGGAAATGCAGGCGCTCCGAGAGACCGGGGCTGGACTGGCCGAGGTACTCGGCTTAGCCGACATGTATGTCCGGCGGGGCGATCTGGCCCAGGCGGCACAGACAATATCGGGCGTTGCAGACGACCCGGACGTCACGCCTGAGCTTGCCTTACGTTTCGCCCAAGTACTTGGGAGCGACGATCCGGCCTTAGCAACCAAGCTCTGGCGGCGGGCGGTCAAGCAGGAGCTCGACCCTCGCCTGCTGCCGGTCGCATTTAGCATCGCGCGCCGGCTGGCGATCGGTCCGGAATCTGCGCCGATTGTTCAACGCATGTTGGCCTCGGCGGTGCCGCGCGAGGGCGCCACGGAGGAAGCCACGGTCGTGGCAATGTCGATCGATCAGGTAGGGGAGTTCTTACAGGCGCGCCGAGCGGAGATGGAACGGTTCTTTCGTCTGCACGAGGTGGGAACCGTGCCGCTTCACTTGCTTGCACCGCAGATGGGATGGTCTCTACCGCGACTGTTCCATGAGATGCCCCTGCGACGGGAGCGTACTGGAATGGCCGACGGCCTCCTTCTTGCGGCGCATGGTGGCAGAGCCATAGCAGAACGCTTCCCTGACGACCCGGGCACATGGCGCCTGCACCTCGACGTTGCGTCCGTTTTACTAGCGCACCATCTCGGCTTGCTTGATGCTGTCGAGCGTTGCTTCCGGCCGTTACGCGTGTCCTCGCATCTCGTACCGGCATTGTTGGCGATGAGAGGCGATTTGCTGGATCGAAATCCGTTGGAGGTTGACGCCGCCAGGGATATCGTCGCAGCAGCTGCGGCGAACCGTATCGGCCTCATATCGGTTGGTCAGGACACCGCCGAATCTGGCGGGTTAGGCCTGCTGCTGGAGCGAGCCGCCGAGATGAGCGGTATGGTGCTCACCTGGGATAACGACGCAAGGTCCGCAAGCGCGAACGGGAAACCTGCAATCAATATTTCGGGTGTCGTTGCCAGCCTGGAGGAATTCGGCGAGATTACGTCGACCGAGGCTGACGAAGCGCGTGCGCTTCTAGGTGTAGCGGGAACCGAGGCACCCGTCGGCGGCGTCGTGGCTAAAGGATCCGCCCTTCTCTGCCACGCCAATACTATTCAGGAGCTCTCCCAAGCGGGGTTGCTCGAAGCCACCTGCCGCTCCCTTCACATCAACGCCGAAGAGGATTTCATCGCCGGTCTACGCGCCAGACTGCTCGACGATGAGGCTCGAACGGAAACGGCCCGATGGCTTGATGATCTTCGCGAGAGACTGAACCGCGGTATCCAGGACGGAACATACGAGTTGTTGCCGATCGTCCCGGTGCTCGAGGAAGAGCTTGGCCCCCGCGATGGACCAATTGCGTGCCTGTTAGACCTCTTGAGAATTCCTGCCGCAGAGGGGAATGCCGTCTGGATCGATGATCGCGCCCTTAACGGGCACACGGCTTGCGGTTCAGCTCCGTTGCTCGGGATCGCTGACATCCTCGCTGCGCTTCGCAAGTATGGTCGCCTTACGGAGGAGGACTGTTACGCGCGCCTCCTCCGGTTGCGGGCAGGGAACGTGGCATTCATCCCTGCCTGGGAAGGCGAGCTCGCCTTTTGGCTTCGTCGGGCGCCAGTCGCAGATGGTCGAGTCATCGAGACCGACCAACTGGCTGTGCTGCGTCGCTACCTCGCATGCTGCCTCTCGTACGAACGCGTTCTGCAAATCCCTCCCGTGCCCGACGGTGCACCGAACCTGAGCGGCGAGGTCAGCTTCGTGATCAGCTGGCAGAGGGCGGTCGCCGCCACGCTGACGTCATTGTGGTCCGATCCCGCACTTGCGCCGGCACAAATCGTCGGTTGTTCTCGCTGGCTCCGGGACAACATCGCCGTCGATCGATACGAGCGCTTGCCGGTCTACCAGCCAACCGCGGAGGGCAGGATCGCCGTGCTTGTCAGTGGGCTGTCCACCCTTCTTTGCGGCGGATTTCTCTTGCAGCGACCGTTCAGTGCTGGCGATGACCGCTGCGTCGATTATATGGCTTGGCTGGACGCAGAGGTCGTCGGTCCCCGGCTTCGAGCAGATCCGACACTTGAGCAAGCCCTCGTGACTGCCCTGGGCAACTTCCTGGCTGAACGACCACAACCGGAGGAAGATGAGGCCGCGAAAGTCCGGCGCGTGCTCACCGCCCAGTTCCTCAACGTCCTACCTGCCGGCTTAAGAAGCAAGCTGATGGGAGACCGACGTCTGCTTGCCGACCTCGGTTTCGATCAGGATTTGAGAGTGGTTGAAATTGGCCGGTTCACCTTGCCCGCAAAGACCTATCTCGATGCGGTTGCCGCCGCCCTTGGCAGTTCTGCTGTTCAAATCACTAACGCCAGTGGAGAAGCTTTAACCATCGATGCCAGCGTAGCGGACGGTCAAGTCGTAGCGACAATTACGACTCAAGGTGCCGTCATGACTGTTACCGATCCGGTCAACAACCTTCTTGCTGCTGACGCTGACGCGCGGCGGTTGCTGTCAGTGAAGGGACCTTGGCTCGACGCTCCTGCTAGCGCACGCCTCAGCCATTTAGAAGATTTGCTGGCGCTTTCTGATCGGTCCGAACGCGTGTTGGCGGCCATCGACCTGCGCTCTGAGACGGCGGCCGCGTTTTATGATTCCCTGCGATCGCACCTAGGCCAGGGCGAAGGCATCTCCTTCCGGCACCTTGAACCGCCGTCGATTCAGTCCCTCATTCGATTCCTCCGCTTGCCCGCTGGCGGTCTGTTTTCGCAACGTATAGCGGCGGCAGCTCAAGAATTGATCGCAGACTACGGGGTCGATGAAGCATTCCTTCGCCTTGGAAGCCTTCCGAGCCCGCTCCCGCCGCCGTTGATTAAGGCGTTTGCCGATATGAGCGGTAGCGAACAGCTCGACACGCTCGTGCGGTGGGCTCAGACTTTTCCGACGCCTGTGCATAGGATTCATCTCGCAAGATTAGCCGAGCACCTGCAAACTGAAGCCGACAAAGACTCGGTGCGCGCGAAGCAGGTCAGCGCGCTCGTCGCGTCGGCGACGGACGACAGTTTGACGACATTCGCTTCTCTCATCAGAGCGTTTGGTGGTCGCTCGTCGCAGTGGCGCGGTTCGAATGAAGTCGGCCCAGCGGAACGGATCGCTGCCTGCTGGGTCCATGCATGCCAACTTTTCTGCATCATTGCTCCGGTCGTTGACCTTGCGGACTTCCGCGACTTGGCTGATTTGCATTCAGGTGAATCGATCTCAGCTATTTTCGCGGATGAGGCGGATTACAGATCCGACGTTGCTTGCCCGCAATTCGTTACCCCTGGCGCGCTGCTGACCTGGGGGACTGCTCACGCGATGGCCGCCCCTGGCGTCAGCCTTTCGCAGGTCGAACGCGAGGTATTGAAGGACCTTGTGGTCCAATGCGTCGATGCCGTGCCGTTTCCCCTAGGTTGGCTACTCGATGCGAAGTTCCTTCGGCCGAACGCTACAGCGTCGTTCCTGGCCGATCCAATCGACGGGTTCGTCAACTCGGTGACTGAGACAGACATTGGGAAGTGGTATTCCGTCGAAGCGCAGCGCGAGGTCTTGCTGCATTCTTTACAAACGGCAGGCCCCGAGAAGTCTGGTTTAGATGCGTGGCGCATGGTATTGTGTTTGGCTGGTTTTGCATCAATCCCCATGGATATGGAGGAGAACTTGGCCGAAGCTGTCGAGCGAACGGTTGACGTTGCTCCAAGCGAAGACCCCTCTTTTTGCCGAGAGATTCTACGCTTCACCACCCGGCAGGCAGGGCATTCAGGCCATGCCCGGTTCCGAGAGGAGACAACCCGCCTATTCTCGCAGATTACCTCAGCCCTCATCGGTGCCGCAGGCGATAATGTTGCGGAAGAACGCTGCGTCGAACACGTATTGCGGGCGGCTGTCGATCTCTCCCGCGAAGGGACGGGCACAGTTTCAATAATGGCATTTGCTGGCCTCGTCCGACGCGTCTCAGACGCAGGGCCAGTTGCGATGAAGACAGCAAGAAGATTTCTTACTCAAGCGGCTCGCAACATCCCGTTTGAACAGGCCGAGTCACTTTGGCCCCTGATCGTTGAGCTTCGCTCACAATAGCGTTTCGGCATTACTGCGCTTTCTGCGACGTAGGCCACGAATTGCAATTCCACCGAGCAGGTGCCGCCTGCTATCGGACCGCCAAATGCCAGCATGCAGTTGAGGACATGAATGGCGACGGCGATTTCAGCGTCCGGAAGGGCATTGGTCCAAAACGCAGCCTCGTTCCGAAAGCTGCAGGAACGCGTCTGCACTAGCTACTCAACGGATTTCTCAACGAAATTGAGTGTGTTGGCGTTCTCGACCAACGTCCGAACCTTGGCTCGATCGAGTCCCGAAGGAACCTCGGCGTCGATTTCGAGCCTGAGCGTCACCTTGCTGCCCGGAAGCGTCGTGAGCTGTTCGACAATGGCCTCGACAATCTGATGCATGTCCCTTGCCGGTCGGTCCGGCGAGATCATCACGGCGCCAGTGAATCGTGTTGGCTTCTTCTCCGCGGTGGGTGGCGTAGGCGGTCCGGCGCTTGGTGGCTCGGCTATGCCAGGCGGCTTGTCGTTGGGTCCGCCGGCGGTGCCACCGGAACTCGGTTGTGGCGGTGTAGGCCTGTGCGCCTCGGCCACCGCCGGCGTGACGATGACGCTGTCGCTATCGATGACAACCGCCGCATTGGCGGCTTGCTCGATCGCAAGCCCCAGATATGTGTCTGACTTCTCGTCCCATCGCTCAGCGTAGGCGAACGGGCCTGGCACCATGCCGCTCACGGCCGCACGCACGGCCTTGACCAGGACCTCCTGGTGCTTCAGGCGAGGCAGATAGGTGTACCGGTTAAGGTACTCGCGCAGGTCTTTCAGCGACAGATGCGGCTTGCCGTTCCAGATGTATTTCTGAAGATCGCGATCAAGACGCGTCGGCCCGAGTTCGCTGAGTAGCCCTTCCTCAGCCACAAGCTTTTTGCTAGCACGCGCCAGTAATCCGTCCTGCGCTGGAATCTTGCCCGAAACCCATTCGATATCGGCTTGCGCGCTCTCCTGCGCGGGATAATGCAGATAGCACCACGCCTCCTTGAGGCGCGTTTTCATCGTCTCGTTTGCTTCGGCCAGCTTGGCCTTCGCCAGGGCGCTATCGCTCTGGGTAAGGTTGAGCCGCTCGGTGTCGCGCACCATCTCGCCCCAAGCCATGGACGCGCGCACGGCATCTTTCAGATTGTCGAGCTGTCGCGAGTCCGCGGCGATGAACACCAGCATATTGCGATACACGCGCGGCGTGCTGCCGCGCTGCATCAAGATGTCCTTGGCCTCGACCAGTGCCTCAGAGCCCTCGCGACCGTTATGCGGATGGGCGACACCCAGCACCACAGCGCGTACGCCTCCGGCTTCATCCGGCACCTCCGCCGACGACGCTGGCGCAACCTGGACAGCGTCAAAATGCCCACGATCAGAAAGACCGTTCACATACTTGCTGAGCTCGCTGTCGATCGTCATCAGCACAAGAGCTGTCTCGATTTGAGCCGCCTTGTCCGCCGCGATTCGATTGAGGCTCGCCGACATCGAGTACCAATAGCGGCCGAGATCGGCGTGCATGAACTTGGCCTGGTTCGTCAGCCGTCGCAGGGCATCCCCGAAGATCGCTGGCCGCTCACCCGGCTGCACGACGCCGAGATTGATCTGCTTGTCGTCGAGGCCGGTGTTTTGCTGCTGATGCGTGGGTGCAGTACCCATGAAGATCGCCCGGGCGACACGCCTGGTCGCCGAATAGCGGTTCAGGTTGGGTGCTAGCTGGTCGATTTTGTATGGCGTGGACGTCGTCCCATCGACATCGCCGGCGATGATCGACTGCCAACTGACGTCGAGATAATGGAGCAGTTCGGGCTCGACGCGGGGCGAACTCACCGCAACACTGCCCGGCATGATCATAACGGACGGATCGCCATTCATCCAAAGTTCGTGGATCGCCTGCGCCATGAGGCGTAGCACGCCGCGCGTGCGCTGGAATTTTTCTAGCGATCCCCAGGTCGTATAAAGCTGATCAAAGAGCTCGGGATGGATCGGGTAGGCCTTCTCCAATTTGCGCCGATAGTCCTCATCGGCGCAGCCCTGCGGGAAGTCATTGGCATTCTCGCGATAGAGCTTCGCGAATTGCTTCAGCGTGTTGTCCCGGTGGTGGAATTTATCGCCCGGCATCTCCTTGAACAGCCGCCGCCGAACGATCTCGTAGCTCTCCTCCTGGCTCGCCGGTCGCCATGAAGATTCAACGCGGCTGAAGGTTTGCTTGAGACGCGCCAACGCCTCCTGGCCGCCTTCCCCCCCAACCTCGATCTGCGATGCCGGCAAGGAAGCGACCAGCAAAGTGCCGGGACTAGCTTTCACCGCCTCTGTCAGCGACTGAACGAAGGACAGGTTCGCGTCGAACGAACCGGACGGCAGCCCCTCGACCCGGTAGATCTGCCGCAGATAGGCGACCCACTCGTCTATCAGGATGAGGCACGGTGCATATTTCTTGAAGATCGTCTCGAGCAGCTGCGAACCAGGCGCAATGCCGTTGGCGTCATTCTCGGCAATCATGTCGAAAGCCTCGGCCCCACCGAGTTGCCACGCCAGTTCCCCCCAGGTCGTGCGGATCTTACGGCCACCCTCGGCATTGAGCACGTCCTGCGGCCCTCGTGACGTACCGACCAGCACCGCACGATTGACCCCCTGAGGCACGCTCAGCCCATGCTCATCCAGCAAGCGATCGAGGCCCGACAAGTCCTGGACCGGCGTCGGCCCCGCCATGTGATAGAGGGCAAGCATCGAGTGGGTCTTGCCGCCGCCGAAATTGGTTTGCAGTTCAACCACCGGATCGCCGCCGCTGCCGGAAAGCCGCTTGGCCGCGCCGATCAGAAGCGCGCTCAGGCCGTCGGTCAGATAGGTGCGGCTGAAAAACTGGCGCGGGTCGCGATATTCGGCCGGCGCGCTGCCTGAATGTACTTTGGCGAGATCGGCCGCGAACTCAGCTTGCTGGAAGTCGCCGGTAGCGACATCCTGATGCGGCTCGACCACCTCGCGCCACGGGAGAAGGCCCGCCACGGTTTCGACGGAGATTTCCAGGCGCTGGGTCTTCCGGCGCTCCTCATTGCGCTGAAGCTCGGTGAACTTCGTGCGCAGGATGGTGTCACGCATCTTCGAAAGCTGCTCGGTGGTCTCACCGGCGCTGATCGCCTCCATCAGGCGACGCATCGAGTCGAGCGCGCGTTCGGCGTCGTCATAGGTAAAGTTCTCATTGTGCGAGAGCTTGTTGCGGACATCGCCCAGCTCATTCACCAGTGACCGCTCGGCACGGCCAAGGACCGCCCGAAACGCCTCATTCCAGAACCGGTCCATCGCGTTGAAGAGCGCTGCCTGGTCCCAGCCGACGGCGCCATTGCTGTTGGGCCGCAGACCCGGAAGCTTTTCCACAACCTGGACCTGCCAGTGCCCCTTGAGCGAGCTTTCCAGCCGCTTCTCGACAAAGGGAATGAGCGCCGCCGGCAGCAGCTCCATACCCTCGAAAACGTATTGGCGCGTGCTCTTGGCCACTGTCCCGTTCCCCTTAAATATTTAGTGGGATCTGACGATCCCCACTCGTGTCGTGGATCGCTGCCGCCTGCCGCGTCAGCTCCGTCCAGTCGGCAATCAACGCGTTGTAGGCCGTGGCCTCCTTCGCATCTTTCCGCTTGTTGGCGCTGATGTCGTAAAGACAGTAGGCAAGGTCCTTCACGGCCTCGGCCTTCGCATCGATCTTCTTCAACAGGACGGCCGTGTCGTGCGAGATGCCGTCTTTTTCATATCGCCGAACAAGGTGCTGAAGGCACTCCCACACTGTCAGGTGGCCGTCACTTTCCGGCTCCCAATCGTCGTCCAGTTCGTCGCGCGCGAGAATGCGGACCTTCCCGGCTGCGCTCTCGACGATCCCTGCATGCTTCACGCTTTCAACAGAGATGCCTCGCGCGCGCGCGAGACTATCGGCGGTGCCATAATCGCCTTTCGCCATGCCGTGCTGTTCAAACCAGGTGATAGCAAAACGGGTGTCGGCATCGAACTCGCCCTGAATGCCGCCGAGGTAGTCGTCTAGCTCGGCATTTATTAGCTGCAGCGCCGTCTTGACCGTCATTGGGCTATCACCAGCCTCGAGCACCGCCTTATAGCGCGAGAACACGCCCATACCGGGTCCAATCGCCGACTGCGGCATGTCGGCCGGAGCGATGTTAGCAGCTTGCAGTTCGGCTATAGCCGAGGGTAGTTCGCGTTTCAGGGCACGGATGAACTCTGCGCGGGTGACGACATTTTCTGTTTCGCCACGTTTTCGGCAAACGAGAACGACCGAGGTAGCAAGCGCATTGCTCCCAATCCCTCGCATCCGATTTGCGAGTTCCGTGCGAACCGGCCAGGTTCCAACAATTGCATATCCCGCTTCGATAATTGCTTGCAGGAAGGTCGCCCATCCTTTCGACGTGAGCCCCTCCTGCTCTACCTCGCTTTGCTTGAACGCGTAGTAAATAGCGGATGGATATGCCGCGATACTTTTGTTTGCCATAATTGAAATGGCGTCTCTAATCCCGGTCAGGAAGAACTCCTCGGCCCGATCCTTACCCCCATGGCGAAACTGGTTCGCCACAAGCTCCTCTGGACGCTTATGTAGATGTGTCAGTTAGCTACCATATATAGTGAAGATCTGGGCCGAGGTTCGCGCCACCGTTGCGAATTACGAATTACGAAAAGCTCTGCCTAAACCACGTGATTTCTAGATTG
>Ga0302140_10006400_pt1 | contig 14778 bp, 17 predicted proteins | sample I_Bog_E1_1_FD_202095 | JGI IMG/M metagenome (GOLD analysis project Ga0302140, IMG submission 202095) | Peat permafrost microbial communities from Stordalen Mire near Abisko, Sweden - I_Bog_E1_1 | ecosystem: Environmental > Terrestrial > Soil > Wetlands > Peat | place: Sweden: Abisko, Stordalen...
GCTAGCTACGTAGGAAACAAGTAAAGTAAAGAAAAGAAGGAAAAAATGGCCTTGAGAACCCCTATTTGAGTGCCCGTAAGATTAGCATCCGTATCGGTACTGAACCCTGGCCCTGAATGGCTAGGCAAAGCACGTGCCGTCGTCATAATTGAGCATAGAAATAAAGCTGAAAGTGTAAAGTCTAAACTTTTACTCGCTATATAAATGCTTGGAATAGTGTTCGAGTTAGTATACTATAGTATTACGGTGACTGATATTGACAACCGTATACGTACTCCGTATAATATTAAGAGATCCTACACGTATTAGGTATTGTACCGTACAATACCGTGTTACTGGCCGTATATTAGTTTACTGCATATTTTAGTACAGTACACGTGACTTCCTGCCCCTTATAACTATAAATATAAATCTAAGCTTGTTTTTTGTGGATTTTATACTCCCTTCTATTTTACAAAAGGCCAGGTAGAAGTCCCCTCTTATATTAGCTATTATGTTGTAGCGTTACCAGTATTCGACGCATTTTTAGTACCCGGCAAGGGCAGTAAAGTCACGTGAAGCTCATGTAGTTTGAAATCAGTATACTGGCCGTGATATCCGTTTTATTATCTGCAGTATATACGGTGGCTAATATCCACCTTCATACAGATTATGGGGCATCCGTACGAGTTTTGGTGATAATATCTACGTAGTGGGGCGTATCTTAAATACTGCATATACTAACTCGAACACTGGCTCGGAAACTTTCTACAAAGAATATGTCATTTGAATAATAAATAAGAGGTCTCGGTTATAAGCATCGTTAAATTGGTCAGTGAGATATCTTATTGATGAATCAGACGAACGATAAATGAGCCGCAGCATATGGGTGGGATTAGTTGTCGTCTCTGGTGGTGGCTCATCAGGATTGCTTTTTCTGGGAAAGCGCTCAAAATTGACGCTGCAGCAGGACGCGGGACCATCTCAGCCTTACCACCACGGCGCTCAAGCATTATCTAGGCAATGGTCTCTTCGCCGGGAACTCCAAGATAACAAAACGTCTTCTAATGCGGCCTATGCGAAACTTTTCTCGCTTGTCGCATTGAACTACAGACCATGCCAGCTCCGGTTCCTGGCCCCTCGTCGACCACAAACGCTGCAACCCCAACCCCAGCTCCCAATCCAGCCTCGACACGACCCACTCCCCCAGCCGCCCCAAACACGAATATTCCCACCAGACCCTCATCTCAAACTCCCCATAACACGAAATGGCAAGCCATCAAAAGCCTGCTTCCCTCATCCGGCATACAGACATTCATGGGTCTTGTGGGCTTGATTCTTGCGATAATGGGCATACCGTGGGCAATGCGGAGCTACAATATGGCGCAGTGGACAGAACTGAATGACTTCAGAGATGATTGCCGCAGCGTCCAGGCTTCTGGGGCTGCGGTGTCGAAGGCTTGTGTGGAGGCGCTGGGTAAGGAATTGGAGCCGCCCCCATATGTGCCTACCCACTTTAGCCGACTGGGGAAGCGGGATTTCTATTCTACAATAGCTGTGAGAGAACTATATCCTGGGGCAACTGAGATATGGCGATATGTCAAGTTCTGCGTGGAGGCGATGCCTATTGGACTACAGACATCGATCACTTCAGCTTCGCATTTGGCCAATCGTCAGATGAGAGAGCTTCCACACTATGCACAGATACTTTCTGGGGCTATTATGTCTAGACTTCAAGGGTTTTCGGTCTTCTTTCAAAACGGCAGCATCCAGAAACTACCCTCCCTCTTGCTTCATCCATGGACTTCCGACGGCGCTCTCTTGCTTGTGTCAACCGCCCAGTATTTTCGAAGCAACATAGTACGCCTCCAATTCGCGTTCATCATCACTATTCTACTAATCCAACACCTCATTAATGGCCGATATGGTGCAACGACTGCCACGGTTTGTCGTGGAAGTATATTACTTGGGCATCCAATACAACATTCTATGTATACATCTTCTTTTCCGCTCTCGCACGAACCAAATACAAAGGAGTTCGGCCCGCAGATCGGCAATGGTTCCTTACTTTTGGGAAGCTGATACTTGTAGCCATAATTGGGCTCGAGCTCGTATACGAGGTCCTCTTGCTACTTGAGGGAGGCCGTCGTTCTTACACTACGTTCGGGATCATCCTTGTATCTGCGGTACTCTTACATATATGGCTTCACTATTTCCTCTTCACCGGGTGGGGTTGGAATCTGGACAACCTGGACAACATACTCGCAGGTTTTTGGGTCGTGTTGGGGGTTCTTGCTACTGAACTCTGCTTGGTAATTAATTTTCGCGCTGCGATGTTACTTGCTGGGAATATTTTGCAATTGGCGTTTTATGGAGGTATACTTTGGGGAATGTATGTACTCTTCACGTGAAGGTATCCAACTTAAGAAGATCGTCATCGGCGGTGAGGCAACACACTGATAAGCTGGCTGTTTTGAGAGAGTACCTTTGGTCCCTCTTGAAATGCAGTAGCTAGATACTCCTCATCCGGGAAGCGAGAAATCTCGCAAAATGAAAGCCACGTCATATTGAACCCCATTTTATTACCGAGAAAACAGTGTTGTTCCATATTCATGTTGATGAGCACTTGAGTTCTCGCTTCCACGGGATTTGCCAAGCGAGCCCTTTTTCTTAACAGAGACTAGAGTTGCGGCCCTGCTGCTTGTTATAAAGTCATTTCGTCTGATTTCTTGGACTATAGAATGGATTTCATGCGTCTCGTTCTCCTTTCACATTGCCTAGAATGGACTTCACTTCTACCTTGTATGTCTGATTAAACTCTCTTCTTAGCTAAGTTAGCTCCTTTTCAGCTGGAATGACTAGCACTGGGAAATGTAGTTGTGATCAGAATCATAACCACCCTGCCCGCATTCGCGATCGCGATCCAAAATTCAGCTGCGTCATCTAGAGGACTGGCTTAAAAAGATTGGGACAGAGTTCATAATCGCAACTACGATGCGGAGAGGAGGGAAAGGTAATGGCTTTGACAATTCGACAACGAGTCTTGAGAGAAGAGAAGAAGTAAATACGCGAGATGAGTTCATCTTAGTATTTGTAATAGCTAAACTACTGAAAGGCCTCTATCGGCACTTGAAAACTCTTATCCTGAGCACTCTTGTATTGACAGCCCAAGTTTCTGAGGGTTTCCGGAAAATCGGCATTGTATTTCCCGAATAGGCCGGTTTACAGCCTGAGAAGCTTTTGCTACGATAAGCAACGTTTCATTTGGTATTTACCGTATTTTAACCTTTCTCTTATCCATATAAGAAATTTCCCCGCATCGTATAATTGCCCCATCTCATAAGTCAAAAACCAAATCCGGGCTTTTCGAAAACTTTATCAAACGTCAAATTTTCAATTCTTTAGAAACTCGACTTTGTGCTTTCCTTGTGCTAGCGGAATTCTGTCTCGTTGAAAATGCTTCGAATACTTCTCCTATTATTGGCCCCGCTCTGCTGTGCACTCGACCTTCCCATTCCCAGTGGACCCTATCAGTTTACCCTCAATGACTCCGAGCTTATTGATACCTCTCGCAAGGATCCTTGGGGGAAAGACACAATCGAGTATCGCCGGTTAATGATATCACGTTTCGACCCACTTCCTCTCGATACTTCATATTGCGCTGTTAACGCAAAAGTGGACTACATGTCGCCAAATATATCAGCAGCTATGGATAGTATCTTCGCTCCTTTGGGCTTCCCAGCAGGCGTATTTGAAGGTCTCGACCTGGTTTACCAAGTAAGCTTTTGTCGGGGGAATGAAACTTGGCCGATCGTCCTGTTTTCTCCAGGATTCAACTCCACTCGTAACTTGTACTCATTGCTAGCACAAGAAGTTACAAGCCAAGGTTACACTGTCATCACAATCGACCACCCTTTCGATACGAATGTAGAATTTCCGGATGGGACCTTTGCGGTTGGCGGCAATGTGAACTTCTCGGATACCAATTCGATATTACATGCTCTTGACATCAGAGTCCGCGATATCTTGTTTGTACTAGACACCTTAGGAATCGAACATAACGCACCACTAAACGCAAGCGCATTCGGCTTTGGAGGATCATTTGGAGGAGCTGCTATTGCCGCCGCAATGCTTAATGACACACGACTTCGCGGCGGTGTGAATCTAGATGGAAAGCTCTTCGGGAAAGTTATCACCACCGGACTAGGCCGACCACAACCTGGCATCAATCAATCTTTCATCCTTTGGGGAGCCAGTGGTCATAATCGATCAAGCGAGCCAGAATGGGGAACGTTTTATGAGAGTCTAAAGCGTGAGAGCATATATGAACGAGAATTGGGGTTGCTAAATGCGTCACATATCACATTTTCGGATCTTCCTCTAGTTGTTGATTTCACTGGGACAACTTTGCCCGCGAAGGCTCGAGCAGTGGCTGGATTTCTCCCTGGAAGGAGGGTGCTACAGATCTTGAGTGGTTACTTAAGTAATTATTTCCAGTTTGTTTTACGGGGAAACGAAGGGGAAGAGCTGCTATCTGGACCAAGCAAAGACTATCCCGAGGTCCTCTTCCTAGGATAACACATATAGAAGTATGGCGTTCAGGCTTTGGGACCATGTGGGCAAGACGAAATTCAAATAGCAAGTGTTCCAAATATTTTGACTTAAGTTCTTGAGGATATGTTATGTGCTTTTTAGGGTGTCCCGAAATTTTTATTTCTAGAAAGATATGGTGCAATATTGCCAATGAAAGAAGCTAGTCATTCCTTAAATCATTCTTGCTAGGAGTTAACGCTCTTAATACCCGCACACCGAGGACAAGCATATACTAGGGGAGACAGGTGATCCGATGTGAGTTGGTGGAGAGAACATAATGAAGACCGGTAAGGAGGTAGGTAAGGATGGGCGGGTCTGAGGCGAAGGGAGGGTAAGCGAGGGTAAACAAAGCGGGAAGGTGACAACCTCCGCGAAAAAAAGGTGAGTCTCGCCACCGATGAATCTAGGAGTGCTGTAGCTTCGAAGTCAAGTATTTATTGTAGATTGCTATGCTACCCGAGCCTCTCAGTCTGAGATTCTTTTCTGATCCGAACAAACTGAGATAAAAACTGTCCTGGTAAAGCAGCTCTATCTTGCTTGTTCTCTTTAACCTTACCAGGCTTCTGCATCTTTGCATCCTTACCACGAAACCAGCGTAGCTTGACGGGCGTCTCCTTCCCCTCCTCATCCTCAGATACGCGGAGCTTGGGATCATTCTGCTCGTCCTTGCCTAGTTGCCGGACATCATCATCCTCCAAGATGGCCACCTCGAAGTTCTTGCGACCGACCGAGATGAGGACATGGCTCCTCCGAATCGCATCGCGAACCTGAAGGGAATACTGCGGCGAGTTGCAGGATATGGCAATCACGGGCGAAGCATGGGACACATCCTTGCCGGCCATGAATGCGTAAAGCGCTATATTGGGTGTTGATTCGCAGTCGGAAGTAGGCGCAGTGCGCGAAATGATGTCTTCAAGTTGCGGCTCCAAGACCCGCCATTGTGCCCATGCGAGCTCGTCGTCTTTCAGCTCCCATAGGTACCCGTTCTTCATCTTGCAGAAGGCTTTGTCTTTGAAGCTATGGCGGTAGCAGGGGTAGGTCCTGTTGAAGATGATGTCTCGAAACGAGGGAGGTTCGTCTGTTGAGCTTGCTTCACTACTCAAGCTCCGCGAAGAGCTACCTGTATGTTTTGTGGCGGGGCCTTCATTCTGCTGTTTGCGAGGTTTTTTGAACAACGCACCGCCTCGAGATGTGTTTTTTGTGCCTAGAAGATGGAAGCCTTTCATGTCTGTGAATATTGTCGATGCCGGCATGAACAGAGCCCCAGTGCCGTCTGCGATGATTTCTATGACTACTCCGAGTAAGTCGTGAGTGGTGGGGTGTATTAGCCACGATCCGCAATCTTCTTGAGCTAAAAGACGTTAGAAAATCACTTCTAAATGGTGGTGAATTTGCGTACCTATCATCTGACTTGTCATCACCTTCCAAATTTTCAGGAGTTTCCCATCAGCAGCCTCCATGACTCCAGCAATTTCCGGAGCATCTGCAACAATGACTCCACTAGCTGTCACAACCCAAATGATTTGACTCTTTATTTTAGGCGATGCATGGGTAGGAGGGGTCTTTGGATCCTGTGATGGCTCGTTTGACTCTGACTCAACCTGACTCGGTATTTCTTTCGCGACACGATTCGGTGCAAATGTTGGATCAAGTGAAGGCATGCTTGCCTGCGTTTTTGTTATCTTGGAGCTTTGAATCCGGACCAGCATCCATCCATGTGCTCTATTCGACAGGTGCAGATTCGAGCTTCCTATACGATCACGAGAGACAGTGTTCGGCTCCGGCTCCTTGAAAGAAGGACTCCGTCTCTTTAGGCGCACAAGTTCATCTCCTAGATCCGTGACTTCCGACCTAGACTGTGAAGGGACCGTTGTCTCGACTGTTGACTGTTGCTCGATCGCGTCCTTCGCTGTTGGATGAGATGTCTGCTGCTCCGGAGATGACTGCTCGATATCCTTCGCTTTGGCATATGATGTTTGTTGTTCTGGGGACGGCTGCTCCGGAGTCTCCTTCGCCGTAGGCTGAGAAATTTGTTGCTCCGGAGACAACTGCTCGTCACCCTTCGCTTTGGGATCGGATGTTCCTATTGATGGTTCAGACTGAACAGTTGAGACTGAATAGATACCAGCTGTACGCTGAGTTATTTGTTGCGCTAGAGTAAAGTCGTTTAGGCCCCTGGCCTCGTGATGAGGCGTTTGTTGTTCTAGAGACGACTGTTCATTGCCCTTCGCTTTGGGCTGAGATGCTTGTAACACTTGTTGTTCTAGAGACGATACGTCGATGCCCTTAGCTTCGGGATGAAGCTTTTCTTGTTCTAGCGACGACTGCTCGATGCCCTTCTCCTTGGGTTGAGATGTTTGTTGTTCTAGAGACGACTCTCCTTCTGATGGCTGGGGGATTGCCGAATCCACCGCGGGCAACCTCTCTCCAGGGGAGGTAGCAACGATAAGCTCTTGGAAACTTGTCTCATAAAAATTTCCTATGATTATTCCGTACACCCTCCCCCCCTTGTCTTCTACGAGTCCACCCATCGTAATTACCCTCAATTGATCATTATCAAAACGACCGCCATCAGGGGAAGGAACAGCGACACGAGTTGGAGGTTTTAGGATGTGTTCGTCTGGAACCTGGTAAACTCTGTACTCCAGATGTTCTCTCAGACAAGAAGGCTGGTAAGGAAGTCCGTAGACGCCGATGTGGACGTCAGAGGCGTTCAGCTTTCTTGAGGCTAGCATTTTAAGGAGCAGCGCGGATGACTGTTTTCGTAAAGATTTCAGGTCACCCGAAGTCATCTTTTCGCTCTTCGTGTCTCCGAAGAAGACTACAGTTGGGTGCGCGTGTTTTCTATCTCTCCCAACCATCCACAGTCCACAGCTGTGTTCTTCATTTGGTTTGAGTCTTCTGTCTCTATCTTTTGCGATTTGGGAGGTAAACCTCGGTGACATCCAGAAGCGCCAGCCATCGAATTGCCCAGAGAAATCAGTGAAGAGGTCCCAGTAGGCAGTGGTAGTCTCTTCGTCATACAGCCGACGCGGATACGGGCCAGGGGGCGGATCGGCCATTGTCGAGCGGAATTCCTTCCTGCATCCGGATCCTTATCCCGATGCAAAGGCTAGTTGCGATGTCCAAGGCGTTGTTGAGGTGCGGTCAAAGGCGATGAGGATTGTTCTATTGCGTGGCGAGCGAGGTGAAATCATGAGGCTGCTGCCAAGTCATGCTCTTATGTGATTGGATTATGAATTCCTGCGTCTTATCACGAGCCACAGCCCCCTGAAGGTGTTTGTCGAATTTCTGATTGGCTTATATTTCGTGGCTGTGGGGATAAGCAGGAGCTGTGAGTGTGCGCTGGCAAGCCCGAAGAATTCCATTTAGGTGATAACCATTCGTCCTCGCCCGGCGCTGGAGGAGACAAGTTGCTGGAATGTGAAGTTATGGCTGCTGTACCAGCACCGGTACCACCACTAGCAAATGCTCCAGGGCCAGGACTAGTTCCAGGGCCTCCTATTCCAGCTCATGCAGCAATTCCTCCACCCCCACCTATACCGCCTCCGCCACTTCCTGCTGACGAAGATGTGAATATTCCTGAACCGCCTCTTCCATGGGAAATGCAACCACTAGGGGGTATCGTCGATGCATTGCGTTATGGTCTCACCGTTCCCAATCCTCCTGTCGACTTTTACGACTTTGATACTCTTGATAGCATAGCAGATAGGCTTTGGGGTCCAGTTGAGTCTGCGCCCAAGCTCTCACAAAGTCAACAGACTATAAACTAACAAAATCATAGAAGAACGGCAGATCTGGTACCCTTTGGTACTGCATTGGTGGCAATAGGCGGAAACGTGAATCTCGACAAACATGTGGTCAGAACATATGGCGACTTGGTAGACCTTATCAGCAGGTTTCTGAAAAGGAAACAGGCAATCTCAACAAAAACGAAAAGCGAACTACGCGATTTAGTTCAGGAGAGTGGCTTTTATGGGGAACCTGAAGCCAATGAAGACAATGTATGAATACACATTCTGAGGTTTATCCTCTGCATTGAGTTTCTAGTACTTGCTCTAACATTACTTTTAATTTCAGGATCGCGTCTCCAATTCAATTGAGTTGGGAATTCGCTTGTGGTTAATGGTCTCCATAGGCAAAGCAGGTCTGCCTCCATCACCAGGAACTTATGAGCAGCCTTACATCTTCTGGGAAAGAAATGATACGATTGGTGATATTGTGTATGAAGGGTTTCCGAAAAAAATCACTCCCAAATTCATAGAAAAAGAAAGACTTCAGTTCACTATATCGGAAGCTACAGTCAGAGAGAACAAGTTCCCTCGCCACTTCAATCTACGCGATATGGCTCGTCTTTCGGGGTTTAAGATCGAATTCACCAACGATCTCTTTAACCACCTTTACGTGGAGGAAAATAACGAGAAAAAGTATCGAACGAAGGTCTACATCTTTCACAACGCCACTATGCTTGAGGAGTTATGCAAAAACGAAGATCTTGATGATGGGTAAGTGAAAGAGCTGATTAGAGGTTGCGCAGTTCTTTCTTACTGTACACAGAACCACACGCATAGAGGCCCCCTCAGAAGATTCGGGTGCAGACACTGGATCAGCCGCTTCTTCTTATCTGACGAGGTCAGACATCTCAGCAGAAGAGAGCATAAAAGATCCGGATATCATTTCGAAGGTCGCCAGGGAAACGCTTGACACTCTTGGCCTTCTTATTCCAGCTGATAACCCAGAATGCCAAGAGTGGTTCCTGCGTCGAGTCCAAGGATACGACACTTTCCTTGATGGAATCTTCTTCTGGATGATGCAACGGGGAACCTGGGGACTAATCGTGTTTATCATATTCCACCCGAAAGGTTTCTTCAATCCGAAAGCACCTATTCGCCCGCGAAACCCTCTTTTACGCATCGACAGAATGGCAGGATCCCAGTTTACTCCAACTAGATCGCGATTTCACTACAAATACTGGGGCCTTCGATTAATGAAACTGGAAGAGCAATTCAATATTCCCGAAAAGGCTACTTTCTGGAGCAGGTTATACGATTACCGAAATCCAAGAGAGCGGATGGGGTACTGGGCCGCTTTTTGGGCCGCTGTCTTCGCGATACTTGCGTTGATCCTTACCTTCATCTCAATGGTACTGGCAGGCTATGCCTACAAAGAGGCAAAAGTCGCGAATGTGTTTGCTTTTGCAGCCAGTACTTCTGCAGATCACGCAGCGTCGTTAAGTAATAGTATCTCGGTTGCGAATAATGGCAGCACAACCCCGCCAGTTACAATTGTTGCTTGTTGTAGTGGAAGTACAGCAAGGAACGGAAGCATGGAATTCTCCGCGCAGATTTCTGATCTGTCAACAACGGTACATGAAACCTCTATAGTAATTCTCACCGAGATAGCCACAGCTATGACTACCGTGACAGTGTTAACCACCGAGAGTGTGGCGCCTGCCGGGAGAGTCAGGCTTTAACAAAACTAACGCATCTTCTGTTTTAGCTTCTGGGAGTGACAATTGCCATTTATGACCTGGTAGGAGGGTGCTGAAGCTTTGCCTTTCTGTTGCTATTTCTCAGATTTAACGCGGGCTTGGCTTGAGAAAGAATTAGAAAGAAGGAGCTTGGTGCAATTGGGCAACATCGAACGAGACACACGTTTTTCGCGATGAAAGATTCATACCTGTGAATAGTGTGCTATTCCTCACGGGCAAGACCGACTTCTGGAGAGTGTCTTGAAAGAGCGCTGCGATTTTCATGGTCGCTTCTTTACCGTCACGTGGAAGGCCGCCGGAATCAGAGTATCATTATCACTGGGGTCTAACATCACTGGAGACTATGAGAGCCTTTTAGCGCCAGGGCTTGATTATTGTTCTCCTTGAATATATCCCGCTATAAGCGAGAGGCTTTGTCAACCTTCTTGCAGGTTCTGCAACCCACTCGATCGGAATTTTTCTCGTCCCACAACTCTCATTGGCCTCTCCCGAATGCGGCAATGTTTTAATCTCGAAGTGCCGGAAGGTGGCTTTTTTGGAGGAACGCCAAGTTGGAGCCTCCAGTCACAGTCTCGAACTGATCAATCACTGTAAATACCCTTACCTATCATCAGAACGCCAAGTGATGAGTAAGGTCAATTAAAAGCCAACAAGCAATGCGGCTTTATAATCAATTGATTGCTCTCCACGCCGCGCATGGCAGGGTGTGCACGGCTTCTTGGCATTCGTTGTTAGCGAATGGTTACAGTATCTTTCATGTGATTCGTAAGGATGCACACCGGGCAGTCTGAGAGTGATGAGTAAGGCAAGGGGTCTGCAGGTGATATGAGAAATAGCTACATATATGTTCCTGGCATTTCTCTTCGTTTTTCTTGAAGCATGTTCTCTTGATAAATTGTCCGTTATCATTTGGGCCGCTCGATCTTTACTCTCAGACTTTGAAGATCTCGAGCTTTCGACAGTGATACCTTTTTCCCCCGCCCTTGGTATAAGCACAACATCATCTTTTCTGCCATCAGCACCGCAGCATAAAAGCCAAAATGTCGGATCTTATTCGCGAGGCCGCAATTGGCCAAATCATCCGCTTCGTAACCAGAAACAAATATCTGCAGTATCCCGAAGAAAAAGCAGACTTTGTGATTCCCAACGTCTACGCCAACCCTGATGTCCTCTTCAACCCCAAAACAATTCCCGAAGAAGACTCTACCGAAGAAACCCCAGGCCGAACTCCGGCTCAAACTCCCGGAAAAGAGCTTTCAGATCCAGGGGAAAGTTTGGACAGCACTACGATGAACAGCAACCCCGACCTTGAGAAAGCAGAGACCCAATTTGAGGGCATTCGGGCTTCACCATCAGGACCACATGGATATCCTAATACGCTAGGTATACGACGTACCAAGACGAGAGAGGAGACCTTGCCCTTTACTGATGAGCGGATGGAGGTTGAGAGAATCGCGACAATTGAACGAGCAGCTTCCTCGCCGATTGTGCCTGCGGTTACGAACCAAGGTGATATTCTGGTAGATTGGTATACCACGGACGACCCGAGTAATCCACAGAACTGGAGCTTGGGAAAAAAGAACTTTGCTACTTTCATCCTCTGGTAAGTCTCTTTTCCTCTGACCCTTGAGTGATTTCAGTCGGATCAAAGCTAATGATAGTAGTCTCTATACATTCGTTGTATACTCTGGCTCTGCCATCTTCACACCTTCATACGGCGGAGTAATAACACGCTTCAAAGTTTCAGTCCCCGTCGTCTCTCTCAGCTTGTCTCTCTACGTCTTAGGCTACGGAATGGGTCCTCTGCTCTTCTCTCCGCTTTCTGAAATTGCACGATTCGGCCGAAACCCGACTTACGTGGTTACATATGGTCTCTTCGTTATCTTATGTGTTCCCACAGCATTAGTCGAGAACATCGGCGGCCTCTTGTTTCTTCGTTTCCTCCTTGGCTTCTTTGGGAGTCCATGTCTCGCGACTGCTCCAGCTACGATGCAAGACATGTACTCCTTCATCAAGTTCCCGTACGGTCTCGCAGTGTGGACCAGTTTCTCTTTCTGTGGACCCGCTGTTGGACCCGTTTTGGCAGGCTATGCGGTTCCGGTGCTTGGATGGCGCTGGTCTATATGGGAAATGTTGATTATGGGGGGACCGTCATTCATCCTCATGTTTCTCTTTATGCCCGAAACGTCGGCCGATGCCATCCTTCTGCGTCGGGCCCAGCGTCTACGCGCTCTCACAGGCGATAGCAGACTCAAGTCTGCTTCCGAGATCAAAGCAGCCAACATCGTCTTTTCTGCTGTCGTTTGGGACGCGCTCATCAAGCCTATTCAAATCACGGTCCTCGATCCGGCCGTACTCTTCGTCAACGTCTATACTTCTTTCGTCTACGCAACATACTATTCCTTTTTCGAAGCCTTCCCAATCGTTTACTCCGAGATCTACCACATGAATCTGGGCGAGGTCAGCACTACATTCTTGTGTATTCTCGTGGCGTGCATTATTGGCGTCGTAGTATATGTGTCGTACTTGCATTGGTACCTCGAGCCATCTATCATGCGCCGCGGTGGCATCGGCCCACAGGAGAGCTTATTGAAGCCGGCTTTGATGGCAGTGTTCCTCCCCACGGCAGGCCTCTTCCTCTTCGGCTGGACTTCCCGCGAAAGCATCCATTGGATTGTCTCCGTCATTGGAATCACCATGTATGCAGCAGGTGTCTTCGTTGTATTCCAGTGCATCTTCGTCTATGTCCCAACGAGCTACCCACAATATGCTGCGTCTTTGTTTGCTGGAAATGATTTCTGTCGTTCAGCACTGGCTTGTGGATCTATCATGTTTGCTCGCCCGTTGTACAACAATTTGGGGATCGGTAGGGGAGTCAGTGTGCTGGCAGGGTGCTCGACGTTGGGCATAATGGGCATGTGGTCGCTCTTCTACTGGGGAGATAAGATGCGTGCGCGTTCGAGGTTCACTGTAAAGGAAGTTGAAACGCAGTAGAGAACATGGAGGGAAGTTCTGAGTATGAGTTGAACCCTCGACAATATGGTGAAGTTGTATTGAGTCTCTGGTTTGTGGGTATCAGAGCAGCCTGGTTAGATCTGATGTATCGCAATGGGAATAGTGGCTGCGTCAGGATAATGGGAGGAAATCATTGACTGTCATGTTCAATATTCAATTGCGGTAACGATTGCAGCGGGCACATTGAGATTATAAATTTACCTACTCCAAAGATTACTAGGACATCTTTGTGGTCGCCACTTGGCGTCTGTATAAGCGTGAAGGTGAAAATAATTGACAGCCAAGATAAAGGGCTCGATTAAACTCATTGAGAAGGGCTTTGATGTACCTTTCTCCTCGAGTGGGGTATTCGTAGTGCATAAATCTACACCAGTAACGAGCCTTCTCATGCAGAGGTGAGATTGGCTGCTCGTCAACCACCCTGGGCTGACACCAAGGCATACCTGCAGAGCACAGCAGAAATATCCGCTAAGCCGCACGCATCGCCCACATCTCGCTGGTCATCTTCATGATAAAGCATCATTATTTGTGGTCTCAAGTCAGCTTCCTGAATTTCCACCCCGAAAGGCTGTCGCGAATATCGTCATCTCTGGGGAATTCACTTGACTTGCGAGTGTTTCCTTGTCTCAAGCGTCGAGGCTTGCACTATGTCGAGTCCAGAGCCGGAAGTGGTTGCGCCAGAAGAACAAGGAAATCAGGCTCGCGATCCGGAGAGTCTCAAAGTCCCTGAACGCGTGTTTACCCGCTACAGGAACGCCTTAGTTACGGTATGACACGAATAGTCCTTGATCACAAAATACTTAATCCTTGTAGGATGATCCAGACGTGGCTCGTCGCAGTGAGACCAATGCAACGAAAGGCTACACCTCGAGGCTCTTGCAACGTAAGCATGTTATAATTCTCACTTTTCCTTCTAGAACTTAATACTAACGTGGATTGTGAGACTTACCATGGCCTAATACACAAGCGCCTAACGAATCTCTACAAATTGCTGTACAAGCGTCCGCGCCATCTGTTTGCAATGATCTTGACTGTTTATCGCGAGCCAGAGATAGTTTCACGATGACGCTGTTAGGAGGAACGCCGCCCGTGGAATTCCAAGCATTTCTTACCTGGTACCTGGACTTTCTCGAGTTCAAGATGGTCGGGGCTTGGAACAACCTATTCTGCCAGGTTTTGGGTTGTGTTGACAAGCCAATGGGTGCTCCGAGCTCTGATGACCTCTCTGTTGGTTTTGGGATTCTTGAAGTTGTGATACAGGAACAAGGCCGTCAGAGCCTGGCCCTTATCGATATCGTCGACAAGCTCTATAATCTTGGCCTATTAAGAACCACCGATCACATGCGATCACATGCTAATCAACTCGTTTTCACGTTGTTTGGATGGTTGAGTATGTTCAAATATTCAGATTGGAAGAGGGTGGCTCTCTGTATATTGCAACTATAGGCACTATTGCTGACATGATTGTGCTATATAGGTTGCCTGTATAATCCAAGATCAGCGCATGGTCCCGAAAAGCTACGAATCGTCGAGTTCCAGGAAGAATCCTCTACTTCTCCACTTCAACTTACTCGTAGAAGGTTCGGACCTCTTAAAGGGAAGACTGTCACCGCCTATGAACAGACCATGGAGAATAATGATCAGCCACTGCACACCTTACTGCAGGCCTTTGGAAATATTATACCTCAACTGCAATCTCC
>Ga0302140_10006404_pt1 | contig 14771 bp, 9 predicted proteins | sample I_Bog_E1_1_FD_202095 | JGI IMG/M metagenome (GOLD analysis project Ga0302140, IMG submission 202095) | Peat permafrost microbial communities from Stordalen Mire near Abisko, Sweden - I_Bog_E1_1 | ecosystem: Environmental > Terrestrial > Soil > Wetlands > Peat | place: Sweden: Abisko, Stordalen...
GGCTTCCACTCGGCTAACGCCCGGCGAATCGTGCGGGGAAAACCCGTCACTTCGAGGACATGACTGCCTGAGCGTTTTGCGCTGGCATGCGCAGCGGCAACCAAAGCCTGCACAACCTTTGGATCGTCCTCCGCGGCAATCAGGTCGGCTACGACACAACGGACGAGGCCAAACTGCGGGTCGCGTTCCTGACGCGAGACTGCATATCCGGTGATGCGGCCTCCGCTCCGGTAAGTGAATACGCGACAGATCTTCTGACTGCCGGGAGGAGTGAAGTGCCAACGAAGAACCTCCGAACTGCGTTTCCCGATTAGTCTCTTGCTTGCCATCGCTTGTTCGGTACAGAAAGCGTCGAAATCGGACGGCAGCGTATCAAGGGTGCATTCTGAAACTTCGCTGTCGGCGGTCGAGACTTGAGGAAATCGGCGCCTCAGCCGCGCTTCTGCCCACATCGCGACTGAGCCGGCGAAACTGCCAACCTTTGCCAGGGCGGGACGAGCCTCCAGCTTTTTCAAAACCGCCTCGGAAAAGCGCCGATGGTCTAGGACCCAGAACAATACCGTGCCGTAATCCAATTGAGGTACGGGAGAAGCCTTCGAGGCTTCCATCATCTTGCCGGCGGCCGGGGTCGCAGTCGTGTTCAGAAAGAGGTCCACATCTTTTTGACGAAGGAAGGATGACACCAGAAGGTGAGACGAGGAGCGAAACTCCGGATCGACCGCAAACCGGCAGCTTGCCGCTGCAGTCAGGGTTGTCCCTTGAAACTCGCAGAGGAGCGGGATTGTTCCGAAAAATCCGACGACCGACCCGGCTGATTCGAGGATCCACCCAATCCTCGGCGTCACTTCGCGGTTCTTGAGAGCCGGGTTGTCCACCCAAAGCCGTTTCCAATTTTCCACCGAGTCCGCTCCTTGCCCCAGCCGTTTGTGCAAAAGAGCGACCTTCTCAAAGTCAGAAAACGTGGCCGCCCGTAGCGCGATGGCTGCGTGGTTACGCGAGCCATTCAACAATGGCGACTGCGCTAATTCGCGGTCATCTCGACGCGTCCGAATGGTCGCGAGAACGGCATCCGTTAGTCTCTCTTGTACGGAAGGCATGGGATAGCAAGGGCCTAACTAAGATCGAACTATGGGACTAAGGCTGGACTATGAATCTCGATAGTGCGTGAAGTCTTGGGCGTGTTCTGCAGGAATGCACGGTGCCATAATTCAAGAGATACCAACGAAAGAATCTCTTTTGGGTAGCTGTGCAGACGAACGTCGTCGTCGATCAGCTGCTCGATACAGGAGCGGTTGAAGTAGCCACGTGCCACGGTTTTGCTATCTAAGAGAATATCGCGAACCCAATCTTTGAGATCAGTCCGCATCCAGCGCTCGTACGGTACCGGGAATCCCACTTTCTTGCGATGCAGAATCTCGTGGGGAACGCGGTGCTTGAGCGCCGTCTTGGCAATATATTTGGTCGTAAAATTATGCACTTTATAGTTTTCCGGAAGCGCGGCCGCAAACTCCAGAAACTTATGATCGAGAAATGGGACGCGAAGTTCGATCGAGTTTGCCATCGTCATCTTGTCGGCTTTGAGAAGCAAGTCGTCCGGCAGCGAACTCTTGGTGTCTGCATAGAGCATCGTGTTGACAGGCCCGCCTTTATTTCCAGTCATGAATCTTTGTACCGCCTGTTGCGAAAATGCACGATCAACATGCGGAGCGAAGGAGGGAGAATAGAGGCTATTACTGCGGAGATTAAAGAACCGGCTAGGGCTCGACGTGCGACTGTAGTAGTACGAGGGAAATGGCAGTTTAAATAAAGGCGAATACTTCGCGATTCGGGGCGAGTGCAAGGTTCGATTCGCAGCCGTGAGCGCCAATGAGAGCATGCCGTTGAGCGGGCCAAGAACCTTCTTCAAGCGCTCAAGCCACAGTACATTTCGGTAAATCGGATACCCCGCGAACGCTTCGTCTCCGCCTTCTCCTGAGATGAGCACCTTCACGTAGTCCTTGGCCAGACGCGTGACATAGTAGAGAGCAATCGCTTGTGGCTCACAGACCGGCTCTTCCATATACCAGGCAAATTGCGGAACGAAATCAGCAAATTGCTGGGCGGTAATGGTCATTTCATGATGTTCGGACCCGTAGGTCTTGGCCGCCAATCGAGCATAGGGCCGTTCATCAGCCAGACCGGGCTCGGAAAATCCCAGGGTAAAACTGCTCAGCCGGCGTTCAGTCTTGCCTCCCGCCATTCCCAGCATAGCGGTGGAATCGACCCCACCGCTCAGTAAGAATCCGACGGGCACATCGCTCACCATATGCATGCGGACGCACTCGTCGAGCAGCGTGAGCAATTCATTTTCGGCATCTGCCAGGCTGCGCGGTTTCGGATTGAAAGCCAGATCCCAGTACTGCTTGATCTCGGCTTTGCCATTTCTAACCATCATGTACGAACCCGGGGCAAGCTTGAAGATGTTACGAAGCAACGTCTCCTCGCCAGGTACATAATAGAAGGTAAGAAACCGATCAATCATCTCCGGGACAAGTTCCGGCTCTACCTCGGGATCAGCCAGCAGAGCTTTAATCTCTGAAGCAAAAATCAACGAGCGATCCGACAGCCAATAATACAAAGGCTTAATTCCCACACGGTCCCGGGCAATGAACAGCGTTTGGTTTCGACTGTCCCAGATAGCAAAAGCGAACATGCCTCTGAGTTGTTCCACGCATTTCTCGCCCATCTCCTCATAAAGATGGACGATGACTTCGGTATCCGTTTGCGTCTTGAAGATGTGACCCTTGCCCTGCAAGAAAGTGCGGAGTTCCTGGTAGTTATAGATTTCGCCATTGAAGACGATCCAAACGCTTCCATCTTCATTGGAAAGAGGCTGGTGCCCGGTCTGCAGATCGATGATCGAAAGGCGACGGAACCCCAGCCCGATTGGGCCGGACACAAAGAAGCCTTCGTCGTCCGGCCCTCGATGCTGGATCATATCCGCCATCGCCTTCACCACGTCCGGAGAGACTGGTTTGTCCCGATCGAAATTAAACTTGCCGCAAATACCGCACACAAGATCCTCGCTTCTACTTACGATTTAAGAATTGCCGGTTGCTCAAGTTTCAATGACCATCGCAAGACAGTTTTCCATTTGTCGGTCTTGAGACGAACGGCTTCTTTGTCCCCGAACGGAAATACGACTGCCAGAATAGCAAGATGCACCAAGGCCGATAACCCCATAGTCACGCGATATAGCAGGCCATACACCGGGCCGCCGATCATCCGGTAGTACATCAGCATCGCCCGATGTTTCATCAGGATCGACCAGTGGCTCACGGGCTGGTGCGAACTGCTGGTCCCGCCGTGATGCATGATTTGTGCAGCCCCGACGTAGTAACTCGACAATCCCAAGTTTCTAACCTTGTAATTGAGATCGATATCCTCGGCGTACATGAAATAGTCTTCAGTAAGCAACCCGACTTTTTCGAATACTTCCCTCTTCAAGAGCATACATGCCCCGGGAATTACTTCCACTTTGATGGGCCGAGGTGTATCGCAAAACAAAGGGCTGATGTCCCACAGTGGGCACGCGGGCCACTTCATGCGCAGATATTCGACATTCGTGAGCTGATTGAGGAGAGTCGGGAATTTCTGGACCGAAGCGGTCTGAATCGACGAATCGGTGTTCAACAACTTGCAACCAACGATCCCTGCGTCGGGCAAGGATTTGATCTGTTCGAGCAAAATGTTGATTGCGGGTCCAACCAGTTTCGTATCAGGATTCAACAGCAGAACATGGCTGCCACGGGAACGTCGAAATCCGAGGTTGCTGGCCCCAGCAAAGCCGAGATTGTTCTCGCTCTTGACGACCGTAATCTCCGGAAACTCCTGCTCAAGAATCTCTCCGCCTCGATCCGGCGAAGCATTGTCAACGACGATAATTTCGAAATTTATACGCGAAGTATTTTCGTAGATGCTCTCAATGCAATCACGCAGATAAGCGAGCGAATTCCAATTCACACAAACGATGGAAACCTCAACCGTGCCCATAGTTCGCGTGATTCGATTAGAAACCTGATCGTGCACAATTTGTCTGGCTACTACTTCCAAATGGTTTCTCTCCCGCACAGCTTGGCTAGTTGTTGCTGCCGAAGATAGCGGATCAACTCGGGATCGTCGACCCGTGGCGTTCTTTGCAAATGAGCCGAGATGTATCCGTAAACCAGAGCAAAGGAGCCGATGAAATACGGACGGCGGGGCAAACGTACGATTGATTTTACGGTCAGAAACAACGGGTGGTAGCCGGAAACGTAGTCGATCTTTCCATCCTTTACCAATCCTCCCCAGCGTCCCCATGATGCTCCGGTGAAGCGGTGGTGAATCATGTGGATATCGAAGAAACTCGTCGTGGTCCATCCCAACATATTGGCTTTGACTTCGTCGACCGTATCGGATCCAGGCCCCACCCACAATCCTCCGATGGCCTCCCAGCAAGCGCGCCGGTAAATCTTCACGCCGCCACGAACGTGAAATTTCGGGTGGTTTTCGAGAACCTTCTCGGGGCCGTCGTAATGGTAAAGGACTCCGCCGCCAATGCCGATTTTCGGATTGCCGCGGAATTTTGCGAATGTCTTTTCGAAATAGTCCGGCTCGAACGACAAATCGCCGTCGAGCTTACTCATGAATTCCCAATCTCTGGAATCGAGGGCATTGTAACCGTCGTAGAACGCCTCGATAATGCCGGCTCCCCACTTGCGAAAGCCCCGATCCGTACGATGAACACCTCGTATCCAGGGATATCGCCGCGCGGCCTCATCGATGATTTCTCCGGTTCGATCTTTCGATCCATCGTTGACGATCACCCACTGTTGCGGACGGATCGTCTGCCGCACCATGCTTTCGATGGTCAGGGGCAGATACGACTCCTCGTCGCGCACGGGAGTGACAACCACGTATCGCGTTTGCATCGGATTCGTCGACGACTCAGTCAAGCAGATACCTGTTTGTGGAGCGGCCAATTTCCACTTCCGCGTCAGAAGGCGCCGACTCGCGAGTCGAGGGCGCGGAAACTTCTTGCAAGGCGACAACTCCCTCGGCGGTTTTGAAGCGAACGCCAGAATTTGCCAACGGAATCGTGCAGGCCGAGATCATGGAAATCAGCGCAAACCATGCCATACGCGACTGATCGAAGTAGTTCACGCCAAAGAACGCAACTACGTTCGCGAAAAGCGCGGCGCCCAGAAACCACAGAAACCATTGCTGCTGCTTGTTCTTGGCGCGCTTCCGAGCCTCTCCGATGCGGGCAAAACTGCGGGAGATGACCAAAATATAAAAAACCAGCGCCGCCAACCCTCCCGCTTCTCCGACGGACACGTACATATTCTGCGCGTCCCACATATCCAGTCCCCACTTGTAAGCTTCATTGGTGCCAATCAGCCACCAACTACTGAAGTGGTTGATGAACTGATCGATCAGCTCGGCCCGATGGTAACTGGACGACGATCCCGTCAGGTCGATGCGGGCGATCAGAAACCACACCGGCGCCTTCATCACCAGATGCAAGCTGATGAGCGCGACCACGATCGCCGTCCGCACCTTCTTCATCTTCTTGCGCAGCGGCCAAGCAAGTACCGCGAGGATCCCCGCCGCATATGTCAGCAGTGACGTGCTCGTCTGCGTTTCGTTGGTCATCACCGTCGCGGCAACAATTCCGACAATGGAGAGTAGTTTGGCCTTGCCGTTTTTCCATAACAAGAAAAACAGCGGGATCGCCGTCGCCGCAAACGTCCCCGCCGTCAAAGAATGCTGAAACACGGCCTGAGACCGAATCTTGCCTTCGCGAACCTCCGGAACCAAGTTCACCCCTCCGAGCATCCCGAAAAGGTTGACCATCTTCATCTGCTCGTAAATCATCGCCGCGCCGAGGATGACCATCAGTCCGGCAAAACATTTGATGACCAGAAAACTATCCTCTTCATTTTGGATCAGGCTGCGCAACAACAGGTACCCAAGCAGATAATCCCAGAGAAAGCCAATCTGATTGACCAAGGCCCCAGCGTCCGGATACTGCGCCATGGTGGCGGCTGCCGAGATCACGACGTAGTAAGTGAAGGCCGTGTCGATGGGATTCCAGCCTCCGGCATAAACCTGCTTCTGGTTCGGACCCTTCATAAAGCGCGCCCGAATGAAGCCCACCAAAATCAGGATGCGCTGAGCGAAAAGATGAACTCCAGCCACATAAACTTGCTGCCCAGCGGGGATCAAGAACATCGAGACCATGATGGGCACAATGACATACCTGCGCGGCAGCACAAAGAAAAGCACCAGGGACAGAATCACCAGCACCAACACTGCCGGATGCAAAACGGTTTCGTTGGCTCCGCCACCGAATTTTGGAGTAGGCGCTTCACCCATTAGCGAATATCTCCGGTCCTAACCGTTGAGATTTCTACCGCGTCCCCATCTCGAACCCGAACCCACTCTCCAAGAGCTGGATCATAGGTCTTTATAAGCTTCGCGGGACTTCCCGCAATCACGCTAAAGTCGGGGAAGCTTCTGGTAACAACGCTATTCGCACCCACGACGCTATTCCTGCCAATTCTCAATTCTCCCTTCCCACAGCAGATGACGCATCCGTAACCGAGCCAACTATTCCGGCCAATTACAACTCTGCCTCCTTCAGTTACGCCCTGGGCATGAATCGGCACGTCGGGGTCGGAATACTCGTGGTTGTAATCCATGATAAACACGTTTGGGCCAAGCAGAACGTCGTCTTCCAGTTCGACGTAGTTCTTGGCGGAGATCGTCGATCGCCTGCCAATGCTGCATCCCTTCCCAAGAACCAGCTTACGCTGCAGCGGACCCCAATATTCCAGGACGTGTAGCCAAACATCCTCGGCGAGATAAACATTGTCCCCCAAAGCCATATACCGCGAGCCAGGCCGCCAGAAATTGTGGGATGGGTGGATGGAAATCCCCTGACCGATCGCGGCGAAAGGGTAGGTAGCACGCAGCCATTCTGTATTCAGTTTGGCCGCAACCCGCCCCAGTATGTTTCGGATGCCTCCGAATGGTTCGCGCCGGGGTTTGAAATCGTTGATCACTTTTTCCTAGGCTTATTGCGAGACTGCAGGCGACAAACCGAAGGCCCGCTGGAGGATTGTCCGGAGCATGTCGCGAAGTTGGCTATCTGTGGAAGCCAAGATGGCCAATCCCGTAGCGCCGCCGATGACAACCTCGGTAACGAGCACAAAGAGTGGACGAGCGCCCGCGAAAATGTTCGAGTAGTTGCACAGAGACACGGAGGCCACAGCTCCGATCGAAGCCGCGACGGACGGCCAAACAGCCGCGACTAGGTTCCCTAGGGAGATATCACAAACCTTCATGAGAATGTAGAGAAATGCCGGCGTCACAATAAATACGGTTGGAACGAAGCGAGCGAGCGTGATCGCCATCAAGTGCCACTCCGGGTGACTATTGCGAACCATCAAGCCAGTCCCGACTATGAATGCCACCCCAACCGCAGTTCTTGCCCACTCGAGAACCGCAAGTTTGTGCGTCAAATGGAGTGCCTGGAGCAAGGGCCCCGTAAAGAACGCAAACATGACAAACATACCCAGCACACTGAGGATTTTTAATACGCTGGAGGCGGGTAGCCATTGCGGCCCGATCATCGCCATGAGCGGGCCACTCACCGCAGCCAAACCCGCTAGAGCCGGCAGGGTCACGATCGAACTCACGCGGATACAGGAAAGAGCGCTTTGCCGCAATTGATCTGGGTTATCCTGCCGTCGGGAAAATTCCGGCAGGGCGACTGCCTGTATCGATGCGGTCGCCATAGTCATGACACTGCTCATCACTCGATCCGCCAAACGGTAAAGACCAACGGCGACTGGACCGAAGAGCAGTCCAATCAGTACAGAAGCCGACTGCATGTCGGCAAAGATTCCGAGTTGCGCAACAAAGTTCGAGACCGAAAAGGACATCAACTCGCGCAAATGCTTCCACGAGAATTCGAAACGCGGGCGCCAAGCGCTCATCTTCCAGAGAAGGGCTAGCGCGATCAGATCGCGACCAAAGATTTGCCCCACCAGGGACCAAGCGCCAAAGCCAGCGAAGGCCATTCCTAAGCCGACGATTCCTCCTGTAACCACGGATATGTTTGAACGTATGGATAGGGTGCGAAAATCCATATCGCGCTTTAATAGCGCGGTTTGTACGACCGTCAGGCCTTCAATCGGAATACTCAGCGACAGCACGAAAATGAACCTTGCCGCCTCCGGCGCATGATTCTTCGCGGCCCACCAGCCCCCAAGAGCGATGCTAACGCCCACTAGAACAAAGCTCAGAACCTGATTCATCCAGAACACTGCATCGGAGTGTTCCTGGCGCAGATCCTTTCTCTGTATCAATGCCGCAACCAAACCCTGATCCTGAAACATATTCAGAAATCCCGTATAAATCAGGGCAATCGAAATCATACCGAAATCGCGCGGGCCCAAAATGCCGGCAAGAATCACGGTAAACAGCGCAGTGAATGCCTTCTCTCCCCAACTTGCGGAGTAGGACCACTTCAGTGCATTCGAAAAGGATCTTTGTCTTGGCATTTCGGACTTAGCAGATCGAGATCTTACTCTGGTATTGCAATCGCAAAAAACTCGGCACTGAGCAAAGGATTGATCGCGCCCAAAGTCCAACGTGCGATCTTCTGTGCGCGCGGGTGAAGCACGTCGATCGTGGTGGTCACCTTCATGCCGCCACTACGAAACCACTTGCGAGCCGTACCGTGGGAACTATAGTTGACCATGAATTTCTCGTACTCTGACGCCTTGCCGAACTCCGAGTAGGGCTTCGGACGCCGCATGCGCGCACTGGCCTGTTGCATGTTCGGGACGAGGGCAATCGCCAGCGAGCCGTCCGCAAGAAGTCTGCGCAGAGACGAAACGAGTCCCGCAGGGTCCGGCACCAAATGAAGAACATTTAACAAAAGCAAGAGATCGAATTTGCGCCCTTCCAATTGGCGGATCGCAGAACTCATGTCTCCAGTAATCACTTCCGCCTTCTGCCGGACTTCTTCGCCGGGAATCACGGGATCCAATCCGAGGGCGGTCACCCTCAACCCCCGATTGGCGAGTGCCAGTTCCGTCGCTCCCCAGCCGCACCCTACCGAGAGGACAGTCTTGGCGTTCGCCGGGATGATCTTTTCGAGTTCCGGGCGGAAGGTTTCGTAGTAGCCTTTCGAGTATTCCGCTTCCCTCAGTTTGGTCTCGGTATTGAAAAGCGAAGTCGCGTGGTTTCCATTCGTGGCAAAGCTGGAAAGCACGTTCAGCTGTCGGCGAAACTCCCCATCCTCGACATCGAATCTTGTTCCCATGTATTTATTGGGAAGGTGAGGAAGCAGAAAATCGTCGATGTTCGAGATGGAAACCAGTTTCTCAAATCCACACTGCGTATACGGATCGGTAGCCGCCGAACACAGCAGATCGTACTTATCCACATGCGGTCCGACAAGGAACTTGCCCGATGCGATGCATCGCTTGAGCTGGTCGCGCGTCAGCACATAACAGGCAGCGTGTTCGCAAGTGAAAAACGCGAAGGTTTGCTCCCCTCGGACGCGCACCGAACTGGGATCCCAGTGAAAGTGCGCATGTACGTCTGCGTAGCTGATCGTCCCACCCTTCCCTTTTTCTGTGCGCAAGTACCCGGCGATTTCATTGGACGGCAGAATTTCGGTCGCGCGTAAGAAAGCTGCAATATTCTTTTCCGTGATCAGGGTGTCGTCTTCTGAATAGATGAACAGATCATACTTCTCGGCTCGGTCCGCAAATAGTTTCTTATGGCCAAAAGGCAGCGACCATGGATCTTTCGTTGGGAGTCCGACTAGCAACTCCACACCATCGGGGACCGGTTTCGTGATATTGGAGAGGACCACGATGTCAACGCTATAGGACATGGAACGGTATTCCTGGATCAAGCGAGCCAGATACCCGTCATTCCTCGTTCCATGACTGGCAATTGCTACTAATATTTTCATTACGATGAAGTTGGTGGAGTTCCGATGGTAGGGCCTGAGAGTAAGAATCGGCGGGCCGCCTGAGCAACGTGCGACACGCCGATCACATTCGGAAGCGTGGAATTTGTCTATTTTCCTATGTCGGAACTAGTGAACAACTGCTGTCAAACCCGTGGGTGCCTGTGGACCATTACCGCTGCCGCCGAATTGATAAGCACCGGCCTGCCAACCCCCACTCGTCGGCCGCGGATTGCCATTGATGTCAAAGCAAAGCGCGGACAGGGAAAGCCCGTTCAGCGAACTGGAACAAAGACTCGTGAGGTTCTGACTGCTCGCATTGCTCGCGAATACTACCGTGTCGTTCGACGCTGCCGTAGGCGCAAAGTTGTTCGCCGGTGTATATCCTTGCGAAGCCGCCGCCGACGGCGTATCGATCACGTTGATAGGATCGACCATATCTTGAGTCGGAGTAGAATTTGGCTGGTTGTGAGTATTCCACAATCCGCAGCCATTCTGAACTCCACAGTGAGTTTGATCATTTGAGTCGTACCAGTGGACGTTTGCCTCGGTCGACAAGCACTGATTGTTGTAGTGTGTGAAGCCCATCAACGATTGCAGTGAAGGGCTGGCTCCGTACCATTGGCCGGCGTTCACGCAGTCGTTGTTACCCTGATAAGAATAAAAAGTGTTGTTCACGGCTCGGAGGTCAGGATGAGGCGAAACTGCCGTTGCAGCACTCGAATAGAATTCGGAGCTGTAGCCAATCGGAGGAGTACTGGTGCCGATGTCGTAGACTATATTGTTGAAGAGATAATTCTGATTTCCCACGGCGGTTGGGCTGCTTCCGTCTCCCGTCTCCACGTAGAATGCGGCTGTTCCGGGAAAGATATTTCTCAGAATATTGTTATAGGTCAGCCCACCGGCTTGAAGATAGTATGTATCCCCGTGTTGCGTACCCACATCGTGTAAGGAAGCCCACATTTGGTTGCCTGCCACCACGTTATTGCTAACCTGCCCTAGAGTGTAAATTCCGCCTCTCCAGTTGTTGATAAGGTTGTTGGTCACAAACGCTCCAACAGCGGTTCCGGAATAAGGAGAGGTGAAAATTGCGGTGAACTGCACACAATTCCCCCCCGAATAATTATCCCCGGCGGCGCACCCCCCGGCCTCGGCCTCATAGTTATTAAAGATGCTGTTGTTGACTGTGCTCTGGACACCATTCGAGCCACCTAGATAGATTCCGGCGCTGTTGGCCTGATCGAGGTTGCACTCGGAATTTCCGCTGACGACGCAGTTCGAGTTGAAACTCGTCACATCGCTGAGTTCCATGTCGTGCACGTAAAGGTTCTGCCAAGTAATCGAGGCACCGAACGACCCGAGCATATTGGGAGCGCCGCCACCTGTGTAATTCGTCGAAAAAACGCGATCGTGGGCAAACTCTAGGTGGTCGATCGTGGCGTAGGCGGCATTGATATAGAAGAGATCTGGAATACTGCTCGCCGATCCCATCGTTCCGCCTGCTCCGCTGATCACTGGAGAGTAAATGTCGGCATAAGCCGCAGGCATCCGGGTACACGAACCGGACGTCACGTTGAAACTGACCCCCGGATTGGATGTGTATCCAGATCCCTGATTGCTCAGGCTCACGAAGTCGAGCAGTGTCGGAGCCGATATAGTATCAACTTTTTCCATTTTAGCGACAGCGGACGCATTCGCTCCTCCGCCGCCCGAGAGTGTGACGGAGAGGGTGGTTCCGGTCGAACAATTGCCAGGATCGGTCACTCGCACGGAATTAACAATTCCCGAATTCCACGTCGGGTCGTAGCCTACATACATTCCCGGGTAGGCGTAACTGTTCTTTGTACTCGCTCCGCCGCCCGAGATCGACCATTGGCCACTGACACAGGCGTAGGGCCAGGTGACGCCACCCTTCAGAATGAATTCGTCAGTCTGCTTGAAAGAATGGGCAGCTGCGTTCCCGGTTGCGCAAGTCATGCCCGGGACAGACTTCCACGGACTGGTCTTGGAAGTACCGCTGTTGGTATCAGAACCGCTGCTATAGTCGATGTAATAGCACGTACCGCCGCTGACGCAACCGTTCCCGGTTCCGGTGTAATTTGGGTTGTAGCCGGTATTTTGGGCGGACGCAGTTATAGCAACAGTCCCAAGGACCCAGGTGGTCAATAACAATGTACGTATTAGCTTTGACATCGGGGGAAGACTCCCACGTTTCGGGATGATCACCTCTTCACCCTAAACTTCCGCGAGCGAGCCGTCGAGACACAGAAGGGCATCCGGAGGCGGTGCGAAGGCCATTCTGGGGTGTCCGTTTGGGCAAAACGATATCGAACTTTTGATTGGAATCAGCACGTTGCGAACCATCACGCCATTTCTGCCGCGTAGCCGAATTTCCCTTTAAGACGCATGATGGGAGATTCAAGAAAGTGGAAGCTAAGTGCCGCGATCAACAGATTGATAAGCAGGCATATTACTACGTGCGCTACGCTCCCGACCCAGAAAGAGTGCGTCCAAGAGACAAGGATCTGCCTCATTGGACTGAGCACAACGGCGAGCGGGAAATGATAGAGATATAGACCGTAGCTGTATTTGCCAAACGTCCGCAGAAATATCCACGAAAATAGGCTTGGAACCCACGATCCTGATCTCAGGCATAACAGGAGTAAGGTTCCATACGCCACCGCAATCAGGCTATAGCCAAATGTCCAAAGGAAGGGGTCGCCTCGATCTACGGTATGCCGAACTGTGAAGATGCCGAGCACGCATGCCGTGGAACAGACAAACATGACGGGCGCCCAGCGCAAAAGCCATTCGTGCGACTGCCCCCGAACGAGTATCGCGATGGCGGCGCCCACAGCAAGCTGATCCATACGGCAAAACAGGAATCCGGTTGCCCAGTCGGCATTCCAACCGAAAACCCAGACACAAAGTCGCAGGGCTAAAGCTAAGGTTGCAACTAAGACGCAGCCGACCAAAACCGCTTGCCGGGTGCGAAGTCTTGCGATGAGCCAGGGCCACGCCATATAGAACTGCTCTTCGACCGAGAGGGACCACAGATGAGTGACGGCTAACGATGGAACAGCGGTGGTGAGCGACGGCCAGATCAGGGCGGCGGGGTATCCCATGTAGACTAAAAAGAAAAAATGAGCGGGCTTCCAATGTGCGCCTAAGAACAGCCCGACGCACAGGTAGATCGCGATCAAGAGATAATAAATCGGGAATATACGAAGTACGCGACGAGCGTAAAAATTACGGTAGTATTGGGGATCATTCTGCGTGTCGTACAGGATTCCGGTGATCAGAAAGCCGGACAGCACAAAGAACAAGTCAACGCCCGACCAACCTAATGCAAAGACCACGCCTAACGCGCGAACTGCGGAGGAACTTGTATGGGCGCCTACTCCTCCCGCATAGTGATAGAAAAAAACAGCCAATATAGCGATACCTCGAAGACCGTCGAGGGCAGGTAACCGCCTGCGGAAATCGAAGGTCTTAGGTTTCTGGATCCTTTTCTCGATCGCTAGTTCAGCCACAGCCATTGTGTCCATCGCATTCAACAAGTCGCCAGCGCAATCGAAGCGACCCCTCGGTAGTTCGATGTCGCGTCTGAGTACGCGGCTAACAGCGCACGCCCTGCAGCCGTCCACGTGAAATGACCGCGCTTCCGGAGCGCTCCTTCGCGAAGTCTGCCCAGCAAGTCGCGATCCTCATAGAGCATACGGATATGCTGGGATAGCGTCTGTGTGTCACCCACACTGTGAACGAGAGCGTTCTCCATGTACTGGCAAACATCGGTACAAACATCGGATACTAGATTGACGCATCCTGAAGCCATCGCTTCAGCGCACACCAGCGGCGAGCCTTCTTCTAGCGACGGCAGGACGAAGACGTCGGAGTCGCGCATCAGTTTTGGAAGATCGGTTCTATGTCCCAGGACAACGATACTGGGATCAAGCTTCAGGAAAGGGTCAAGGTATTGGCGATACTCAGGGATGAAGGTGCCGGCAATGTAGAAAATTCCGTTGCCCTTGGCGGGCGAAGCTAACCACGCATGGACCGCGAAATGGAGTCCCTTCCGAACCGCGCATTGTCCGGCAAACAGCATCGTGAACTTCTTGGATGTCTCCCGCGGACCGCTCTGCGGGTAGAAGTCGGAGGCATCAAAGCCATACTGGTGGCGAAGCAATTTACTGGACGGGAAGCCCCTGTCACGAAAAGTCTTAGCGACGAATTCAGACGGGCAAAGCAGGTAGTCGGCTAAGCGAAACTCTTCTTCCTCGCGTTGCAAGATCTGCTCATTATGCTCGTATTCGTGTCCTTTCGGAAGTGCAACACCTAACCGCCGACACTCTTCGTTGACAACTTCGTAAGCAAAGCGCGTGTGCGCGTTCGGACGCTCGAGAACAGTGGGAATTCCGAGACGCCTGGCAGCCTTGATGGTTTCGAGTGCAGCGCAGGGCCAGACGTGAACCACGTCGATTTTTCGGGCGAACTTATCGCTTTCCAGGCGGCGCGCAACGATGCGATCGTGCAAAGCGAGCGACTTCAACCTTCCCAGAAGTTTGTAAGGGAGCCGCAGTTTTCCGCGAGAGAGGGTGGGATGGACTTCGACGGCGTCCGGGACGGGGCGCGACAGGGACCCCGGAAAAAGCAGCACGTCGGCGCCCGCGGAGACGAGTCCGCGAACCTGTTCCCACGCGGTGTAGCAGATGCGGTCGGCACCGAGTTTGTGGGGAAAGCTGTAGAGGACGCGCATAAG
>Ga0302140_10006405_pt1 | contig 14771 bp, 7 predicted proteins | sample I_Bog_E1_1_FD_202095 | JGI IMG/M metagenome (GOLD analysis project Ga0302140, IMG submission 202095) | Peat permafrost microbial communities from Stordalen Mire near Abisko, Sweden - I_Bog_E1_1 | ecosystem: Environmental > Terrestrial > Soil > Wetlands > Peat | place: Sweden: Abisko, Stordalen...
GCGCCTTCGAGGGCCAACATAAAGTTCTCCCAGCCGAACTTTACCTCAGGAAAATGTCCGTTTTCGCGAGCAATTCAGCAGATTCTCTGGCTGGAAACCGACGATCGAAGAGTACTGGCGGTGGATGCAGTCTGGCTCAAACCCGTCTCCGCCTGCATTCCCTGCTAACAGGGAAAATAACAGCGATTTCTGGAGATCTTGGCTTCCAAATCGAAGCCGCAAAGGGCCAAAACACCCTGAATCCCTGGAGATTAGGACTATGAGGAAGCCTAAGGAGGAGAGGATGAACAGGGAATTAACTCTTGACATCAGGGAGCGGTGATGCCCTGAACACGGATTCGAAATTTCTAAGACATGCCTGTCGCCGCTGTGAACCCGCCCGCGGGACCACTAGTTTAATAGCCGATTCCCTTGGTTGTTATTCACTCATGGCTGGAGTCGGACCACCATCACTGACAGGCCCTGCAGCTGAAGTCTCGCATCCGGCAGTGTCGACTCGGTGATGAAGGGCGGAAGTGTACCGTCCACGTGAAATTCGGTCGCTCTGGAACACTCGTCGCAACGCAAGTCTACGGGGTGCGAACTCTTGTTAATAAGTAGGAGCTTGCGGCGCCCTTGAGGATCGATGTAGCCTGACGCGCTCACCTCGTGCGAGACGAGGCTGGTCTTGACGATCGAGTCTCCGGGTCCGAAGTTGTCGTGAAGTAATTCCAGCACTCCATAGCGCGCATTCGGTTCGCCGGTGGTCCAGTTGAGTAATGTGACCGACGGGAATTGTGAAGGATAGCCAATAAGCTGCGAGGCGCCGAGTAACTCGATCCCTTGTGCCGCGAGGTCCTGATACAAATAGGCGAACATTGCGCCGCATAGATTCCAGTATCGAGTGGAGGGTGGGACACCGGTTTGGGCCGCGCCCTGGGCGAGGTCATCGGCAGCGATGCATCCGGCTTCGTTGATCTGAATCTGGGTGTGGGGCGAGAGGCGTTGGCGGATCTCTGCAATGTAACGGACAGTGCTGAGAAATCCGTCCGCGCGCGCGAAGAAGGCGAATGGCTGGGCTTCGTCGTCTTCCCCGGGTTCTGCGTCCGAGTAAAAGTGAAACGAGATGGCGTCCAGAGGCGTTCCGGCAATGTGATGTTTCGGATCGAGGAAATACTCGAACTTCGACGGCGATTTCATCGGCTCGGCCAAGGACATACCGACGAAGCGAGTGGCAGGACTAACTTGATGCACCGATGCGGTGATGCGGTCGTAGAGGCGCGTATAGGTCTTGATGTCAAGGCCGTGTTCGTATTCTGGCTCGTTAAACACCTCCCACCAAGCGATGCGTTCGTGATGTTCTGAGCGGTGTTGCACGCCATGTTCGTCGGTGAATCCACCGGCGGTATACCAGCCGGCGATCCGGGCGTAGTAATCCGCTGCTTCCTTGCCCGTGGCGTCGCGGAGTTTGTTGCCAGCCTCATAGCCCCAGTCGGCTTCGTCGGATGACGCAGGAATGGCGCCAGGATTTGCGTCGCGAAACATCCACGTCGGAAGGGTACTTATGGTGAAGACGCTGCTATGCCCCTTGGTTGCTTGGAAGAAATCGCCGACGATCGGATCGATTGCATCGAAGTTCCACGACGTACTGGTAGGCGTTGGAGGTTGAAGTTCCGCGACCGCGAGGCGCGGGTAAGGATACCAGAGCGCGAGCCTGGTCATGTCCGTGTGCAACGCTGCGAGTTTTGCCCACGCTGCATCATGGATGGAGGAGCCGCGACGCAGAGGTGGGTTCTCTACAACCTGAAGCGTGATCGTGGTTCGCGTGATACCGGTAATGGTCTTCCAGTCAACAGAGAGCTTGGCCGGATTGGTCTGGGCGGACGCCGCGGAACCAAGGATGAGGATCAGCGACGCAGTGAGCGCGGATATTCGGTTGCGAGCGCGGAGAAGAATAAATCGCGTGTCAGGTGCGAGATTCACGTACATACATTCTGTATCGCTGGCTGGTGAGCCGGTCAAGGACCATGGTGAGCGTGGTGGCTGACATGCCGAGCCCTGAGACACCCAGTGGCGCTCCCGTGGCTGAATTATAGTGTTCTGAGATGCCAACCTCCAGGGCATTCCCTACGGTTGCATCCGCGATATGGGATGCTGTGTCACGATAGCCGTACAAAGCCAGGCCGGTAGCCACCTGGTAGTTCGGCGCAGGCCAAACATCACCACGCCAGAAATCGTCCGGTTTGTATTCGTTATCTGTAGACGCGACCGTTGGGATGGGGAGCGGAGTATTCCACGCGGAAGTATTCAGCGCTGCTGCCATGGAACGCGCCTGCGGCAGGGTAGGAACCCGTGCCATTAAGGGCATGAAGCCCCCGATGGTGGGTGCGCCGGTCTGCTTACCGGTGAGCACATTGATGGATAAGAAGCACGAAGCATCCTCATTCCACATCTGTTGCTGCATGGCTTGAACGCCCTTCTGATAACGAGCCTGGCGACGCATCGCCATTGCATGGTCACCCATTACGTGGGCCATGCGTTCCAGCGACTGTTCCGCGAGCAGCAGATAGGCGGTATTTGCAGGAATCGCGATGTTGCCGTACCAGGCACCGTTGTTTGGGCCGGCAGCGCGGCCCGGATGTGGAATCATCTTGAGGCCGTCGAGATCGACCTCGCGATCGTAGGTTTCGTAGCGGGCATGCTGCGGATCCCCACTGTAGTCGCCCACTCCGATCAAGCCCGCGTTCGTAATATCGCGTTCGCGCCAATACCACTCGTGGAAGGACTCCAGTTCAGGAAGCCCAATGCGCAGTAGTTCCTTATCTCCGTTCCGGAGATAGACCCGCTCCATTCCCCAGGCGAGCAGCGGAGCCTGCGAGTAGGCGGGAAAGGTGCGCCACTGCTTGCCGTCTCGCCAGCCGGGGGCATCGAACGGAGCCACGTAGTTCGCGACCATGCCATGCATAAAAACTGGTTTGGCTGCGTTCCAACGCTGCTGAAAGTCCCAGTAATTCTGAAAGACTCCGCGCAGCAGTTGAACCTGTCCGGGTAAAAGCGAAAGCAGGTCCGCGACGAACATCGTGTCCCAAAGCCACTGCGCGTAGTACCCGCCGCCCGGAACCAGCCACGCGTGGGCGAGCGGTGGGTCGGCAGCTCGAATTTTGCCGAGGACGCAGGTGGAATACACATCGACTGCGAATTGGTTCAGACGTTGCGATTCCGAAACGAGGAGCGTTCCGAGCAGCGCGGTCAGGTCGTGTTGGCTGAGTTGTCCGGTTGCGGTACCTTCGTCAGTCTGGGCGAAGGAGGTTCTCAATAGAAGGGTGGAGGCGGCGGCGCCTGCCAGGAATGTGCGACGCTGCATTCTACGGTGAGTGAATCCAGAGATGCGCCCGGCGCCATACGTCACGGTTGCACCACCGTCGTTGTGACCTGCAGCTGTGCATGATCGACAGCCGTTGAACTATCGCCAACCCAGACATCATAGGTGGAGGCTTCGGTTGCCCGCTCGCGTGTGGCTGGCGACCAGAAACTTAGATCAGCGGGAGACAGGCGGAGGGTCAGCGTCTTTGTTTCCCCGGGAAGGAGATGGACACGCGTGAAGCCTTTGAGTTCGCGCGCGGGTCGTGAGGCGCTGCCGGAGCGTTGATGTGTGTAGAGCTGGACGACTTCGTCGCCCGGGGTGGAACTTGTGTTCTTTACGTCGATGGAAGCGTCGATCCCGTCAGACGTGAGGGTTTGCGAAGACAGCCTGAGGTTCTCAAAGCTAAAGTTTGAGTAGCTTAAGCCGAACCCGAAGCGATAGAGAGGAAACTGCGGTTCATCCCAGTAGTAAGAAGCGAATTTCGGCGAGTCCTCGTGCACCTGCGTGAGGTTGCGGCTATAGTAAAGCGGCTCCTGGCCTACGTTTCGCGGCCACGTCACGGGCAGCTTGCCGCCTGGGTTGGCATCGCCGAAGAGAAGGTCGGCGATCGCGTTGCCGCCTTGAGTGCCGGGAAACCAGGCCTCTAGAATCGCAGCGACATGGGTTGAAGCCCAGGTAATATCGAGTGGGCGACCGTTGACCAACACCAGCGTGACAGGCTTTCCGGTAGCAGCGATGGCTTCGAGCAGCTGCTGCTGCTTGCCGGGTAGAGTGAGCGAAGCGCGTGAGGCATATTCGCCGCTCATGTCGTCCTTCTCGCCAAGCACCAGGACTACTTGGTCAGAGGCTTTTGCCGCCATGACGGCTTCGTTGATTGCAGAGTCGGGCGCGACGACCGCAAGAGAACCTACCCCGGCCGGTAGCTTGTCAGGATTGAGCGGGGGTTCATCTTCCCGCTGAATCGTCGTGCCTGGCGCGTAATGGATTTCAGCCGTAATTCCGAGCTTTGCGCGGATGCCTTGGAGGATCGAGACTACCTCTTTGGGATCGCCAGCGAAAGACCAAGAGCCTTGGAGTTCTTTGTGCGCGTCGGCAAGGGGACCAATGACGGCGATCGAGTGAATATGTTTGGAGAGCGGTAATTGCATGCCTTCGTTACGCAGAAGAACGGCACTGCGGACCGCAGCCTCACGGGCGAGCGCAAGGTGGGCAGGGTCGTGCAGGGTTGTTTCTACCTTGCTCTCGTCAACGTAAGGGTTTTCGAAGAGACCGAGTTCGAACTTGGTGCGGAGGATCGGGCGCACGGCAGCATCGATCTGCTGTTCTGTCACCTTGCCGTCTGCGAGGAGTTTGGGAAGGTTCTGGAGGTAGACGTCGGATCCCATATCCATGTTGACGCCGGCGGTCAAGCCCCGCATGGCGGCGTCCGGTGGGTCGCTGGCGAAACCGTGGGCCGTGAGGTTGTAGACAGCCCAGGCATCGGATACGACGAAGCCGTTGAAGTGCCACTCATCGCGCAGGACATCGTGGAGCAAGTACCGATTGCCGCTTGCTGGGACATCGTTGATGTCCATGTAGGCGCTCATGATACATCCGACGCCAGCCTGCACAGCGGCGTGGAAAGGCGGCAGGTAGACGTTCTGAAGTTCGGTATCGGAAAGATACGATGCGTCGTAGTCGCGGCCACCGACAGCCGCTCCATATCCGGCGAAATGCTTTGCACAGGCAAGCACGTGGTGAGGGGCGCCGAGGGTGTCTCCCTGGAAGCCACGCACGCGTGCGGCAGCCATCTTGCTGCCTAAGAACGGATCCTCGCCCGCTCCCTCCACCATGCGGCCCCAGCGTGCGTCGCGAGCGATGTCCACCATCGGCGCGAAGGCCCATCTGATTCCGACGGCCGATGCTTCGTCGGCGGCAGCAGCTTGTATTTGCCGGTTGAGGTCCAGGTCCCACGAAGCGGCCTGAGCGATAGGCACGGGGAAGATTGTGTGGAAGCCGTGGATCACGTCGAAGCCGATGAGCAAAGGAATGTGCAGGCGCGATTGATCGACGGCTACATGCTGCACACGATTGATCTCGTGAGGATCCGTAAGGAAGAGGTAAGAACCGAGCTCTCCGTTTCGAAGCCGGTCGTCTGGCGCTTCCTTATACCAAAATATCTGCGATAGCTGGCCGAGCTTCTCGTTGAGCGTCATTTGGCGCAGCAACCTGTCCGTTCGAGCCTCCACAGTTTTAAGGTTAGACGGCGCGACCGAAGACTGCGCAAAAGCGGCAGATGAGATCAGCAGCGCCGTTGCGCACGCCCGACGTGCGGTCGGAAAACCAGCCATACCAAAACCTCGCGATCGCAGTTTAGAAGACCAGCCGGCCGCCGAATTGCAGTACGCGCTGTTGTCCGCCACCACTGGTGATTTGCCCGAACGTTCCAGGATTTTGTGCTGTTCCCAGATGCGCCATATTCCCGTCCGGCTGCCCGTAACGAGAGGTATTCAAGATGTTGAAGCCTTCAATCCGGATCTGAAACTGCATCCCGTGCGGCAACGAGAGCACCTTGAAGATGGATAGATCTTCATTCGTGTAACCAGGGCCGTACAAGAGATTGCGCGCAAGATTGCCAGTGATAAGGGTTTTGCCAGGACCGGTGGATGCTTCCTGACCTGGAGGAATGGTGAAGGCATTGCGGTTGAACCACATCTCAATGGTGCGATGCTTTACGTACGGTACGCCAGTGAGGTCCGGTCGCAGCCCTGGGTAGTTAGGATTGTTTGCATCCGAGACGATGTTGAATGGACGACCCCCGCGCAACGTCGTGATGCTGTTCAGTTGCCAGCCGCCAAGGAAGATGTCGGTTACTCGGCCGGCATCATGCAGGAAGCGCCTGCCTCTGCCGAAGGGCAATTCAATGACCTGGCTTGCTACAAAGTTATTACGCAGGTCGATGTCAGAGTTCCCATATTCGGCACCAATGTTGTACGGGTCTTGTGGATAGTTGGATCCTTTGCCTAGGTTCGGGGGTGCCGGACCTGTGTCGAGGTTGTGTGACCACGTGTAGGAGAACAGGGCGCTATAACCATGGCTGAATTGCCGATTGATCTTGGCCTGAAGCGAAGTATAGTTGCTCAGACCTACTGGTTCGAGTGCTTGCACTTGTCCGAGTGCGGAAGAGAGATGATCGTTGATGTTGTAGTTTCCGACCTTCTGCGAGAGGTCGCGGGTGTTGGCCCCGACGAACCCTATCTCGAAGGTTGTTGAACCGTCCAGTTGCTGTTGGATGGTGACGTTATAGTTCTTCGAATTCGCGGTTGGGAATTGCTTTGGCTCTGAGTTTACGATCTGGGTGTTCGCTCCCGGCACGTCAGGCAGATAGACATTCGCCACACTGGACGGGACGGGATTGGTGGTCTGGCGCGCGACGCCTTGATCAAGGAAATAACTCAAATAATATGGGCTATTTGTAAACTGCTGCTCGGTATAGAAAGGATAATTCTCGGTCAGCAAAATATCTCGGGAATCATTTTCTGGGGAATAGAAAATGCCGAAGCCGCCACGGAGGACAGTCTTCGGTGCGAGCTGATACGCGAAGCCAACGCGCGGCATGAAGTTAGCCGTGTTGGAATCGACGAGCGAACGAGAGTTGCCACCACGTCCGGCGATGTTGATATTCAGGGTCGTGAGATTGAAGTTCGCTTGGTTGTTACTCACTTCGACGTACGGCTGGACGTACTCGTAACGCAATCCATAGGTGATATTCAACTTCGGCGTGACCTGCCAATAATCCTGAAAGAAAAATGTCTGCTCATTCGCCGTGGTCTCGGGGGCTTTGAATTGCAGTCCCTGATCGACCACTTCCGGTAGTCCAAGCAACAAGTCGGCGATTTCGGCCCCGCCATTGTAGTAATACGCGTTGGGATCGTAGAAACCGTAGTACGGATCGCTGGTGAAGTTTGACCCTGGGCCAGCGAAATATTCGTACGGTACTGGGAACAACGAGTAGTCAGAATGCGAATCAATATGCCGATACTCGTAGCCAAACTTGAAGTCATGCCTCCCTCGCGTGTACGTCAAAGAATCCATGAGACCATAGATTTTCTCCCGCGACGTTAGAGGCTTATAAGTTGACCCGCCTGTTGTTGCGCCGGACCCCATTTGAATTTGAGGAAATCCGTCGGTCGTTGGGAACCCCGGAATGTTGGCGTTCTGAATCCCGAATTTTGTCGCGAGGTTAGTGCCGTCCAGAAGACTCTTTTGGGTAGTTGGAGATAGGAAATAAGTCGCGCGTGCCTCATTCAGAAGAGTCGGCGTAAACATATGGTCATACGTCAACGCGAGGGCCGTATTCTCGTAGGCGGTCAGACCACCGGTGTCTCCTCCACCCCCACCCTTTACCGGTATCGCGCCCGCGTAAGGGTCGGACGAGTTGTACGTTCCCTGCTCCGCATCGTAGGTCAGATACAGCCTATCCTTTTGCGAGAAGGTGTAATCCGTCCGAAGATTTCCAACATTGCTCGTTTGGGTGTAAAACTCCGTGACCGGGAAGTTCTGATACGGGTTGTCACTTTTGGGTGCCGGATAAAGATTCTCGACAATGTTCCTGCCACCTACGCTAACGTCCGCGGCGGGAATGATGTTGCCAGGAAATTGCTCGGTGTAGTAGTTGTTCTCAAAGAAGTAAGGGTCAAAGATCGGAACCTGGTTACCGGTGTACGGATCCGTCAGCTTCGAGAGATCTACGTCGCCATTGGAATCGAAGATGACCTGATTTTGCCCTACAAGTGTCTGGCCAAGATACGAATCTGAGTACGAGTTCCGAAACCCCTCATAGCCGAGAAACAGGAAGGCTTTGTTTTTCTTGATGGGCCCACCAATAGTCCCGCCGTAGTTTTTCTGTACGTATGTTGGAGAGGAACCCGGGACGGCGAACTCGTTGTTGGCTGCAGTTGCCGTGGGCCTGTAGAAAAAGAAGCCGGAACCGTGCACATTGTTCGTGCCGGCTTTAGTTTGAATGAGAATGGAACCCCCGGATGCACGACCGAATTCCGGCGCATATGTGGACGTGACGACCTTGAACTCCTGAATCGCATCGGGACTAGGGCGCACATTCGTATCGTTATTCAGCCCGGTCACTTCAACACCATTGATTTGATAAGAGTTAGAAAATTCACGCTGACCGTTGACGGAGATGCTGAGATTGTTTCCCCCTCCACCTGGCGCCACGCCGGGGACCAGGAGCAGCAGCGTCGTAAAGTCTCGACCCAAGGTCGGGAGATCGGCAATCTCCTTCCCTCCGATGACTTGGCCTGTTTCCGCACCTTGCAATTGCAGGATTGGCGCACTACTCGTTACGGTGACGCTGGTCGTGGCGGATTCTACCTTCAAGTTGATCTCGAAACGGGCTCTTTGATCGATATCGAGTCTGAAGGACGGCGTGGTCTGAGTCGCAAAACCTGATTTCTCAATAGTGGCCTCGTACATGCTGGGCGGCAGCGCGTTGGCGGTGACCTCGCCCGAATTGTCGGTCGTCTCCCTTGTGATGATGCCGGTGTCCAGGCTACGGATCGATACGAGCGCACCCGCTACGGCGCTGCCAGAAGGATCCACGACGCGGACCGAGACGGAACCACTCGTAGCCTGACCATGAGCCACTCCGAACGTCGGAACAACTGTCAGAAACGCGAGCAACAGCAATTTCACGCGTTTGGGGAGACCAGCAAACATTGGGATCATAGAAATCCTCTTACAATTTTAGACTTTCGTAGAAACCTTTTCTTATAGTGCGCGTATGCTATGCATTGACCTTTACACCTGTCAATCAAAATTGTAGAAATACAATAAAGTCGGGATAAATTGTCGGATCAAGCAGTACAACAAGACCTGCTTGATCCAATTTGCAATCCGCGGCGCGGCACGTCGAACATTGACATTGAAAAAAGCTTTTCTTGCTTTAGCCGTTTCTACGGAAAGGCTTCTGCCATCGGCCAATGCTGGTTTTGCGACCGTGAGTCATCGAGGTTGAAGGAGATCGAACTTGAAGAATATAGCCCTTGTCACCGCCCTCTTGTTCCTGGCGCCAGTCGCGCAAGCGCAAGCGACCCCTCCTGCCCCGCCTCCCTTGCTTCTCGGCAGCGCATGGTATCCGGAGCAGTGGCCTGAGGCGCGGTGGGAGCCAGACCTCGTCTTGATGCAGCGGGCCCACCTCCACGTTGTTCGGGTTGGAGAGTTTGCATGGAGTTCCCTTGAACCGACCGAAGGTAAGTTCGACCTCGACTGGCTGGAGCGCGCCATCAATCTGGCGGGAACCCATGGGATTTACACCGTCCTCGGGACGCCCACCGCAACCCCTCCCGCATGGCTTACCACTCGTTATCCGGAAACGCTGCGCGTCGATGAGAACGGCCATCGCGACGAGCACGGCAACCGCCTCCAGTACAACTGGTCGAACCCGAAGTATCGAGAGCTCTCGAGGATCATCGCGACCAAGCTTGCGGAACGCTTTGGCCACAATCCCTATGTCATTGGCTGGCAGATCGATAACGAAATTTCGCAGACATCCACCGACGAAGGTACACGCAAGCAATTTCAGAACTGGTTGCAGCATCGATACGGTACGCTCGAGAACCTGAACACACGTTGGGCCACAGCTTACTGGAGTGAGTCCTACACGGATTGGTCTCAGATCCCAATTCCAAAACATGGTGGCGTGGATAGTGGCAACCCGGGGCTGCTTCTTTGCTGGCGTGAGTTCATTTCCGATACGTGGCGGAGTTATTTGTTGAACCAGATCGACGTCATCCGGCCTCTCTCGGACCGACGACAATTCTTCACGACAAATACGATGGGTTTTTTTCAGTATTACGACCACTACGTTACCGAGGCAGTTCTCGATCTCGCTGCCTGGGATGATTACATGCCGGACGGCAAAGTGGACTTCGTCGGCAATGGGATGGAACACGACCTAGCTCGCGGGTTCAAACGCAAGAATTTCTGGGTGATGGAGACGCAACCCGGCTTCGTTAACTGGTCCAGCGTGAATGTTGCACTAGCACCTGGGGACGAGCGCGCGCTGGCCTGGCATGACGTTGCACACGGAGCCGACGCCGTAAATTTCTGGCAATGGCGGAGCGCACTCAACGGCCAGGAACAGTATCACGGTACGATCCTCGGCGCTGACGGGACTCCCCTGCCCCTGTATCCTGAGATCCAGCGGATAGGTGCGGAGTTCGACAAGCTGGGCCCGGTTCTCGCGGGCACGCATGTCGTCTCGGAAGTCGCGCTTTTGCATTCCTATGAGAGCCGCTGGGCGATTGAATGGCAGCCCCAGTCCAACAAGTTCGATCCACTGGGAGAGATGAGGCGTTACTATGCTCCACTGCGGCGCCGCGTGCAATCAGTCGACATCGTTTCCCCGGATGTCGATCTCTCAAGTTACAAGCTGGTGGTTGCGCCAGCACTCAACCTAATTACGGATAGTGAAGCGAAAGCATTAGCAGCATACGTAAAGGGCGGGGGCAACCTGGTACTCACCCCGCGCTCTGGCATGAAAGATGCCGACAATGCGCTGCAAGTAGAGAGGCAACCCGGCCCGCTTGAGAAGTTGTTAGGTGGACGAGTTGAACAGTTCTACGCGCTCGCTACACCAGTCATGGTCGAAGGCGACCTGCTGCATACACAGGCTACGATCTGGGGGGAATTGCTGAGCACATCGTCGCCCGATACCAAGACTCTTCTGCACTACGGCAAGGCAAATGGATGGCTCGACGGTAAACCCGCGGTGATCACTCGACGCGTAGGCAGCGGCAGCATCAGCTATGTTGGCACTGTTTTCGACCCTCCGGCCATGCAGGCTCTGACTGACTGGCTTCTGAACCAGGCGCATGTCTCTCCGGCCCCACTCGTTGTTCCCGAAGGAGTAGAAGCTAGTGTCCGCTATGGCGAAGACAAAGCTGTACACATCATCGTAAACTTCTCCGAAAAGGAGCAGACGGTGCACTTGCCAACAGCCATGATCGATGAATTGAACCAAGGACGAAGCATCCGCGAACTCACTCTCCCCGTTAGCGGCGTGGCGGTTCTTCTTGAATCTCGATAGCCTTCTTCACCGCGTTGCTTGGCTAGCTGCCGCAATTGCTCTGGCTTCCGTCCCTTGCGGATACTGCGCCACCTATCACGTGGATTGCAGTGCAGCTTTAGCAAGCTCTCCATCCCCGGAAGCTACCCTCCATGCGCTTGACGAGGTCAACGCTTTGCAGCTTAACCCCGGCGACACGCTGCTTTTCAAGCGTGGCACCACTTGCCGAGGCTCGCTTCAGCCTCACGGATCCGGCACCGAGGCTGCTCCCATTCGCGTTGCTGCGTACGGAGAAGGAGACCTACCTCGGATCGTGGCCGGCCGTACCGACGCCGCAGCTGTGCGTTTGCGCGACCAGGAATTCTGGGACGTCGAGTCGCTCGACATCAGTGGCTCGGCGACGTACGGGTTGCTTGTAGAGTCATCCGGTACGATCGAACACCACATTGTCTTGCGGGATCTTCTCGTGCATAACGTTCGAGGTTCGCTGAAGCACAAGGAGTCGGGGCTAGTCGTTATCCACGCTGCGGGTATGGGTGGCAACTTCGATGGTGTGCTGGTGGATGGCGTGCAGGCGTTCGACACCACGCAATGGTCAGGGATTTTTGTGTCCGATGCGGCGTATGTGCAAGTGATTAACTCTATTGCGCACGATGTTCAGGGCGAAGGCATTGTCGTGTTCAGCTCTCATGACGCACTGATTGCTCACTCCCTTGCGTGGCACACCGGCATGGAGCATCAGGAGACCATTGGAACTCCCAATGCCATTTGGACATGGCGCTGTACGAACTGCGTCGTGGAAGACAATGAAGCCTTTCTAACAGATAGTCCAGGTGTCGACGGTGGGGCGTTTGACATTGATTTCGGAAACACGCGCAACACCGTGCGCCGCAACTACGGGCATGACACCGATGGATATTGCGTGTCAGTCTTTGGGGCCTTCGGGCCAACCGAGGCGAGTGTGGTCGAGGAAAATCTTTGTCGCGTAAACGGATTGGCTCCCCGACTGGCACAGCGCCAGGGTGCGATCCTGTTGATGACGTGGCAGGGTGGGTCCATTGACGGGCTGGAGGTCAAGAATAATCGAGTCGACTGGAACCCACCCGGGGATACGCCTGCCGTTCGTGGTGGGGCCGATCTACAAGCGACGGGGGTCGTGCTGTCTGGGAATCAGATTCGTTCCACAGGAATCAGCTTCATCGACCCGGAACTAAAATATGCCGGAAACCATAACGCTTATTCGACCCTAAGCACGGAAGATTCTGCGCTCGAGGCGGCCAAGGCGCGGTTTCTCAACTTGCCCGAATCGAATTCGACGATACGGTCCTGGAATGCGCCACGCTCCGCCAGAACGGCTGGTGCCTGGGTGCTTAGCGCGAATGTTTCTGGCGACCCAGGTGAACGCGATCGCGCACGCTCCACGTTCGTCCAGTTGATGAGTGCGGTTCTGCAATTTGGACATGCGGGATTGCGGGTGTCGCTCGCAGGGAATCCCGAGGTGTTGGCGTTGGCCGCTGATTGGCGTCTCGCTGAGGCCGGCGTCGAGCTTCACACTCAAGCCGCTGGCGCGGCCTTGGGGGTCAGACTCCTTTCGACGACCGGCGCCACCGTTGATGATTGGAAGAGTCCTGGTTGCGTGGACCTGGGATCGGCCCTGATCGAGAAGGTAGGGCCGCCCAACTTCGCGTTTCTGCCCTTCGAAGACCTGCGCGCTACGGATTGACGGCTTCCCTCTTCCGCAGTTCGAAGTGGCGAAGTTTCGGTATGGCTTGCCGAGAGATAGTTACCGCGAGTTCGTCCTCAGCCGCCTGCAGGCGCGCTTCGGCGGCTGATGGGTCAGGCTGCTTGCTGGTTTCGGAACTAAGGATGAAGCGGGCTACGTCCAGCGTTGCTCGGCGATCTTCCTCCCAATCGATGCCACGTGCCTGATCGAGCATAGGCGTCTTGAGAAGAGCAAGGTTTACCCCGTGCTCTAGCCTGTCGGCCGAGAACGTGGCGATCAGCTTCTGATCGATCCAGAGATCGTAGATTCCTGCGGGCAGCCCCTTAATCGCCACTGACTGGCGATCGAACTTTTCAATGTCGGATACCTTGAGGAGTACGTCCGTCATTGCATCATTGAGATCGAGCGGAAGGGGTAGGGCTTCGTCGAGCTGCGACCATCGCAGTCCAGTAGAAGTCTTTTGCAGTTCAGATATTTTTGTTCTACTTGCTACGGTCACTCTCGCATAGGCTGCCGCGATACCTACATCGCTGACGACCGGATCGACTTGCCATGCTTCCATCAGAGCGACCGCCACGATCCACTGCGCGGCGGGGCCGGGGTGGATGCGGTCGGGGATCAGCAATGGCGCGAGCTTCGGAAAATCGGTCGCTGCGCGGTTAAGAGCGCCGATTAGGCGGTGATGGAAATCTACGATAAATATGGGCGGCCCCTCTTGCACTTTCCGCCGTGCCGCTAACTCGGAGACGTCATCCGCGATTGCATCGATTGTTTTCGAATATCCAGGGAACTCTGTTCCGTGCGTAATCTCGTCGTACGGCGTTGGCAGAATCAACGTGAGTGTGGCTTTGGGATTTTCGCGCGTCAGTGTGTCGACAAGATCGCTATAACCCTTGCGAAAGGCCGAGTCGATTTGCGGAGTCATGGGAACGTAGCCACCATCGTTCATACCAAGCATTACAGTGACCATCTCGGGATGAAACGCCGTCACATCGCGCTGCACACGCTGCTTCATACTGCCCGCATATCCACCGTAGGTCGCATCGCCCGGAACGCCTGCATTCACGAACCGAACATGCATGGTGGGATAACGTGTGAGGGCGAACTCCTCCACGTATCGGGTATACAAATGCAGCGCGGTGATGCTGTCACCGTAAAACACCACGGTATCTCCGTCTTTTATCGCCAGGCTTCGGATGGACGCGGGTTGGGCGTACAGGGTACTCGAAGCGGCAATCGCGCCCACGGCGATCAAGCTTCGGACGGGCCAAAACTGCATAGAACGAACTCCTCGATCAAGGCAACCATCATCCTCATTTAGAGTGGTTCTGTAAAGATGGAGGCGGATGCGCGTGAGTTCGAAAGCAACACCGCGGGACAACGACCAAGCTCCGAAACCCTTAAAACGGAAACGCGGCATCCACGCGGTCGCGGAACTGGCAGGCGTATCCATCTCCACGGTCTCGCGCGTGATGAATGGCGCGACCAACGTGGATAGCAAGATCACCCGGAGGGTCTGGAAGGCGGTAACAGAGACGTCCTATGTTCCGAATCGACACGCCCAGGCGCTCATCTCCGGTCGAACGCGTCTAATTGGGCTGCTCGTGCCGGACATCATGAACCCGTTCTTCCCCGAACTC
>Ga0302140_10006413_pt1 | contig 14761 bp, 13 predicted proteins | sample I_Bog_E1_1_FD_202095 | JGI IMG/M metagenome (GOLD analysis project Ga0302140, IMG submission 202095) | Peat permafrost microbial communities from Stordalen Mire near Abisko, Sweden - I_Bog_E1_1 | ecosystem: Environmental > Terrestrial > Soil > Wetlands > Peat | place: Sweden: Abisko, Stordalen...
TCGGCAGCGGGTCGGGAAGGCGACGCCGGGGAAATTTTGCACGCGCTGGTGGCAGGCGCGGCGCGCACGGAGTGACGCGCCCTACCACCCGTGGGTTGGCGGCGATGTGTTGGGTCATTGTGGGGTGAGGTTTCATCTGTAAAAAAGTGATATTTCGGGGATTTTTGATGGTTTCAGTTTGGGAATGACGAATGACGAATGCTAAATGACGAAAGAAGGACGAAGCACCAATGACGAATGGTGTCGGCTGGCAAAAAGAGCGCCTCACCCGTTCCGTCCGGCGGGTCGCCGGACGGTACGGGCCAGTGGCCCGTGCCACCCATTGTGATAAACGCGCTATCAGGCCGGAGTTGCTTTAGAGCAGCTCTGGGCGGGCATTCGGGGGGTGCGTTCATGGCTGTTTTCAAGATGTAAAAAGTGATATTTCGGGGGTTTTTGTTGAAAAAGCGGTGGAAAAGTGGCAGCTGGGGATGGCTTGTCGGCTACTCTGGTCGCGGCGCGACTGCGGCCAAGGCTGGCGGGGGTTCTTTCGTCCCGGACGGGACTTCGGACAAAGCGACCCGCAAACCCAGTGATCAATCACTGGGCTATTTTCTTTCGCCCTCCGGGCTTGATGGTGGCAGCCCTGCATCAGAAGCGAGTCTAGCAGGGTTGGGGCAAACCGGGTTGTTAGCGGCTAACGCATTTCGCATTTTTCCGGCATTTATTTTCAAAAATGCGTTAGCGGCTAACATTGGGAAAGGCCGAGAAGATAGAATTTAGAAGCCAGAAGTTAGAATTTCATGCAACGTGCCGGCAGGCAATGAGTTGCGCTTGGGCTAAAAGTGCAAGAATGGGAACTTTAACGAAAAACACTGGGGTTTTAAGGTGAAAACCGGAAAAAACAACCCTAAAAGTTTTGACTCTAATTTCACGAATTTCCGCGAATTTGGGGAGGGCAAATCAGCCACAAAAGTGCGCAAAGAACTCAAAGTGCAGGAGTTGCGCGGCGGTGAATGCCTGCCCCGAATATTCATGGTGGTTTGGCAAGCGACGCGGATAACCCCATGAAAAGAAAAGCGCAAACCGGCTCGAATACATGGCTGAAAAGCCACGGCACGCAGGTTTGGAAACCTGCGCTACGACGTTGGAATGCCTGGGTGTCAGCAGAAGAATTGTTGCGCGCTTGCAGCGCTTGATTTTCATTGTGCATGATCCCAGGGCGTTGCCCTGGGCTGCCATGTGGCGGCCTTTCAGGCCGGCTATTTGCACCGTCGTTTTGGAGTAGCGCCGAACTCCGAGGCTGGGACGAGGAAGCATGGGAAACGTCCTGATCGGCAACGGGTTGAAAATATGACGCCGGGGAAAAATTGCAGGCGATGGTTGCAAGCGCGGCGGACACGGAGTGACGCGCCCCACCACGCTGGGCTCGCGACAACGCCTTTCGACTTCATTGCCCAGTTCGGAGTTCGGGACCTCGCCTGGGGCTGATACGGGAAGAAACGGACGTGAGACAGCGCTGGGTATGACCACCCCTCACCCTCAATCCCCCCTCAATCCCTCTGCCCAGCGAGCCTCCCATCCAGTGCGCACACATTGAATATGCCTTGGGCCATAAAGGCTCGCCAATTCCTCGTCTTTGAGTGGACGCGGATGGCACAGGCTGCGGATGTTCCGCAAGGTGGTCGCTGGCAGGATGGATTCCACATTGATAGAAAAGCACTCCCGGCGTCGCTGCCCCGATTCCTGCTTTCGTTAAAACCGGGTTGTGCTAGGCTGTTGACCACGAACCGTTGAAATCGCTCATCCAGAAGACCCGCGACACGCGCTCGGTGCGCGTCTATCTCGTTGGCGTGGAGCTGAAGACCCGCTCCGCCGCCGACATCCGTGAATCGTTGGCCGAACTGGCCGAACTGGCCGCCACCGCCGGCGCGCAAATCATGGGGGAAGGCGTGCAGAAGATGGCCATGCCCGTCGCCGCCACTTACATCGGCCAGGGCAAAGCCCATGAATTCGCGGAGTTTTGCCGCGCCAACGAGGTGGACACGGTCATTTTTGACGATGAACTCAGCCCCGCCCAGACGCGCAACCTGGAAAAAATCTTCGGCTGCAAGGTCATGGATCGCACGGCGCTGATCCTGGAGATTTTCGGCCAGCGCGCCCGCACGCGCGAAGGCAAGTTGCAGATCGAACACGCGCAACTGGAATATCTGCTGCCGCGCCTGACGCGCTACTGGTCGCATCTCTCGCGCCAGCGCGGGTCCACGGGGTCCATTGGCGGCGAGGGCGAATCGCAGCTGGAATCCGACCGGCGCAAGATCCAGGAGCGGCTGGACAAGATTGGCGGCGAGCTGGAAATCGTGCGGCGCCAGCGCGAAACGCAGCGGGCGGGCCGCCAGCGCAGCCAGTGGCCGCTGGCCTCGATCGTGGGTTACACGAACGCCGGCAAATCCACGCTGCTGAACCGGCTCACGGGCGCGTGCGTGCTGGCGGAGGACAAGTTGTTCGCCACGCTGGATCCCACCACGCGGCGGCTGCGGCTGCCCACGAACCAGAATGTGTTGCTGACGGACACGGTGGGGTTCATCAAGAAACTGCCGCACGGATTGGTGGAGGCGTTCAAGGCCACGCTGGAGGAGGTCGTGCAGGCGGACCTGCTGGTGCATGTGGTGGATATCAGCCATCCGCAGGCGGCGGAGCAGATTGACGCGGTGAACGATGTGCTGATGGAGATCGGGGCCGGGGAGAAGCCGGTGATGATGGTGTTTAACAAAATCGACCGGCTCAGCGGCGGGGTGCCGCCGGTGATGCGCGACCAATATCCGCAGGCGGTGGGGATTTCGGCGAAGACGGGCGAGGGAATTGAGCCGTTGCTGGCGGAGATCGGGACGCAACTGCGGCCGATCCGCGAATTTCTGGATTTGCGCGTGCCGCAATCCGAGGCGGCGGTGATTGCGCGGCTGCACGCGGTGGGCCAGGTGGTGGAGAGCCGTTATGGCGGCAAAAACGCGCGTTTCAAGGTGCGGATTCCGCCGCATCTGCATGTGGAATTCGCCGCGTTTGTGGTGGCGGAAGAGTGAGGGGGACCGGGTCGCGCGGCGACTCCGTTTGCCTGCGGAGCAGGCACTCTGTGGCGCGGCATCGTCCAAGACTCACGAAAGATTTTGCGGCTGGTGCCGCTCTCGAAACATTGGCTTGCCCCGGGTTTGCGGGGAGCCCGCCGCCCTGCGCTTCGCTGGCGGCGGGAGTGGTCGCAGCGCGACCACGGCCACCCTGGGCGGGCGGAGTAAAAGCTTTTCCCAGCCTGCATGAATCATATATGGTAACACCGCATCTATGAATCTCCGCCGCCGCATTCGTTGGTTTACCTGGTGGTTCATTGCCGGCCTGGTGGTCAGCGGGGCCACCGCCATCCCCTTGCCGGCGGAGGTGAACTGGCTGGTGAATTCCCTTCCTGGATCGGGATCATCGGACTTGGCGCGCTGGCTCATGCGGGTGCGCGATGCGCTGGTGCAGGTCCAGAGGACGCAGCCGTTTTTGCTTTACGGCACGGACTGGCTCGCATTTGGCCATTTTGCCATCGCGCTGGCCTTCGTGGGGGTCTTGCGGGATCCGGTGCGCAACCGCTGGCTGTTCGATTTTGGACTGATCGCCTGCGCGCTGGTGGTGCCGTACGCCCTGGGGTTTGGCAGCCTGCGCGGGATTCCGTTCTGGTGGCGGTTGATTGATTGTTCATTTGGCGTGTTCGGAGCCGTGCCACTCTGGCTTTGCCGCCGCTGGGCGATTGAGTTGGAAAAAGGCGCGCCGGCCTTGTGAACCGCCGCAACCGCATGGCCGGCCCCACATCCTCATCAATCCAGCAATCCACCAATCCACCAATCCACAAATAAAGATAGACAAATCCGCCGGTCCGGCGCGTCATGTATGCAAATGCCCCACGGTTTGGACATCGCCCGGCTTTACGACGAGCACGCACAGGCGCTGTATGCCTTCTTGCTCAATCTGACGCGCGATGAGGCGGATACCCGGGATTTGCTCCAGGAGGTTTTCATCAAGCTGGCCCGGGATGAGGCGCGGTTGTGCGGGGTGCGTGAGGAGCGGGCGTTCCTCATCCGGCTCGCCCACAATGCCGCCATTGACCTTATGCGCCGGCGCGGAACCCGGGACCGCACGCGCGAGAATTTTGCCGCCGAAACCAGTTCGCTGTTCGCGCCCGCGAGTGATCCGGATGCCGCCACCTTCCGGGACGAACTGGCCGGGGCGCTGGCGGAATTGCCGGCGGAACAGCGCGCGGTGGCGCATTTGAAATTGTGGGAGGGGCTCACCTTTGAGGAGATTGCCACGGCGTTGGCCATCCCGCCGAACACCGCCGCGAGCCGTTACCGGTATGCGTTAGACAAATTGCGCGGCCGGCTGCGTCCCCTGTATGAAGAAGTCAAACAAGCCGAATCATGACCCCGGAAATTGAACCCTTTGAGCAGCGGCTGGGCCGGCAACCGGTAAAACCGGTGCCCGCCGCCTGGCGCGCGGAAATCCTGGCGGCGGCGCGCGCGGCCCAACCGGCGGCGGGCACCGCCCGGCCCTCGCCGGCGTCCTGGCTGGCGTCGTTATTCTGGCCGTATCCCCGGGCTTGGGCCGGGCTGGCCGCGGTGTGGGGGTTTATCTTTCTGCTGCATTTTTCGCTGCGGGAAGCGCCGCCCACCCTGGCGCAAACCGCCCCCGCCCCCGCGCCTTCCCCCGAAGCGGTCGCGGAACTGCGGCAGCAGCAGAAACTTTATGCCGAACTGATGGACGCGCCGGGGCCGCGCGAGGCGGACCGGCCGCGCCTGGCCGCGCCGAAACCGCGCAGCCAGCGCTGGGATGTCGCGGCGGCGTGAGGGGGCGGGCAGCCTGGCCCGGATATTTCAGTGGTATCAAAAGCGACGCGGATAACCCTTTGAAAATATGCGGGACAACGATGAGCGCAACCCCCAAACCAATTTATGGATAATCAATCACAAAACCTCTGGACGAAACATTTGCAGGGCCCGGCCCGGATTGGCGGCCTGCTGCTGGTGATCGCGCTGGCCTTGGGCGTGATCTGGACCGCCCTTTTCTATTGGGTTCCGGTTTCCACCAACCCGTTGGAGTTTTTCGGAAACACCCTGTTTTTTGGGCCGATATTCGTGGGTGCGGGGCTGCTGCTGACCGTTTATATCAACGGGCGTCGCAACTTTCGCCGGACCCTCCTGGTCTTTGCCTGCCTCGCCACGGTGATCGCCCTGGCGTATGCCGAGGAAGACTGGCGCGGATGGCATGCCTGGCACCACTTGAAACAAAGGTGGATGGCCAAGGGCGAATACTTTTCCCTGGCCGAATTGGTGCCCCCGCCGGTGCCCGAGGCGGATAATTTTGCGATGACGCCCATTGCCTATTCGAGTTATGGCGACATTTTGACGCGGGAAGGGAAACATATTTCCTGGAAAAATCGTGACGCGCACTTTGTGAGGCGCATGAACATGCCCATTTCCCATGACTATAACGACCCCAAAAATGGCACCGGAGATCTGACCCAGGGCCGGTTCACCGATCTGGAGGCATGGCAAGCGTACTATCGGGAGCAATCCGTCAAGACCAATGAATTTGCCGTGCCGGCCCAGCCGGGAACCCCGGCGGCGGATGTGCTGCTGGCCTTGGGCAAATACCGCCCGGCCATTGAGGAATTGCGCGCCGCCAGCCAGTTGCCGGCCTCGCGGTTCCCGCTGAACTACGATAGCGAGTTTCCGGCCATGATCTATCTGCCCCACCTGGCCGCGCTCAAGAGCTGCGCGCTGACTTTGCAGTTGCGCAGCGCGGCGGAATTGCAGAATGGCCAATCCGACCAGGCCGCCGCCGATGTGCAACTCGGCCTGCAATTGACCGGCAAGATCCAGACCGAGCCGATCCTGATCTCGCACTTGGTGCGGATCGCCATGACCCAGTTGATGCTGCAGACGATCTGGGAGGGATTGGCCCGGCAGCAGTGGTCGGAGACCCAACTGGTGGCGTTGGCGGCGGAACTGGCCACGCTGGATTTTCCGGCGGATTATCAACGGAGCATGCGCGGCGAAATCGCCTTGCAAAGCGGCAATATTGACGCGCTGCGCCACCATCCGGAGCAAATGGATCAAGCTGGCTTCAGGGATGGCGATTCCGACCAAAAACAGCGCAACCAGAGGTTCCTATTGCTGGTCCGGCTGATCCCTGCCGGGTGGTTCTATCAAAACCAGTATCACTGCGCCGACACCATGTTGAACCACTATCTTCCCGTTGCCGATGTGGCGCGGAAGACCTTCTCGCCCGCGCTGGCCCGGCAGGGCGATGAGATCGTCGCCGCCATCGCCAAATCGCCCGGCCTGTACCATCAGCTTGAATTGATGATGCTGCCCGCCCTGGGGAATGCGGCCAAAAAGTTTGCTTATGCCCAGGCGTCAGTAGATATGGCGCGCACGGCCATTGCGCTGGAACGCCACCGGTTGGCCTTGGGCGGGTATCCCGAAACGCTGGACGCGCTCGCCCCCCGTTTCATGGCCGAGGTGCCCCACGATGTGATCGGCGGCCAGCCGCTGAAATACCGCCGGGAAGCCGGGGGCCGGTTCACGCTGTATTCCATCGGCTGGAACGAGAAAGATGACGGCGGCGTCATGGTTTTTACGAAGGGAACAACTCCCCGGCTGGACCTCGGTCAAGGCGACTGGGGGTGGCAATATCCGTGAGGGCGCGGGGCCATTCGGTTTTATTTGCGTGTGCTTCGCGGGTTTCGTGGTTAAATAGGGTGAATGAATGTGACGAATTTAAATCCGGACTCGGATATTGGCGCGAGCGCCTGGCTGGTGGAGATGGATGAGCATCGTATTCTGCTGGATGCGGGGATGCACCCCAAGCGGGAGGGGCGAGAGGCGGCGCCGAGGTTTGGCAAGGCGGGCACCCATGATGTGGATGCCATCGCCCTGTCGCATTGTCATCATGACCATGTGGGCTCCCTGCCGCTCGCGGTGCGGCAGTTTCCCAAGGCGCATGTGCTGATGACGGAGCTGAGCTATCTGCTGGTGGAGCGCGTGCTCCACAATTCCGTGAACGTGATGACGCACCAGCGGGACGAGCTGGGCATCAAGGAATATCCGCTGTACACGCACGACGAGCTGGATGACATCGCCCCGTTCTTTCAGGGGTTCAAGTATAACCGGGCGATTGAATGGGCCGCCTACCAGAAAGGCCGGGCCGGCCTGCCCTCACCCACCCTGGAGTTCTTCGATGCCGGCCACACGCTGGGCTCGGCGGGCATCCTGTTGCGGGGCCGGAAGGAGACCTTGTTTTACACCGGCGACGTGTGTTTTCACGATCAGACCCTCCTCAAGGCGGCCCGCTTTGAGGATGTGAAGGCGGATGTGTTGATCATGGAAACGACGCGGGGCAACCGGGGGAATCCGCCCGGCTTTTCCCGCGGGTCGGAAATCGACCGGCTGGTAACGGCCATCCACGCGGCACAAAAGAAGAAGGGCTGCCTGATGATCCCGGCTTTTGCGCTGGGGCGCACGCAGGAAATCCTGGCCTTGCTGGCGCTGTTGATGCGGGAGGGCAAGTTGAAGAAACAGCCTGTTTACATCGGCGGGTTGGGCCGCGTGTTCACGGAGATTTATGATATTGAAGCCCATCGCACGCACCGGCAGCACACCGGCTTGCAGTTGAACGAGGCGCTGCAATTGATTGTGCTGGAAAAAGGGGCGGCGGCAAACATGAAGCTCGGCGGCGGCAAGATCTTTGTCATCACCGCGGGCATGATGAGTGAGAACACGGCCGCCCATGATCTGGCGGCGCGGATGATTGGCGATGAACGGCAAAGCATTTTCTTCGTGGGCTATGCGGATCCGGATTCCCCGGCGGGCCGGCTCAAGGCGGCGCGGGTGGGAGAGACGTTTGTGTTCAGCCCGGCGGCCGGCCAGGTCACCAAACGTTGCGAGGTGCAGGATTTCGACCTGACCGCGCACGCCAACCGGGAGGATTTGCTGGAATTTGTCGGCCGGGTGTCGCCCCGCGTGGTTTTGCTGGGGCATGGCGATGAGGCGGCGCGCGGGTGGTTTGCCGGGCAAATCCAGGCGCGCTGGCCCAAAATCAAAGTTCATCAGGCGCAACCCCTCAAGCGAGTGGACTGCTGAAAGCGCGACTGGCCGTTTCCAGCAGTAAAGCAACGCGGATAAACGCAGAGGCGCAGAGAACGCAGAGGAAACACTGAGTTTAGGGCAACAACCGGGACCTCACCGATTGGTGGTTTTTCCCTGCTCTGCTTTGTGCCGCGTTCTCCGCGCCTTGGCGTTTTTCTGGATCGGGTTCCGGCTTCAGTGGCCGCCGTTGACGATGTTGGCGAGGTTGAAAATGGGCAGGAACATGCAAACCACCATGCTGCCAATGACCACGCCCAGGAAAACAATCAGCATTGGCTCGATGAGGGACATCAGGCCGGACAACGTGGAATCAATCTCCTCGTCCAGGAAATCCGCCACCCGCTCCAGCATGTTGTCGATGTTGCCGGTCTGTTCGCCGGCGCTCAGCATGCGGATGATCATGGTGGGGAACACGGGATATTTGCCCAGGGCGGCGGCGATGCCCTCGCCGCGCTCAATGTCGGCGGCGGCGCTCTTGACCGATTTTTCCATGACGACGTTGCCCACGGTCTGGGAGACAATTTGCAGGACTTCCAAAATGGGCACGCCGCTACGCACCAGGGAGGCCAGCGTGCGGGTGAACCGGGCGAGGCAGATTTTATGGGCGATTGCCCCAAAGACAGGCAGTTTGATTCGTTGCGTGTCCCAAAATTCGCGGCCTTGCTTGGTCTTGATGTAATACAGCCAGCCCCAAACGGCGAGGCCCAAGCCGACAATCATATACAGCAGATATTTTTGCAAGATTTCGCTGAGATCGATCATGAACTCCGTTGGGCCCGGCAGCTTGGCGCCAAACCCCATGTAAACCTCCTTGAACGTGGGAATCACTTTAACCAGCAGGAAAATGGTGATGACAATGGCGACGACGGTGACGACCGTGGGGTACATTAGCGCCGTTTTGACCTTCTTCCGCAGCCGTTCGGTGTTTTCCAAGTAGGTGGCCAGCCGGGCCAGGATTTCTGACAGCAAGCCGCCTTTTTCGCCAGCTCCCACCATGGCCACATACAGGCGGTTGAACGATTTGGGATGCCGGACCAGGGCCTCGGAAAAACTCTCACCCGCCTCCACCCGGGAGCAAATGTCCTTAACCGTGTCGCGCATGACCTTGTTGGTCGTTTGATCGGCCAGGGCCTGCAACGATTGGACAATGGCAATGCCCGCGTCAATCATGGTGGCGAGCTGGCGGGTGAAGACCACCAAATCCGCCAACTGCACGCGGCCACCCCGGGTTTGCCCGCGTTTGGCCATCTTTTCGCGGATTTCGACCACCAGTAAATTGCGGTTCAGGAGCGCGGCAATGGCGGCCTGTTCCGTGGCGGCATCAACGGTATTTCGGATTTCCCGGCCGGAGGCCGTCTCGCGGGCGGTGTAGGCAAAAGTTGGCATGGCTATGCGTCGATTAATTCAATGGCCGTGAAGGGCAAGTGCCATTCACTGGTCACAATACTACTAGCACAATCTGTTCCAGCTGACGAGTCCGGACTTTTGGCAAAAAAAAAGGATTGTCATTCCCTCCGATTTTCCATAGTTTTCAACCCATTGGCACCTAGTGGTGCCGGGGGCGAATTCATTTGCCCCGCGTAAAATAGTAAACAAACAACAAACTAACCTGGAGGAACAGATGAAGTTTAATAAATGGACATTAGGTCTTGCCGCAGTCGGTGCCATCAGCTTGGCGTCCGCCGCGCGCGCAGACGAGCAGAAATTGGTCCCGCTGAACACGGCGGTTTCGAGCACCGTGATCAGCGGTTATGTGGACGTGGGCGCCCAATACAACCTGGGCAACTATAGCACGGACGCCGGTGTGCCCGCTGGCACGAGCTCCAGCAAGGTGGACAATTTCAGCTTGAACAACCTGACCATCTCTTTGGACAAGCCGCAGGACGAGACGCCTTGGGCTTCCGGTTACCACGCCGATGTCAACATTGGATCCGATGCGGTTGGTCTTGGTTTTAACGGCCGCCGCGCCGCCATCGGGGCTGCCGTCCGTCAGGCTTATGTTGCGCTCCGCACCCCGGTGGGCAACGGCATTGACTGGAAGGTCGGCGCGATGGATGACGTGATCGGCTATGAAGGCAACACCGACTCTTCGAACCCGAACTATACGCGTTCGGTTGCCTATTCAATCGAGCCCACGACGTTGGTCGGCGCGCTTGGCAGCTACAAAATCATCGACCCGGTGACGGTGCAGGCTGGTTTGGCGGATGCCACCTCGCCCTATCGTTCCACCGCGTCTGACAAGACGTTCGTCGGGGCGGTTGCGTTCACGGCTCCCGACAGCTTTGGCTTCCTCAAAGGCGCCACGCTGAACTTGGGCACCCTGTTGAACATTGATAAGGGCGGCCAGGACAACTACTATGCCGGCGTGACCATCCCCACCCCCTTGAGTGCCCTCAAGTTCGGTGCGGCGTTTGACTTGGTCAGCGACAACAATGCCGGTCCGGGCAATTCCCAGAACGACAGCGGTTGGATCGTTGGTCTCTATGGCTCTTATCAGGCCACCGAGAAACTCTCCTTCAATGTCCGCGGGGAGTACTTTGACTTGGAAGGCAATCCGCTGGCCGCCACTCCCACCTCCGGCAGCTCGGTCTATGGCGGCACCGATGGCAAGGGTGAGGAACTCACCGCCACCATCGCGTACAGCCTCTGGGCCAACGTGACCAGCCGTGCGGAATTCCGCTGGGATCACATTGACTCCGGTTCTGCTTTCGGCAATCCGGATGCTGTTGGCCACACTCCCAATGCCGATGCGTTCACGCTGGCGCTCAACTTGATCTACACGTTCTAATCTGATTTAGAACCTTTTGGCCCCTTCCGGTTCGCCGGAAGGGGTTTTTTGCTGGTGCAGAGTGGCACGGGCGTCTCGATGGAACGTGGGAAATCAGCAACGGGTTGGGAAGACGATGCTGGTTCTTCCCTGTTATCAGTGGAATTTTGTGGCCGAAGAGGAGGAAGCCAGTGGCTTGCGGGGCGCATCCCCGTTCGCATCCGTTTCTGGAAGACCACGGCACGCCGGTTGGGAAACCTGCGCGACGACGATTGGCCGGGCTCATCCCAAAATCGCGGGTTCCCGGCCAGGCGGGGTCCACGCGCGGAGGCGCGCGTGGGCGCGGTTGACGAGGCGTCAACCGCCGCACGCGAGGGCGCGTGCGCTCCCCGAGCCCAACCCCGGCAGCGAATGGCCGTAGCCCGATTCCACTGCAAATGGCGAAGAACCATGACGCCGGGGTTATTTTGAACCTTCCGGTGGCAGGCGCGGCGCGCACGGAGTGACGCGCGCCACCACGCCGGGCGCGCGGCAGGTCTTTGCAATTCCATTGCCGATTTCGAAATCCGCCTTGAAACCTGGCTTTTAAATTTTCAAATCATCATATCCAGATACGTTGATTTTTTATTTGCATCGCCGGGAAATTCGGCTAATTTGGGTTTCGTTAACCGGAGATTAATCCATGCAATCCATTCGTGACATTTATGCCCGGAAAATGGCGGCCCACCAGCCGGTCATTTCGTTTGAGTTTTTCCCCCCCAAGACCGATGAGGGGGACCGGATGCTGCTGGAGAAGCAGATTCCCGCCCTGCTGGCTGCCCGCCCGGATTTTTGTTCCGTCACCTATGGCGCCGGTGGCAGCACGCGCGAGAAGACCCTGCGGATTGTGGATCGCGTCCAGCGGGAACACGGTTTGCCCGCGCTGGCCCATCTCACTTGCGTCAACCATACCCGGGAGGAAGTCGGCGGCCTGCTGGAAAAAATCCGGGCGCTGGACTGCCGGAATATTCTCGCCCTGCGGGGGGATCCGCCGGGGGGCATGGCGTTTCAGCCGACCCCCGGGGGGTTTGAATTTTCATCCCAACTGGTTCAATTCATCCGGGAGCATGGCGATTTTTCCGTGGGCGTGGCGGGCTTTCCCGAGGGGCACATTGCGTGTCCGGCGGGCAAGCAGGCCGACTGGCGGCATTTGCAGGCGAAGGTGGACGCCGGAGCGGACTTTGTGGTGACACAGCTCTTTTTTGACAATGCGGACTATTTTGAGTTTCGGGATCATCTGGCCGGCAAGCTGGGCGTGAAAGTGCCGCTGGTGCCAGGCGTGATTTCGATCCTGAGCGCCACGCAGATCACCAAGTTCACGCAGCTTTGCGGGGCGAAGATTCCACCGGCGCTGCGGTCTCAATTGGACGCGCTGGGGGCGGATGACGAGGCGGCCATGAAGTTTGGCATTGATTACGCCACCCGCCAGTGCGAGGAATTGCTGCGCGCCGGGGTGCCGGGGCTGCATTTTTACACGCTCAACAAAGCCCCGGCGACGGTGCAAGTGTTGAAAAACCTGGGTTTGGCATAGGCATTTACGATTTACAATTTACGATTTACGCGGGTATTGGCGGGTGGAATTTTTGCCGCGGCCACGCCTTGGCACCAGCTTTAACGTGAACTCTCCAACCGATGCCTGCGGCGATTTAAACGCGCGCGTAAATCGCAAATCGCAAATTTAAAAAGAATTTATTATTTGTTTGAACGCTTTCCCGGCAGCATGGTCAAACCTTATGTCTGACCTTGAGCCTTTTGCCGCCGGCGACGCCAAAGCTGCGAAAGTCTTTTCTTCCTCAACGGGGCGGCGTCGCCGTTCGTCCCGACATTTTTTCGCCGCCGCGGGCACCAACCCCGGCGGCGAAATTTTTTATTCGCGGAATTGACTGGCGGATGGGCCGGTTTATAGTTGGGCGCATGAGAGCCTTGCTTTCACTGGTATGCGCCGCAACTCTGGGCCAGGTTGCTTGGGGGGAGGGAATAACGCAAGTGACCTTGGGTAACCACACCTACACGAACATCTCCAAGGTTTATATTGGTGCCGGCAATCGCGTGATCATTCTTTTTCCAGGTGGCGGCACTTCTGCGATGCTGGACAAATTACCCCAGGATTTTCTGGGGTCGTGGGGGATTGGCCAGGACAAGCAGGCCGCCGCGAATACGGCAGTCGAGGAGCAAGCCGCGAAAAACCTGGACCGGGCCATTCAAAGCGGTTGTTTTCGCAAGGTGCATGGGGTGGTGTTTGATACGCGCAAGCAGCAGTCCGGCTGGGTGATGTTTCAAAATGTGAAGGTCTATCAGATCGTAACCGATGGCGCGTTGGTGAACTCCACTCCAAATGACGATTCCACCATCGTGCCCATTTTGGTCCGGAATCTGCCGGCCACGGTTGGCGACAGTGATTACATCAGCTTTGTAGGGTTGCCGGATGGAACCTACAGCTATGAAAACAAGCGGGGTGATGACCGGGTGGTGCGGGCTTATGATGTGGGCCAAATTTGCGACCGGTCGGAAATCCCGGAGTCGGTTTTGTCGGGAGCCAGGGCCTATGACGTTCCGGTGGGACGCAATGACCGGGAAGCCATGGCGCGCGATGTGGTGGCCTCGCTGCCGGAAAGCGAGGACTTGGCGGTATCCGGTTCGGGTTTTTTCATCACTGAAGATGGATATTTCATCACCAACGCGCATGTGGTGAAAAATGCGCACCGGGTTAAGATCAAGCAGTCCGGGAACGTGTTGCCCGCCGTGGTGGTGCGGGAGGATGCCTTGGATGATCTGGCGCTGTTGAAGGTGGCGGGGAATTTCAAGCCGTTGGGGATTGCCACGAACGAGGTGGACCTTGGGCAGGCGGTGTTTACGATTGGTTTCCCAGATATCCGGTTGCAAGGGACAGAACCCAAGTACACGGATGGGAAGATCAGCAGCCTCAATGGCCTCAAGGATGATCCGACGGAATATCAAATCAGTGTGCCGGTGCAGCCCGGCAATTCCGGCGGTCCCTTGGTGGACGCGAACGGGAATGTGGAGGGGGTGATTGTGGCGCGGCTGAATGATTTTGCAGCCCTGGCTTCGGTTGGCAGTCTGCCGCAAAATGTCAATTATGCCATCAAGAGCAGCGTGTTGACTGCTTTCCTGCGCCAGACGCCGGAAGTGAAGCCGCCGGTGGCAGTATGGCCAGGCGGTCCGGCGGTCCAAACGGTGAAGCAGGCCGTGGCAATGGTCTTGGTGTATTGAACCCGAACTCCGAAGTCGGGGAATACATTTGTCATCGGTTGTGGCTGGATGTGCTACGCGTGCGGCCGCTTTGCGCACGGACGCCCGAAAATCACTCGGACCCTTTGCGTGCGTTTGAGGTTTTCGGCGAGGGCGCGGAAAACCACACGCGGGACGCGTGTGCTCCCCGGGCAACTTCGGGTTGAAGGAAAATGGTGCGCGCGGCGAGGGTTGAACTCACAACCTTCGGCTTCGGAGGCCGACGCTCTATCCAATTGAGCTACGCGCGCAAACTGCTATTCAACAACGACTTGAGAATGATTTTAAACCGGCCCGATTTCCGGCTTGGAACCCGCTTTTGTAACCCTATACTTCAGGCATGAGCTCGAATCATCTGGGATGTATTATGCGCTCTTTAATCGTCACGGCAAGCAAATCCGTAAGCGCATGAAAACCACTGATCCGGCATTGGCGCGGCGGGGAGCGCACGCGCCCTCGCGTGCGGCGGTTGACGCCTCGTCAACCGCGCCCACGCGCGCCTCCGCGCGTGGACCCCGCCTGGCCGGGACCCCGCGATTTTGGGATT
>Ga0302140_10006414_pt1 | contig 14760 bp, 14 predicted proteins | sample I_Bog_E1_1_FD_202095 | JGI IMG/M metagenome (GOLD analysis project Ga0302140, IMG submission 202095) | Peat permafrost microbial communities from Stordalen Mire near Abisko, Sweden - I_Bog_E1_1 | ecosystem: Environmental > Terrestrial > Soil > Wetlands > Peat | place: Sweden: Abisko, Stordalen...
TCAGGTCGCCCATAATCGATCCCGCAAAGTCGTCCGGGATCGTGATCTCGACATGCATTACCGGTTCCAGAATCGTGGGCTTCGCCTGTTCCATCGCCTTCCGGAACGCGATGCGTCCCGCCATCTGGAACGACATATCGTTTGAATCCACATCGTGATAAGAGCCGTCATACAGAATCACGCGGAAATCCACCACCGGAAATCCCGCCAAATATCCGCGCGCCGCAGCATCCTTGATTCCCTTTTCAATGGCAGGAATATAGTTCTTCGGAATCGCTCCGCCGAAAATATCGTTCACAAATTCAAACTGTCCACCGCGCGGCATCGGCTCCATCTTGATCTTGCAATCGCCATATTGCCCGTGCCCGCCCGTCTGTTTCTTGTGCCGACCCTGCACATCGGCTTTGCCGCGGATCGTCTCCCGGTAAGGCACCTTGGGCGCCTTCAAAACCACTTCGGTGTGAAACCGCTTCTTCAACTTCGAAACGATGACTTCGATATGCTGCTGCCCCGTGCCTGCAATCAAAAACTCCTGCGTCTGCGGATCGCGGAAAAATCGCAGCATGGCATCTTCTTCCATCAGCTTATGGATTCCCGGGCCCAGCTTGTCTTCATCCGCGCGGCTCTTGGGCTCAATGGCAAACGTGATCGCCGGCTCCGGCAGCTTCACCCGCGGATAAAGAATCGGCGCAGCCTTATCTCCCAACGTATCGCCGGTCAGCGTGTCTTTTAATTTTGCCACCGCGCCAATATCTCCAGCATGCAGCTCGGTCACCGGCACCGCAGTCTTCCCTTGCATGATGGAAATATGCGAAAGCTTCTCCGCCGATCCGCGCGAGAAATTTTGCACCGTCGCTTCATTCTTCAGCACGCCGGAGAAAACTTTGAAATAAGAAATCCTGCCCGCAAACGCATCGGAGAGCGTCTTGAACACATACAACGAAACCGGCTCCGCATCCGTCTCATGTCGCTTCGGAGCATCCCCATTCCCCGACGCCGGCTCCCCCTGCACCCACTCATGCTCGGAAGGCGCCGGCGTGTAATCCACAATAAAATCCATCACCCGGTCCGCGCCCACATTCCCCAAGCCCGAACTAAAAATGACAGGGAAAAGTTTGTCTTCGCGAATCGCGTTATGCAGCGCCGGGATTAGATCTTCTTCCGGAATCGTTCCCTTCTCGAAAAATTCTTCCATCAACTTGTCGTCACCCTCAGCCACCAATTCCACAAGTTGCTCATGCGACTCCTGCACCTGCGCCCGCATGTTCGCCGGAATCTCCGTCTCTTTCCCTTTGCCATTGCCACCGAGCTCGTACGTATAAGCCTTCATGCGCACCAGGTCGACCACTCCGGTCAAATTCTTTTCGCTGCCAATCGGCAGCTCGATGGGAATCACGTTCCGCCCGAACGCATTGATCAGGGATTCCAGCACGCGCTCCGCATTGGCCCGGTCACGGTCCATGCGGTTCACCACAATCAGCCGCGGAGTCTTGTATTCCTCGCAATCGTTCCACACCCGCTGGGTCACAACTTCCACGCCGGAAACTCCATCCACCACCACGATCGCCGCGTCGATCACGGGCAGCACCATGCGCGCCTCATGGACAAACATATTGAAACCCGGCGTATCGATAATATTGATCTTCGTCTTGCCCCACTCGACATGTGCCGCAGATGCCGCTATCGACATCTTGCGGGCAATCTCTTCGTCGTCATGATCGGACGTCGCGGACCCATCGTCCACGCGCCCCAGCCGCGGCGTTGCTCCCGCCGTGTACAACATGGCCGAAACCAGGGTGGTCTTGCCTGCATGCCCATGCCCCACCATGGCTACATTACGAATGTTTTCTCCGGAATAAACTTTCACGAGTAGGCTCCTTCGCAGGCGTAGAAAGAGAAAGGCCCAAAATGAGGATCAGTGCAGAGTACAGGCCAGCCCTACATACCTGCCAAAACCTAGGATGCTACCACGCGGGCAGCGGAAGCCTCAACCTGCGAACAGCCGTCGCAGCCTGATAGTGTGGCAATGCACGACCATCGCAGCAAATTTGCCAATGCGGCGGGAACGACAATGATGCGCAACCTCATATCTTAGCGAACAAGGAAAGCAACAAACAAAGCAAAGCTAGCATGGCATCCGCGATCGCGTAGATCGCTGGCCCGTTCCTTCCAGCCGAAAGCAGAGGAAGCACCGTGGCGGTGGCATATTCTCTGAGCACTATACGCGTACGCAAATCTGGTCTGATTGATGCTGTGGGTTCTGACGAAGACGCTGCCCTTTCTTCCGACCCGTATCGCACGTACCACTGCAACTCGTCGCTCAGCTCCTTGAAAACTGCATCCCCCTTTTTCCGGATCGAGTCGAAGACAATGAGGCAGGCGATCGACATCAGGGGCAAGGTTAAACCCACAATGGTAAGCGCTCTGAGGTCGGCTAGGATAAGCACCCTGCCAAACGCTCCCATGCTTAACAGCGTGACCAGAGAGATTCCGGTGAGGCTCGCCGCATACCAACCAAACACACGAAGCCGCGAGGTCAAACGTTCTAACTGATCCAACACTTTCAGTAGTTCGCCTTCCGGCTCGCCCCTATAGTTCAATTGGAATGGTGTTACGTTTTCGGCCATATTCACACTTCATGCTGCAGCAGAGCCGCCAGCAACGCCTTTACAAGCTGGAGCTTGAGTTCTTGACGGTCCTTCTCGTCAAAGAATCCCGATAATGGCGCCTCGCCGTAGAACTTTGAAAAAACAGACGAGTGCATCACCACCTTGGGTCGTAAAGACTGTGCCTCGCGCAACGCAGCGTAGTACGCGCCGGTACTATAGTGTTGATTGACCACACTTCTTTGGTCCCACCAAAGGTCTGCCTTCGTCACAACTGTGATCAGCCAGCTCGTCGTGATGGGGCTACCAAGCAAAGAAGTCCACTCATCCAGTTGTTGTATCTCAATCTCTCGGTGTTTCGTGAGAAAGGCCGGATCGACGACACCGTTAGCTAAGAAGACCTTATCTTTGGTGACTTGATACTCGTGATAACCATATGAAACGACATTGATGATCCCAGATATGCCGCCGCGCGCACCGAGAGATTCCCGTATTGCGTCTATTCGCGCATCCTTCATAGCCGGAGATGTATCGCCAGGGGTGTCGACGAACCTATAGGGCCGGGTTCCCTCGACGGTTAGTAGGTGAGCTTCAGGAAAAACTGTTCTGTTTGCTCGTGCAATTGGCTCGGGTCTCTCCACAGACAGGGACTCAAGAAAGTTGCTCTTCCCCGTTCCCGTCGCTCCCAGCAGCAGGACCCTAGGCTTTTTCTTGAAGGCGATCGTCAGCCGATCAATTAGGCCCTGCTTCTCCGCTTGCTCGAGCAGGAGGTTGGCCAGCTTGATGCCACCAACGACTACCGATGTGGGCTCGGCCATAACTCACATATTATCACCCGCCCTGCCAGGGCTTCACGGCAAATTCGAGAACACCCGATACAGGGAAAGTAGATGTATCATCCTTAACATATGCTGGGCAACCGCACCAACGAGCAGTGGATCGCGCAATACGCCTCCAGCCACCTGCATCCCGTGAACCGGGTCTGCCATACGCTGGGCATCCCGACCATTCTGCTCTCGCTCCCGGTCTTTATCGCCAGCATCTTCATCCATATTCATCGCCTGTGGCTCTACGCTCTCGCTCTATTCATCCTGGGATGGCTTCTTCAATTCGTCGGCCACGCCTTCGAAGGCAAGGCCCCAGAATTTTTCCATGACTGGCGATTCCTGCTGGTGGGCACCCGCTGGTGGTGGGCTAAAATTCACGGCAAAGCCTGAGAACAACGATGTTCCCGCAACTCGCCCGCTTTACCGATCTCGGCCTCCTGCTCCTCCGCCTCATGGTAGGACTGGTCTTCGCCACCAGCGGCTACAGTCATCTCAAAGATCCCGCCGCCCGCGCCAAGAGCATCGGAATGTCGAAAGCTTTCACCATTTTCCTCGGTGCCGCAGAACTTGCCGGAGGCCTCGGCGTCGCCTTCGGAGTGCTCACCCAACTTGCCGCTTTCGGACTCATCCTCATCATGCTCGGCGCGATCCAGAAAAAAATATTTGTCTGGCACACCGGCTTCTGGGGCGAAAAAGCTTCCGGCTGGCACTACGACCTGATGTTGGTTTTGATGAATCTTCTCATCGCTTTCACCGACGGCGGCGCCTACGTGATCCTGCGATAAATCCTACCTCAACCCAGAAAAACCCTGGCATTCCGAACCGGCGCACTTCGCCGGTGAGAGCCTGCCCTGAGCGGAGTCGAAGGGAACCTGCTGTCCGTCCCCCCCGCGCTGCCTTTGCTTTTCCGATCCATAAGTTGATAAGCTTCCACAACGAACCATGAATCTCCGCATCGCCAAGTTCTTATTACTTCTCACGGTAATGGGAAATCTCGCCCCCGTGGTGCTGGCGATTACCGCTCCAAACCCTCATGCCTGCTGCGTAAGAAAGTCTATTCATCCGTGCCACGAGTCGGCGGCTTCAGTTGCGGATCATGCGGTATTGCGATCTGGCGATTGTTGCAACCACGGGTGCTGCCGCGCCGTAACGACGGCGCAATGGGCTTACCCCGAACCGCGCTCCGCCCGGATTGTTCTTCGGGCGGTCAACGCGCAAATGTCCGCGAGTGAGCCGAATTCCCCCGATGCCGGCTCCGCCCACTTGCAATCTGCTCGCGCCCCGCCCGCCTGCTAACAAACCCCAGGTGAAATTGATTTCGTGGCTGAACGCTAAGTTGCGTTTCACTCCGAGACTCGCCTTTGCATCGCTGAAGTGAAGCGCCAACGCCGCTCCGGCTATGCCCCTTTCAATCGCTGTCGGGAGACAATATGACTCAAAACAAAATCGTCACGCTGGTCGTCTTTTTGCTGGCCAGCATCGACGCCTTCGCCAACGTCTACGGCGCTGTGCGCGGCATCGTGCACGATCCGCAACATCGCCCCGTGCAAAACGCCATGGTTATGCTGCGCTCGAAAACCTCCGATTGGGCGACGACCGTCACCACCGACAATACCGGCCAATTCACCTTCAACGGCGTGGCTCTCGGCGAATACACGGTAACGATTGCCGCCCCCAGCTTCGAGCAAACCGCTCAGAGTGTGCGAATTAATTCGGGATCGCAACCGGTCTTGCATTTCTCTTTAAGTGTCGCTACCAGCAAAGAAACGGTCACCGTCTCCGGAGAGCCTGAGGCCATCTCCACCGACTCCGCCACGCCCACCACGTTGGTGAGCCGGAGGGATATCGAGCATACCCCCGGCGCAGCCCGCACCAACAGTCTGGCCATGATCACCGACTACGTTCCCGGCGCCTATTTCACCCACGATCAACTCCACATTCGCGGCGGACATCAGACCAGTTGGCTCGTCGACGGAGTTCCTGTTCCCAACACGAACATCGCCTCCAATCTCGGCCCCCAATTCGATCCCAAAGACATCGACTATCTCGAAGTCGATCGCGGAAGTTATGGCGCGGAATTCGGCGACCGCACGTATGGAGTCTTCAATGTTGTCCCGCGCACCGGATTCGAACGCAACAACCAGGCCGAACTCGTTCTCAGCGCAGGAAATTTCTACCAGACGAACGACGCCTTCAACTTCGGCAGCCACTCCCAGCGCTTCGCCTACTACGCCAGCGTCAATGCCAACCGCAGCAATCTCGGCATCCAAACCCCTGTTTCGCAGGTGGTGCACGACGCAGAAAACGGCTATGGCGGATTCGGCTCTCTCATTTTCAATCTCGATGCTTCGGACCAGCTGCGCCTCGTGACTTCATTGCGCAAGGATTACTATCAGATTCCCTACGACCCTTTTCCCAGCGACATTGAAAATGCGCCGATCGCCGCGAACGGCTTCGTAGCGCAGTATCCCAGCCTCGACCTGCGCGACGGCGACCACGAATCCGACGCACTCGCGAACTTCTCCTGGGTCCACACCTTCAATGCAAAACTCCTGCTGACGGTCTCTCCGTTTTTCCACTACAACGACGCCAACTACGACAGCGCTCCCACCGATCCCGTGGCCAGCACGCAGCATCGTGGTTCAAGCTATGGAGGCGGCCAGGTAAGCTTCGGCGCTAACTTGTCGAAAAATAATTTGCAGGCCGGCGTCTACAGTTTTTACCAAACAGATAACGAACTTTTCGGAGCCATCTTCAATAACGGCAGCGGGGACCAGCCGTTCACCGATACCGAGCATCCCAGCGGCAGCCTCGCCGCCTTTTTCATCGACGACAAATTCAAGCCGTTGCCGTGGATGACATTATCCGCTGGCATGCGTCCCACGCATTTCTCCGGAGGAGTTTCCGAAAACGCAATCAGCCCGCGCTTCGGCATCGCAGTAAACGTACCGCGCCTCAACTGGACCTTCCGCGCCTTCTACGGTCACTACTACCAGGCTCCGCCTCTGATCACTGCTTCCGGACCATTGCTCAATCTCTGCCAACTCAACGATTGCGGATTCATCGCTCTCCACGGCGAGCGCGATGAAGAACATCAGTTCGGAGTTACCATTCCGTTCCACGGCTGGATTTTCGACGCCGACAACTTCCGTACAAACGTTGCGAATTTCTTCGACCACAACAACATCGGCGAATCGAATCTCTTTTTCCCCATCACCATTGCCCAAGCCGTCATTCGCGGATGGGAGGCCACTCTGCGCTCGCCGCGCATCGCCCATCGCGGACAAATTCATCTCGCGTATTCCAATCAGATCGCCGAAGGCGGCGGAGCCATAACCGGCGGCCTCACCAATTTCGCCCTACCCGCCGGCCTGTCTCCACTCGACCACGATCAGCGCAACACGCTCAACATTGGCGGCGACGTAACGCTGCCCTGGCGCGCCTACGCATCGACGAACGTCTACTACGGATCTGGCTTCAGCAACGCATTCCCCGGCCAGCCTTATCCCGGATCCTATTTGCCGCAGCACACAACGTTCGATCTTTCTCTCGGCAAAGATTTCGGCGAGCGCTTTTCTGCTTCGCTGAATGCCATCAACGTGGCCAACCGCCGCGTTGAACTGGATAACAGCGTCACCTTCGGAGGCTTCCACTGGAACAACCCGCGCGAGATCTACGCCGAACTTCGCTACCGCTTTCATTATTGAAGAGTCCCTCACGATGGAATGACCGGCCCTCTTCGGAGATAATGAAACAAATATGACTTCATACACCGTAGGAACTTTTTGTCATCCCGACCGAAGCGCAGCGATAGCAAGCGCAGTGGAGGGACCTGCTTTCCCTTTCCGCGAATGCAATCCTCGCCGCTCGTTCCACCGTCTTACCCTGGTCTGTCTCTTGACCCTGCTCATTTGCTCGTCAGCATGCCATCGCGAAACATCGCAAGCCTCATCCGCCAAGCGCTACCCCCTCAAAGGAAAAGTCATCTCCGTCGACAAGAACGCCGCCAGCGCGAACATCGACAACGAACCCATCCCGGGTTTCATGGAGCCGATGGTCATGCCCTACACCATCAAGCCGCCCGCCATGCTCAATCAGCTTCAGCCCGGAGACACGATCACCGCCGACGTCGTCGTTCAGTCCGATAATTCCTACTGGCTCGAAAACGTCAAAGTCGTCGCCCACTCCTCCGAACCTCCTGCCAAGCCCGCAGCCAGCGTGCACTTCCCGACGCCCGGCGACCCTGTGCCGGATTTCAAACTCGTCAACCAGAACGGAAAACAAACATCTCTGAACCGGTATCGCGGCCAGACCCTGCTGCTTACGCTGATCTATACGCGCTGTCCTTTCCCGGATTTTTGCCCGCGCGTCAGCCATGAGTTCGCCACCATCGACCGCGAACTCCGTGCCGATCCAGCACGCTACGGCAAGACGCATCTGCTGAGCATCAGCTTCGATCCCGCGCACGATACGCCGAAGGTTCTTCGCGCCTACGGCTTCGCCAGTGCAAACACCAACGATCCCGCACTTTTCACGCGCTGGGAATTCGCCGCGATTCCGTCCGCCGAACTCCCGGCATTCGCCGACTATTTCTCGCTGACCTACAAAGAAGAAGGCGGCTTGATCACACACTCGCTCAGCACCGCCGTAATTTCTGCCGACGGAAAGATCTTCAGGTGGTATCACGGCGCGGATTGGCAGGCTTCAGACTTGTTGCAAGATATCGCCGCCGCACACGCGGCAGCACGCGCGGCAGCACGCGCGGCAAGTTGATCGCCGATAGATTAAGAGTTGCTGATTTATGATTGCTGATTAAAATCCCGCAACCAAAGCGCTTTCAATCAACAATCAGAAATCATCAATCGGAAATAGCAGAATGAGGTAATCCCCATGCGCTACATACTCGTCCTACTCGCAACTCTCGGCATCATCGTCTCCGCGCTCGCCCTGCGCGAGCACTATCGCACCGAGGGCGACTCGCCCTGCAGCATCAACGAACGCTGGGACTGCGGCATCGTCAACCACAGCCCCTACGCCGTCATCCGCGGCGTTCCCGTCGCATTCCTCGGCATCGCCGGATACCTGCTCATGGCCGCCCTCGCCTGGCGTCGCGCCTACCTTTGGCTCCTCTTTGCCGCCCTGGCCGCGCTTTCCTACTCCCTCTACCTCGCCCACATCGAAGCCCACGTCCTCGGCGTCTGGTGCGTCTACTGCGTCATCTCCCTCGGAGTTATTTCGTTGATCACGCTGCTGTCGTTAGGAATGACTTTCACCTCAGCCCGCAAACCCATCGGAGCGAGCGTATAGGCAGCGGAAATGCTGAAAGCCGCGCCCAGAGCGGAACCCACTACCCACTACCCACTACCCACTACCCACTACCCACTTACTGCCCTCAACTGCTCCGCACATCGCCTCGCTTCGTCCAAGCCGTAAACATCCGATTGAAAAGCTGCCACCCTTTCCATCCCGTTACCACGCACACAAGAACAGTCCCAGTCCACAACAACACTGCCGGAAGATAAAACAAGATCGAGACGATCGCTGCAGCGTACACCGCCACGGCTTCCAGTCCATCTCGCAAGGCCAGCTTTATCTGGTAGAGCGGACGCCAGTGCAGCCCGAACGCCCGCGACTCTGCCTCAGTGCGCAGAGTGATCGCGATCGTCACCGTCTCCACTTGTTTTGACAGAGCGTCAAATTCCGCCTGCTGTTGCTCGATCTGGCCCCGCACTTCGCTCAATTTCTCAGTGACCGCCAGCATGTCTTTCACGCTGCCGGCCTGTTTCAAAATCGCCAGATATTGAGCCTCTTCCGCGCGCAGGTTCCGCAGGCTTGCGTCCTGGTCCACATACTGGCGCGTCACATCCTGAGCCTCGATATGTTCCGCCTCCGCCCGCACGCCCAATTTGCGAATCTCGTCCCATACTTCATGGAACCGCGCCGACGGGACGCGAATCGTCACTGATCCGCTGCTCGCATTCTGTCCTCCGCTCACATTCGAGGTAACCAGAAATCCGCCCGCACTTTCCGCCAGCCCGCGAATCGCCTCCATCGTCTCCGCCGGTTTTTGCACGACTAAATCGGCCGAAGCGTTCCGCACGATCTTGCGGTCGCCGGCCGCATCGACTGGCGATTGTAGATACGCCTCGACCGGCAAGCTCTTGCTGGCCCGAGGCGAACCCCCTGCAATCTTGTCTGCCAAAGCTAGCGGCTGAAAGCGCTCGGCCACTTGGTTGGATGCACCCGTCTCATGACTTTGGACCGCATCCAGTCGGCTGCGATTAAGATTCGGCAATGTCATCGCGACGATAATTAACCCAGTCGCTCCCGCTAAGGCAATCCACCACGCCTTTCCGTTTCGGTTGAACGTTTCGGCCAGAGTTGACATATCTCCTCCTGCGAAGGAACGAAGCGGCCGGCGCGGCTTGCACAGGATTTGTGGGTGTTCGTATAGCACAGATAAGAAAAGGCAACCGTGATGCTACCGGTGCAATGGGCGGAGAATCGAAGTGGCTGCCATCGAAGTTTCCAGGGTCCGGAGAGGCGCGCTGGTGGCCATGGCTCGGTAAAAGAAGAATCGCCGGAATTTAGAAGAGACCTGTCTTCACCGCAATCGAGAAGCTTGGTTACGAGTTTTGTTCATCCCGCCGCAACTTCCGGCTCTCCGCCAGCAGCGACATCGAGTGCATCAGATTCTGCAGCGTGATAATGCCGACAAGCCGCTGGTCTTCAACGACCGGAATGATGCTGAGATTACGCGAGGTAAGTTTCCGAAAAGCTGAGGCTAGCGACTCCTGGCGCACCGAAACTTCAAAGATTTTATTCATCACAGCCTGCACGTAGCCGTTGCCTTCCATGCGCAGAGCTTCCAGAATGCGCTGCCGGGAGATTACTCCCACCATGTCTCCGCCGCGAACTACCGGGAAATCATCCTGCAGAGAATGCACTGCCTTATTCAGCGCATCCTCCAGCGTATCGGCCGGCGAGAGCGTGGCGAAATCAGTGAGCATCACTTCTTCGAGGCGCACATTGTCCAGCACGGATTGGAAGATGACCGCACGTTCCTCCAGCTGCGCCGCGGAAAAGATAATCACGCCCACCATGGTGAGCCAGGTGTTGCTGAATAAACCCGCAACCATCAGCACCATGGCCAACGCGTGGCTTATCGAAACCGCCCGCCGGGTGGCAGCGGCCGGATCGATCGAACGCGCAAAAAATGCCCGCAGAACACGGCCTCCGTCGAGCGGATATGCCGGCAGTAGATTCAATCCCGCAATATAAAGGTTGGCCCAAACCAAACTGCGCGGCAGGTTCCCCGATTGCAGAAAAGGCCATTCAAATAAATGCGGGGTCGGAATCGCCAGCAGGATCACGGCCACGGAAACAACTGCGAACCCAAGGCTCACCAAAGGCCCGGTCATAGCGATGCGAACCTCGCGCCTCCAGACCGCTTCCGGCGCTTCGGGTTTCGCGACGCGTGATTCATCAAACACCGTCACGCCCCCGAGCGGCAGAAGGATTATTGCCTTGGCAGTCAATCCGAATCGCCGGGCCACCAGCATGTGTCCAATTTCGTGCGCGGCCACGCAGGCCAGGACGATACCCACCAGCGCCAAATCTCGCGGACCGTTGGCCGGTCGCTGCGCGTTGTATTCCGTCCAGAAAACAAACAGCGGCAAAATAATGAACGTCAGGTGCAGCCGAACTTCGACCCCAAACAGCCGCCCCACGTGAATCGAAAAACTTCTCATGAAACCTCGCCTGCTACAGTTATTTTACATGCTCGGATATATTTGCTCCGGTACCCGGAAGTTCTGGCCCATGCGCGTAATTTCAGGAAAATTCAAGGGTCGTCCGCTGCGGTTGTTGTCCGGCGCCGATATTCGGCCCACGTCGGACCGGCTGCGCGAAACCCTGTTCAACGTGTTGACCGCTGGCAATCCCGAAGCGCTGAACGGTACCTTGTGGCTGGACCTGTTCGCGGGCACGGGCGCGGTGGGAATTGAAGCACTAAGCCGTGGAGCGAAAGAGGTTTATTTTGTCGAGACGGCAGCGCGCGCCGCCAGGTGCATTGAACAAAACCTGCAGAGTCTGGGAATTACGGAAGGCTACAAGATCCTTCGCGAAGATCTGTCGGGCATTCTCTGGCGGCTGAAACGCGAGCACGTGGCCGCGGATATTGTCTTTCTCGATCCGCCTTATCGAATGACCCAGGCCTACGAAGAAACGCTTTCGGCGCTGGCGGAGTCATCTTTGGTTTGGGCCATGACGCTGGTGATCGCGGAACACGAGAAGAAGTTTGATCCAGGAATGGAATTCGGATCGCTGCGAAGAATTCGAAAACTGCAGCAGGGAAATAATGCGCTCAGCTTTTACCGGATCGGAGGGCAGCCGGACTTGAGCAAATGATCGGGCAAAGTCGACCTCCCAGCGTCGACATTCGAAGCGGGAACTACATCAGCAATTCATTCGCCCGCCGCGCAATCGGATGCTGCATCTCCCGCAAATCGTTCTTCACCATGTTCAGGCCGTAAACGCAGCCTTCGAATTCGCGCGACAAGCTGGCGAACAGAGGAGCCACTTTGGCATATTCAAAGTGCTCGAACTTGGAAACGACGTAGTAGCTTTCTTTCCCGGCTTTCATCCACTCGACGAAACTTTCAAGGCGCTGTTTACGCAACCGGAAGTGATTGATGCTCTCGGGGAACATTCCGGCGAAGAACAGCGCGTAGTCCCCAATATGTTTGCGCACCTGGCGCTCGCGATCGAAAGATGGCGCGGGCCCATAAACGGGGTCGGACTCCAGCAGCATTTCGCCCACGTCCGTCAGCGGACGATCCGCCGAGTCGTGAATTTTGAATAATTGATCGGCCTCACAAAACTCCGTGAGCAAGTGCGATACGTAAGCCACGACTTGCGGATCGCGAATGCCAATTTCTTCGGCGTAATGCCGTCCCACCAATTCTTGAAAAAGCTGCCGCAGTGGATGAGATTCCGGAACCATGTTGTGAACCCCCTTGAAACCCCTGTTGCGCGCCGACTTTCAAAGCCTGCTCCTACCTAGTTACCTTAGTATCAAACCAAACGCAAGTGACTTTTGTTTATCGGGCGCATCGTTTTCACTAATCATTAGGAAGTACGCAAGGGCCTGCAAGGTTGCAGTGTCTTTTTGCTGGCACACGCGGCGCTTGGCTGCTAATTTACAACTGGTTGGAAGCGAATAGAATGATTTGCAGAGAGGAACAAACTACGATGAAGAGAGAGAACATCTCCAGCGGCACCCCGTGGGAACCTACTGTCGGTTACTCCCGTGCGGTAAAGGTGGGACCGTACGTGCATGTTTCGGGCACAACTGCGACCGGACCTGACGGCAAGGTTGTGGGCGCAGGCGACCCTTACGCGCAGACAGTGCAGACTTTAAAGAATATCGAAAGCGCTCTGCACAAAGCTGGAGCCGCGATGAAAGACGTCGTGCGCACGCGCATTTATGTTCTCAACATCGCCGAGTGGGAAAAGATCGGCAAAGCGCACGGAGAATTCTTCGGCAATATTCGACCCGCGACTGCCATGGTCCAGGTGAGCGCGTTCATCTCGCCGGAAATGCTGGTGGAGATCGAGGCCGACGCCTATGTCGATAATAAAGATGCGGCTTGAAATTTCAGATTTTCCCAATCGGGAATGCGAAATTTGTAAAAATTATTCAATTTCCTTGACTTCTTGCTCGCCAAGGGCATAATTCATCAATCCCGTTATTCGGATCGGTTCATTTGGATCGGGCCTCGGCTCGTTACCGGCGAAGGCCATAGGAGGCAGTATGAGCGTGCTGGAGCTTTGTGACCGCGAAATCGCCGCCGTGCCGCTGGAGGCCACTGTGGCCGATGCCATCAACAAAATGCTCGATCACCACGTAGGAGCGGTGGCGGTGGTCGATTCCGAATACCGCGTCGCGGGAATCTTCACCGAGCGCGACGTTCTCCGCAAGATGGCTCTTAGCCGCACCGATCCCAAGAGCACTTCGATTCGCGAACTGATGACTACGCCGGTCGAGATGGCCACGCGCCGCACCGGCCCGGGGGAAGCCCTCACTATTATGCTGGAGCGCCACTTCCGCCATCTTCCGGTGGCCGACGACAACGGTAAGCTCTTGGGGATTCTTTCGATTCGCAATTTGCTGGAGTGGCGCGTCGAAGACCTCAGCCACGAACTCGATGCGCTGGAACAGTATGTCTCGAATGATGGGCCGGGCGGCTAGGAGGAGGCTTTGCTTTTCTCCGCGTGCTCCGCGGCGGTTCTCGGTGCACTCTGCGTTGAGGATTCGTCGCCTGTTCAGGGCCTATTCTGCCGGGCCGCCCGCTCAATCACCCAGTCAGTCCACAGCGAGGATGCTCCACTCGCCAACAGCGGAGCCTGGCCCAGCACTGCATCCACAAAATTCTCGATCATGGGATAGTGCAGGTTCGCATGCGGCGTAATGTTTTCTTTCCCGCCGGGATAGATCAATTCCGGCCCATTGAGCGGCGATAAATCCATCTCGCCCTCGGTACCGCGAATGCGGCATTCGTCGCGCTTCACCTTCGAGTGCCAGCGCACGTCGACGATCCCGCGCACGCCGCCCGCGTAATCGATTATCACCGTGGCGTTATCTTCCACCACGTAGTGGTGAACCGCATTCGAAAGGTGCGCGCTCACCCGCTGCGGCTCGCCGAATAAAAAGTTCAGCACATCGATACGATGCGAAGCCACGTCGTAGAGCGGACCACCTCCAGCTTTTGCCGGATCGATCAGCCAGTTACGCTCACCCTCTTGCTCACTAAGCTTATTTTCGCCAAACCAGCCATGGCTGGTGAGTTCCGCAAGCACCGGCTTGCCGATCACTCCCGCATCCAGCAACTGTTTCGCGCGCTGCAGCTTGGGATAACTTCGGCGATAGTAAGCCACGCCGAACGTGCATCCACTTTCTTCGGCCGCTTGCACCATGGAACGCGCTTCCGCCTCGTTCATTGCCATGGGCTTTTCGCACAGTACGTGCTTGCCCGCGCGCAGCGATGCGATGCTCTGCGGCGCGTGCAGAAAAACCGGAGTCGCAACGTACACCGCATTCACTTCCGGATCGGCAAGCGCCCGATCCAATGAATCCCAGGCTTGCACGCCATAAGGCGCAGCCTTCGCGGAATCGCGCGTGACCAAGCCGTATAAGTTACTTCTCGGCTCCGCTTGAATCGCGGGGATGACGCGCCGCGCCGCGATATCGCCGATTCCAATGACGATCCAATTCAGCATAGAGATTCGAGAATAAAAGTTGCCGCGGAAAAACAAAAGGCCAGCCT
>Ga0302140_10006417_pt1 | contig 14757 bp, 14 predicted proteins | sample I_Bog_E1_1_FD_202095 | JGI IMG/M metagenome (GOLD analysis project Ga0302140, IMG submission 202095) | Peat permafrost microbial communities from Stordalen Mire near Abisko, Sweden - I_Bog_E1_1 | ecosystem: Environmental > Terrestrial > Soil > Wetlands > Peat | place: Sweden: Abisko, Stordalen...
GCTGATGTGGTCAAGGATCTTTGGGCTTTCGCAGCCACGTATCTTCCAGTCAACTTGGATCGATTGGCCCTGGAGACGGGTGCAATGGTTCGTCTTCGTGAATTTGAAAGCACGGAACAGTTAGTTCGCTTGCTGTTGCTTTATGCAAGCACAAATTCGTTCCGCGTCACATCCGAATTGGCAAGAGCCTCAGGCCTTGTCGAGGTAGCTCCCGAGGCAATCTTCTACCGTCTCAGGAAGTCGGAGGGTCTCCTAGAGGCAATTCTTACCGGTCTGTTAGACAAGCTTAATGCCCCCACGGGATTTAAGCTGATGACTATCGACGGGACGTCTTTGAGCGGGCCGGCGTCCAAAGGGACCGACTGGCGGGTCCACGTTGGCTACGATCCGATTCGCGGGGTTCCTTGTTCGGTTTCCCTTACGGACGCTCACGGCGGAGAGAACCTTCGCCGTCATCCCCTAAAGCCGGGCTGGTTCGTCCTTGCCGACATGGCTTACGGAACTCCGCGCAATGTACATGCAGCGTTTATGGCTGGTTCAGACTTCCTGATTCGAGTTCCTCAAAAAAACATCCGGCTTCTTGGAGCCAGCGGAAATCCTGTGAACTGGAAGACGCTGGCCGAGCAGGTTCCGACAACCGGGCCGGTATCGTTCCAACTCCAGATGCCAGTGCCACCCGACGGCGTGCCTAGCGGATGGAAAACCAAGGACGCGATTGCTTGCCATCCCGTCCGCCTTATTGGCATCCGAAACAACGCCGGAATTGTCGTTTGGTTATTGACCAACCAGAGCCTCGAGGGGCTCACCGATGAAAAAGCATGCGAATTCTACAGAGTCCGGTGGCAGGTCGAACTCTTCTTCAAACGGCTCAAGTCACTCGGGGATCTGGACGTCCTCAATTCGAGAGAGGGGCCAACCGCTCGTGCAGCCCTGCTAGCAAAGCTAATTCTGCTTGTACTCACGAACCTGATCTCTGACGAAGAACAGGCTTTTTCCCCCTACGGCTACAAGATCCTCGAAAAAGGACCGCAGCCTCTGGCGAGAATTCGCATGCGCCCTCAAGCGACTCATCGCATGCCTGCTACCCACAATTCCAAGCAGAAAACGACTCCTAGAACGGCTTCGGTCCTCCCTACGTAAAAGAGCCACATTTATGCGACAACCATCTCAATTCCTCTTATTTTAACGCCAATGGGCGGACCTCCTGGGGCATCTTATGTCAAGAGGTATGCAGCCGTATGACGTAATGTCGGAAGAAAAGGCGATTAAGACGATGTTTGAGTTCATGGATAACTCTATCTGTCGTCGCCTAATAACGGCCTTGAACGTGGCCAGGGCAGCATCGCCCCACTCTATAACCACGTCGCCCGAGATCCCCATCGCGGAGCATGAATATGAAGAAGTCCAAGCAACCCACAACCAAACACCCCTCCGTTATTGCGACACTGAATGGGCCAAGTCGGTCTGGGAGCAGCATGTTCGACCTGGCGAGTATTGGGAGTGGCTTTATATGGGCGGCGAGCGCGGAATGCTTGCCGCAGTTGTGCTGTTCGGAAAGGACAAGGCTCTACAAGAGCTCGAGATCCACGCTCGTCGGACAAGTGTCGTGAGCAGGACGGACTTGATGGAAAGGCTTAATTACATCAGTGGCCTGTGGAAGACGTTTAACTTGAAGGACTTCGTAGCCGCAGGCGCGCCAGTTAGGACTAAAACGCCGAAGTCAGAAACATCGTTGCGATTTGTTCCTGACCCTTCAGATAGAAGCTGTGCAGCGGCGGACTTCGTTGTTGAGCAACTTATCAAAGACCGACCCAAGGCTCGACTAGATCGGCAGCAGGCAGTTCAAGTACTGGAGCGCTTGATTTCAATCCTTTGGATGAATGCAGACGACCACGTGCCTGTATCTCTGACCGAACTTGTCTCTGCGATCAAGGGCGTCCATCATGAATCTAGTATCCAACGTCGACAGGTGGCCAGGGTGCTGGCCTTGGCGACGAGAGATACGGCCGAGTGTATGTACCCCGCTTTCTGTCGAGTCCAGGGGCGACATCACGCGAAAGAGCCCGATTCCTACATTCTCTCCACCGAAATGGACAAAGCTGGATTCGGCCGAATCTAAGCTGGTCGCTCTTGCGCGAGGTGTCACACGAATAGTGATGTCTCCTTTATCATATGTGGGACAACAATGGGGCAAAACAAAGGCTTACTGCCATTTGCTGCGCTGGCTGGGACTTGGCTATCTTCGACTAGCTACCAGACGACGTCAGAATTCGACCAGGCGCCAGATCCGTTGAATTGGCAGGATCAACTCAATAGTCCACGTCGAGCTACAATAGCTCGGTCAGTAGCGATCGTCGCTACGATTGGAGCCCACAGGTTTATCAGGTTTTGCCCTGCGTCGGTGAAGCCTCTGTCGTTGCAAAGGACCTCATCAGTTTCAGTGTCCACAATTCCCAACCAGCTAGCCCAAGGGATCCGATTTTCGCACACATGCCAAGTTCGCCAATTTCCACCGTTTGTCTTTTGGAGTTCAGCGAAATCCTCTTGGCGCCTTAGTGATTGCGACCAGGCTTCCCATTCAAAGCACTCTAACGCGCTTGAACTCGACGGGTTGCTCTTGCTCAATTCGATGTCGACGGCAAATCGTATACGTGTTTTGTTCTCGCTCTCGAAAACGTTCAAGTTGTATGAGTCGAGCATTTCGACATTGAAGTCAACTCTCCCATTGATAACAGGCGCTCCCCTTGTCCACGCCTGAACGATATGGCTATGAGACTGGTTGGTCGTGAGCCACACTACCCGCCGAAATTGAGACGGCTGCTGCAGCCACAAGTGCGAGCCCGAGGTCTCGAGATAGCCCGCTTGAATGATTTTCAGAAGATTTGCGATATTTGTAAAGTGATAGAGTTCCATTTGGTTACCTCGATGACTGTGTGAGTAGTTTGTCGGGAGTTGTTCGGCTGGCACGAGGAGTTGAAACGTGAGCACATTCCACTTGCCCCGCTGGGCACAACTTGCGAAAGGGACATTCCAAACACCGACTTGTCGAAGGATTCGGAGGGTATGCAGAAGGGTCAACTTCGTAACTGACGACATTGCTGTCTGGATTGCGTACGGGTATCAGCCTGGTCTGCTCCTCGGCCACCTCTTGCTGGATTCGATCCACTGTTTCCGAAGCCAAATCAGGATTCAGGGGTTGTGGGTTCCAAATAGGTGCTCCTTCAGAAAGCCAGACTGCCTGAGTTCTCACCGTCTCAATTGGCACCCTATATTCGGCGGCTGCCCATAAGCCATAAACCGTCAATTGATCGGATGCATCTCTAAGTGCGCGTTCGCTGTGCAATCCTGCCTTCCAATCAACGATGTGGACTGTCGAATCAAGCTTCAGAGCAAAATCGTATGCGGCACTAACTCTGATGCAGCGATTCAGCGTAAAGAAGGGCATACGCTCGAGATCAACCTGTACAAGTGGACCCCATGTAGAGCAGCCAAACCCACGAAGCCGTTCCCAAATCTCCCCCTGCTCAAATGTGTGCAGGCATTGCATCACCCGAGTCACCATTCGCTCAGTAAATTCGGCCCCAAGATCGATGTTGTAAAAGTCGCTGGCCAACGGAGGGAGATGTCGATCGTATTTGGGAGCGTCTTGGTCACAATTCCGCATGGCATCGACGGTGTGAGGACTCTCTGCGATGATTCTTCGTATCAGCCGTTCACCAACTTCATCAAGATCAGTCTTCAATTCACCTTTATCACGCCAAGCAGCCAATGTTCTGGAAATAACGAAGTCGACGGCGCCACCCGCGGCCATTTGTAGCGTCGTCAAATTACCCAGAACTCGAGCACGGTGAGCCTCGTCGCTATTACGAAGTAAATAGCGATAGTAGTAAGCACGTGGGCAGTATTTGAATAGGCGAGACCTACTATAACTCCAATATTTCATCTGCCTGCCTCCCCAAGAGAACTATGATCGGCAGAATTCGGCCGAGCCAACGAACAGTCGGAATGAGTGAATGTGATCGTCATCATCGCCATCTCCTTCACAACACTGCATCAGGATCCTGTCGAAGAATCTCCAGCTTACGCGTATAAACTCGGCACCCTGGGGTTGGCCCATCGGGTTCTTCTTCGCAGTAAGATGGCCAAAATGAAGTCACCGTCCAACCTGCCTTTGGGATATCAACCTCGCGAGTAAATGCAATCTCAGACCTATTCCAGAACACAAGGGTTTTTGGGCCAGGGGATAGATTGACAGGCTCCTCAAACCCATATTTGCCGAGTACCTGCAAAGGCTTCATCGGATGCCACGTGCTTCGTCCAGTTCGAGGTACGCGAACCTCAAGGCAGATGCCCTGGACCAAATCGCTGTCTCTGGCCAGTTCGGTGATTGACTTCATCGCGTCACCTCGAGAACCGCGAGGTTCAAGCATCTATTCCAGAAACGACAAGGGCAGAGGGCGTCGACGAGATGATTCCTACACGAGAAATGCCAAAGGTCGCCTACAACCTGAACTATATGGATTTCAAACCTGACCTGCACACTAACCTCCTGCCGTTTAACGGCTCAAGATAAGTATATCATAAGTGCGGGTCAAATGCGTAGTGTATGCGGGCAAAATGCGGCAGCTTATCGTTACCTCTGTCGTCGTTGATGGACGTTTAGCTGCGGCCTTGAGGATTGCGGTTTTGATTGGCCACGCCATTTGGAAATAGAGTCTTAACCTCGCAACCCAGAGCCTTGGCTAGAGCCTTGGCGGTTCGCATCCTTGGTTGAACATCACCCCGCTCCAACCTCTCTAAACTACGTTCAGAAACAGCGATGTACAGAACTTCGTCCACTTTTGCCGCTCGCGCTGTAAGGGCAGCCAATTGACCCCGAGTGAGGACAGCCTCTTCACGCTTGTTGCGTAGATTATTCGGATATGGAGCAGGTTCTGCTTCGGGCATCGCCACTAGAATACAGCCAACGGTGAGCTTTTCGTGGGATGAAGAATCACGAGCAAGCGAGACGGATCGGATCACCTGCACCTGGACGCATTTTTGGGACCTATTTCAACGTTTCTTGGCGTTTACAGCCGAGAGGGTCATTACTACGCTCGTGACCTGTCTGCGGCTCGGACTTACTGCGAAGGCGAAGCAGGAGCATTCAACGGCCCTGGTGGCCCTGGATTGGGTAGTGTAGCTGTTCCCTGGGAGGAAGGCACATACGACTGCGGAATCGGTTGCTGCTGAGCTTGCCGTTATTGCTGATACCGTTCAACATTCTCCTTGGAATACATATCCCCTCCGCCACGTGTCAAGTAATACAAAACTGCGACGATCCCTAGGAGCACAAGAAACCCTATAAACCTAAAGCCGCCTAATACTGCCCCTGCCAATTCCTCTACTGCACAGCATATTGCCATTGCTCTGATCCTTACGCTAAAGCGATTCAAAAGAGACTGAGCGTTCACGAAGCAGCCGTCTGGCCGAAGCCTGGATTGAAGAAAGATTGCCTCTTGACAAGCAGTTCTTGGCCTCAGTGAATGTATTGGCATCCATCTGCTGAAGTCCATCTTCCGACTTCCACATTGCTGGCCAGTCTGATTGAGGCCGCGTTTCGATATCAACGAAGTCCCGTTCGGCCAGGGACTCAACGGCATCGGCCACGTCAGACAATTGGCGATAACAGTCACTCGCGTGTTTGCCCTCTATCTGCAATTTCGCCATCACGGCGCCATATGCCGCATGAAGCCGTTTGTAGTCGTAGAAGCTCAAGCCGATTCCTGTGAACTCCACGACTTTATCGGCCGTTACCATAAAGCCATCTGGAAGCCCCGCATCGGGCCAATCCCATGAATGAAGGATCAGGACGAGAGAAGCGTTAGACACGGCGATTAAGGGATCGGCCATTATATCCGCCCCGAACCACCGCAAGTTGGGCAAGCTTCGCGGATCTTTTTTGTCCCATGACACTTTGGGCATGTGTACATGTAATGAGTTTCGCGATGAAACATATCACTAACTGGCCTTGAACGTCCGCCGCACTCAGGGCACCTGTTGTGATTGATCTCATGGCTGGACCAAGAGCTTGTCCCGCCAAACTTGGCCATCGTCGTGCACGTGCGGCATTCAACTTGCCCATCTTCATTGCAACGATCACAATCCCTTTCTACATATTTGGCACCGTTGCATTCTGGACAGATCTTTGATGCAGGCGCCGACATTGGCGGTGGCTCATATGTCGGAACTGTAAACGTATCAGTCTGAGGTTGAGAAGGTGGTGGAGCCGCAGGCGGGACATATCCTGGTGGCGGAACAACCATTGAACTAGATGGGCCACCAGGATATAAATGTGCCTGCGAGTCTGGAACATAACCATATGCGCCGCCATACCCGCCACAAGATGGACAGGGCATATAACCGTTCCCGTTGCATGTTTCGCAGGGAGGCGGGGAAGGCGGGGGAACATCAGGTAGTCCGCCTAGGCCCTGCAAAGGTGGCAGTGCCTGCATATGCCCAGTTCCGTGGCAAGTCGGACAAATCTCTCCATGGCCAGTGCCTCCACAAACCTTACATGGTATCCAAACTTGAACTTGCTCTTCAGTCTGGTTAGTCTCCTGCTTGGCCATCAAGCTCTTCGCGTTGGCGTGATTTGCCATGAAACTCTTCGCACCGCCGATAGCGGCCGCAACTATGACAACGAAGAAAAGTAGGCCAATGACAAACTTGCCCTTCCCGTTTGTCGAAGAAGGCGTAGCTGTTGGAACTACCGTCGAACGCTTGACTGGCGCCTGACAGGCTTCACAAAGAAACCCGTCCTCGATCGCTTGGCCGCACTGTATGCATGTGACTGACTTGCCCGTACTCATCGTCTTAACGCACCGCCTCTGATAGCGCCACTAACATAGTGGCATAGCGGTCTCGCACAGTTCAAGGTGTTGGGACGAAGTTCCGTAAGCTCACTGAACACGCCAGGATATGACGTCATGCTGGCCGCACTGAAGAGCGCCCGAAAGGACGCTGGTGTCTCGCAACGGAAACTTTGCAAACTGCTTGGCCAACCGTACACTTATGTTTCAAAGATCGAGGAAGGGTCAAGGCGTGTCGATGTGATTGAGCTCGTGCTGATATGCGAAGCAATCGGCACCGATGCGAGGGCGATACTCGAAGCAGTGATCGAGGCGATGAGAAGCACTGATTCTGCTGCTTGATCGCCACTTGGGGCACCTGATGAAGCGATCGGGTTCTGAAGGAAAAGTGGGCGCCCTTGTAACTCAAATTCGCCGCACCACTTGGCGAGTCACAATAGTCAAAGACATGGGTGTCACTCGAAATATCTCTTGGAGCGTGACACGGTCTCGTACGATGGCCGACTGCCCTCGACAGGGGTTCTTTGAGTATTACGCCGACGGAGAGGCTGAGTCATACGCTGCTTGGAATCTCAAAGAGCTTGTCACGCTTCCAATGCTCGCTGGCGAAGTCGTCGACATTGTCATTTCCGCCGCTCTCAAGAAAGTCGCCAAACGCGAGCCGCTGCCGACAAATATGGCGGATGTTGGTGCTCGCAATTTCCGAAAGTTCGTTGAAGCGAGTCCCAAGATAATTGCGTCGATGCGCGAGAATGCGAGAACTGCTGATGCTCGTCGCAGGAGTCCGTACAGGCCGCTCCAATCGGATTGGTACGGGCTTGATCTTGGCAAGGACTACGAACAGCGGTTGGAGAAACAAGTAGCAGACTGTCTCTTGAACTTCGAGAAGTCAGAGGTGCTGGGGAGAATCCTGGCGGTCGATCCTGTGAACTGGGGGCCGTTTACACGCTCGATGCGCACGCGCCCTTACTTTGAACTAGACGGAACGCGGGCATACACTTCGTTCGACTTCTATTTCACCGAAGCCGACACCCTCTTCATTCTCGACTGGAAGTCTGGAAAGGCGTCACAGCGACAGCGAGAGGCGGCCGATAGCCAACTAAGCGTCTATGCGCTGTATGGCGTTCATGAACTTATAATCCCCGAGGATCACATTCAGGTTCAGGCCATCTGGCTTCAAGAAGACGTCGCTTGGCAGCCCCACGAAGTGACTTCGCCAGCTCTAAGAGCCTGCGAACAGAGGATCCGTTCTGAGGTAGCTCAGGAAATATCGCTTCTGAAGATGAATGAGGCCAACAAGAACAGAGTCGAGTATCGGGCTGATAGGGCGGATTTCCCTGCCAGGCCGTCTGGCAACAAGTGCGCGCAATGTAAGTACCGTGAGCTTTGCCCCGAGGGCCAGGTTGCTTGCAGCCATATCGCGGGGAAAGCCGATGTTGGCGATCGTTGAAAAGATCGCACAAGGACCGACCACGTTTCGACCCAGCGGAATGATCTAAGTGTTTACGTTTTTCAGCCTCGGTTAGGGCAGCACGTAATGAAAGTGTTTTGCTCGATTGGGAAGTCTTCCTCGTGCCAGCGTCATGAACCAAAAAAAGGAAAGGGAGCGGGGTAATTCGCTCCCTCAGATGCTTTGGCAGGTGGTCGAAGCTTATCAGGTGGTGGGAACTTTTGACGGAAAGTACGGTTTCCCTTCAATCTTGATGCCGCTAAACGCATTCGGCCTAGCAATAGCAAAGCCGTTCGCTACAATTGCTGACAAACCGAAGGTCCCCTCTTGAGCGTTGTACCAAGCCGATACATTCGCCGTTGTCAAACCTGAAGTCGTTATCCCGACTTTCTCTCGTAATGGCACCACGAAAGCAATATCGGCTGGCAACTGATTGAACTTATTGAACTTCTTGCCGCACTCGTTTAGGCCGATGATTAGGTTCAAGTGAGCGGGCGATACCAAAAGTTGGTAGGCATCGCTGTCCAACTTAGTTAGGATTGGCCAAAAGTCGTCAACACAGACCGCCCAGTTATTCTCGGAAGTGATGGCCTCCCTGACAAGACGGAGAACCAGCACATCAAGTTTGTAGCTTAGTTCATTCGTGAGCGACTTGAGTAACCCTTCAACAAGTGTGTCCTTGTGATCCTCATCCATCATCCAGCGGACGCACCGCATGCTCGACGACGCGAAGATTTCGACTGATGGTATATACATCCTGTCGCCGATTACCCTTACTGGTGGCTTTTCTTCGCCTCGATGGACGTAGCCTATGCCTTCACAGAGATATCTGCCGTCTTCTAGCGGTGCTTCGGGGATATGCTCCAAAAAGTGAGGAGCGATGGGATTTTCGAGTCCGAATGAAGGGAGTTCCTTCACAAAGATTGGGCGCGGTGCTGGGGTTTCGTATCCGAACGCCTTCTCGATCTCAGTAACAAAAGTTTTTACAATGTTCATCGCGGGCATAAATGCCTCCTTTGTTTTCAGCCTGCTCATCGCTGGCCGTATAGTGACAGACGCATTCCCACCACCGAACGTTTCAAAACTGCAGAGACAGTGTCGCAATCTTGGGTCTAAGGACGCCCACATGCCTTCTTTCAAGAAGGCAGTCCACAAACCTGGCCCGAGAACCCTAATGAACTTGCACTTCAATCTGTTGGCCACGTGATGATGGAAATCACTCTTGAAGACTTCCTCGGTCTGAAGGCTCTCAGGCAAGGCTTCTCAGGAGTAGACTAGGCAACCGTCCACCTATTTGTGGATCGATGTGGATTCGAAGAGATGAGTGTACGAAATAACTGTGTTCCGCGTCCAGAAGTATTGAAAGGCGACCTCGCCGATGCGATGTTTGCGGCAAGCCTCGGAAGCGTCTTGGCGGGCGGAGGAGAGTCGGTTTATGCTGACCCGAAGAAGTTCTTTGAGAACACTCACCCTGCTTCCCAACTTAAAAAGATTGCCGAGACGGTCTTTCAAAGGCTAGGCGATCCTGCGGAGAGCGGAGCCGTTATTCGTATCAGCACTGGGTTCGGTGGTGGAAAGAGCCACGCCCTCCTCGCCCTTTGGCATCTAGCAAAGAACGTATCCAACGTGAGCGTCGGCACCGAGCTTGTTCCTGCCGCGATGCGCCCCTCCAAGGTAACGGTGGCGGCCATTGATGCCGAAGGCGCGGGTGTTCCTGATTTCGCAACGCATAACGATGCGACGAGCCATTCCCTCGCGGGCGAGCTTGCTTATCGGTTCAAGGGAGTCGCGGGCCTAGCTGCACTCGGCGGAGCGGACGATCCGAAGGGGAGTCCAAACGCGCAACAGATTGCAGCGATGCTCCCCGATGAGCCTGTCCTGATCCTGCTTGATGAAATCGTCGTTTACATGGCTAAGCTTGATCCGCAGGGCCAAGGAAATCTCCTGGGCTTCGTTAGCGCCCTCGCATCAGCGGTGTTGGCTCGAAGGCAGGCTGTGTTAGTTATTACCGACCCTGCTTCTCAGCAAGCCTATGCCCAGCAAAGTAACCAACTCGATGCAAGGCTCGAAGAAATCGCACGACAGCAGGACGCAGCGAAGCGGCTGGAACAAATACTAGGTCGCAAATTCTCAGATTTCGACCCGATCAAGGATGAAGCGGCGCAGGTCATTGCACGCCGTCTGTTTTCAAAGATTGAGAAGTCAGCGGCAGAATCAGTTTCTGTAACCTATAAAAACCTCTATGAGAGAGTGCGGCAGGATAACGCAAATCTCCTGCCAAGCAATGTCGTCTCTGCCGATGAACTCCAGAAGTTTGTTGACTGTTACCCATTTCATCCTAGGCTCTTAGAGACTGCCCAGAATCGATTAAGCGCCATTCCAGATTACAACCGTGGAAGAGGAACTCTTCGTCTTTTCGATCGGATTCTCCGAGATGTTTGGGATTCACAAGAGGAGCTAGAGCTAATTTCAGCGGGTGATATCGACTGGTCGAGCGACCGAATCCAAGCCGATCTTCTCCAGCGACTGAATCGAGATCAGTTCAAGAGTGCAGTAGATGCTGACGTTCGAGGGCATGCGGCTGAACTGGATGGAGGAAACCGCAGTTACCACACTCGGGTGGCTTCTGCCCTAATGCTTGAGAGCTTGCCGATGGACGCGAACGCGGCAATGACACCTCAAGACATAACCCATGCGGTCCTTCGGCCCGAGGACGCTGGAGAAGAGCCATCAGAGGCGCTAGACCGCCTCCTTAATGCCTGTTGGTTCACCTACCCATCCGATTCAGGAGACCGATTCCAGTTCCGTATCGAGCCAAACGTCAACAAGCAAATCGAAGAAAAAGCACAGTCGATCAGCACAGAGGACGCCAAGAGCCAGGTTCGCGCCCGCCTCTCCCAATACTATGGCGGACAGTTCTTCAGCCTAGTTAACTGGCCCGAAGATGTGACAGCGGTTCCCCGAAACGCCAAACCAATCTTGGTTCTCTGTGACAACGACAAGCTTGGCCGAGATATCGCACAGTTTGAGAACATCGATTCTGAGGGGCACAAGAATCCACGGGAATACATTAACAATCTCGCCGTTCTGATCCCTGATCCGAATCTATTGTCATCGGCAATCGAGAAAGCGAAGCGACTCAAAGCGGCTGAAGATATCGAGCGCGAGGCAAAGATGGGCACGGGAAGTCCATTGTCCCAGAAGCAGCTTGACAAGATTCTTCCTAACCTAAAAAGGCAGTTCAGGATCGAATCTGTTCGAGCCTTCACTCGACTTGTTCTGCATAGTGGAGAACATCGCATCGGAGAGGAGATTCTCACGAACGACGAAACGTGTTCGGCCACAGTAGCGGGCCAACAGAATCTCAAAGACTTCTTGGAGAAGAAATCCCTCCTTTATAAAACGGGCGATGCGCTCGACACAGAGTTATTCCTTCAAAAAGTGTTCAATGGAACTCCAGATCATGATGGGTTGGCAGGCGTTCGCAACGGTGCGACGCTATACGAGCGATTGTTGGCGGTCCCAGGATTGCGACTACTTGGTCAAGGTGACGTTGTTCGGGAGACGATCAAGAAGGCCGTCTATAACGGCAACCTTGTCGTTCGCCTTTCCGACGGTCGAAGTTTCGACGCAAAGGGGTGTGTCGCAGGCGAGGTTGGTAACCGCAAACGCCAACAATATGTGCTCACCACCGTAGCTCCATCTGCTGATGTCCTAGTGGCTCTCCCAACCTCCGAATCAGCATCCAGTTGGTTTGCCACGGATGACGAAGTAAAGCCGACCGCACCAACCGACGGTCCAAGCTCGATTCCACCGCCCCCGCCACTGTTGATCGACGACAGTAGAGCGGACAATTGGGAGGATGCAATCGGAAAGTCTAAGTCGAAGTCTGTCACTCAGATCAAACTTCGATCCAAGACACCTGGCGGATTGGCAGCATTCCCCAGCATTGCCGTTCAACTCAGCCCCGTTTCTCAAAAACTGAGCTTAAGGATCGGAGGGATTTCTAAAGATGGAGGCACTATCAACATGGCCTTCCAAGGTGTCAAGCCGAGCAATCCCCTTAAACCAACTTCTATCGTCGCGCAGGTTTTCAACACACTGAATGAAGAAGGCAGAACAACCAGTTTTGAGCATGACATGGCTTTTGAGGTTGAAGGTCGGTCCAACATGGCGGATGCGATTGCCAGGGCAAGAGAGGCCGCAATCATGATTCAACAACTGGAAGCCATCGAGATAGAGGTCCTGTTCAAATAAATGAAGGCTCCACAGTCCCAATATCTTAAAGTCCGTCAGGCTCCATATGCTCTCAGGCTCGTGAAGCGAAACGAGGGTACCGCCGCGATTCTCTACAGGCGTGAGGCACTTGGCAATGGGAAGGCTGATCGACTTCATCGGATTGGTGCCCTTTCACCGATGGCCTACCTTGCGGCTACGCCGCTCATACGTGAAGGCGTCCGTGCTGCTGAAGGACCAAAGGTCCAGCCTCAGGTTGGACCGTGCCATGCGCTAAACGATGATTGGGGAGCGCGTATTGCGTGCTACTCCTACATTTCCATGGGTTTACGTGACCTTGAGCGACTGCAAGTTGCAGCTAGTCATTTAGCGCGAGCAGACGGGACGGAAGCTGCGTGGTGGTTTGGATTGTTGAAGGGTGGCATGGGAGCAAGAGCAGTTCGCGCCTTGCGCATATTAGTAGAGGCAGTGGCATGAGCGATAAGAAGAGATTACTGATTGAGGCATGGTTGCCTGCAGCAGCGATTGGCATAGAATGCCTTCGCGAAAGGAGTACTGGGCAGCAACCACCCCATGCGCGCCTTCATGTTTGGTGGGCTAGGCGTCCTCTTTGCGCAAGCCGTGCGGCTGTTTTGGCTAGTCTATTGCCAAGTGATTTCCCACGGGAAGTATTCGAAAGACTTATCGGATTTGGTCGCCCTAGTTCAGAGATTGTTGCTGTCCGTGAGCTAATGGATACGGGGCAAAGGGTACAAGGCGGCTTCAACTGTGATCGTGCATTCAAAAATGAGCTACTTGAAGACGATTTATTGTTAGCAAAACACGCCATGCGAGAGCTTTGGGGGGACGACCCAAGAGTTATCGACCCGATGGCAGGTGGTGGCAGCATCCCTCTTGAGTCTGCAAGGCTTGGGATCAAAACCTTTGCGAACGAACTAAATCCAGTGGCGTGCACGGTTATTGAGGCCACTGTCGATTATCCATTTCGTTTTGGCACCACTCTTGCCTCCTTGACAATCAAATGGGGAAGCTTGCTTGAACGTCGCATTGCTGCTCGACTAAAACCCTTTTATCCCAAACCTGAGTTGGCCTCGGTTCATGCATACATATATGCGCGGACCGTACCTGATCCGAATGTTGACGGCAACCCTCAAACTCCGCTCGTTCCTGACTGGCATCTACTGAACTCCGACGGCAATGAAGTAGTCGCACACCCCATTGTGGACAAGGCATCTAGCACCTGGCATATCGATGTGAGGACCGTGGGAAGCATGGCTGGAGAACTGCGCAAAGCCCCCCCGCCCAGCTACAAGGGTGGGACTGGCTACAGTTTGTTTACCGCCGAGACAAATGACAAGGGGGGAGTTATATCGCAAGGTCGTCCGATTGACGGAAATTGGATCAAGTCCGCTGCACAAAACGGCAGAATGGGCAGTGCGCTATATGCGGTAGCTCACAAAACGTCAAGCGGATTGCAGTTTCGTCCGCCCTCTCAAGACGATTTAGCGGCGTTGTCTGCAGCAGAGAGAGAACTCGATCTCTTGAGACCAGACTGGGAACGTCGAGGAATACTCCCAACTGAACCAAGGACTAAGGGTGACTGTGATCGGTCGTATGTCTACGGCCTTGTCACGTGGCAGAGCATGTTCTTGCCTCGCCAACTTTTGGCAATGGGTGTGATCGTAGAGGAACTTCAGCGCATACGACCTGAAATCCTTGAGGAAGAAGGGGTGGAGCTAGGTGAAGCGGTAATACACCTATTGGCCTTCGTTGCAGATAAGTTTGCCAATTGGAACGCGGCTCTTACCAGTTGGAACGTTAAGGCGCGAACATTGCGCAGTGTATTTGATCGGCATGACTTTAGTTTTAAGCCGACCTGTGCGGAGATGGCTCCGTGCACCGCTGGCGAGGGCTTCAAGTGGGCGTTGGATAGTGTTGTTGACGCATATAAGCAGATTGCTACCCTCGTAATCGGCGACTCACCAGTCGTTATCACTAAAGGTTCTGCTAACCAGTTAGTAAACATTGATGACGGCACCATATCTGCCGTGGTCGTGGACCCTCCATACGATGATAATGTTCAATACAGTGAGCTAGTGTATTGTCTCATTAATTACTCAGGCATATGTGCTTTCTGGTTCGTCCTTATACTATGGGGATCGAACTTACGGAAAAGGATCGTCAGACGTTGTCGGGCTGGGTGCGCAAATCGAGCGGCGA
>Ga0302140_10006418_pt1 | contig 14756 bp, 11 predicted proteins | sample I_Bog_E1_1_FD_202095 | JGI IMG/M metagenome (GOLD analysis project Ga0302140, IMG submission 202095) | Peat permafrost microbial communities from Stordalen Mire near Abisko, Sweden - I_Bog_E1_1 | ecosystem: Environmental > Terrestrial > Soil > Wetlands > Peat | place: Sweden: Abisko, Stordalen...
AAGTTGCCATGAATATTTTTCATCAGGCAAGGAGACGAATTGCCCTCATAGCGGGTCTATTAGGTCAATTTGCCGACGCAGCATGATGGAAAATAGGCTGGCAAATGGACTTGTTATTTATTTGATTATGCCTAATATAATAGTCTATTTTAGCTCGTTATTTTCTTTCATATGCCTTATCAACTTTTAAATTATTGTAATTCTATAATTTACCAAACAAAAAAAGCTTTCTCCCTAAATAAATAAAGGGACGAAAGCTGAAATTCCGCGGTACCACCCTAATTATGTATAAATCTTATACATCACTTAGTAATTTATCCGATAGCTAGCATCCGTAACACTCCCGCTTCTTCAAGTGGGAGATAACGGCTGCACGCTCCTGGATAAGTTCAACTAAATTCAGCTGGAGTATAAAACTCCACCTGAAAAGTTTCACTTTATAGCTCCTAGGTAGCTTCAAAATATATAGCTAAGAAGCTTTCACCAACCACTTCTTCTCTGAATATCTATAATAAATCTAATCGTCCTATTCATCGCTTAATATTTTATTATTTCATCAAAATTATATTTCATATAGATAATTTTGTCAATATGCAACTTTATTTAGTGGAAAATGGAGAATTGAGTATATATCAATTCTTCCCTCAACTTTCAACTAAAATAAATAGTAATTTATATCATCATATATAACTTTTATTATAACAGCTATAGGAACTACCAATATCATCCCTATAAACCCACCAAAATTGTCTCCTGTAATTAATAAAATTATTATTACAAAAGGGTGCATATCTGTACTATCTCCCGTCATTTTTGGAGCTAAAATATCTCCTTCTACTTGTTGAATCACAAACATTCCAATAATCACCCAAAGTGCTTTTATAGGAGAATCTAAAAGTGCAACTATAACTGCTGGTACAGCACCAAATATTGGTCCAAAATAAGGTATTATGTTTAATATTGCGTTTAAAATAGAAATCCACAGAGGAAATTTGATTTTTAACATTAATAGTAAAACAAAGGTCAAGACTCCTATTACCCCTGAAAGCATTAGCTGACTTGCTATGTATCTAGTTAATACCCTATCTATGTCCTTTAAAAATTTTTTAGTTATTGCCCTTTTTTCTGTAGGCAGTAATAACAAGCTTTTATTATATATCTTATTTCCATCACAGAGAAAATAGTAAATCATAATTGGTATAATTGCAAACGAAATAATATTATCACTAAACTTAATTAAATTATCTACAGCGCTTTCTGAAAAGTTTATCCAAATGGTATTTCCTTTTTCTAAAATATCATTATATATTACATTAATCGCTGAAATGTTATTTAAATTATATTTTCCAGCTACTTCTTCTAAAAAACTATTTATTTTATCAAATATATTACTAATATTAACTAGTTCATTAAACAAAGCAGGAACTATAACTATTATACATGTGCTAACAATTCCTACAATTATTAATATAACTAGTATAGAAGCCATCCTCTTGCTAACCTTAAGTCTTCTTTCAAACGCATCTCTAATGGGACTCAAAGTATAAGCTAAAATAAAAGACATAATAATAATATTCACTATCATATTTATTGAATGATTAAAAAAGTAAGCTAATACAAAAGCTATAATAAATAATGAAATTAATATGGATAATATTAATTTTTTATGCTTTCTTAGTTGCATCATAGTCCTCCATATTATGTGGCATTGATTTAAATGAAACGCCTTCATTCCCTGTATATAATATATACTTTTCTCCAAGTATGCATCTATTTAAAAGAATGATTTGCTTCCCTTTAATCATTTTGTCTATTAGTCCCGAACTTATTACTATAGCTTTTATTGAATAATCTTGTATATCTATTACTATATCTTCCAAAACTCCTTTTATATTACTTAACGTATCAATAATCTCCATATATTTGATTTCTTTAAAAGTCAATCCTTCCCCTTTTCTTATAGAATTTATTATTACATCTTCACCTATATCTATAATATCTTGCATATCTACATAATTCTTTTTGGAAAACAAGATACTATTAGATACTTTAAATCCTACAACTTTTCCTAAATAGAAATCTATATATAAATCTTCTATAATCCCAATTTTTTTACCTTTAATATCATAAACTTTTTTGAAGTAGAAATCTCTAGTCTTAAACATTTTTCCCCTCCAGTGCATCAATATAGGTATTTTTATTATCTATATCTTACCCACTCAAACGAAATTTATGCGTATACCCCACCGAAATAAGGGGGCATGCATTTGTTACAGTTACTGAGGATTCCACAAAAGCAAGCCCATTTATTTCTATTTTGATATATATATATATATATATATATGCAATGTATAAGCTTAAATTAGAATGTAGATATATATAGTTCCTCAGTAAAAAATTTAAATATACTTGAGGTGTATAGTTGAGAATATTAAATATAGTTTCATTAAGGCACAATCAAAAAAATAACAAGTCCATCTGCCAAGCCTATTTCCCATCATGCTACGTCAGCAGATTGCCCTAATAGGCTCGCTATGAGACCAATCTGCTTCCTTGCCTGATGAAAAATAATCATGGCATTTTAGACTTGTTATTTTCTTTCATGTGCCTAATATTTTAACTTTTCATTATGGAACTATAAAAAAGGAGTGTATAAAAACGAATTTAAAATCATTTTTATACACTCCTTAATTGTCAATGCTCAATTTTCACTCATTGAGCATTGATCATCGGCACTTGAACATTGATAATTAAAGTACTGTTTCGATTATTCCGCCACCAATTACTACTTCATTATCATAAAACACAACTGATTGACCTTTAGTTATGGCTCTTTGTTTTTCTTTAAAAGAAACTTTAACTCTACCATTTTCCAATGGAGTCAAAATTGCATCTGCTGGTTTTGCAGAATACCTAATTTTAGCTTGCACTTTTATTTCTTTTTCTAACTTGTCAAAAGGAATGAAATTCATATCTGTTGCAATTAGATCTGTTTTAAATATATCATCTTCAGAACCTAGTACAACTTCATTGGTTTTAGCATTTATACCTATTACGAAAACTGGTCTTCCAAGAGAAAGTCCAAGTCCTTTTCTTTGCCCTATAGTATAATATACAATTCCTTTATGTTTTCCAAGTATATTACCACTTTTATCAACAAAGCTACCTGGTTTAACCCTATCTGGCTTTGCTTCTAAAATATACTTTCCATGATTATTATCTGGAATAAAGCAAATTTCTTCACTATCTTTTTTGTTATGAACAGCCAAACCAATTTCTTTTGCTATTTCTCTTATTTTTGTTTTTTCATATTCTCCACAAGGCATTAATGTATGTTCTAATTGATCTTGCGTAAAATTATATAATGCATAGGTTTGATCCTTGCTATCATCGTCAGATCTAATTAAAAGATATCTGTCATCACGTTTTTCAATTTTAGCATAATGACCTGTAGCCACATAATCTGCACCAATTCCTCTAGCTCTTCTTAAAAGTTCATCAAACTTCAAATGTTTATTACATTCAATACAAGGATTAGGTGTTTTTCCATCTATATATTCTTGAACAAAATAATCTATGACCTTTTCCTTAAAATAATCTCTAAAATTTAGAACATAAAAAGGTATTTCAAGTTTGTCACATACTCTTCTTGCATCATCAACAGCAGAAAGGGAGCAGCAGCCCCCTTCTTTTTCTTCAATTTCATCATCTTGTTGCCAAATTTGCATTGTAGCACCAATGACTTCATATCCCTGCTGTTTTAACAAATATGCAGCAACAGAACTATCTACACCACCACTCATACCTATTAAAACTTTTTTCTTCATAAATTCTCCTATTCTTCTCCATGTACAGCAGCATGTAAACTCTCATCACTATGCTCTTCCATTGGTATTACTTCTAATCCATGATTTGCTCTATAATCGTTTATAGCCTTATGAATTGCTTCTTCTGCAAGGACTGAACAATGCATTTTAACTGGTGGAAGTCCATCTAATGCTTCTGCAACAGCTTTATTAGTCAATCCCCAAGCTTCATCTATAGTTTTTCCTTTAATTAATTCAGTTGCCATTGATGAAGATGCAATAGCTGATCCACATCCAAAAGTCTTAAATTTTACATCTTTTATTATATTATCTTCTACCTTTAAGTAGATTTTCATTATATCTCCACATTTAGCGTTTCCAACTTCACCTACACCATTTGCGTCCTCTATTTCTCCAACATTTCTTGGGTTTTGGAAATGATCCATTACTTTTTCTGTATATATCATATTAATTTTCCCCTTTCTTTAAAAAGTCATCCCATAATGGTGACATATTTCTTAATCTCTCAATTATTGGTGGTACAACATCAAGAACATAATCTACATCTTCTTCTGTTGAGCCTTCACCCATTGTTAATCTAAGTGATCCATGAGCTATTTCATGAGGAAGTCCAATTGCAAGTAATACATGTGATGGATCTAAAGATCCTGATGTACAAGCACTACCGCTTGATGCACAAACTCCTTTGAAATCTAACGATAAAAGAATTGATTCCCCTTCAATAAATCTAAAACATATATTAACATTTCCAGGTAATCTTTTATCTCCCTTTGGTCCATTTAATCTAGTATATGGAACTTTTAAAAGTCCATCCATTAATTTATCTCTAAGTAGTGTTAATTTTTTCATATGCTCTTCTAAATTATCAGTTGCAAGCTGCAGTGCTTTACCAAGTCCTACAATAGCTGCAATATTTTCAGTTCCAGCTCTTCTATTCTTTTCTTGAGCTCCACCATGAATTAAGTTATCAATCTTAATTCCCTTCTTTATATATAACACTCCAATACCTTTTGGTCCATAAATCTTATGACCTGCTAATGATAACATGTCTATATTCATTTCATTAACATCTACAGGCACATTTCCAACTGCTTGAACTGCATCTGTATGGAATAAAACTTTCTTTTCTCTACAAATTTCTCCAATTTCTTTTATTGGTTGAATTGTTCCTATTTCATTATTAGCAAACATAATGCTTACTAAAATTGTTTTATCTGTAATAGCATTCTTTAAATCTTCTAAGTTAATAAAACCTTCTTTATCAACATCCAAATATGTAACATCAAAACCATTTTTTTCTAAGTATGCACAAGTATGAAGAACTGCATGATGTTCCACTTTAGTAGTTATTATATGATTTCCCTTATTTTTATGTGCTGATGCAATACCTTTTATCGCCCAGTTATCAGCCTCTGATCCGCCCCCTGTAAAATATACTTCACTAGGTAAGCAGTTTAATGCTTTTGCTACTTGCTCTCTAGCTTTATCTATAGCCATTTTTGTTACTCTTGATATTCCATAAAATGAAGATGGATTTCCAAACTTTTCAGTAAAGTAAGGAAGCATTTCTTCTAGAACTTCTGGCTTAACATAAGTTGTAGCTGAATAGTCCATATATACATTTTTCATAATTATTCACTCCTATCGGTAATCTTAATACCATTTTTTTTATTTTTACTAGCTTTATAATCATCCATTATATCTTGTAATGTAATTGAATTCATTACACTATCTATACTATTTTTAATTTTTTCCCATACTGCTTTAGTTGCACAACAATCTGAACTCTCGCACTCAACTCCATCAATACAATCTGCTATTTCAATAGGACCCTCTAAAATGGTCATTATATCTCCTACAGTTATTTCATTTGGAGGTTTACATAAAACATATCCACCCTGTGCTCCTCTTATACTTCTTATAATATTAGCACGTCTAAGTGGGCTAAATAGTTGTTCTAAATAATATTCCGAAAGATTTTCTCTTTTTGATATAGTTTTTATTGAAACTGGGGCTCCACCATAATTAGATGCTAAATCAACCATAGCTCTAACTCCATATCTTCCTTTTGTTGAAAGTTTCATTTTTTCACCCCTTTTAATATTTGATACTAATTTTATTTATATCTTACCAAATTGCTCTGCTTTTGTCAAATAATAATTATTGCTTTTTTATTTTCTCCCAATATTTTCTTAAACTTTCCTCATATTTATTATTTTGTTCACTATAGTATATCTTTCCATCTAACTCTTTCGGCAAATAACTTTGCTTTATATAATGATCATTATAATCATGTGGATACTTATATCCGCCAACACCAAGCTTTGCTGCCCCTCCGTAATGTGCATCTTTTAAATGCATAGGAACATCTCCAAAATTAATATTTTCCAAGTCGTTCATAGCAGCATCAATAGCTAAATAAGCACTATTAGATTTAGGGAGTGTTGCTAAATATATTACCATCTCTGAAAGAATTATTCTTGCTTCTGGCAATCCAACCTTCAAAGCAAGTTCTATACCAGAATTAACAACTGATAATGCATTGGGAAATGCAAGGCCTATATCTTCGGCTGCAATAACGGATATCCTTCTAACTATAGCAGTTAAGTTTCCGCCTTTAATTAATCTCGCTAAATAATGAATTGTTGCATTAGGGTCACTCCCCCTAATACTTTTTTGAAGTGCACTTAGCAAGTTATAAAATTCATCACCGCTACAATCAGCTCTCATATTAGACTGACCCAAGTTTTCTATATATTCACTTGAAATTACTCTAACCTTCTTCACTTGAGAATTTATAGCTAGTTCCAAAATGTTATATGCTTTTCTATAATCTCCTTGTGATATCTCTCCAATATAATGCAATGCCTCATTTGAGTACTCTATTTCTATGCCTTCATTTATTAACTTTTCTATGGAATTTTTAAGTCCAACTATAATATCAGATGTACTTAACGGATTAAAGGAAAATATATTACACCTACTTATTATAGCTTTATGTATAACAAAATACGGATTTTCAGTAGTACTTGCAATTAAAATTATTCTTCCATCTTCTATAAATTCAAGCAATGCTTGTTGCTGTTTTTTATTAAAATGCTGAAGTTCATCTATATATAAAACTACTCCATTATAATTTAATAGATTATTCATATTATTAGTTATGTCTTGAATATCTTTTACAGATGCAGTTGTTGCATTTAATTTATAAAATTTCTTATCTACATAATTAGCCATTATATTAGCTAAAGTTGTTTTACCGGTTCCAGGTGGACCATAAAATATGCAATTACATATATTCTTGCTTCTTATCAAATTATATAGTGGCTTTCCTTTGCTTAATATATGCTGTTGTCCTACAAAATCTTCTAGCTCACTAGGTCTCATTAAATCTGCTAACGGTCTCATTTCTTCCACCCCTTATGCCATTACATATTATTTAACTTTATCATATAAACCCTGTACTATATTTTATAAAAATAGTATGCATTTTAAAATTTTCTGTATATTAAAACTAGGTTTATACCACATAATATTATAGCAGATATAATAAAATAAAAAAGTAGCAAGAATGTACATATTCTTGCTACTTTGCTTAAATCATATACTAAAGTATACCACTATTTTTTGAATCTTTAAAGACTAAATTTAAAATTTACAATTGCTGCCCTTTAAATTACCCTGTTAACAATGAACAATTATATTAAAAATTATAATTTATGAAAAAGAACGATAAAAAACTCCACTAAATTATTCATTTAGTGAAGTGCTTGTACTTGTTAAATAAATATTATTCTAAGAATTAGTAACTTTCACTGTAAAATAGTTAGTTCCACAGTATACTGTATAAGTTCCTATAATAGTATCTCCTAAGCTAACTAAACCATCTATATTTGTATCTATTGGTGAACTTGTATCATATATAGGTTTTCCATCTACTTCTATTTTTGTTACAGTTTCTGATATAGTACTATCTGAAATACTAACTTGTGGAGCTTTGTTAGTTCCACTACACATTTCGCTAATTCTATTCTCTAAATCTTGTTTAAATCCACGATATGTTAATGTATTATTTTTTATTCCTTCCGCTATTGCACTTATGTCAAAACTTCCATCAGTGTTGACATAAGTAGAATTTCCGCCACTAGCTTCTGCTTGTTCAAGATATTGTGTAAATGGAACTCCATTTACATTTAACATTGCAGAATGTAAATTCATTACGTCTTCAGCTTTAGCTAATCTCGCCTCTATTAAGCTTAAATCTTCATTTTGAGCAGTATTAAATACAGTTTGTAGCGAATCTAAGTTTGAATCCAAAAGTGTTACAACTATAGGATCTCCAGTACTTACACTAATCTTATTAGTTAATGTAGAATCATTTTGCAAACTACTAGCTAATTTAGCAGAATAGATACTTGAAACTAATTGTGTTATGTCTCCATAAGTTTCACCACCAACAATTACTGTTACATCCGGTGCTACTGATACATTTGTTGGTTTTGTTTCTATTGTAATTCCACTAACTTCTAAGTTTGCAGTTGCAATAGTTCCTGTTCCTGTAACTGCTATAGGTGCATTAATATTTAATATAGCTACTGTTGTACCTGACGAAACTATTAATGTTGCCCCTGTTGCTCCGCTACTAACTAAAACAGTTCCTATTGAAGTTGCTTCTAAATCTATTGTTGCTCCTTGACTATTAACTGTTACATTATTAATTGTACCTGTTCCAGAAAGAACTAAATTACTATTTGCAACTATAGTCTGTAAGGTTGCACCCGCACCTACAACTACATTAGCTGCTCCGTTAACTGTTACATTACCAAATATACCTCCTGTTAGTGTAACTGTATTGCTAGCTGATGGTGCAGCTACTGGAGATATTATGACATTCCCAAAAGGATTAGAATTTGTTGCATCTGACGCTACCTCAAGTTTTGCTCCTGCAAGTATATTAGTGTTTGCTATACTTGCATTTCCTTCTATAACAATATGAGCATCATTATTTTTATCATTTACAGTAAGAGTTTTAATAGAAGAATTTCCTCTAACATGTAATGAATTAGAACCTACATTTGATACATTAACACCATTTACTATTACATTATCTAAGATTACATTACCAGCTCCAAAATCAACTGTAAGTGTTCCATTAATTGTCAAATTTTGTAAGGTTATTGAATCAGATGCTGAAGCATTTGCATCAGCTATGAATATATCTCCGTTTATTGTAGTGACCTTTGAAGAATCACTTGCCCCAAATGTTCCTGTAGTAGATATTGTATAATTTCCATTATGAGTACCTCCAGCACTCAAGTCTGATAATGAACTACTTGATGATGATGACGAACTACTTGATGATGATGATGACGAACTACTTGATGATGATCCTCCACCGCCACCTGATGAATGATGAACTGATTCTACAGTAGTATCTGTTGTTGCTTTAGTTGGTGCTACTGCAGTTCCAGCAGATGTAAATGCTAAAGTTGGAGTTGGTATTTTATCTCCTATAGCTTCTCCACTTGCTGCAAAAGTATAAACCACCCCATTAATAGTAACATTTCCTGTTGCCATTGCTCCACTTGGTGCAAGATCGTATACTTTTCCATCAACTTCAACTACGCCTGTTTGCATTGCTCCTGATGCTGATGTAAAGTACCATGTACCTCCATCATTTACCCATCCTGTTTCCATGTATCCGTCTGAGCCAAAATTATACCACGTATTATCTATAGATCTCCAACCTGTAGACCATGAATCCCCTTCTGTATTCCACCAACCATTAGAATCTTGTCTCCATGCTGCTGATGCTCCTATTGGTGAAACAGTAGCTATTGTCATAGCTACCAATGCAACTGCAACTAGTTTTTTCACTTTTAAATTTTTCATTATTATATTACCCTCCTTGATACTCTTACTGTTTAAAATATTATGTTATCTATAAAATCTTAATCTCTTAAAATTATTTTATAAATAATTAATGTTCTTATCTTTTCCAAATTTGATTACTTGGCTTTTTAATTGTAGGTATAAACAGAAATAATCCTATAACAAATGTTATAATTCCACAGGTTGATAAAACCATTAAAAAATGCTTTATTGTATAAAAAATCACATCTTTCAAATAAACTATATTAATATTAAGTTTCTCATAGACTTTCAAAGCATAGGCACCAAAGAATATTGCAAATAAAATTAACCCTGCTGATAAAAATGCATTTCTTATGCATTTTAAGCTAAAATTCAAATCTTTGCCATGTATCTTTATTAATATTGCCATAAGAATAATAGGCAATATCATAAACACCCAAAACATTTTATAAATGATTGATGTTATTTGAGCTAATTTCTGAAGTTTACTAGATCCCAATATTTTATCTAAGTTTATTTTTTGAACTTCCTTTTCAATATTGCTTCCTGCTTCATCTAACAACTTATTTTCTATGCTATCTAATGGACTTTTAATACTGTTATCAGCTGGTGTCTGATTTATAGTATTTTCTGTTTCACTATTTGATGATGCTTCTTTTCCAGAATTTCCAGTAGTGTTGTCACCACCTTGCATATATGAACCAGTAGTGTTATCACTACTTTGCATAGATGAACCATTACTATTATCAGCTTGAATTTGATTATTATTAGAATTTTGTGATGACGATCCATTTCCTTCTGATTCTGATTGGCCATCAATTGTTATCCCATAACTGGCTAATATCTTCAAAGTTTGCTCTTCTGTTATTCCTTTTTTAGTTGCCTTTTCAATTGCTTGTTCTTCTGTTAAACCTTTTTGTTTCAATAGATCTCTTACTCTAGCTTCTGCCTCACTTTGAGTCATTAACTTCTCTACTTCTATCCGATCTTGTTCATCTTTTGAATTATCTTTTATTAATAACATATTATTAAATTTAAATTGACTTCCAACGGATACAATATTTTGCATTTGTAAATTATCATTAAAAGATAAATCATTTGTATCTGGTTTTACAAGACCACCTATAATAGAGTGTAAAATATCTGAAACTCTTTGCTTATATAGTTCTGTATCTATAGGCTTAATATTATTTACCCCAGTTTCTAGATATTGAATAAAGCCAGAAATCACATTGTCAGATTCTCTTTTTATATCTTCTTCTGTTATTATTGATTCCTTAATGTCATAATTAATATTTTTAGCACTTAATAATGCATCTATTTTATCATATATTGATTCTTTAACTTGCTCATAAGTATTATTTTTATCAAGTATATTTGTATAGGTATTTTTATTTAAAACAATCCCTTTAAAAAATATAGATAATACTGCAAGCATAATACTAAACGCTAATAACACTTCAATAATAAGATTAATGCTCTTTTTTGTTTTGTTCATTCTAATATATTAATTCCTCCTCATGTTTGTGAAAACTGTTATAGCCATTATTTAAGTTAGCCTAATGCAACACTAACATCAGCCAAAGTCAAACTATTAACTCTATCAATGATTGTTTGAAAATTATCAGAGTTAAATTAAAAAACTTTAAACTAAAAAAATTAGTTGCAGTAGCACTAACAGTTATAGCAATAGCAACTGTTTCTCCAGTAGGAGCATCAGCAGCATGGAAACAAGATTCTAACGGTTGGTGGAATACAGAAGGAAATTCATATTCTACAGGTTGGAGAGCTATAGATAATAGTTGGTATTATTTTGGTTCAGATGGATATATGCAAACAGGTTGGGTTAATGATGGAGGTAAATGGTACTTTATGCAACCATCAGGGGCTATGCAAACTGGTTGGTTATCTAACAACGGTGCTTGGTATTACTTAAATACATCAGGTGCTATGCAAACTGGATTAGTTAACGTAAATAATAAAACTTATTATTTAAGTGAATCCGGAGCAATGAAAACTGGAAATGTAACAATTAATGGTGTAATTTATTCATTTGCTGCAAGTGGTGAAAAAGTAAATTCAACTGCAACAACTACAACGACTGCAGCTACTACTAACTCAGCAACTAATTCTAGTTCATCTAGCAGTTCTAGTTCATCTGGTGGTTCTGGTGGCTCTAGTTCAAGTGCTAGCACTACTACATCTAGTAATCCATACTATGAAAGTTTATATGGAACATGGAAAATTGCAAAATCTATTCCTTCAAACATAACAGAAACATTAAGTACTAGTACTAGTCTGCCTCTATCTTCTTTTGTTGGACAAGAAGTCGTCATTGATAGTAATAAAATTAGTGTAAGTATTAAGACTATTTCTAATCCTACTATTACAGAAGGGATAATTACTTCTTCAGAATTTTATAGCAAATATAATGATACTTTTGCAAATATAGGCATATCTGGTGATAATGTTAAATATGTTCACATATCTACTGGTAGCAATTATGTAGATATTTTTATTACAGATAATGGCACTGTATATACTTTAGTAAAAGGCGCACTTTTTGAATTAGAAAAATGATAATAAATCACACTATTTACCGCTTGTTTCTAATATAACTGTTCATTTTTAGGACAAGCAGTAAATGTAACAACTTATAACCGTCGGGTATCTATATCGATACCCAACGGTTATTTTCTTTTACGTGCCTTATTCCCTTCTTAAGGACTCCACTGGATCTAATTTAGCAGCTTTATTTGCTGGTAATAATCCAGACAACGTACTTATAACAATACTTACTGCTACTCCAAATATTCCATAAGACTTCTTTATTAAAACTAAATTAATCCCAAACAATTTAGTTGACATTCTATTTATACCTTTCATCAATAAAAATGCAAAGAAAAGTCCAATAACTCCACTAAATACTCCAGTTAAAAATGCTTCGCAAACAAAAATTCTTCTTATATCTTTTTTTCGTGCACCAATTGCTTTAATTATTCCTATTTCTTTTGTTCTTTCTGAAACACTAATATACATAACCACTACTATCATAATTGTTGATACCACTAAAGATATTGCTGCAATCCCTGATAATACATATGTTAAAATATTTATCATTTGATTAAACATTTCTGTCATTTGTTCTTGTGAGGAGCCTGAATATCCAAGTTCCTTAATCTTTTCTTTAATCCCAGTTGTATACTTATCACTAGTAGTATTAACATACATTACATTTGGTTTTAATTCACAGTTATTTTCTGAATAAAATTTTTCTAAATCTGAATAATTCAAAAAAGCAGATTTCATTACTGCAGTTAAATCTCCACCCGCCGTAGTATAGATTCCACTTACAATAAATTCTTTATTTAAGATTTTTTGATTTACCAAAATACGTATACTGACTTTTTTCCCAATAACCTCTCCACCAAGTTTATCATTTACAGATTTATTAATTAACATTTCACCTTCTTTAGGTAAAGTTCCTTCTTCAAGATTTGAATCTGTTATATTTGATGATATAGTTGAAATTCTCATCAAATCACATCCTTTACCACCATAACTTAATGAATTAGCCCCTATAGAAATTTCAGTAAACCCTTTTTCTATAGAAGATGCATTTTCTATTTTAGATAAATTTTGTATATCCTGTTCTTCAAATGATTTTTGTGCATTAATATTTGGTTTTTGTATAGTAGTAACATCCAAGTTAACTGTTTCATTTTCATCACTAGGCATATCAACCTCTATTACTAAAGGATTCACATAACTGTTCATAGTCTTATTAAAATAAGCTTTAACTCCATTACCCACAGATAACATTAAAATAATACTCATTATTCCAATACTTGCTCCTATTGAAACAAATATATTACGTATTAGTTTTTCCTTCATATTAACAAGTGCCAGCTTTATGGCAGATGCAATATTTAAATTTTGTCTTTTTTTATTAACATTAGTTTTTTCTATATCAACTGTTTCTTCATCAGTATTATTTTCTAGTTTAAAAATTCTTTTATCATCAATTATTTTACCATCTGCTATTTTAATTACTCTGCTTGAACAAGATGCTACTTTTTCAGAGTGAGTAACCATAATTACAAGTTTTCCTCTTTGAGCAATTTCCTTCATTATTTCTAAAACTTGCATTGATGTCTTTGAATCTAAACTACCTGTAGGTTCATCAGCAATAATTATTTCCGGATTATTAATTAAAGCCCTTGCAATAGCAACCCTTTGCTTTTGTCCACCAGATAATTGATTTGGTTTTTTATTGATATGATTTTTTAAACCAAATTCAGTTAACATTTCTTTTGCACGTTTAATCCGATCTTTTTTTCTAACATTTGATAATGTCATTGCAATTGTTACATTATCTAAAACAGATAAGTGTGATATTAAATTAAAACTTTGAAAAACAAATCCAACCTTATTTTTTCTATATTTATCAAGGTCCTTGCTTCTAAATTTTCTAATATCTTTTCCACTTGCAAATAATTCTCCACAATAATCAGAATCTAATCCCCCAATTAAATTCATTAATGTAGATTTTCCACTACCTGATTCTCCAATAACAGATACCAATTCTCCCCTATTAAAAGATAGATTAACATCCCTCAATGCATAAAATTTTTCATTACCACTTAATTTGTAGTACTTATTAATATTCTTTAATTCTAATAAACACATATAGACATTCTCCTTCTATCCACCTTTTGTATAAAAATCTTCATATACTTCTTTTATATAATTTTTAATATTAACTTGCTATTACAATGTTATATACAATAAGTAGTATAACAAAGTAATTAGTAATTTGTTATTAAAATTGTTACCGTAAAAGAAATGTAGGCAAAAATTTTTACTTTTATAACAATATATTCAAATTCGATTTAAGCACAGAATATCCCTAAGAATTCAAAAATAAATTTTTTATTTTCAAGAGATTTAATTCTCTAATAAACCATGTAAAGCCTTAAAAAGTTGAGTTAATTTATTATTAAAAACTTGTATGTGAGATTCTTTATTAGAAAACTTTCTAGGCTTTTCGTATAT
>Ga0302140_10006419_pt1 | contig 14755 bp, 11 predicted proteins | sample I_Bog_E1_1_FD_202095 | JGI IMG/M metagenome (GOLD analysis project Ga0302140, IMG submission 202095) | Peat permafrost microbial communities from Stordalen Mire near Abisko, Sweden - I_Bog_E1_1 | ecosystem: Environmental > Terrestrial > Soil > Wetlands > Peat | place: Sweden: Abisko, Stordalen...
ACCCAGGCTGTTGGTTGCCCGGCCAAATGAATACAGCAGGGTAAACGTCCCGTTGGTCGCGATCTCAAAGATGGTCCCGTCATTGTTTGTACCGCCCCCCGCCGCTACTCCGTAAAGATTTCCGTCCGGGCCGGAAAGCAGCGAACCAACCGGGTAAGTTCCGTCCGAGTTATGAAAAACGTGGAAGGTCTTCTGGACGGCATTGGTCGTGATTCGAACAATCACGCCCGCGCTGTTCGTGCCGCCGGATGGCAGTATGCCATATAAATTCCCGTCCGATCCCAGAGTCGGCGGCGCGTAAGGATAGGCGCCATTGGTTCCGTTAAATGCCGCCAGAGTGGTGAAGGTCAATCCGGTGATTTGAGCGTGCGCCCTGGGCGTAATCAATCCGATCAGCATCAGCGACAATACAACTAAAAGGTTCTTGCGATTCATCATAGATCCTCACTCCATACGCCATTAATTACCTTCGGAGAACATCCTTCCCCTGATGACGGCTGGCTCAATTCGATTCAATTATTAAGCTAAGCGAACCAGGACAAAATCGGGACCGCGCAATTGCGTGACCGCCTTCAGGTTCGCTCGTTCGAACGCGAAGGCTAGGCGATAAAGGGAGCCCCGTCAACCGACGCACGCTTGCCGGTACCCGGCATCAATCAGGCATCCAGGCATCAGGCCTAGCCTGAAAGATTGCGAATTCGAATCCCGCGGGATTTTCTGTCACCTTTTCAAGCTTTCCTGCCACTGATACGGCGTTATGATCACCACCAACATTATGTCGGCGATCGCGAACAACGATACCGAATTGGTCAGCGCCAGCCTTTCCGGCGACCGCGAAGCCTTCGGCCGGATCGTCTCGCGCTACCAGTCACTCGTCTGCTCCCTGGCATACAGCGCCACGGGCAGTCTCACGGCCAGCGAAGACCTCGCCCAGGAAACCTTTGTCACCGCCTGGAAACAACTCGCCGCCTTGCGCGAACCGGAAAACTTGCGCGCCTGGCTCTGCGGCATCGCGCGCAATCTCATCAACAATTCCCTACGCCGCCAGGGCCGCGAACCCAGTCACCGCGCGGAATCACTCGAAGACCTTCCCGAATCCCCGGCGCCAGAGCCCTTGCCCGGCGAACAGGCCATCAGCAACGAGGAACAGGCCATTCTCTGGCGCTCGCTCGCGAAGATCCCGGAAATTTACCGGGAACCGCTCGTCCTGTTTTATCGCGAGCATCAATCCATCGAAACCGTCGCCCAGAATCTGGACTTGAGCGAAGACGCGGTAAAGCAACGCCTCTCCCGCGGTCGAAAATTATTGCAGGAACAGGTATTGGCCTTCGTCGAAGGCGCGCTCGGCAGGACCACTCCCGGCCAGGCGTTCACGGTTGCCGTCCTCGCCGCATTGCCGCTGGCACTCACGACATCGGCGAAAGCGGCGACCTTCGGCGCGACCGCGGTCAAAGGCAGCCTGGCCGCAAAAGGAGCCGTATCCGCCGGACTGGCGGGCGCGCTGCTCACCCCCTTGCTCAGCGTCTTCGGGTCATGGCTGCAATACCGGATGTGGCTTAGGGCGGCCGGTTCGGACCGCGAACGGACGTTTATCAAAAATTACGTACGAAAAATAGGTTGGTTGGTCCTGCTCTTCACCTTCGGATTTTTGGCGGTGGCTTTTGCCGGACTCAAGTTCCTGAGCACGAATCCAGGCCTGTTCGCCGGCGTCCTCACCGCCGTGGGCGCGTTCTACCTTATCGCCATCGTTCAAGTGGCCCGCAGCTCGCGGGCCACCCTCGTTCAGTTCCAAGCGGAGCGAGCCGCCTCCACCCAACCAACCCCGGTCAATCCGTTGTCGGGCGAATTTCGCAGCCGCTGGGAATTATTCGGCCTGCCCTTGGTTCACATTCGTTGGAATTGCCCGGGCGATTCGCTAAAACCGGTTAAAGCCTGGATCGCCGGGGGCGGTTACGCGATCGGCGGCCTCTTCGCCTTCGGTGGCATCGCCATCGCGCCCGTGAGCATCGGCGGTGTGGCCGTCGGCCTGCTGCCTTGGGGCGGACTGGCCTTGGGGGTGGTGGCCATCGGGGGATTTGCGCTGGGCGGGTGGACCTTCGGCGGATTTGCGGTCGGCTGGCAGGCGTTCGGCGGCTGCGCCATCGCCCTGAACGCAGCGCAAGGCGGACTCGCCATCGCGCGGGATTTTGCCATGGGCGGTGCGGCCTACGCCGCGCAGAAGGATCCCGCGTTCGCCGCGCCATTCTTCCAAACCAGCTTGTTCTTTCGCTGCACCGACTTCCTGTCACGCCACATTGTCTGGCTGAACTTGGTCTGGCTGCTGCCCATCATCGGCTACCGACGCATTCAGAAATCGATCACTGCCAAATAATCGGGCGAAGCCAGCATAGGTTCATTCGGCCTTCTTCGCGAAGAAATCCGTGATCAAGGCCGAAGCCTCCGGATAATCCTCATCGTGTACCACCCAGATTTCGCCTGCAAACGGCATGCCGATCATCGTCTGGGACACGGCATCGTTGCGCACTTCATACGCAATCCCAATATTATCCAGGAAACTTTGGGCCAACCCCACTTCGGCACTATTGGTTGATGAGAAGATCTGTTTCATAATAAGGCGTCAAGTGTTCCCAGTAGCACTGTACACTCTTTCACCGCGGCTTCAAATTTAGCCTTTGAGACCCCCCGTCCGAATGGGACGCCCAATGAACCACGAAATTGGGTCAGGCCATGGCGCAGGTTGCCACGGACGTTTGCATACGGCCCCTGATTGGCAACCGAATCTCTAACCGTTCCTGATCGGAATATTTGCAAGGTGCGCCATTGACATGCGTCATGGTTCCCTCGTCGCCGGACACCACAATCTCAGTGCTGCTCACGGTGACCGCATCCGGCCGGTGCATACAGGTCGAGAATGGCCCGGTTTCCGGCAGGTGGGAACTGTGCAACTGACGCAGCCAATCGATACTGCCGGCATCTTCCTGTAGCAGCGCGATTTCAAACATGCGACGGCGAACCTGTTGCGCCATCGGCTCGTTGAACCCGGACGAAATCCATTGCTGCGCCTTCCATTCATGGCGAACCCGGACCAGCTTTTCCAGGTTCCATTGCCATTGAATAATTTCTTGCCTATGTGGAAACACTCCGATCAGGCGGAATGGCTTGATGTAGGCCAGCGGCAATTCTCCCAGACGTTTGTCCACCAATCGCGCTCGGTCTTTGTCGCTGACCGCATTCACCACTTCCCCCCGGCTGACCGTCGCCAGCTGGCCGTCTTGCGGAATGGAATACCCGTTGACCAGGGCGAAGCTCACGCCGGAGCCATTCAACGCGATCCAAGTCCCGCCACCCCGTTCAGAAGGCGATAATACGAGCTGCCGCGACTGCTTGCGCAATTGCGGAGGAAGCCCGGGCCCCCGGGAACGCTGCTCGTCACGGTTCATGGCCAAGGCGTAACCGCCCGGGCGTGAAATAAAACTCACGGTGCACATTTAATTAACAATCGAATAGAATTTCGCTATCTGCGGATAGCATTGTCACGTGCATAGCAATTCTAGTGCCGACATTGGATTTAAATCCGTGCTCCCGCTGCGCCAGACCAACCGTGAACACAGATTCCTCAGGCCCGACTCGCGTCAGTTTCAAATTAACATGTTTGTAATTAATGTCGCCCGGGCAGCCGTGATTGATTAATTGAGCCAAAGTGCTACCGCCATCGACCGTCGCCACCGGTAAAATTTTCTCCTTAACGGAACAAATCCGTCCTGCTTCTTCCCGGAAAACCGGCAGCAAAAAAACCGCGGCTTCCCCGGGGACCGGTCACATAACATTGAAGGAGAATCGTCATGCTCCTCCGCCAAAGGGATTTTTCCGCCGGTTCCACCGGTTCGATTATTGAACGAAGAAACCAAATGTCCGGCTAAGGCTGGGTTTTGATCACGTAAACCTCCTGCGAAATGATGCTACGCACATAGTCCGGCTTGAAAGTGCGCGCCCGTAAAATGGTAGGCCCCCTGAGTTCCAGTGGTTTGGCGTAGACAAGATCCGACCGGGTAGGCAGTGTTCCGTCCAAAGTGTAACGAATCTCCGCTCCCGGATCGCCGGTGAGCGTGACGGTGACGGGCCGGTCAAAACTTCCCCCCGGCGGTGACATTAGCGGCGGGGCCAATACATCCGGCCCGGGCAGACTTTGAATCCAATGACGCAGCAAGGTCATGGAATTCGTATCCACCAGCTGGTGTGCCAACTGCGGCATCCTCAAGGAATCGCTCGCACTCGCCCGCATATAGAGTATCGAACGCCAAATGTCATGCGGAGCGATGATGCGCGGATGATCGATACCCTCATTGAGCAAAACGGAACCATCAACTAATCCTTGTTTCGCCAGCGGCGTGTCATAACGGGCGTCAAACGTGGCCACGGTGCCGGCCGGCCGATGGCATTGCGCACAGTTGGCATCCAAAAAGGAACGCGCACGATCTTCCAAGCTGCGAGTGGCATCATCGGCGCGGGCCAGGCTTTTGAAATGAGGCAGATCGGCTTCAGCAAAAGCCGGCTCAAACAAGCCGAGGTGATTCCACGTGCGCAACTGATTGTCGGTAATCCCCGTCGCATACGTAAGATTCCGATTCATCTGCCTCGTCTTGACGCCCATCACACCGCCCGCGTTGGCGTTGTGACAAACCAGGCAATCCGCCGGACTGGGGTAATACCACAATTGCGTTCGAACCCCGGTCGCCGTGTTGATCGGGATCGCCTCGGTCAAATTGGTATCGAGCAAATCGGCGTCCGTTCCGTCCGGCCGCCATTTATAAGTCAAACCATAAACGCCCCCCTTCGCATCGCAAACGAGCAACCGCGTTTCCAACCGGCGTTTCACTTGCGGATTCGTCTCATCCGTGGCGAGATCAAAATGCTTGATGAAAACTGTGCCGTGCGGAAAACTCCATTCCCCCGTTGGCGCGAATTTAATCTTTCCGTCCGGAACTGAAATCCACCGCGATTTAGTCGCGCCATCCGACCAGAAGGAGACCGCCAGGTCGTAAGGGATCACCCCTGCGGCGACTGTTAACGTCCGCACATCGGTAAAAGCGCCGGTTTCGGAAAGACGCCGGGGCGCGTGCCCGGAACTGACGCCGGGCATATTGAAATAAGCCTTGGTCACAATGCGTTCGTCCAAACCGTAGGGACCCACGCTAATCGCCGCCCGCAGGCCGAGACCCGCCGCCAAGGTGAGAGCTACCGAAAGGACGATTACCGGTACCATCGGACGCCAAAAAGCGCGCCAGCCAGCTTCAAATAGGGTTTGGGGCAATCGTGCCATCACCAGGATTTTGCCACAGAATTGAGCAAAACGCACGCGAGGCATCAAAAAAAGTGATACATTCCAATAGGCTTTTTTACCCGGGATCGGCGTTGGAATCAAAACTGCTATCCAAACGGCAGGCAAGACGTTATACCGGCACGATTTTGACGGTTATATTGATTAATCAGCGGTGTACTCCACCATACTATGAAAACTATTTTGCGGGCGATGATATTTCGCATGCGGCGGTGGCTATTCTTTAGCCTCGCGGCCGTCCCACTGGCAGTCAATGCTGACCAGATAATTTACAGTGATTCCCTTCAGAACGGCTGGCAAAACTGGAGCTGGGCCACTGTCAACCTGGCCAATACTTCGCCGGTTCATTCGGGCAGCGATTCCATCAGCGTTACCTGCTCCGCGTATTCGGCGCTTTATTTTGAAAATACCGCCTTTGATCCCTCGGTTTACACCAACTTTTCCTTTTGGATCAATGGCGGCAGTTCCGGCGGACAAAACGTTCAGGTGCAAGCGATTTACAATGGCGCCGCCGTCGGTTCCGGCTTGTCCCTGGGTCCGCTGGTAGCCAACACTTGGGTCCACGTCAACGCCCCCTTAGCCACCCTTGTTCCCCCCGGTCAGTCCGCCATCAACGGTTTTTGGCTCCAAGAATCGAATGGCAAATCACTCCCCGTATTTTACGTGGATGACGCGCTGCTACAATCCGGCACCCAGCCCCCGCCGCCCACCAATCAAACCGTTACCGTCATGGTCGATGCCGCAGCGGACGAACATGCCATCAGCCCCTACATTTACGGGGTCGCGTTCGCCACCTCCAACCAGTTGAGCGATATGAATCTGCCAATCAACCGCTCCGGCGGCAATGGCACCACGCGTTACAATTGGAAAATAAATGCTACCAGCCACGCCGCCGATTGGTACTTTGAAAGCATCATCGGCAACACCACGAATGTGGATGGCGATTACGATGATTTTGTTCGCGATTCCAAAAACGGCGGTGCCCAAGCCATGCTGACCGTTCCCATTATGGGCTGGGTCGCCAAGCTGGGCGCCAATCGCGCCAGTCTCGCGAGCTATTCCGCTGCAAAATACGGCGCTCAAACCGGGACCGATCCATATTGGTCGGACGCCGGTAACGGCGTCCTCAGCGCCAATGGACTGGACATCACCAATAACAACCCGACGGATGCCAATATCGCCGTCGGCACCAACTTTCAAGTGGGTTGGGTCCAGCACCTCACCAATCTCTGGGGCTCGGCCACCAACGGCGGCCTGCGCTTTTACCTGATGGATAATGAGTGGAGCCTCTGGCATGAAACCCATCGGGACGTGCATCCCATCGGCGCCACCATGGACGAAGTTTTGGGCCGGTTCACCACCAATTCGCTCATGGTCAAAGGCATCGAACCAAACGCCCTCGTCTGCGGCCCGGAAGAATGGGGTTGGGAAGGCTATCTTTACAGCGGGTACGATCAGCAGTATGCCGGCCTTCATGGCTACTCGTCCTATCCCGACCGGGCGGCGCATGGCAACCAGGATTTCTCCCCCTGGTTCTTAGCTCAGCTTAAACAGAGCAGCCAGGCCGCAGGCAAGCGCCTGATCGATTATTTTACGCTGCATTGCTATCCCCAGGGCGGTGAGGCACTCAATGATAATATCACCACCGCGATGCAGTCCCTTCGCAATCGCTCCACCCGTTCGCTTTGGGATACCAACTACGTGGATGAGTCCTGGATCAATAGCGTCGTCAGTTTGATCCCGCGCATGCGCAACTGGGTGGCCACGAATTATCCCGGCACCAAGATCGGCATCACCGAATACAACTGGGGCGCCGATGATTTCATGAATGGCGCAACCGCCCAGGCGGATATCCTGGGAATTTTTGGCCGGGAAAGTCTCGATCTCGCAACGCGCTGGACCGCGCCGAACGCTGGCACACCCGCCTACAACGCTTTTAAAATGTACCGGAACTACGACGGTAACAAATCCACCTTTGGCACGGTGAATGCCCGCTGTGTCGTTCCCAATCCCGACGAATTATCGGCTTTCTCCGCCGTTCGCAGCAGTGACGGAGCCTTGACGGTCATCGTTATCAACAAGGACCTGACTAACAACACCCCGGCACGCATTTCGCTCACCAATTTTAACGGCAAAGCCACCGCCCAGGTATGGCAGATGACTTCGGCCCACACGAACGCCATTCTTCGACTCGCGGACGTCACGGTCACCTCCAATGTAATCAGCAATGGCCTGCCGCCGCAGAGCGTCACCCTCTTTATCGTTCCGGCGAGTGCTGCCAATACCAACCCGCCCACCTTGCATTTCAGCGGATCGAATCTATGGCTAAACGGCACCTCCGGATCAACATATATTCTCCAATCCTCCAGCAACCTCCGGCAATGGACGACGATCAGCACCAACACCCTCACCAGCAACTCCTTCGCCGTCCCCATCAACTTTTCCAACCTCGCCCAGCAATATTTCCGCACCATCCAGGCGCCATGAAGTGGGCTCGAGAGCAGCATCCCGGCAAAACAATTTAGACCTCTGGCCGCAGACCGTTCCTTCGGCGAGCGGTGATTTAATTTCTTGTTCGTGGCTTTCGATGTTAAGATTTTCCGTAGAATGATGTTTTGTGAAGTGATCGTCGGGCGGAAAATTCTGTCGATGGTCTGCCGAAAGACAAAATAATCGTATTCATTCCATTGCGTGTAACCGCCCTTCCCCGGTTTTCGCACCGTCCGATAAGGAAGTTGATCCATGCGCGACTCCAAATTAATTCTGGTCACGGGCGCCACGGGCTACGTGGGCGGGCGCCTGGTGCCCCGACTGCTAGCGGCGGGCTATCGCGTGCGCTGCCTCGTCCGCGATCCCGGGCGGCTGCAGGGACGACCATGGTTGAATCAGGTGGAGGTGGCGACCGGAGACGTGCTACAGCCGGAGGGTTTGGCCCCGGCAATGCACGGAGTCCAAGTCGTCTACTATTTGGTTCACAGTCTGGGTGGCGGAAGCGATTTTTCGGAACGCGATTTGAGGGCGGCCCGCATCTGTGCTTTCGCCGCAAAACAGGCCGGGGTCGACCGCATTATTTACCTGGGCGGACTGGGGGACCCGGAAGCCGGCCTTTCGCGGCATCTGCAATCACGCCACGAAACCGGGGCGGCGCTGGCCGAAGCGGGCGTGCCGGTGACGGAATTTCGCGCGGCCGTCATCGTCGGCTCGGGCAGCCTGTCGTTTGAAATGATCCGTTACCTGACCGAACGCCTCCCCGTCATGGTGTGCCCGAAGTGGGTCTTCACCCGCATCCAACCGATTGCCATCCGCAATGTCCTGGATTATCTCGTCGCGGCGCTCGATTGCCCCGCCAGCGCCGGACTCGTTCTCGAAATCGGCGGGCGGGACGTCATCACCTATTCCGCGATGATGACCGGTTATGCCCAGGCACGAGGCTTGAAACGCCACCTGCTCGCCGTTCCCGTGCTAACGCCGCGACTTTCATCCTATTGGGTCCATCTCGTCACGCCCATTCCCGCCAACATTGCCCAACCTCTCATCAAAGGCCTGGGCAACGAAGTAATCGTCCGTCAGGCAACGGCGCTCAAGCTCTTCCCCCTGATCGAACCGCTCGATTATGAAACCGCCGTCCGTCTCGCGCTGGAAAAATTGGAAACCCACGGCGTAGAAACTTCCTGGACCGATGCCCTGACGTCCAGCCAGGGTGAAAAAACACCCGTCAGTCTGACCAGCAGTGAAGGCATGATTATCGAACGGCGCCAGAAAATGGTTTCCGCCGCGGCCAGCGAGGTCTTTCAGAGTTTTACCCGGCTGGGCGGCAAACGCGGCTGGCTGTATCTGAACTGGACCTGGCAAGTGCGCGGAATGGTGGACCGCCTTTTTGGCGGCGTGGGCATGCGCCGCGGACGCCGCGATCCCGACAACCTGCGGGCGGGCGACACGCTGGACTTTTGGCGCGTGGAAACGGTCGAGCCGGATCGACTCGTCCGCTTGCGGGCCGAAATGAAGGTTCCGGGCCGGGCCTGGCTGGAATTTCAAGCCCGACCGCAAGACAACGGACAGACGCTGCTGACACAAACGGCATTCTTCGAACCGAAGGGTTTGTGTGGATTGCTTTATTGGTATGCACTTTATCCCGTTCACGCGTTAATCTTTGGCGGGCTGATCCAGGGAGTTGCCGAACTGTCCGGTCCCAAACGGTGAAGCGGCCTCGCCGCGAGTATTGAATTCTTCCGCCGTCCGGGGCTGGTTTTCAATGTGAATGAATCGATCCCAGCCTTCGATTTCATCCTCACCTTGACCACCCGCCCGAAAATAGTCGTAACTGGCCAAGGCGTTCGAAATACCAGGCACCGGTTTTATACCGGAATCACAATTCCTTTGGCCAGCCCGATTCAGAGGGGATAATCATAGCGGCCGCGAAGTCATACTCCGAACCACTCCTCTTACGATTTAAGGATCACGGCTTGGTGCCAACCCGATAAAACCGCCGCGAAGAACCACTCCAATGCGTATCCGTGAAATTGAACGTCGTGCCTGACAGAGTGTTCGTCGCCAACGGCTGCCAGTTCAGCAGGTTGGTGCTCGCTTCCACCACGAACACCTGCGTATTGGTACCGGTGAAGGTGAATCCAAATTCGTTGACGGGAGAGCTGCGCAATGTATCCTAGGCTACATCTTGACCGATGGTTTACCGATTCCCTCGGCCCGGATTTTCTCCGCACGCCGGATTTAGGGCGCCATCCGTGATGACAAAGGCTCCCTGCCCGGGCATGCTATTGCCGGAGACGCAATGAACCAAGCCGGACTGGCCAGCAGTGAAGAACTATGAACCTTGAGCGCGATTTTACCAAATCATTGCCGCTAACGGCCTTGGTTTGCGCCACCGCGTCGCTCGCCCCGGCGCAGACGACCACCAACGCTCCGTCCCTCGAAAAAAAATCGGATGCCGCCGCGCAAAACTGGAACTGGCACGTCCAGAACACCGATATGGTCCAAGGCTATCCCGCCATTTCCGCAAAATATTCCGGGGCCAACAGTCTGCCACCGGGTGGTGAAGGCCGGGAGACGGTCTCGTTGGATTTGATGGCTGGCTTCCGGCTTTGGTCCGGCGCCGAAGCGCACATTGACGGACTGATGTGGCAAGGTTTCGGCATTGGCGACGCTCTCGGCATCGATGGCTTTTCCAACGGCGAAGCCTTCCGCCTGGGCACTGAGGACCCCAACGTCAACATCCCGCGTCTCTTCATCCGCCAGACGTTCGGTTTTGGTGGCGATGAGGAAGACATCGCTGATGACCAGCTCACGCTCGCCGGCAAACAAGACGTTTCCCGGCTCACGCTCACCCTCGGTAAATTCAGCGCCAAGGATATCTTCGACAACAATGCCTACGCCAATGATCCGCGGACGCAATTCATGAACTGGGCCCTGATGGCCAATGAAGCTTGGGATTATCCGGCCGACGCCCTGGGTTATATCACGGGTTTCGCCGCGGAACTGAACCAGCCCGGCTGGGCCGTCCGCTACGGGTTTTTCCAAATGCCGAAGGGATCCAACGGCACCGCATTGGACGAACATTTTCTGGAAGCCTGGGGAATGGTCGCCGAACTGGAGCGGCGTTATTCATGGCATGAACATCCCGGCGCTCTCCGGTTTCTCGCTTATCTAAATCACGCGGATATGGGCAGTTATTCGGCGGCTCTGTCGGTACCAGCTGCGAACATCCTCCTAACCCGCGCCTACCGGTATAAGTATGGATTCGGCCTGAACTGGGAACAGGAGATCGTCAAAAACGTTGGGGTGTTTTCCCGGGTCGGGTGGAGCAACGGCCAGACGGAAGCCTGGGTCTTTTCCGATGTGGATTATACCGCCACGCTCGGCTTCAGCGTGAAAGGCGAAGTCTGGCACCGGCCTGACGACACGTTCGGTCTCGCCGGCGTGGCCAACGGTATTTCCCACAACCACCAGGAATTCTTCGCCGCCGGCGGCACGGGGATTCTGGCCGGTGACGGCGATCTCACCTACGGCTGGGAGAAAATTCTCGAAACCTATTACGATTTCGGCATCTGGAAAACCATCCACGCTTCTCTCGATTACCAGTTCATCACCGACCCGGCCTTCAATCAGGATCGCGGCCCCGTGTCCGTGTTCGGCGCCCGGCTCCACTGGGAATTTTAACCGCGGAGGGAGAACCCATCACACGCCACCAAACCGTCGATGCCTCCGCGCGTACTCTTCCAAAGCCTCGAAAAATTGGGCCTTGCGAAAATCCGGCCAGAACGTGGGCGTGATCACCAGTTCCGCGTAAGAAATCTGCCACAGGAGGAAATTACTCACCCGCATTTCGCCACTCGTGCGAATCAGCAGATCCGGATCAGGAATATTCCGCGTCCAGAGATGTTGCGAAATGACGCTCTCGGTGATATCCGCCGGCTCCAGGCTGCCCTGTTTCACCTTGTCGGCAATCTGCCGCACAGCGTCCACAATCTCAATCCGGCTGCCGTAACTTAGCGCCATGATCAGCGTCAGGCCGTTATTCTTGGAAAGGGTGTTGATGGACTTGCGAAGATGTTCCTGAACATTTTCCGGCAAACGCCAGATCTGGCCGATCACCTCCAGCCGCACATTGCTCTTATTCAGCTCCGGGGTCTCCGATTTGAGGTAATGCACCAGATATTTCATCAGGGCATCGACTTCATCCTTGGGCCGGTTCCAATTCTCCGCCGAAAAAGCGTACAAGGTAAGATACTTGATCCCGACTTCACCCGCCGTGCGGATGATGGCCCGCGCGGACTCCGCCCCCTGCCGGTGCCCTTCAATGCGCGGCAAGCCGCGATGCTTGGCCCACCGGCCGTTGCCATCCATGATCACCGCCACATGCCGCGGCAGATTGGCGGCGGCTTCGGCGCTAAGATGTGGGGCGGCACTCATCGAATTTAAGTTTAACCGGAACTAACACCACCGCAGTCAAATTTCCCCAAAAAAAGTTCGCGCCATGACTCCCCGGACCTGATCGAGTCACACAACATGACCAGCCACCGGCGGAGAATTCTCCCTCGCCCCGCAAAGGGGAGAGGGCCGGGTTGAGGGGTGAAACTTCGTGATTCTTTGATTTTCAAGGAGAATCACTAAAGTTCACCCGCAGGGCCGCCTAGACGAAAATCGTCTGCGAGCGGGCGGGTCCCACCGACGCGATAAACAGCTTTGCGTTCGACAATTCCGCAATCGCTTTTAAATAGTTCCGCGCCTTGACCGGCAATTCCTTCCAAGTCTTCGCGTGGGAAGTGTCCGTGCGCCAGCCTTCAAATTCCACATAGACCGGCTTGCACTCGGCGAGCACCTGCGCATCGTTCGGCACAAAATCATATTGCTTCCGGCCATGGCGATACGCGACACAAACCTTGATCGTTTCCACCGTGTCCAAACCGTCCAAATTCGTGACCGCCAGATCATCTATGCCGTTGACCATCGTGGCGTGACGGGTCGCGACCGAATCAAACCAGCCGCAACGACGCGCCCGGCCGGTGGTCGCCCCAAATTCGCGGCCCATGCCGTGCAACATGTCGGCCACTTCCTTGTCCTCGGTCGGCAAGGGCCCTTCGCCAACGCGGGTGGTATAGGCCTTGAGAACCCCCACCACGCGATCCATGCGATGCGGCGGCACCCCCGAACCTGTGCAGGCGCCGCCCGACGTCGTATTGGAAGAGGTCACAAACGGATACGTGCCGTGGTCAATATCCAGGAAAGTGCCCTGCGCGCCTTCAAACAAAATATCCGCGTGATTCCGCATCGCGTTGTGCAAAACAATCACGGTATTCGCCACAAACGGCTTCAAATACTTGCCCGCTTCCAAATACTCGGCCAAAACTTTCTTGAAAGAAATCGGCTTGGCGCCCAAAGCCTTGAGCACTCCGTTGTTTTCCTTGATGCGCTGGGCCAGTTTGGTTTCCAGGCGCACGGGATCAATCAAATCGTTCATCCGCAAACCGACGCGAGCCGCCTTGTCCCCATACGCCGGGCCGATGCCGCGCTTGGTGGTGCCGATCTTGTTCTTGCCCTTCAACACTTCACGCTGGGCGTCGAGTTCGCGGTGATAAGGGAGCACGAGATGCGCCGTTTCGCTGACCAGCAGGTTGTCTTTCACTTTCACGCCAATTTTGCGCAGACCTTCGATCTCGTTGACGAGGCCGATCGGATCCACCACCACACCATTGCCGATCACACAAAGCTTGTTCTTGCGCAGAATGCCCGAGGGGACGAGGTGCAGGACATACTTGTCCTTGCCAACAAAGACCGTGTGCCCCGCGTTGTTGCCGCCCGCATAGCGGACGACGACATCGGCCTGCTCGGTGAGCACGTCAATAATCTTGCCTTTGCCTTCATCGCCCCACTGGGCACCAACCAGAATCGTATTTGCCATAAATATCTGAAAGAACTCCGCGATCGGTTCATAAAAAATCCCCGAACATTGATTCGGGGCAAAGCGCGGGTTCTTTGCGTCAAGAAGCTAGAGATGTGAGGCCGGGTTGTCAATTCTACAACAAATGCCGGTTAAATACTGAAATATCGCGCCAGCTGGGAACCGTGGTTGTTTGGCTTCCTCAATCGGTAATCATGTGCAGGGCCACGATCGCCAGAATGGTTCCGGCCGTAAAAGTCGCTCCGGTGATCAAAAGCACCGCCAGGTGGCGGCGAACCGCCGCGGCCGCCCCATAAATGTCGCTCCGCAACCCGGAATCACTGCGCCAACGGCGCAACACGACGAGGCCACCCAGCGCGATCGCCATCAACGGCATGGCAATGAGAGAAACGTACAACCCGAGCAGCAAGTGATGGCTAAACCAATCGATCAGGCGGGCAGCCGTTTTGGCTGGCTCATACTGCGTAGGCTGAATGCTCCGCACCACGAGCGAGGTCATGAACAATACAGCGGGAAATACGAAGAGTATTTCGAAAGCAGCTATCGATCGCGTCATCGTTTTCATATTAACTTTGTGCCACAAAGTAATTATTTTGTCAAGTGGCTGCTAGGCCTTCTTTACGAAACAGGCTTTCAAGCCGATCGCCATGCCGTCCATTTTGCAGGAAATTTCGTGATCGCCATCCACCAGCCGAATCGGTTTCGATTTCGAACCGCCCTTGAGCACCTGCGATCCGCCGCCCAATTTCAGGTCCTTGATCAAGATCACACAATCGCCATCAGCCAGCACATTGCCATTCGCGTCCTTGACGACGCGCGGACCGGCGGGTGCTTCGACCTCGGCGGCACGCTCCCATTCATGGCCGCACGTGACGCATTCATAGCGTTCGGCATGTTCCAAAATCTCGGGCATTTCGCACATGGGACAGGCGGCAGGTTTGCTCATAAGCGTCTGGGCATCTAAAAGGCTCTAATCTTTCTTCCCGTCGTATTCCGTATCT
>Ga0302140_10006422_pt1 | contig 14752 bp, 13 predicted proteins | sample I_Bog_E1_1_FD_202095 | JGI IMG/M metagenome (GOLD analysis project Ga0302140, IMG submission 202095) | Peat permafrost microbial communities from Stordalen Mire near Abisko, Sweden - I_Bog_E1_1 | ecosystem: Environmental > Terrestrial > Soil > Wetlands > Peat | place: Sweden: Abisko, Stordalen...
GAAACTAAGGTTAGGGAAATTTTTGTTATTTTTGTTATTTTTTTTTTTTTTTTTTTTTTTTTTTTAATTTTTGATTAATCTAAAAATTTTTGATTGATTGACTTGATTTCTAAAAAATTTGATAGATTTTTGATTGATTTTTTTGAATGTTTCGAGAGATTTTTGATTGATTTTTGAATGTTTCTAGAGATTTTTCCTATCAATTTTGACCTATTTTAAATTTTTTCTCTTCCAGAGTGCAAAAGTTGATGGATAATAAGTTGGAGGATTTATCGAGTGAAGAGGTTTTCATTAGTGAGATAGATGGTCTAAAGCGTGTGATAAAGGAAGATGAATCTCGATTAATCGACATAAAGCGTCAGGCTAAAAAGGAAATCGAAGCCTATAAAGAGGAACTTTCAGAGTTAAAGAAAGAATTAGAAAAAAAAGAAGGCATCATAAAAAGTTTAAAACACATGAAAGACGATCAAGAGGAGAAATTAAAAGACTTAAAAAACACTAAAAGATTTGAAAAGCCGAGTCGAGATTTAAAAGAAATTGTTCAAAGAAACCTGAATGAAATTGAAGAAACCAGAAATAGTGCCAGAAACTTTAGTAACGAAAGCAGGAAATACCTCAATACTGAAGAATTGGTCAGAAAACATCTGAGGAAAAGGGATTTCGATTGGATTTCTCCTAAGAAAAAAACATAAACAACCATAAGAAAGTTATTGAATTTTTGAGGAAAAACTGAATTTTCAATAACTTTTAATAATTTTAAATAATTTTCAAAAATTTCCAATAATTTTTAAAAATTTTCAATAATTTTCCAAAATTTCCCAATAATTTTCAATATTTTCAATAATTTTCAAAATTTGCAATAATTTTATAAATTTCCAATAATTTTTAAAAATATCCAATAATTTTCAATATTTAGAATTTTCAAAATTTTTTAATAATTTTCAATAATTTTTAAGAATTTTCATTCGATTTATAATAAATGCAAACATATGATTTACGTTAATTTAATAATATGTTTAATTTTCTTCACAAATCCGAACCTCCCCTTGAAAAACCCTTAATTACAACCAAAATTCCTTCTCTCAAAGAACTCATTCCATCATCAACTTTATTATGATTTCATAATATCCCCAGACTAACGCCTCAACATAAAACAAAGCCAAAAGTAGAATGATTACTTTAGAATAGCCAATCCTTGGGATCACATTTAAATTCTCCTCATAGAATTCTCTTCTCCTTTCATATAGAATCAACGAAAGAGCCGATTGATCAACCTCAAAGAAATATATATATTTGGCGATATTTGCGAAAACCAAGACAGGAAGCTTGAGGATTTGAAAGATCATGATTAGGATTGCGCCTATTAAAAACATCAAGAATTTGAATGGAAATATTAAATAATGGATGATTTTTGCTCTTGGACTCAGGTTCATATTATTGCTGGATTCGAAGCATGAGATTAAAAGAGAATTATGAGCTATGAAAGTAAAATTCACCCAAGCTAGAAATGCGATCCAGCATGTCATCAGGACCAAAGCATTAGAAAGGATCAAAAAAAACAGGAAATTAACTATAAACATCAAGACATTCACAGACACAGAATGGACATCATTCATTCTAAGGAAAAAATCGTTTTGGATTCTGAAATGTCTATTCCTTCTTCTATTTTCATTCTCAGGAAACTTCGGACATTTGTTCACGCAATAACCATTAATGCATTCCGCCTTGCAAATCCAACAAAATTCATGCTTACATCGACTACATGTCATATGATTACATCCTTCATTTTTCTCTATTTTCGCAAGGCATCTCGGACATTGTTTCACCATGACTGAGGCTTCATATTGTTTATAATCATTATCAACAGCTTCGAGACAGGTCAAATCCTCATGCCAGACGTTCCCACAGGAAAAACACATGATTTGTCCACAAATACATATGACTTTTTCTGATTTATCGGCTGGATTATGCTCCACATAATATGGACAATCGGGCTTAATGCACCATTTACGATCAGGATGGTCAAGGATCTCTAATTGTGCTTTGAATTTCTGATATTTTTCAAAAAGTTGTTGGTCATTCTGTAGGATTTCGGAAATAAATAACTCAGAAAGGGGGTTGCCACAACCATCGCTGGGACATTTGATGGATTTTGGGTCATAAAGTTCGATTTTTGATTTGATATAACTATAAAGACAATCATAACAGAATTTATGCATGCAAATTTCTATGGTATGGAGATTTTCTGGTTCTGTGAGACAGATTCTACAATTTTTACTATCTATTTCTTCCTCCAGAGGATTTAACCGTACTGGTAATCTTATAGGTCTGAATATAGTGTCTGAGCTTAATATACTAAGGATACTACCACTATAAGCCCGTCTAGAGCCATCTTTTTCTTCCTCTTGTTCGATTTGTATGAAAAGAGGCGCTAAACCTTGATCATCTTGTAATATGGGATTATCATTCTGAGCAATACAATAATCAATCGCCCGATTTAATAATTCTTCTCTAGTATAATTATAATCCAACATCCGCGAATGTTGCCTCAAAACCCGCTTCACAACTTCTTTATCGAAATGCATTAGGAGAAGCTGATGATAAAGCCAATGGAGTCGTGGAGGCTTAATTAATGCATAGTTTTGAAGAATAGAGTTGGAAAGAAAACTTGAGTTATGCTCTGAAGACAGGATCGCAGAATGGAAAAGACGAGGGTTTTTTGGAAGTGAGCGGCCTTCTGGAAACTCCAAAAAAGGCGCTTGAAGAGTTGCAACAGGATTCATGATTATTGTTAGAAATTCTTCAACTTGTGATATTTTAGGGTTTTTGAAAATTGGAATATAAATTTCTTGCTTTTTGGAAAAAGTTATCTCGATTAAAAGAAAATGGAAAAGAGTTTCTTGTGAATTTAATAATAAAGAAAAAAAACGGGATTTTTTTTAAGAAATTCATTCGGTTTTGGGTATGGATGTCTTTATATTTAATCCATGCATAGACTTGATTTCATCGACCAGAGCTTCATTTACCATGCGATGTTGTTGGATTTTTGATTTTCCAAGGAAAAGAGGTGATTCTACGGATAATCTATACATTTGGCCACCTATTAGCAATTATATATATAATTTTTAAGGCGATTTACAGCCTGAATTGGAGGTATCAATGACTTCTACGAATGTGGCCTTTAATTCGGTTTTCAATTTATCAGAAATTTCCTTCTCTTTTAACTGCTTTTGCGCTTTTAGGGGAACAGGACCCGTTGATGAGAAAAACTTCAAGGGGAAAGCTTTTGAATAAAAGCTTTGGAGGAATTTTCTGGATAGCATGAGTTTTATTCAATGTTAGCAAAATCTTTTTTAACAAAATTAAATTAAAGTTTTTTTTTTCAATATTAAGAAATATGAAAGGTGCGAAATTTATTCAAAAATGAAAATAAGACTTAATAATGGTTTTGGAAAGAATTCTATTATTTTTATTAATTTTTTTCGGTTTTCCTCTTTAATTTTGAATTTTATCGGGGAGGGATCAAAATTCCCTTTGTTTTTTATAAATTTAATTAAATTTTTTTCTAAAAAAAGTTTTAAAATGATTTTTTGTTTAATTATTAACTTAATTTAAAGAAATAAATAAAAATAAAAAATTTTTGGAATATTTCTAATTTTAAGATTTTATTTCTTACATTCAAATAAACTTAAAAATAATTTCAAAAGCATTCCCATCTCAAAAGTTCTTATTCTTGATATAAGTAATCACATAAGATTTTGCATTTGGGATCAACGGTATTAAATTAATAAACACGAAGCAAACCACAAACAATCCTAATGCTACTGCATTCATAACAATCAATAAAGAGCTCCAGAACCATTGATACAGATAATATCTGATGCCAAATAACTTTGTTTCAATTTGTATGTTCGAATCAAAAATAATGAGTTCTGAATCCGGAATGTTGATTAATATGGCTTGTATTTCGAGCAACTAAAAAAATTAAAATTTATTGATTATGAAATTTATATTTTTAAAACGTGATTTGGAATGTTTTCTAACATCACCTCCATTAATTTTACATTATCCTTCAAACCAAGGAAAACCAACAATTTATCCCACATGCTGAATAAAATAAAACGACGTCTGTCATTATGCATGGATGCCTAAAAACAACTATTTAAAAAATGGAAAAAATATAATTTTTTACTATTTTTGGAATTTTAAAAATTTCTCCTTGGTTGTTGATAATATATGAATTTATGGAAAACGATCCTCGATAATAGTTGACTTCAGTTTCTGCCAATTGCAAGTTAATTTTTATTGTATAGTATTCATGGAAAAGCGCGAGATTATCTTCAGAATGCTTGTAATTCGCCTGGCAAATTTGTTTTTTTGTCAAATTAAAGTTCTCTTCGAACTCAATTAAAGTTTTTTCATAGGTATATTGACACAAATTATTATTTCCATTATTAATGAAGGTTGATAAATACCCATGACTAAAAAAATAAATGAATTTTAAAGAAAATCTCAATTAAAAAAACCTTTTGTGCTTTGAAAAGTTTAAAGGAGCCTCTTGATACATTTTGGGGACCAAAAAATAATAAGCCGCTATAAAAAATACCAATCCTGCCAAATAACAATGGAACAACACAAATCCATGAATTATAGACCTATTTTATTGGAAATAAAAATTATATTAGTGAAAAAAAAGAAAAATCACATACTTTTTCAATATATCAAAGCCCAAGAGCTTACAATATTTTAATTTTTCCTGGGCTTTATCAGGATCGTAATTTGGGAAGAAGTAGTCGAAAGCTTTGTAAAACATATTTTGGTAGAAGTAGAACAGAGAATAGAAAATGCCGATTATCTTGTTGAAGAAATACTTGAAAAGACCGAACATGTTGGGATTGATTGGTTTTTTTGAAAAAATATAGAAATATAAAAAAATACGAAATTTTATTTTCGCTTTTAAAGGAATCTATTATTCGCTCTGCAAATTGCGTCGATTGGAAAAATATGTCATTGAATTTCCATGAATTAAATTTATTCTGTTTTTTTCATTAAAAATTATTAAAAAAGTTCAGCTAATAACATATTTTTAAAAATCACATAAAATATATCTTTTCCATTTTTTTCTCCAATTATTGCTTTAATCATTGAAAAATCGCCTCAGTTCATTAATAACAAATCCTTTAAAAATTCTAAAAAAAAATAATAAATATCCCCTTACTTTTATTTTCTTTTCCTCTGTTTTTGTTCTGAAGAATCTCAACAATGTGTGCGAATGTGGGTCTTTTCCTCCTATCTCGATCCAAACTTCGTTCCAAAATGCTCAAAATCATGCTGTTCCCTTGTATTGGCAAAGGCACTTGTAAATTATCATACCCAACACTACCTATTATTTGAGGCACTGACAGACCATTATATGGAACTTCACACATGACCATTTCCCAGAGTATCATTCCATATGAGTAGATATCAGAATATTCATCATATTCCTCTGATCTCATAATTTCAGGCGCCATCCAATGAGGAGTACCAATTCTGCCTTCTTTTTTATGTTTTCGACGGTCTAGTTTGGAATTTACTGTGGATAACCCGAAATCACAAATTTTTATATTCCAATTAGAATCCACCAAAATGTTTGAACTTTTTAAATCTCGATGGAACACTTTCCTTGAATGGAGATAATTCATACCAAGAGCTATATCTTCAGCGATCGAGATTAGACGATCTTCATTTAATTTCACATGTTTCTTATGAAGAAGGTCGAAGAGACTGCCGCCTTCCAAGTATTCAGTGAGCATGAGATAATTTGGACAATCAAATTTCGGACAATTTATGCAAACTCCCATATAAAGCAAGATGTTTGGATGACGCAAGTTACTTATCACCTCAACTTCCTTTATGAAATCAGCAAGACGCTTCTTATGAAATTTAGAATAACTCTTGCCGAAATGCTTGATTGCCACGTCTTGACCCAACCATTTGCCATAATAAACATCTCCATAACCACCTTCTCCAATCTTCTGCATAATTTCAAGTTCTTGGGGATCTAAAAGAAAGTTTGTGCCTATTCCAACTTCTTTGAGTGTCTTCAAGACGAAATTTTCTATAAATTTTTCATGGAAAAATCAATATATTAAATTATATTAAATTACTATCAAGACTAGATGAATATTGCATGGATTTCTGTGTTTTCTGGATTTTTTTGGGTATTATTATATGGAGATGGTTAGGCGGTTTTGTTTCATTTGTTGATTCTTCTTTCTTTTCTTTCTTTGGTTTTTTTGTAACGGAACCTGGATTTTCATCATCACTGGAACTTGATGAATCGCTGCTGGTATCTGATTCAGAAGGTCCCTTAATACCATCCTCATTATTTTTATTATTTTCTATGGGTTCAATCATCGGTGATTTAGATCTCTTCTTCATTAAAACACAATGTTCGTGTTCTGGTTTTTTTAGGAGATCAGTTTCTTCATCGATGAAATTATCATAGCTTATTTTTTTCAAGAGGGTGGTGGTTTCATTGGATAGACCATTGACATTTGTTGTGATTTCATTGGCATTTGCAGTGTTCATTTTCGTATAATCTTCCTTTAAACTATCATTTTGATCCTCTTCTATGATTTCGTTAGACAATGAACTTCTTATACTGTTGAATTTGTTATTATTATTGTTAAAATGAAGATAATGATTCGAACGCAAATGATTCTTATGTTTCTCATAAAAATTTTTTAATTTTGTTCTTATCGCCTGGTTGAAAATCCGGTTTTTCGAGTAGATTTTCTTCAGATGTTCCTGGGATTTTATGAAATTTTTTCGATGTCCCACGGAACAAACACACAAATCATCCTTTAGTTCTACTTCCTTTATATCCAGGAGATTTTTCCCTGATATATGGTTATTTTTAAAGGTATCGATATAGTCTACAAGACCAATATTGGTGAGCCATTCACTTACATCATCTATGGTCCATTCTTGAACTTTTATTAAAAAATAAAACAAAGAAAAATGTTTAAATTTACGGTCTTTTTTCAACAGGTTTGCATTCAAAGAATTCATCATTTCTATTTGATCGATTAAAGAAAGTGTTTCCAAGCCGATTTCCAAAGTTTTTATATCTGACTTGAATTCAGAAAAATGGATTTTATCATCCATAGACTCTGTTAATGTGGGCTTGTTTTCTGAATTTATCAATATATCTGGCTTATTTTCCTTTATTTCCTCGATGATATCAGTTTCCTTTTTTATGAACTCCTCGGACATAAATTTAGTGTTCTCCAGGCTCTTCTCATGAAATTGCTCCTCAATTGTTCCATCAGGCTTATGAAGTTTTCCAGAACCTTCTTTGCAATCATTATGGAAAATCCCTTCATAATAAGATCCATCTGTATAATGGTAAACTCCGGAGCCTTCTTTTAAATTATTTTGCCAGTTCCCAAAAAACCTTTCTCCAGTTTGGTAAAAATATTTGCCAAAACCATTTTTTCTATCTTCAGCCCTTTGTGCCAAAAAAAAAATATTACTTTTTGTCTAATATATTTGTGTCAAAATTAAGATGGATACCATTCGCCAATGTAGAGTTCACCGTTTTTTAAATAATGTGTCCCTTTGCCATGCCTTTTATTTTGATGCCAATCCCCATCGTAACGATCACCTTCTTTACCGATGTAAGTACCTTTGCCTTCTCTGAGATTCTCCTTAAGTTCACCTATCTAGGGAAAGTGAAGATACAGGAATAAAAGAGGGAAACCATTATATTTTTCATGGTTTTCCAATTGTTGGGCAGGAAAGTTGTCTTTGGAGGATATGGAGCCCATTGTATTCTGAAATTTGGAAAAATTATTAAAATTTATTTTTCAGAAAAAAATGTTTTTTGAAATCTATGTGTTTTTCTTTTACAATGTAAAAAATAAGTTTCTGGAATTATTCACGTCAAAAAATATTAGTTTCCTTTCTCAGCAACAATCACTTCTAAACAAAAAAAAATTAACCATTTTTTAACAAAATTAAATTTTTCGACTTTTTTTTAATTGTCAAAGCGTCTTTTCCCTCTCTCAAATTCTTTCTCTTATTTATATCATCGCCTAATAACAATTCAAAAGAAATAGCTAAATAATTCATGCGTACTCGGAGGGTCTGGGGTCAGAATAACAGTTTCTTTGATCTCTCCAGCCAATTCCAAAAAAAGGGTATCAACATTATTTCCAGTTTTCGCAGAACTTTCGTAATATTTCATTCCGTGTTGATCCGCGAAATCCTTGGCAACTGCTGATTCAACTTGTCTTTTGGCATCTAGGTCGCATTTGTTTCCGATTAGGATTCTGCAGATTTTTTCATCTGAGTTACTGTTTAAATTCTTCTTTAAGTTTCTCAGAATAATTAATACTTTTTTATTTCTTCCATCCAATTGTCTAAATTTCGGAATGTGGTAACATCTGTGAGATCAAAGACCAAAATGACACCTTGGGATCCTGATTTTTTTATTATTTAACATTAAATAATATCTTTATATATATTCTCACCTCTATAATAAGTGTTGGTTATCGTTTTGAAACGCTCCTGACCGGCAGTATCCCACTTAAACAAAATCCATTTAATTAGGCAAAATATTAAGAAAAAATGGACAATTTGCAATTTAATCAATTTTTCATGGAGATTGATTCCCTTGATCCTCTATAACAAAGAGGTTTTTTTAGTAAAAGTATTAATGCTTACGAAATCCACTCCTATGGTACTCATATAAGAGTCTTGGAAGGTGTTATCCTTTTTAAAAAATCTCTAGATGTTCATTCTAAATTTAGATTACCGCAAAACGCAATAAAAGACTGGATTTTCCGACAGCTGCATCCCCAATCATCAGAATTTTAAAGAGATAGTCGCTTAATTAAATATGGTAAAAAGGGTTTTGAAAATATGAAATAAATTACTATTCCCCGTATTGATTGTTCATTTTTTCTTTTTGAATTTGTTCGTTTTTTCTTTTTTTATTTAGGTATTTTTTGAAAAAAAATGAAATATAAATTTTAGTTTAGCCTTATTAATTAATTAAAACGATGAATATTGAATTAGGGACCATATTGTTGACTGCACGAGACAAAATTTTTAATTTATTTTTTTTAATATAAAACCTTTTATATATAATTTATTAAAAAAAATATGTTTTTACGGGGTAGTTTAGTAATATAAATACTATCAATAATATAAATTTTTAAATTTTTGATATTTTTTTTTTTAATAAAATGAATTTTTATTACGACCTGAAATATTTCCAAAAAATCCAAACACTATCTATTATTTTTTAAATGATGAATTATATAAAATACTAATGCAAACAGAAAGAAATAAAAATTGTTTATAATAAGTCAGTATTAAATCAAAATTTTCTAAAAATAATAATATCTATGCCTTTCAATTCCCTTTCGGGTGACCAGAAAACTCATCTTTTATTTCTCTGCTCTTATATTTTGATAGTCTCCTTCGACGACCTTTCAGATATTCTCTTTTATGTGATTACTAAAGAAGGCAACTTATTCGAATTCTTAAAATTAAAGCTTATTAGAATTTTGGGCCTACTTTTGTCTGGATTCCTTATGATGATATTCTGTCGTTTGAAAAAGTTCTCAGGCAATTCCTTCGAATATTTCACAAAATGTTGCAATTTTTCTTTACTCATTTTTTATTTTGAGTTCGAGCTTCTTGATGAATTATACCTTAAAAAAGAATTTGATTCTGGTTTATTAATAGGTGTATTTCTCTTGCACTCTCTTCTCAACACAAAGAACTTCAATATAGGCCTGTTATTTTTTGTTATGGAAATGATATACCTAGCTTTGAGACTTCACTTTATCTCTGGATTGCACGTTCAAAAGCTTTTGACTCTTTCCATACTCTTAATAATAGCATTCAAATTCCAAATTTTCCAGTCGAAAAAATTGCCAAATTTCAAAAATTTTTTGAAGAAAAAAGATTCGATTTTTTTCCTTGCATTGAAAGAATTTGATTCAGAAGGCATAGCTCTCCTAGATGGGGGAAAAAATCTGCTTCATTCTAATCAAAAAATAGTAACTTTATTTGGGAGCCCCCCTTATTTACTTGAGCATCTTTTGGGCCTTGAATTAAAATATGTCCCAAATATAATTTCTGATAAAGAGGAAACAATGTTTATTTCCAAACATTCCATCCAATCGCCATTTGAAAATTTCATGATCGAAAATCCGACGAATACATTAAATAAAACGATCGATGAGTTTTCCCAACATTTTTTGAGTCATACAAAATGCATTTCTCAAATAAAACTTTCCTTTGAAGTCATGGTCAATAACAAAACTCTTTCACTTCCTGATGAGTTTTCAATTCCTAAACTGATTTTGACCATTTTTTATAAAGGAAATAAAATCAAAGCCATTTTGATTCAAACACCAATAACATTTGACCATTTTTTGCTTCTGAACACTGAAAAACAAAAACAAAATAATAAGATCTTCTTTGTTTCGCATGAAATGAGGACCCCTTTGAATTGCATCGTCAGTATGTTGCAAATTCTCAAGCCGCTTTTATCAGATGATCTTGCTGAAGAATATGTAAATCCAGCTATTATTTCTTCTAATTTTCTCCTATATTTGGTCCAGGACCTTTTGGATATGGCGCAGATGGAATCCGATAAATTTTCAATGATTTTAGAAGAGTTTGATATAAAGATCCTCATTTTTGATATTATTGAACTTTTTCGCATTCAAGCATCTTCAAAAAACACTGAGATATCGCATAATATTTCAAAAATGGTGCCTGACATAATAATTTCTGATCATAGAAGAATTAGACAGATTTTGATAAATTTGATAGGCAACGCTTTGAAGTTCATTAAGAAAGTTAATGGACAAATAATAATCGAAATCTCAATAAGTCCGATTCAGTCTTCACATATAACCATTGCTGTTAAGGATAATGGAATTGGGATCAAAGATGAAGATAAAAAAAAGCTGTTTCAAGCTTTTGGCAAAATCAACAATGAAGAAACCAAAAAAATTAACTCTAGTGGGGTTGGACTTGGTTTAATGATTTCGAATAACCTTGCTATAAACTTACATCCAAATAAGACTGAAGGGTTGAAGGTGGAGTCTAAATATGGAGCAGGGACTACTTTCAGTTTTGTGATAGAAGATAAGACGGAAATGAGCAATGTGAGAGAATTCAGCTCCCCGAAGAACTTGAACGAAAATTATCAAAACTTGTTGAACCAAAAGGATCCACATAAGTTTTTGAAGAAACAAACGAACTCATTGACAAATAGAGAATATTTCCTAGCATCTGAGAAAGAAGATGCTCTGAGCAAGAAAACCTTTGCATCTGTAAGGATTTCTTTTTCCAAAAGACTGTCTAATGTGAACTATTACCAATTCACACCGCTTTTAAGAGAAAAGAGTAATTTTAATATTAAGGAACATAATGAAAAAGTGATGATGCTTAAAAAAACTTTGAGAACCAATACTAATAAAATATTCATTCATCAACCTTCTGTTCATAGCTTTTGTGATGTTATGATGGGGAAGAACAATATCGATGAATATGAGTTTTCTGACAATAAGATGATGATAATGAAAGAACTTAACACATTAAAATCATGTCCCTGTCCTGATATTTTGATTGTTGATGATAACGCTTTCAACATTTATTCTTTGCGTAAACAACTTGAAACTTTCAATTTTAAAATTGATAGTGCCAATGATGGAGAAGAAGCGATCAAAATGGTGCAAGATTTTCAACAAAGCCACCCCTGTTGCAAAAATTACAATGTGATTTTCATGGATATAGAAATGCCAGGGATAAATGGATATGATGCTTCGAAAGAGATCAGAAATTTTTTCAAAGAATCTGGAGTCAATTTCAATCTTAAAATTGTTGGATGTTCTGCCCACTTGAAAGAAGAAATTCCTGATTTGCATAAGAAATATGGAATGGATGAATTCGTGACGAAGCCAATTATTAAGGGAAGATTAGTGGTTTTGTTGGCCAAATTATTAAATATATCATATAATTTCAAGGAAGAAAGTTTAAAGTAATAATAGTTCTTTTTCTAACAAACCATACATACAGAAAATACAAATAATTTTCACATTTCTTTATCAAATTTATTTATAAATAGTCTTAAATTCTTATTTTTTCAGCATCGACTCGAAAATCTAAATTCTTTTTCCAAAAAAATGTTCCGAAAACTCAATCAATTTTTCAAAAAGTTCGATGAGAAAATCTTAAAAGGTGGTGAAGAATGGAAGCCTCAAACCCATAACTTCAAAGGAGAGAGGTTTTTCCCTTAATTATTTCATTCAAAACCATTTTTTTTTCTTTTTTCAAAAATAGAATTTGGGAAAAACCCATCGGACAAGGTCCAGGCCAAACAAAAGATCAATATTATTCCAGGTTCCACTAAATAAAATAGTTATTCCTTTAAAATCCACATAATTTACAATAAAATTGTTTTGAAAAAAAGTTATAAATTAGACCCCGAGCCAAAAATGCAAAGCCGTATAATTCGGCTTAAGAATTTCGGATATTTGATGGCATTTATGGCCTGGTATGTGACAGCGGTGCTATTCATTACATATAGATTGCGAAGTGATGATTTGGACACTTTAGAGAAAGAAGCTGAAGAAAGGATTCGTTTGAATGAAAACCTTAAGACATTGAATAGGAATTACCCAACAAAGGATTTTAAATAAAATGTTGAAAAAAAAAGAAAAATTGAAAAAATTTCTTTTAAACCATAAGCGATTTTTTAGCGATATAAACGTTTCGAAAGGTTTTTATATAATTGAGAAAATTGGCCGATCGGATGAATTTCTGATAAAGTTTGATGATTTTACTTTTCTTTGTGAAGACGCCCACGAATTCGAATTTGGTGTTGCTGAGACTTTTTATAAAAGCCGCTTCATCGAAGGTTTTGATTTCCTGTGAAAAATCAGGAAAATCGAAAATTAGGAGAAAAAATAACATTGGTTTGTTTTTCGAAATAATTCTCAAAAATCGCGAGGAAGCTTTTTGTGAATTTTCGGAAATGTTTCCTTAATAAACTGTTGTTAATGGCCGCTGTTTCTTCTGAATCTGATGGTAACAGCATTTTTATCACATTTTTATCTTGATCGATATAAATTTTGGTATTGTTAGATTCCAAACTAAATAAATGAATTTGAGTATTTATGATGAAAAACTACTGGTTTATAGGTGTCCGATTGTTCATATGTTCGATTTCTTCAAATTCATTGTCCAAATGAAAAATAAAGGGGAATTTTTTCATCGTCTATTCATAAAAATCAAAGAAATTTCGAAAAAAATGATTACTTTTAAAAACAAAGGGTTTGTAACTCCCAAAATCACATTGCCAATTTTCTTCTTTTCATGTTCCTCCTGATAAAGTCTATAATCAGGGTCATAGATCGTGAAGTAAGGTCGATAATCTCCACTAAACTCCAAAGGAGAAATCAAAGAAATGACTCCAAGAACGGCTTCACTAAAGCCAAATTTTTCCTCAAAACCTCTTAAAAATTTAAACAGAACCTGCATTTCGTCGGAGAATCTGAAACTATTAAAATCGGCTGATTTGTCAAAACCAATTCCCATAATTTCCAAAAATACCCAACTTTGCTTCCTCCGAAACATCTCACCAAATTAACATCTTGAAAGGCTCCTTTTTCTTTATTATCTCCATGTCTTAATAAAAACGTTAAGTTATTGGCAGGTTGGGCCCCAGGTTTCCTTCCTTCCGACTTCTCTTTATTATGATCCTTATGTTTTTTATGAAGCAAAATCTCATGATTTTGGTTTTGAATCTTTTCCTCTATTTCAGGGATTTCGGCCTTTTGTTCATTTTTTTGTTCTTCCTTCACTTCTTTTTCTGTTTCCCGATGATTGCTCGAACTGGCCCTTTTGAAACTATCCTTTCTTTCCAATTCAGTCGATTGCCTGTTTGATCCCCCCACCATTTTGGAATATTTTGGGATTGTCAATGGCAGAATTTGTCCAACAAATGGCAATTCCATTATTTTCCCTCTCGTTGGACTCGGCCAAGTTGAAATGTTATTACAAGCAACCTTAAAGGAATTTAATATATATATTTAGAAAAATGATCGTTTAGAATAACCTCTAGGAAATTATCTGTGTTTTCAAGGTTGAAATAAAGGTTCCCAATAACTTGCACCAAGTTGAGGAAGAAATCCAAAAGAGGGAAATTTGTCAGGATCACAACAGATTTCTGGAAATAACCTCGAGAATTCTTTGCGTCTTTGCGCTGGAGGAAGTAAACGAAACCATAAGCGAAGGGGTATTCCAATTGAAGCAACTTCCCGTTGAGCATTTTGTCACGCTTCATCCGAAAAATGTAACGCAAATTACCTTCAGAGCCTACAAAAGAGTTGGAATCTGGAAAGGAAAGGAGACTGAGCATTTTTTGTTCGTTTTTATTAAGGACATCTGTTGGGTAGATGGATTCGATAATTTGACCATCGTCGAGGTCGAATTTAGCGATGCTGAGAGAAATAATCCAATGCTTGAGATTTTCCTTGTGTTTGGAGTCCAAGAAATCAGTTTTTTGCTCTTCGGTTTGCATTTTAAAATAAATACTTTTATATTTTTTTCAAATAAAATGTTAATAAGAACAAAATTGGAAAAGTTTGTTTTTTATCAGTTGGAAAAAGCTTGAAAATTATTTACAAAAATAAAATACATTTATAACAAAGTCAGTTTCAAAAAATATAAAATATAG